>Ga0070717_10002778_pt1 | contig 12387 bp, 15 predicted proteins | sample LARL113metaG_FD_71366 | JGI IMG/M metagenome (GOLD analysis project Ga0070717, IMG submission 71366) | Corn, switchgrass and miscanthus rhizosphere microbial communities from Kellogg Biological Station, Michigan, USA - LAR L11-3 metaG | ecosystem: Host-associated > Plants > Roots > Rhizosphere ...
TACTCGCGGCACTCGATCCCCGCGTTAGCGGCCGCGACGAGGACGACGCCGCGTGCCTGTCCGACGGAGAGTGCGATGCGGGCGTCGGCGCCGACGTACGACTCCTCGAGCGCCACCGCATCCGGCTCGTGCTCCGCGATGAGCGCCGCCACTGCGTCGTGGATCGTCTTCAAACGGACGACCGTGTCCTCGCCGGCCGGCGTCGACCAGCAGCCGTGCGCCACCTCCCTGAGGCGGCCTCCGCTTTCTTGGACGATTCCGTACCCGCAAGCAGCAGTCCCCGGATCGATGCCTACGACTTTCACGACTGGAAGTTACGGACCCGGTCGGACGAATCCTGTTCCGCCCTGACCTAGTGCGACCGAGTCTCGTCACAGCCTCGTCGCCCTGGCCGGCCATCGGCCGCGTCAGCCCACGACCGACTCGAGCACCCGCTCGGGGATGTCGAAGTTCGCGTAGACCTCCTGCACGTCGTCGTCGTCCTCGAGCTGGTCCATGAGACGCAGGATCTTCTTCGCCTCGTTCTCGTCCTCGACGGCGACCGTCGTCTTGGGCAGCATCGTCAGCTCGGCCGATTCGATCTCGAAGCCGGCACCTGCGACCGAGTCGCGCACGGTCGCGAGCTCCTCCGCGGCCGACAGGACCTGGAAGCTCGAACCGTCGCGGGTCACGTCGTCTGCGCCGCCCTCGGCGGCCGCGAGCGTGAGCTCGTCCTCGTCCGTGCCGTCCGCCGGGACGAGCACGACGCCGCGCCGCTCGAACAGCCACGCGACCGCGCCCGAGGTGCCGAGGTTGCCGTCGTTCTTCGCGAAGATGTGCCGCACCTCGCCCGCCGTCCGGTTGCGGTTGTCGGTGAGCGCCTCGACGATCACCGCGACACCGGCCGGGCCGTAGCCCTCGTAGACCACGGTCTCGTACTGCTCGGCCCCGCCGTCGGTGCCCGCGCCCTTCGCGATCGCGCGGTCGATGTTGTCCTTCGGCATCGAGTTGGAGCGCGCCTTCTCGATCGCGTTCTGCAGCGCGAGGTTCGCGGCCGGGTCCGGGCCGCCCTCCTTCGCCGCGACGATGATCGCGCGCGTCAGCTTCGAGAAGAGCTTGCCGCGCTTCGCGTCGGCAGCGCCCTTCTTGTGCTTGATCGACGACCACTTGCTATGCCCGGACATGTCCCTCCTCCCGCACGATCTTCAGGAACCACTCGTGCACGCGCGTGTCGTCGGTCAGCTCCGGGTGGAAGGCCGCGAGGAGGAGCCGTCCCTCGCGCGCCAGCACCGGGTGGCCGTCGACCTCGGCGAGCACCTCGACCTCCGGGCCCGGATCCTCGAGCCACGGCGCTCGGATGAAGACGGCGCGGAGCGGCTCGTCGCCGTCCCCGACGTCGAGGTCCGCCTCGAAACTCCGTACCTGGCGGCCGAACGCGTTCCGCCGCGTGCCGTAGTCGCCCAGGCCGAGATGGTCGCGATCCAGGACGATCATCCCGGCGCAGGTCCCGAAGATCGGCCCGCCGAAATCGCGCACCGCCTCGTCCAGGCCGTAGAGCCGCATCAGCCGTCCGATCGCGGTCGACTCGCCGCCCGGGATGATCAGCCCATCGAGGCCGTCGAGCTGCTCGGGAAGCCGCACCTCGAACGGCTCCGCGCCGAGCCGGCGCAGCACGGCGGCGTGCTCGCGGAAGTTCCCCTGCACGGCGAGGACGCCGATCCTGAGCGGCTTCTCCATCGCCTCTGATGGTATCGGGGGCTATTCCGCGACCGGCACCGCGGGCGGCGGAACGGACATGCCGGCGCGGCGGCCGGCGAGGCCGAGCACGACGAGCCAGAAGCCGAGCAGCCCGAGCGCGAGAGCCGGCGACCAGGCGCTGATCGAGGGACCGACCGACGTGCAGGTCTGACCCGCCAGCGTCTCCGAGCACACCGTGCTCCCTCCTGCGAAGGCCTCTTGCAGGATCGCGGTCGGCGACCCGACGACGTAGTGCATCGTGGCCAGGAAGAAGCCGATCGTGCCGAGCACGGCCCAGCTCGAGCGCCGTGTGGCGTACGCGATGCCGACGTAGAAGAACGCGGCGATCGAGATGATCGCCCACTGCGCGTCGCTCGTGTGCCACCAGAAGAGGAACGGCCCGCCGATCAGCAGCCCCGCCATCAGCTGGAACCAGAACGACGAGGGCTCGTCGAGGAATCGGCCGATCGCGAAGTAGACGAGCCCGACGAGGAGCGTGATCACGGCGGTCCAGTTGCGGCCGCTCGGGAACAGGTCGATCAGGAAGAGCCAGGCCACGACGAGAGAGATCACCCGGATGAACGGGAAGCCGAACCTCCGCCGGTCGTCCACGGCGGCGGCCAGGACGAGCAGCCAGAACGCCAGCCGCGACCAGGACCAGTTCGAGAGCGAGCCGGTCACCCCGTCCCAGCCCCACCACTGGAAGAGGAACGCGATGAAGGCGGCCCACGCGATCACCGACGCGAAGGCGAAGATGCCGGCCGCGATCGGGCGGAGGCGGATGCGGAAGGCGTGGGCGATCACGTAGAGGACGAGGAGGATCAGGAACGACCAGCCGGCCATCGCCCCGCTGCCGTACTGGCTCGCGAGGTAGCCGAGCGCGAGCAGCCCGCCAAGGAGCACCGTTAGCCCGCCCGTGTAGAGCAGGAAGGACGCAGAGGTCCAGATCGGTTTGAGCTCGGGCACGAGGCAATCGTCTCCCCCGCGCCGGACGGAGCCGGGGCGCTACCAGCCGCGGGTCTCGAGCAGCTCGCTCGGATCGAGCGACTGCGTCGAGATGCCGACCATCGGCTCGCCAAGGCCCGCGGAGACGCGGGCGAGGATCTCCGGGTCGCCGAAGTGCGTCGTCGCTTCGACGATCGCCTTCGCGCGCCGCTCCGGGTCCCCCGACTTGAAGATGCCGGAGCCGACGAAGACGCCGTCCGCACCGAGCTGCATGCAGAGCGACGCGTCGGCAGGCGTCGCGATGCCGCCGGCTGTGAACGTCACGACGGGCAGCTTCCCGTTCTCGGCGACCCACTTGACGAGCTCGTACGGCGCGCGCAGCTCCTTCGCCTCGGAGTACAGCTCCTCCTCGCGCAGCGCGCCGAGCCGGCGGATGTGGCCGAACACGGAGCGCATGTGGGTGACGGCGTTGACGATGTCGCCGGTACCCGCCTCGCCCTTGGTACGGATCATGGCGGCGCCCTCCGCGATGCGGCGCAGCGCCTCGCCGAGGTTCGTGCAGCCGCAGACGAAGGGGACCGTGAACTGCCACTTGTCGACGTGGTGCTCGAGGTCGGCGGGTGTCAGCACCTCCGACTCGTCGATGTAGTCGATCTCGAGTGCCTGCAGGATCTGGGCCTCGGCGAAGTGGCCGATGCGGCACTTCGCCATGACCGGGATCGTCACGGCCTCCTGGATCTCGCTGATCTTCTCCGGGTCGGACATGCGCGCCACGCCCCCGTCGCGGCGGATGTCGGCCGGTACGCGCTCGAGAGCCATCACGGCTACGGCGCCCGCCGACTCGGCGATCCGCGCCTGCTCGGCGTCGACGACGTCCATGATCACGCCGCCCTTGAGCATCTCGGCGAGACCGCTCTTGACCCGCATCGTCCCGTACTCGGCCATCGCGTTGAGTGTACCCAGGCTCTGATATGAACAGCCACGTGGAGCCGTGGTCAAGGGAGCTCGCCGGACGCTTCGACGAGCTCGAGATCGAGAGCGAGCTCCTGCGCGGCAACGCGCTCGGCGACCCCCACGTCCGGCCGCTCTGGGTCTACGTCCCGCCGGCATACGAGGCCGAGCCCGACCGCGGCTTTCCGTCCATCTACCTGATCCAGGGGATGACCGGGCAGATCGACATGTGGCGGAACCGCTCCGCCTTCCGGCCGAGCACGCCCGAGCGGATCGACCGCCTCTTCGGGGAGGAGGGCTGCCCGCCGGCGCTCGTCGTCTTCGTCGATGCCTGGACGTCCTACGGCGGCGCCCAGTTCATCGACTCGCCCGGAACGGGTCGCTACGGCGAGTACCTCTGCGAGGAAGTCGTCTCGTTCGTCGACGCGCGCTACCGGACGCTCGCGGGGCCCGGCAACCGCGGGCTCACGGGCAAGTCGAGCGGCGGTTACGGCGCAATGGTCGTCCCGATGCTGCGGCCGGACGTGTTCGGCGGCCTCGCGACCCACTCCGGCGACGCGCTGTTCGAGCTCTGCTACCTGCCGGAGTTCCGCGACACGGTGCGCGCGCTCCGCGACGAGTACGACGGCTCGTACGACCGCTTTTGGGAGGACTTCCGGTCGCGCCCGGCGTTCACGAAGCGGTCGGACTACCCGCTCGTCAACACCTACGCGATGGCCGCGTGCTATTCCGCCAACGAGGACGGATCGGTCGACCTGCCGTTCGACACGGCGACCGGGATGCTGCGCGACGACGTCTGGCAGCGCTGGCTCGCCTGGGACCCGGTACGGATGGCGCGCCGCCATGCGGACGCGCTCCGCAGCCAGCGCGCGATCTACATCGACGCAGGCACGCGCGACGAGTGGTTCCTCGACCTCGGCGCAGAGGCGTTCCGGCACGAGCTCGAGGAGCTCGGGATCACGGACGTGTTCTTCGAGCTCTTCGACGCCGGCCACGGCGGCATCGAGTACCGCTACCCGCTCGCGATCCGCTACCTCGCCGAGCGCCTGCAGTAGCGGCTGCGATGCGAGCGGTCGAGCTCGTCCTCGCCGTCGGCTGGGGAGCGTTCTGGCTCTACTGGCTTCTCGCGGCGATCTCGACGAAGCGGGGCCGGATCGCCTGGGGCCCCGAGCTGCGAATCCGGCTCCTGATCGTCGCGCTCGTCGTGATCCTCGTTCGCGTGGGTGCATTCCGGGGGCACGGCGGCGGAAGCGCCCCGCCGTGGCGCGCCGGTCTCGGGCTCGTCCTCTTTGCCCTCGGGCTCGCCTTCGCGGTCTGGGCCCGCGTGCACATCGGACGCAACTGGGGAACGCCGATGACGCAGAAGGACGAGCCCGAGCTCGTGACCACCGGGCCTTACCACCTCGTGCGCCACCCGATCTACTCGGGGATCCTCCTCGCCGGCATCGGCACCGCCCTCGCGCTGCACTGGACGTGGCTGATCCCCGTTGCTCTCGCGGGCGTCTACTTCGTCTACGCGGCGACCGTCGAGGAGCGGAACCTGACCCGGCAGTTCCCGGTCGACTACCCCGCGTACAGGCGCTCGACGAAGATGCTCGTCCCGTTCGTCTTCTAGTGCGCTAGACGGCTTCGAGCGAGCCGATGCGCTGCCTGAGCGCGTCGATCCGCCCGTGAACGTCCTGGCGCGCCTGCGAGACCTCGCGCTCGCGGGCGCGCGAGTCGTCGCTGCCGAACCCGAAGTCGATCTTGTCGTGCAGGCGCTTGCGCTCGGCCGACAACCGCTCCTCCTCGGCCATCAGCTTGGCGAGCTCCGCGCGCAGGCCGTCGACGCTCTCGCTGTCCATGACACGCCCTATCGGCCGGAGACTTGCGGCTGAGTCACCCGAAAGGGTGATTTCGTCTCGTGAGCCTCCGGGAGGTTTCGGCAGAAAGTCCTCTCCGTCCCTGCCGACGTCCTCTCCCGGCGGTTCCTCAAGCGCGACGGGGGCCCCGCCGACAGGGAACGTGGGGAGATGAAGGTGTCGCCGCTTATCGATTGGGGGAACCGCATGCGCCGCCAGCGTCGCGTACTCGTGATCGACGACGACCGGCTCCTGTGTGAGCTGGTCCGGACGACATTCGAGCTGGAGGGATTCGTCGTGGACGCCGCCCACGACGTGATCGAGGCCGAGAAGGTGCTCGCCGAGACGAAGCCGGACGCGATCCTGCTCGACATCGGACTGCCCGGCGTCGACGGCATCTTCTATCTCGAGCGGCTGCGCGAGACGCCGCAGACGAGGAAGCTGCCGATCGTCGCGATCAGCGGCTCGGAGGAGGCCGGCCGCTCGGCCCGGGCGGCGGGAGCGACGGAGTTCGTGCGCAAGCCGTTCAGCCCGGTGGACCTGCTCGCGCTGGTCGCACGGAGCATCCGCCGCTTCCCGTTCGGGCCGATCGACGCCGGCACCGGCCTCGTCGACGCCTCGGACCTGAACCGGCTGATCGACATCGGCCGCCGCCAGCACGAGCTCCTCAACGAGGCCTATTCGCAGACCGTCGCCGTGCTCGCTTCGGCCCTCGAGTCGCGCGACTTCGGCACGAGCCGTCACTCGCGCCGTGTCACCGCATACGCAACCCGGCTCACCCTCGAGGTCGCGCCCGGGCTGCTCGACGACCCGAGCCTGGAATGGGGCTTCCTCCTGCACGACGTCGGCAAGATCGGCATCCCCGACGGGATCCTCCTCAAGCCCGGGCGCCTGACCGCGCCGGAGCGCCGCCGGATGGAGCAGCACGCGGTGATCGGCGAGCGCCTGCTCGCCCACGTGCCGTTGCTGAACCAGGAAGGCGGACGCGTGATCCGCTCCCATCACGAGCGCTGGGACGGAACCGGGTACCCAGACCGCCTTTTCGAGGAGAACATCCCGTTGGGGGCGCGGATCTTCGCCGTCGTCGATTCGCTCGACGCGATGACCGACCAGCGTCCTTATCGCCGGCCGGTCGGCTGGGACGCCGCCGTGGCGGAGATCGCCCGCTGCCGCGGCACCCACTTCGACCCGGACGTGGTCGACGGCTTCGAGGCGTGCGAGCCGGAGCTCTACCGGCTTCACATGGAAGAAATCGCCGCCTAGGCGGAGCCGCCTGCGATCTCGTCCTTGAGCCGGTCCCGCAGCAGCAGAAGCTGCGGGTCCAGCAGCTCGTCGACGGGAGCACTCTCGAACAGCTCCCAGAGCGCGTCGAAGACGACAATCTTCCCCTCGCGGTCGAGCTCGATCCGGTCCGAGTCCTTCGCGTCGGCCAGGGCACGGACGACGTCGTCGTCGGTGCCGCGCGACCGGATCGCCTCGAGCAGCAGGTCCCGGGCCGCCCAGGAGATCTCGACCGGGCCCTCGCTCGTCTCCACCGCGACCGGCCCGAGGCGGACGCCGAGCCGCTTCGCCTCGCGGCGGTAGAGCTCGGCCAGCCCGGCCATCAGCGCCTTCGGCGTCGGGTCGTGGCGGAACTCCAGCTCGCTCATGCCGCACCAGAGGGTGACCGTCCCGTCGGGCCGCGTCTTGTAGTCGAGCGTGGTGCCGAGGTCCTCCTCGATCCGCACCCGCCACTCCTCGGACGCCTCTCTCCCACCCCGCCCGAGATGCCTGAACGCGAGCTGGAGCCAGGGGTAGTCGACCTTCCACTCGGCCACGCGGCGAGGGTACTGTGCCGACCGGCCGGTGTCCTAGCCTGCGCCGCGATGGTGAGGGACGAGGTCAGACGGCTCGTCACGTGGGGCGAGCGTCACCGGCGGCTGTTCGCGCGTGTGACGATCGCCGTGGGTCTGTCGCTGGTCGTCGACCTCGTCTGCGCGGCTCTGATGTGGTCGTTCGAAAGCGGCTTGAAGGGAAGCGACATCCACGGCTTCGGCGACGCGCTCTTCTTCTCGACCGTGCAGATCCTCACCGTCTCCTCGTCGCTGAAGAACCCCGTCACCCACGCCGGGCAGATGGTGGACGCGGTGCTGGAGCTCTGGGCCGTCTTCGTCATCACCGCCGTCGCCGGCTCGTTCGCCTCGTTCTTCCTCAGCGGCGACCAGTCGGGGTAGGTCGGGACGTGGCCCTGGAGCTACGCCCGATGCGGGATGACGAGTTCACGACCTGGCTGCCGGTGATGCGCGAGCGCTACGCGGCCGACATGGTCGAGCAGGCCGGGATGACGGAGGAAAGGGCGGCGGCGAAGGCCGCGGACGACACAGAACGTCTCTTTCCGGGCGGAGTCCCCTCGCTGCAGCACTCGATCTACGTGATCGAGGTGGACGGCGAGCCGGCCGGCGACCTGTGGGTGACGGAGCGCGAGGAGACGCTCGAGCCTTGCCTCTTCGTGTACGACATCCGCCTCGAAGAGCGGTTCCGCGGTCGTGGCTACGGCCGCGCGGCGATGCTGTTCGCGGAGGACGAGGCGCGGCGGCGGGGCATCGACCGCGTCGCGCTGAACGTCTTCGGCGGCAACGAGGTAGCCCGCGGCCTGTACCGCTCGCTCGGGTACGAGGAGAACGCCGTCGCGATGAGCAAGAAGCTCTAGTCGGCGCCCGAGCGCAGCAGCTTGTAGACGAGCGCTCCGGCCGCGACGCCTGCGGCGGCCGCTGCGAACAACGAACGTGCGCGCGACGGCCGTCCTCCCGCGAGGCGCTCCGCTGCGGCGTCTGTCGCTACCGAGCTCAGCGCGTCTTCTTCTTCACGGCGCTCCGGGCCGAGCCGGCGGCCTTCTGCGCCTTTCCCTTGACCATCTTGCCGACGCCCTTGGCCTCGGTCTTGCTGCTGCCGGTCTCGTAGCCGGCGTTCGCCTTGACCTTGCCGGCCGTCTCGTTCGCCTTGCCCTTCACCCGCTGCATGCGATCGCCCATGTCGTCTCCTTTCGGTTCTCGGGGACAACGACGACGGTCGGGTTCGGGGTTCTGGGCGTTGACAGGGGGCGGCCGGAGGACGAGGATCGGCTCGACGGCCGAGTATTTCCCGATCCCCGCCCCGTATCCGTGCAGCGTCGCGCTGTTCGTGTGCACCTGCGGGGCGAAAGTGGTCGACTACGACCTGCAGGAGGTCGTGCCGGCCGGCTGGGCGGTCACCGAGGACGGTTCGGTGCGCTGTCCGCGCTGTTACGAGGTGGGAAGCCCGACGGGACAGGCGACGCCCGTTCCGCCGATCCCGCAGTAGCCGTTCGGGTTCTTCGCGAGGTACTGCTGGTGGTAGGGCTCGGCGTAGTAGAACGGCCCCGCCTCGGCGATCTCGGTCGTGATCTCGCCGTAGCCGGCGGCCGCGAGTTCGGCCTGGTACATGTCGCGTGAGGACTCCGCCGCGGCCCGCTGCCCGTCGCCCGCCCAGTAGATCGCCGAGCGGTACTGGCTGCCGCGGTCGTTGCCCTGCCGCATTCCCTGGGTGGGATCGTGCCCCTCCCAGAAGAGCCGGAGAACTCCGTCGAGCGAGATCACGGCCGGCTCGAAGACGACGAGCACTGCCTCGGTGTGGCCGGTGCGCCCGCTGCACACCTCCTCGTAGGTCGGGTTCGGCGTGTAGCCGCCTGCGTAGCCGACCGCCGTCGTGTACATGCCGTCCGCCTGCCAGAAGATGCGCTCGGCGCCCCAGAAGCAGCCCATCCCGACGACCAGCTGCTCCGTTCCCTCGGGGAAAGGCGGCTGGAGCGGGGTCCCGAGCACCTCGTGCCGCTCGGGCACCTGCATCGGGGTGTCGCGCCCGGGCAGTGCGTCCTCGGCCTTGACCATGTCGGTGTTTCTCGTGAAAAGGAACATGTGACCAGCTTACTCACCTGACGCTCACCGACAGGGGCTAGGTTCAGGCGGTGATCGAGGCCCGCGAGCTCACGAAGGACTACGGCGAGAAGCGCGCGGTCGACGGGCTCAGCTTCACGGTGCAGCCCGGGATCGTGACGGGCTTTCTCGGCCCGAACGGCTCCGGGAAGTCGACGACGATGCGCCTCATCCTCGGTCTCGACGCGCCGACGCGCGGTGACGTCACCGTCAACGGCCACCACTACCGCGACCACGCGGCGCCGCTGCACGAGGTCGGAGCGCTGCTCGAGGCGCGCTCCGTGCACACGGGACGGTCCGCGTACAACCACCTCCTCGCGCTCGCCCAGACGCACGGGATCCCGAAGCAGCGCGTGCTGGAGCTGATCGACCTCGTCGGCCTGCACGACGTGGCCCGCAAGCGCAGCGGCCAGTTCTCGCTCGGCATGGGCCAGCGGCTCGGGATCGCGCAAGCGCTCCTCGGCGACCCGAAGACGGTCATGCTCGACGAGCCGGTGAACGGCCTCGATCCGGAGGGCATCCACTGGGTCCGCAACCTGCTCAAGGGGCTCGCCGCCGAGGGACGGACGGTCTTCGTCTCCTCCCACCTGATGAGCGAGATGGCACTCACCGCCGACCACCTGATCGTGATCGGGCGCGGCAAGCTGATCGCGGACACGAGCGTCGACGACTTCGTCGCGCGCGCCTCCCAGAAGGTGGTGCTCGTCCGCTCGCCCGACGTCGAGCGGCTGCGCGATGCCCTCGCGGGTGCAGACGTCACCTTCGAGCCGGCCGAGCGCGGCGCGCTCGAGGTGCACGGGCTGACGGCCGAGCAGGTCGGCGCCGCGGCCGCGGCCGCCGGCGTGGTGCTCCACGAGCTGACCCCGCGGCAGGCGTCGCTCGAGGAGGCCTTCATGAACCTCACCCGCGACGATGTCGAGTTCGCGGCCGAGCTGCAGGAGGCGGTCGCGTGAGCGCCGTGACTCCGACCGTCAAGCTGCCGCGCCTCGACGTGACGGGCCGCGTCACCTTCCCCCACGTCCTCCTCTCGGAGTGGACGAAGCTGCGCTCGGTGCGGTCGACGAAGTGGTCGCTCGGCGTCGGCTTCCTGCTGACGATCGCCTTCCCTGTCATCTTCGCGTTCGCCACGACGGCGCACTGGGGCTCCATGTCGCCGCACGACCGCGCCGATCGGCACCCGCTCGACATCGCGCTGGCCGGTGTCAACGTCGCGCAGCTCGCGATCGCGGTGCTCGGCGTGCTCCTGATCAGCGCCGAGTACTCGACCGGCTCGATCCGCTCGACGTTCACCGCCGTGCCGAAGCGGCTGCCTGTGCTCTGGGGGAAGCTCCTCGACTACGCGGTCGTCTCCATCGTCCTCATGGTTCCCGCCGTGCTCATCAGCTTCTTCGCGAGCCAGGCGATCCTCGACCGGCACCACATCCTCCAGATCTCGTTCAGCCAGCCCGGCGTCGCGCGGGCGGTGCTCGGCGGGGCGCTCTACGTGATGCTGGTCGGGATCTTCGCGCTCGCGATCGGCGCGATCGTGCGGAACACGGCGGGCGGGATCGCGGCCTTCGCCGCCATCTTCTTCGTGCTGCCGCCGCTCATGTTCGTCCTCCCCCAGAGCTGGAACAACGCGATCAGCCAGTACCTCCCGAGCGAGGCGGGACGGCAGCTCTTCGCCCTGAATCACGCACCCCACACGCTCACGCCGCTCGCAGGCGGGCTGCTCTTCGCCGGGTACTGCGCCGCCGCGATCCTCATCGCCGCGGTGCTGCTCGTGCGCCGCGACGTCTGAGCCCGGGCAGGCGGGCGCGCCTGCCACCATGGGGACGTGAGCTCCGAGGAGTCGCGCACCTCCCGCGTCCTGACCGACGCCGCCGCCGTCGGCTCGGCGGCCGCCGGCGGCGCTGCCCGCAGGCTGACGCGGCTGCTCGGCGGCGCGGAGCGGACTCGCGTCATCGTCATCCTCGCCGCGGTCCTCGGCCTCAGCGGCGCCGACGTCGCGACCGTGGGCGCCTCGGCGAGCGAGCTGCGGTCCGGCCTCCACATCACGAACACGGACATCGGGCTCCTCGTCAGCGTCAGCTCCCTCGTCGGCGCCGTGGCGACCCTCCCCTTCGGCGTCCTCGCCGACCGCGTGACGAGGACGCGGATCCTCGGCGGCACGATTCTCCTCTGGGGCGTCGCGATGCTCTGGAGCGCCACGGCGTCGGACTTCACGGAGCTTCTCTGGACGCGTCTCTTCCTCGGCGCGGTCACTGCCTCGGCGGGGCCGATGGTCGCCTCGCTCGTCGGCGATTGGTTCGGCAGCTGGGAGCGGGGCCGGATCTACGGCGTGATCCTCGCCGGCGAGTACGTCGGAGCCGGGATCGGCTTTGCCGTCACCGGCAACGTCTCCACCCTCTCCTGGCGGGCGTCGTTCGTCCTCCTCGCGCTGCCGGCGTTCGCGCTCGCGCTCGCGGTCTGGAGGCTGCGGGAGCCGAAGCGCGGCGGGCTCGGGGTTCTCGCACACGATTCCCGGCCGTCGCCGCCCGAGGAGGCACTCGCGGTCGAGGGCCAGCAGGTGACGGATGCGCAGCGACTCGCGGCGGACAGCGGCCTGACGCCGGACCCCGAGCTCGTGGTCGAGCCGCGGGAGGCCCGCCGGATGGGCCTCGTTCGCGCGACGGAGTACGTCCTGCGCGTGCGCACGAACGTCGTCCTGATCCTCGCCAGCGCCTGCGGCTACTACTTCCTCGCCGGCCTGCAGACGTTCGGCCTCGAGTTCTCGAAGGAGCAATACGGGATCGACCAGGCGCTGGCGAGCTCGCTCCTCCTCGTGGTGGGAGCAGGCGCCTTCGCGGGCGTCCTCGCAGGCGGCTCGATCGGCGACTACCTGCTGAAGCGCGGCGTCCTGAACGCGCGGATCCTCACCCCCGCCTGGGCCGCGGTGGCGACTGCCATCCTCTTCGTGCCGGCGATCTTCACGCGGCAGGCAGTGACGGCCGTGCCGTACCTCGTCGCGGCCGCCTTCTTCCTCG
>Ga0070717_10002779_pt1 | contig 12387 bp, 13 predicted proteins | sample LARL113metaG_FD_71366 | JGI IMG/M metagenome (GOLD analysis project Ga0070717, IMG submission 71366) | Corn, switchgrass and miscanthus rhizosphere microbial communities from Kellogg Biological Station, Michigan, USA - LAR L11-3 metaG | ecosystem: Host-associated > Plants > Roots > Rhizosphere ...
CGCAAGGAGATCAAGGACCACGGCACCGAGCAAAAGATCGACGGCAATTTCAAGCCCGACAGCACCGTCATCCTGTTCGACGACGTCACCACCAAGGGCGGCTCGGTGATGCGCGCGGTGCGCGCGGTGCGCGGGCGCGGCGCGCGCGTTGCGAAGATCATCACCCTGGTCGACCGACTGGAGGGCGCGGGCGAGAACCTCGGGAAAGAGGGGATCGAGCTGGTTGCGCTTTATACGACGCGGGATTTGTTGGGGTGAGGGGAGGATGCGCGAAGCCGAGAATTGCCGGCGCTACTGGTGCTATCCAGGCCGCCGCAGGATGAAGCCGAACTCGCGATAAAGCGGCCAACGAGAGCCCATGCCCCACCCTCCCTTCCGCGAGATCGAGGTCGCAACTTTCCTAAATTTTTGTCAGCGCCCATAGTGACAGGCTGCTGGTCAGCCTACGTCGATAGAACGAACAACCCCAATAAGCCGTCTAAATTCAGTGGCGGTCCCGTTGTTCTTCCACCGATTAGCAAATCGACAAACAACTTGGAGATTACCAGCTTCGTAGTGACCGTCGCTATCTATCCGGTCGAGTGAGGCAAGAAGCTCCTGGTCTTCGTGATCCCCATCATATTGCAGCGGGATGTCCGTGAGTGCGCAAAGACCATCTTGAGCGTCGATCAATGCGCCGATGTAACCTTCCAGCTCAAGCTGCGAGAAACGGACCTTCTTGTCCTTCACGGTTCTGACGATCTCTTGTCCGTTCGATGCCGCGGCGGTCCCGAGCGCAGTTGCAGCCATTCGCGCAATGGCTTTCTGTCGCGGACTAAAAACTATGCCCGGCATCCTTTTTGCGCTTTGAAGCTTTTCTTTCCACGCTGCCCGGCTGTGCCAGGGAGCGAGATCAGCACCATCGATCAGGGCGATAGCATAGGTAGCGTTGTCGCTATCAAGTTGTTGTAGGGTTCCTTCAGGACGGTATCTTCGATAAGCTCTTCGATGCCAAGCATGAGAAAATTCGAGAGCGGTTTGAGGTATTCCAAGGAATAGTAACTGGAAACAATGCCGCTTTTCTGCCGACGGACGCCGAGATTCGTTCTGCTCGGATCGAACGCGAACTGCTGCATCCTGTATTACTTGGTCGGGATTTTGAGAAATGGCTAATCCGACGTACCGAACGTCGTATTCTTTATCTGAATGGGGCCGCCAACATAAAGGTACTACCTAACGCCGAGACTTGGTTGAGCCAGTTTCGGAGCGAACTCAAGAAGCGACGTGAGTGCCTGCGAGGTATCATACCTTGGTACTCACTCCAGTGGCCGCGAGAAAAGAAGCTTCTTGATCGCTCGCCCAAAATAATGGTTCAGCGGACGCGAAACCCCAGACTGAAAACAAGAATTGTAGCGATGATCGACGAAAGCGGTCTCTATGGGATGGAAAGCATTATCTTCGTTGCGCCTAAAGTAGAATCGTCACCGACACATTATCTGTTGGGCATCCTAAATTCTTCACTGATTAATTATGTCTATGCCACGAAGTTTCTAAACGTTGCTGTGAAGGCCGAATATCTGAAGGACACGCCAATTCCTAGGGCGGACTCCCTGCGCCAGAACAGAGTTGTGGAGGTGGTGAAAAACATTCTGAGAGCGAAGCAGCGGGATGCCGAGGCAGATGTGAGCGCGTTGGAACGTGAAATAGATCAGTTAGTGTATGCACTCTATGGGTTGACGCCGGAAGAAATTCAAATCGTCGAGAGCGCAGCCAGATAGAAACGCCCCGTAGTTGCGCTTCGACGTGTACTCTGTCTTCCGATTGTATCGGTCCGCGCGCGGGAAATACGTATCTGTTAGGGTAGGAACAGGTCTTTCTTGGAAATTAACTGATCGTCTTTCAGCTGCGCCGGTGATGCCTGCTCAGCAACACGCTCTCCCGAACCTTCCCAACGATGGCTTCACGCATCTTTCTAATAGATGGCCTGCTCTTTGAAAAACTAATGCCAAGTTCTTTTGCCATCACCTGCAAATCCGCCGCCGATTTGCCTTCAAGGATTCTCACTGCGTCATCGTTAGCTCCCTCGGCTGCCAATCCAACCACACGATCGAATTCGGCAATCGCCTGTTCCGGCGTGAGGGTCGCCTTGCTCGGATGCGAGCCGCCGGTTTTTCGTTCGCGCACTTGCGTCGCTATCGCAGGAAATGCTCGCTTCACGCGATTCTCCATGCGGCTCACTTGGGCACTGATCGTTTTTAATGTCCTTCTCAACTCCGCGCATTCTTCGAGGAGCTTAAGCACTTCCTGTTCAGGGGTGCGGAATTCCGATCCGTTGCTCACTTCAGTACTCCCAAGCACGCCTGCCACAACCCCTGAAAATCCTTGACGAGTTCCGGTGGCACGCCCCCGCCCGTTATGGCACGTTTGATACCAACTCTTTCCCGGACCCAAGCGTGATCGAAGAATGCGGCCCGGATGCTTTGTTCGGTGGTCGCCTTCTTACATATTTGTCCGATCTGCCGCATGTAAAACGCAGTTTCTTTAGTCGGCGAGTTTGCGTAGGTTTTCGTCTTGTTCATAAAAACTGCAATCTGCGGCGTTGGGTGCGGCTCTATTCGCATCTTGAGGGAGTTGAGAAGCAAGCTGACGCCACGCGAAGCAAAGAAATCCGGATTGACCGGGATAAGTACCAGATCGCAACAGGACAGTACGCTGTACGAGAGCAGTGTAAAGGAGGGCGGACAGTCGAAGAGAACGTAATCGTAATCACCTACCTTGCCCGAGTGGGCTATCTTGCCCAAGAGACGCCTCATGAAGTCTTTCATCTGGTCACGATCAAAAACCTCCAACTCCAGCCAGTACAAATCTTCGACGGATGGGACGAAGTGTAAACCTTTGCTAATCTGGTAGATGAAATCATAGCCGATCGGGAAATCGAAATGTGCTGCGGCTGGCTTCGTGTACTGATCGATCGCGTCAAAAATTGTTCTACGATCGTTTACACACTTGTCGTACCAACTCCCAAATGCAGGATGTAGGCTGCCGCTGTCCTCATTTAGCCCGACAGCCTGCGTGAGCGACATTTGCGCATCCAGGTCGAACATAAGGACGGTAGCGTTCGAGTAGGTCGAGAGGGTGTCTGCCAAGCACCACGTTACAGTTGTCTTGCCGACGCCTCCCTTGAAATTAATGGTTGCGATCGTTTTCGGACTTTTGTTCCCAGCCATTGTCCCGTCCTCGACGCCACTCAACTCAGCCTACCATCCGTCGAATATGCTGTTCTAGGTGCCCGGACCTATGCCTTGCCGTACGAAAAACCCAGTTTTTCACCCCAACGCTCGCATGATTTCAGTTTGCCGATGATGTCCAGGTTGCCGTAACTGCAAAAGGTCATCAGCGGCTTTTCGTGGCCCAAATTCTGTGACCACGCTTTGAACTGCTCCGGGGTTCGACAAATACGCTCTCCCGGAAGGACCAGCCAGCGCAAGGAGCAAACGCTATGGTACTATCGCAGCCTCGCGGACAAATTCTGTGAAAGGCTGCCCGGCCAATTGTCGAACGGGTTACATGAAATCATCGAAGTGCTGGAGGCAGAAAGGTGAAAAACCTCAGACATCCCGCTGCAGCGGCCCGAGACACTTGCAAGGTCTCTTCGAATGACCAGCTTGCCGCCCGTTAGATGGGCGTCAAGCCCACTCAGCATTGATCAGGATCAAACTCTCAGTCAGATTGAGAGCGCGCTTACGGTCCGGTTGATCGCGACTCTAAGCGAACTGAAAACAACAACGCCCGACGCGCAAGTGTCTGAGGCGCTCAAAATTGCCAACGAATACGAATTTGGCTACCTGCCAGTTCGACATACACCGGCCGATTCAATCATTGGCATCTTTAGCCGACTTTCACCTCACACAGACGATACGTTGCGAGTCCGTGAGGTTTTTGAACCTCTTGGATCGAACGACCTGATATCCGCCGAGACCTCCCTGCTGAACTTCGTGTGGTCAGCGGATGAACAACCGCGCCGCCTGGTTTTGGAAGGTACGAGGATTGAGGGGATCGTCACACTAAGCGACATACAAAAACTTCCCGTTCGAATGGCTCTATTTTCACTATTCATCCATTTCGAGCTTCTACTGAATGAGCAACTGCGGCGAATGCTCGGATATACCGATCCATGTGTTCACCTGCGACCGAAGCGCGCAGAACATGTTCGGGCCAAATGGCAAGAGTTCACCGAAAACAAAATGGAGCAGGATATCTTTAATGCGATGGACCTGTGTGACAAGCGAGAGGTAGCTAAGAAGCTACGCATCCTCGACAAATCGTCCACATTCATAGAAGAGTCGATCAAGGGAATAGAATTCCATCTTCGTAATCCTATCGCACATGGGTCGGAATATGCCCAGACACACGATGCTGCTCTAAAGACGATCCGGGCCGCACGTGCTACGAGGGATTGGATTCGCGAACTTCAACTGGCGCTTGGTCCCGCTCAAGGCTTATGAGTTTAATTGGCTGTAACATAAGCCGCACGAACGGCGCGGCTTCGGGGCGACTATCCTTTATTGCTCTGCACCCCAATCATCCCACCCTTCGTGCCGCCCCGTCCTCCCGCCAAAACCTCTTATGCTGCCCCGCCAGCCCGCGCGCCGGTATGCGCACGATCTTCTGCGCATCCGAGAGCGCGGTGCCGATGCGCTGCGCCGTGCGGCTGCGCGCGCGCAGGATCGCCAGCACGCGCTCGGCGGAGGCCTCCTCGACCACGTAGCAGAAGCCGACGCCCATGTTGAAGACCTCGAACATCTCGCTGTCCTCGACCTTGGCGTGGCGCTGGATGAGGGGAAAGATGGGATGCGGGTCAAAAAGCGCGTCGAGCGTAAAGCCGACCGGCGCTGCGACGCGGGCAAGGTTGAGCAAGCCGTCGCCGGTGATGTTGATCAGCGCGTGCACGCCGGGAACGGCGGTGAGGATCTCCAACGCCTCGCGGACGTAGATGTCGGTCGGGCGCAGCAGCTCCTCGCCGAGCGTGACGGCAAGCTCGTCGAACTTGTGGCTAATGCCGTAGTGGTGGTCGGCGAAGAACGCCTTGCGCGCGAGCGAAAGCCCGTTGCTGTGGATGCCGCTGCTCTTGACGCCGATGACGGCGTCGCCGTCGCGCACGGCGCGCCCGTCGATCACCTTGTCGAGGTCGACGCGGCCGACCGCCATGCCCACGATGTCGAAGTGCTTGACTACGTCCTTGAGCTGCGCGGTCTCGCCGCCCGAGATCGAGATCTGCGCGAGCTCGGCGCCCTTGCACAGGCCCTCGGCGACGGCGTCGAGCATGGCGGCGTCGGTCTTCTCCACCGCGATGTAGTCGACCAGCGAGAGGGGCTTCGCGCCGACGCAGATCATGTCGTTGACGTTCATGGCGACGCAGTCGATGCCGATGGTGTCGTACTTGCCCATCATGTCGGCGATGATGGTCTTCGAGCCGACGCCGTCGGTGCAGAGCGCAAGGCCGATGCCGTCGAGCTCGATGACGTTGGCGAAGTAGCCGATCGGCAGCACGAGGCGGCCGAGGCCGGCCGCCGGCCAGGTCTTCTGCACCCGGGCGATGATGCGGTTGAGCCCCGCATCCGCCTCCGCGGTGTCGACGCCGCTCTCGCGGTAGGTTTCGCTGCGCACGTGGGTTTGCCGCCCGTCAAGCGCGGGACGGGCACCCCGCCGACGACGTCGGCGGGGACCCCGTCGCCCCGCGCATCCATCAAAAAAAGCGAGTTCATTTGAAGAGGATGGATTGCCGGGTCAAGCCCGGCAATGACGGGGCTGAGGATAACGCGGCGTGGTGCACCGATGGTGCAGCGGACTCGGTCGGCTCCCTCCCCCGTTTACGGGGGAGGGGTGGGGAGGGGGCGTGCGTCCAGGCTTTATCTTTTTGCCTGCCCCCACCCTAACCCTCCCCCGCAAGCGGGGGAGGGGACATACCGAGCGCGTCGCGCGAGTGTTGGGTCACTCGTGCGGCGTGGGCATCACTCCGCGGCGCTCGCCGGCGGAAGGGCAACGGTTTCGACTTTGGACAGGTCGAGCTTGCGCGAGGCATGGTCGATGTCGAACCCGACAACCTCGCCGTTGGCGTCGAGGTCGACGACAAGACCCGCCACGATCTCGCGGGCCTCCGCGCCCGGCGTGCTCTTGAGCTCGATGTAGAGGCTGTCCGTTTCCGGATAATAGTGCAGCTTCATCGCTCCTCCTCGCGGAAATTGCGGTCGAAGAACGCGTTGTGGACCGTCTCTCCGTCGTCCAATGTAACAATCCGCAGAAAACGCGGTCGAGTCTCTCCCGGGACGACAATCTTACCCCAAAAGCGGATCCGGCGGTCCTTCTGGACCTCGCGGCGGAGAGGGGCGGCAAGCACATTCCCGCACCACTCACGTCGTATATATGGTCGCTTGCGCAACACTTGTTCTTCGAAATAGCGCGTCGTCTTCACCTCCGCCCCTTTGCGTCCAGCAGGAACTCGGCGCGGATCTTGGCGCTGTGCTCGCCGAGGGAGGGCACGGCGCCGTAGCGGCGCGGCGCGGCGTCGGAGCGCGCGGGCGGGGCGGGATAACTCACCAGGCCCGAAGCCGTGCCGATCTCGATCCGGTGCAGCTGCGGGTGGGAGGCGAGGTCGCCTGTGGTGTTGACGCGGGCGAAGGCGATGTCGTTTTCCGCAAGCTTTCGCGTCAGCGCCGCCTCGTCGGTGGCGCCGAACACGGCGGCGACGCGCGCGTCGGTGTCGGCGCGACGTGCCATGCGCGCGACATTGGTGGCAAAGGCGGGATCGGCGGCGAGCGCCTTGTCGCCGAGAACCTTCCCTGCCAGCACGCGCCACTCGCGGTCGCTCTGGATCGAAATCAAAATGTCGGCGCCGTCCCTGGTCTTGAACGCGCCGTAGGGCGCAATCGACGTGTGCGCGAGGCCGATGCGCTTCGGCGGCGCGCCGCCCTCGTATTGGATGAGCGGCACCGCCATCCACTCCGCCATGGCGTCGAACATGGAGATCGAGATGGCGGTGCCTTCTCCCGTACGCTCGCGGGCGTAGAGCGCCTCGAGGATCGCTTCATAGGCGTTCATGCCGGCGGCGATGTCGCAGACCGAGACGCCCACGCGCGCCGGCGCCTCGGGGCCGCCGGTGACGGAGGCAAGGCCGGATTCCGCCTGCACCAGCATGTCGTAGGCCTTGCGTTGTGCGTAGGGGCCGTCCTCGCCGTAGCCCGAGATCGAGCAGATCACGAGGCGCGGATGCGCGCGGCGCAAGTCGTGCAGCGGAAAGCCGAGCTTGGCGATGGCGCCGGGTTTCAAGTTCTGCACGAACACGTCGGCCTTGGCGAGGATCGCGGCGAGGAGCGCCTTGTCGTCATCGCGGGCGAGATCGAGCACCAGCGATTCCTTGCCGCGGTTGAGCCACACGAAATACGCGCTCTCTCCGCGCTCGTCCTCTCCCCGCACTCGGTCTGCTCCCTCCCCCGGCGCGCCCCGGGCTTGCCCGGGTCGCGTCTTATCTTGCGCAAGTCGGGCAAGCCCGACTTGCGTTGGGGGAGGGGTGGGGAGGGGGTGAGCGCACCGGGACGAGCCTTGTTGCATGCCCCCACCCTGTCCCTCCCCCGTAAACGGGGGAGGGGACGCAGGAGCCGATGCACTCGCGCTCGTGGCCGGACCACGTTGAGTGTGCGGCACGGCGAGCTTGTCGTAGTAGCGCGCGAAGTCGCCCTCCGGCCGCTCGACCTTGATCACGCGCGCGCCGGCGTCGGCCAGGCGGCAGGTGCACATCGGCGCCGCCACCGCCTGCTCCAGCGACACCACCAGCAGGCCTGAGAGGGGAAGGGGCATGGTATCGCGCAACTGTCACCCGCGGGCTTGACCCGCGGGTCCATCATCCTTTGCAAGAGCTCTTTTTTGCGAAGGGATGGATGGCCGGGTCAAGCCCGGCCATGACGGACTACGGCGGAGTGGTCGCGACCGGCAAACTAGGGCGTCACCCGCGGGCAGAAGCGCGTCGAAGACGCGCGCAGACGCGCTTATGACCCGCGGGTCCATCGTCCTTCGTCTAAACCATTTTTCGAAGAAGATGGATGGCCGGATCAGGCCCGGCCATGACGGATGGAGGGGGCCAGCCCGTTATCCGACTACCGGACGATGTCCGGATACAGGTCCCGCCAGTCCGGGTTCATCGAGAGAATGAGATCGATCTTCCACTCTCGCGACCAATGCTTGATGTTCTTTTCCCGCTGGATCGCAGCGGCGGCCGTGTCGTGACGCTCATAGTAAACCAGCATCTTAATTCGGTAGCGTTTGGTGAACCCCGGTATTAGGCCTTCGCGGTGCTCAAAGGCCCGGCGGACCAGATCGTTGGTGACGCCGACGTACAGCGTGCCGCCCCGACGATTGGCGAGGATGTAGACCCAGAAACCCAATCCAGTTCTCATTTGCCTCTGTCGTCACCCCCGGGCAGAAGCGCGTCGAAGACGCGCGTAGACGCGCTTATGACCCGCGGGTCCATCGTCCTTCGCATGAACTCTTTGCGAAGTGATGGATGGCCGGGTCAAGCCCGGCCATGACGAAGCAGCCCGGCCATGACGAAACTGCGTGACCTGGTGGTGGGACGAGCTTCGCGAGCCTGCCCCACGCTGCTATCTTGCCCTGCAACGATGCCACCGGCTTCGCCGTTACCGCGCATGGCCCGCATTGCGATCATCGCGCTGATGCTGCTCGCGTCAGTGGGCGCCCTCGCTCAGCAAGGCATTCCGAGCGCGCCGGCGCCGGCGCCGACCGCGCCCGGCGGCACTACGACACCGCCGCCGGCTGCCACCGATACGCCAGCAACCGAGACACCGGCAGCGGATACGCCGCCCGCGGATGCAGCGTCACCCGACGGCGCACCACCATCGGCCGAAGCGCCGCCGGCCGCGCCCGCCCCGCCGTCCCCGCCCAAACGCGCGGGGGACGCGGATCTGCGCGAATCCGTGTGCCTGATGATCGAATCGGCGGCGCGGGCGCACAACCTGCCGCTCGAGTTCTTCGCCCGCGTGATCTGGCAGGAGAGCCGCTTCCAGCCCAACGTGATGGGGCCGCGCACGCGGAGCGGCGACCGCGCCCAAGGCATCGCCCAGTTCATGCCGCGCACGGCGGCCGAGCGCGGCCTCTTCGATCCGTTCGACCCGGTGCAGGCGCTGCCGAAGTCGGCGGAATTTTTGCGCGAGCTCGCCGACCAGTTCGGCAATCTCGGCCTTGCCGCCGCCGCCTACAACGCCGGGCCGGGACGCGTGCGCGAGTTCCTCTCCGCGCGGCGGCCGCTGCCGGCGGAGACGCGCAACTACGTGCTCGCCATCACCGGCATCCCGGTCGATGAATGGGCGGCGAGCGGCAAGCGCGAGCCCAAGCCGGTGCCGAAGGCGGGCTGCGGCGAGCTGATGGCGCTTCTGCATCGCGCGCCCAACCCGTTCATCGAGAAGCTCGAGCAGCGCGTGAACGTCGTCGCGGCGGCGCCGTGGGGCGTGCAGCTGGCCGCCGGCTTCTCGCGCGACCACGCGCTCTCGAACTACGCCACGCTCGCCAAGCGCTACGCCAACGTTCTCCAAGGGCATGACCCGAGCCTCTTGAGCACGCTCCTGCGCAGCCGCGGCACGCAAACGTTCTACCAGGTGCGCGTGGGCGCCGACACGCGCGCGGCGGCGGAGTCGCTGTGCGGCAACATCCGCCGCGCCGGCGGCGCCTGCTTCGTGCTGCGCAACCGCGGGTAGGGCTGCGGACTCGCTGTGCCGTCCTCGTCCTGAGGAGCGAGCGAAGCGAGCGTCTCGAAGGGCGAGGGCGGGCACAATGGCGAAGGATAGGGGTGGCCTCATGCTTCGAGACGCCGCACTACGTGCGGCTCCTCAGCATGAGGTAGAGACCGAATCGCGCGTGCACGATCACTCGTCATGGCCGGGCTTGACCCGGCCATCCATCCGCTTCGCAAAATTCTTTACGAAGACGATGGACCCGCGGGTCGAGCCCGCGGGTGACGCATCTGACTCGACGCTTGAGCCGGGTGCTCAATCCCCCGTGTGCCCGTGCTCGCTGACGGTGGCACCGCTGCGCGCGAGCGCGAGCATGATCTGCCGGCCAATGCGGGTCGCGGGCTCGCCGCCGCAGTTGGAGAGGATGACGATGCCGAGGCGGCGCTGCGGGATGATGCCGACATAGGTCGCGGTGTTGTTGAGGCCGCCGTTCTTGTCGACGATGAGCACGTCGTCGTTCTTCACCCGCTGCCAGGCGAGCGCCTGGGTGACGCGCGGATTGACCTGGAACACGCCCTCCTGCGCCAGCGCCATCGCCGCCTGCAGCTCGCCCTGCTCGCCGAGCGCGCCGAGATTGGCGGCGAGGAAGCGGGCCATATCGCGTGGGGACGAATACATCTGCCCGGTGCCGGGCCAATTGAACGGGCCCTGCTCGTTGCCGGGCTCGCCCACCGGCTTCCCATCGGCGTTGTAGCCCTGCACCGCGCGGCGGCGAAACTCTCCCGCGAGCTGCCCGCGCGCATTGCCGCGCGGCAGCGGCAGCACGGTCGAGGTCATGCCGAGCGGCGTAAGGAGCCGCGTCTGCAGGAGTTGCGCGTATGGCACATCAAAGCGCCGCTGCAGCGCCAGCGCGAGCAACACGAAGCCGGAGTTGGAATAGATGTCCTGCTTGCCGGGGATGTGCGCCTCGTCGGCCTTCCAGGCATTGAGGTAGCGGATGAAGTCGGGGAGCGTGTAGGGTGCGCGGTGCCACGGCTCGGATTGGTGCGGCGAGCGGTCGAGCCCGGAGGTGTGGCTTGCGAGCTGGCGAAGCGTCACGCTGCGGATGTCGCCGTCCTCCCCGAGCTCGGTCACGTATTTGGCGACAGGGTCGTCGAGCGACACGTCGCCCTGCTTCACCGCTTGCGCCAGCAAGGTCGCGGTGAAGGCCTTGCCGACGGAGGCGAGGTTGAAAAGCGAGTCCGAGCTGATGGGCGTTTTGCGCGCCACGTCGGCGAGGCCGTAGTTGAAGAGGAGCGTGCGGCCGTCGATGTTGAGCGCGACCGCCATGCCGCCGGCGGCGATCAGCATCGGCTGCACCTGGCGGCGCACGATCTGCTCGATCTCGGCGTCGGTTTCGGCGCGCGCGGTGGTGGCGGAGAGCGTGGCAGACGCGATCAGCGATGCCGCGATCAATAAAGCCGGCGTGCCCCGCATCGCCTCCCTCCCATCGCCGCGGCGCTCGCCCGCGCCGCCCTCACTCGCGCTGCAATTCTACCGCGCCCGCCCGCCGCGCCGAGTTAATTCGCGTCCATATTCCGTCATGTCATGTTGGTTGCGGACCGATTGTCGCTTAATCAGGGGTGTCATCAATGGGGCGATTTCGACCGGCAAACCAGTGCGTCACCCGCGGGCAGAAGCGCGTCGAAGACGCGCGTAGACGCGCTTATGACCCGCGGGTCCATCATTCTTCGGAAAAATATTTGCGAAGAAGATGGATGGCCGGGACAAAAGCGCGTTCACGCGCGTCTTCCGACGCGCTATGCCCGGCCATGACGGGGCTATTCGCCGCTATCCCGCCGGCCGCGCGATCGGGGCATCGACGAAGATCTGGTACTGCTGTGCGCGGGGTTTCGCCGCATCGGCCGGATCGACGAGCTGCAGCGAGCTTTTGCCGAGCAGCGCGCGCGGGAGAATCATCACGCGGATGAAGCGGCTTTGCCGCTGCGCGGCCTGCGCGAACACAGGCTCCGGCCCGCTCTCGTACCACGCGCCGCCCGGGCCATAGGAGGTCGAGCGGCCGGCGGTGTCGATGCGGATGCCGCCCTCGATCAGGCAGCGGACGCCCGGCCCTTGATGGCGGTGCGGAAGGGCGCAGCCGCCGGGCGGAAACGCGACGCTGTCGCCGCGCAGGAGAAGCTCGCCCGCGGGCAAGGTGTCGAGCGATGCCGTGAGCTTCTCGCGCGAGCGCACGCCCGCTGCGGCGGGCGCCTTCGGCGCCGCCGTCGCCGCGAGCTCGTAGCGCCAGAATGTTGCGCCATGTTCGCCGGCGGTGATCGTCGCCGCGGCTTCACCGTGCCAAGCCTCGCCGTCGGAGAGCGCGCGCTCGCCTACGCGCGCTTGGCCGTGCACGAGAAAGATCATGCGCGCCGCCGGCGGCAGCGCGAGCTCGGCGCCGTTCGACAACACATCTTCGTAGAGCGCGAGCACGGGCGGCATGGGCGAGTCTCCAAAGCGATAGATTCACTACTGTAGCAACGAACTGGAAGTCATCCATCTGATGTGTTGTTGCGACTGAGCAGCCGTGCCGCGCACTCGGTCTGCTCACTCCCCCGGCGCGCCCCGGGCTTGCCCGGGTCGCGTCTTATCTTGCGCAAGTCGGGCAAGCCCGACTTGCGTTGGGGGAGGG
>Ga0070717_10002781_pt1 | contig 12383 bp, 3 predicted proteins | sample LARL113metaG_FD_71366 | JGI IMG/M metagenome (GOLD analysis project Ga0070717, IMG submission 71366) | Corn, switchgrass and miscanthus rhizosphere microbial communities from Kellogg Biological Station, Michigan, USA - LAR L11-3 metaG | ecosystem: Host-associated > Plants > Roots > Rhizosphere ...
GAGAAGATCGACCTGCTGCTGCTCGACGTCGACCTGCCGTTCATCGACGGCCACAAGCTGCTGCAGGCGGCGCGCGAGAACGGCGTGGACGTGCCGGCGATCTTCATCTCCGGGTTGCCGGGCGACGAGGTGGAGGTGCGCGCGTTCGAGGTCGGCGCGGCCGACTTCATCCGCAAGCCGGTGAAGAACTCGGTGCTGCTGGCGCGCGTGGCGAACGTGTTGCGGGGCTAAGGCACGCCGTCACGAATTCACTGTCCTCCAGACGAGATTCAAGTGTCCATGGATCGGATTCACTGTCCTCGGGACGAGATTAAAGTGATCGCGGATCGGATTCACTGTCCTCCAGACGAGATTCAAGTGTCCGCGGATCGGATTCACTGTCCTCCAGGCGAGATTCATCCGACGCCGGGACATTTAAATGTGTTCGCGGGACACTTTTATGTGTCGCGCTTCGAATTCAATCTCCCGCCGATCGAGCTCGATCGCGAAGGCACGCTTCGCAAGATCGCGAAGGCGGAGGGATACGGCGTCCTGCTGGCTAGGACGGCGCCGAGGCGCTGATGCTGATCGGGCGGGAGAAGATCGACCTGCTGCTGCTCGACGTCGACCTGCCGTTCATCGACGGCCACAAGCTGCTGCAGGCGGCGCGCGAGAACGGCGTGGACGTGCTGGCGATCTTCATCTCCGGCCTGCCGGGCGACGAGGTGGAGGTGCGCGCGTTTCGAGGTCGGCGCGGCCGACATCATCCGCAAGCCGGTGAAGAACTCGGTGCTGCTGGCGCGCGTGGCGAACGTGCTGCGGGGCGCGTAGCGTCTACGTAAGAAAATCATCGCGTCACATTCCTCCTCCGGTTAAAATCCCGCGCCGCTCAAAATCCGAAAAAGAGGTTCCCATGAGACGAGCTGTACGTGCATCGATCGCTGTACTGCTGCTCTGCTCTCCGTTGTCGGCGTTCGCACAAGCTGACCGGCTCATTCCGATGTCGCCATGCCGCGTTGTCGACACGCGTTTCGTTTCGCCTGCGAATCTCGCGGAACAAGCGGTGCACGCCATCAATATCGCGGAAACGCGCTGCGGGAAATTGGTCCCCGGCGTAGCGACCGCGGGATCATCGTATACGTTGCCGCCGGCTGGTGCATGCGTCGATGGGCAGCCGGCATGCCGCTGATGTCTCTCATACATCCGCCGCGTCTATCCGTCCGTGTACTGCTCGCTCTCTGTCTGCTTCTGAGCCTTGGCTGCGTGTTCAAAGTTCGAAATTATGACATTCCACGACGAATCCCGTTCGGCTGGATCGTGGTCGACTCCAATCGTGCGGGATGCCCGCCGCTCGGCGGAGGTGCCGCACAGACGATCGCAATCCCCGTGTCCGGCTACGTCTGCACATCATCGCCGCCTTATTCAGGATTGGCATGGCACCGGTTCTATTTGGTTGATGAAAACGGGGGCCGGCATAAGCTGGACACCGAACATTGGATTCATCGTGAAATCAGCTTGCATGGACGACGTAGTGCGTACGGACCCTGCAACTATGACGCCGACGCATTCTACTACGGACCTTCTGGTACGGTCGGCGGTTCTCCAGAGGCAGTACTCATTGCGCATCGGAGCGATTGCCGCCCGACCGGTGGAGCGTCCGCGCGATGAGGGTTGGTGACTGCAAGCGTATTCATCCTATGGGAGCGATTCTTATCCGTCGATCCGGGGCTGGACTGGGACCGAGCGCAGCCACAAGCCGGACCCTGTACTCATATGTCCGCAACAATCCATCCGCGCTGTAGATCCTGATGGTCATCTAATTCGTACGTAGAATCACATGAATCTCTCAGACGCACGTGCGGTCGCTGCAGCATACATTCAAGAAGGCCGTCCAACGCCCGATGGTGTCACACCGATCATCATCGACGGTGCCACTAAGGAAACTGACTTTGCGTGGATCTTCTTTTACGACTCGGAAGAGAGTTTGAAATCCGGTGATGTAATGGGCATGCGTTGGCCGGCAATGGGCCAATCGTGGTCATGAAGGACAATGGCAGGGTGTATTTGACTGGTACAGCTCGGCCGTTAAGCGAATACCTGGCGGAAGTGGCGACGAAATCTCAGAATTCCGGCTAATCTGATATCGCTCGGTACGCGGATCGAGTGCTCGTGATGATGACGACGCGGCGCGGACCACGTCGAAGACGCCAATTTGGGCGGGCAACAATCTAACGCAGGCGCAGGTGGGCGGATTCGCACACCGGTTCGATAATTTGGGCGACGGCAGGGTTTCGTTTTTCTATTAGTATTTCCGCTCGGTCGAACAGAACCCTGCGAGCTGCCGATGAAATTCATCTGTCTTCTTGCTGCCGCCGGCGTGTGCTTGCCGATGACGGTTCATTTCAGCTGCGATACTCGCACGTGAAGCAGGCGCGCTGCTTCGCGAGGCACGCGAGGTGTCGATTTCGACAGCGGCTCACGCGAACGTGTGACAGCCGTCATCAACACCCGCGCATCAAGATGCCGCCGCAGCAAGCGATGCCGTAATCCGCACGCCTGTCACGGCACGCTTCGCAAAATCGCGTCCGCGGAGCGCGCGATATCCTCCTCGCCCGTCGACCAGTTCGACACGGAGATGCGCATCGCGGCGACGCCGCGCCAGGTCGTGCCGGCCATCCAGCACGTCCCCTCGCGCTGCGCGGCGGCGACCGTCGCGCGCGTGACGTCGTCGCTGTTGCCGAAGCGCGCGACGACCTGGTTGAGCACGACGTCGTTGAGGATCTCGACGCGCGGGTCGCGGCGGAGGAGCGCGGCCATCTGCGCGGCGCGGGCGCAGCAGCGGTCGACGAGCGCCTCGACGCCGCGGCGGCCGAGATGGCGGAGCGCGGCGTAGACGGTGAAGCCGCGGCCGCGGCGGGAGAACTCCGGCGCCCACTCGAACGGGTCGCGCTCTTTCCCGGCGCTGTGCTCGAGGTACTCGGCGGTGACGGCCATCGAGGCGCGGTGCGCGGCGGCGTCGCGCACGACGACGATGCCGTTGTCGTACGGGACGTTGAGCCACTTGTGCGCGTCGGTGGCCCACGAGTCGGCGAGCTCGGCGCCGTCGAGCAGGGCGCGCTTGGCGCGGCTGGCGCGGGCCCAGAGGCCGAAGGCGCCGTCGATGTGCAGCCAGCCGCCGCGTTCGTGCACGATCGCGGCGACGTCGCGCAATGGATCGACGGCGCCGCTGTTCACGTTGCCGGCCTGCGCGCAGACGATGAGCGGGCCGTGGAGCGGAGCGAGGGCGTCGCGCAGCGCGTCGGCGCGCATCCTCCCCTGCCCGTCCGCGGGGACGACGACGAGCTGCGTCCCGAATCCGAGCATCCTCAGCGACGTATGCACCGTGACATGCGCCTCGGCGCCGACGACGATGTGCACGCGCGGCGCGCCGTAGAGGCCGTGGGTCTCGACGTTCCAGCCGCGCTTGCGCAGGACGCCGTTCCGCGCCGCGGCGAGGGCGGTGAAGTTCGCCATCTGGCAGCCGGTGACGAAGCCGAGGCCGGCGTCGCGCGGGAGGTCGAGGAGGTCGAGGAGCCACTCGCGCGCGATCTCCTCGCAGACGGAGTTCGCGGGCGACGTGGCGAAGAGGCCGGTGTTCTGGTCCCACGCCGAGGTGAGCCAGTCGGCGGCGAGGGCGACCGGAAGCGAGCCGCCGATGACGAAGCCGAAGTAGCGCGGGCCGGCGCTGGCGATGATGCCGGGATCGGCGCCGGCCGCGAGGGCGTCGACGACGGCGGCGGCGTCCTCGCCGTCGTCGCTCAGCGGCACGGCGAGCGCGGCGCGCAGCGCGTCGTGATCGGCGCGCGGGCCGACGTGGCGGTCAGGAAGGGAGTCGAGAAAACGGGCGGCGTGTTCGGCGGCGCGCTGCAAGGGGGACATGGGGGGCATTGTAAGGGCGCAGGGCGCAAGGGGCAGGGCGCAGGTGGTTGACGTCGCGAGAACGTCACCTGCGCCCCGCGCCCTGCGCCCTGCCCCCTCTTAATTCACCGTCACCGTCGCCACCGGCGTGTCCGCCGTGCACGTTCCGCTGGTCACGCGGACCCAGTACGTGAACGTGCCGGTCGCGTTCGTCGGCGGCTTGAACGTGTTCGTCGTGGAGCCGACTTTCTGCGAGGTATTGCCGCTCGGCCCCTTGTACCACTGGTACTTCAGCGTCGGGCCGGTGGCGGTGACGGTGAGGGTCTGCGGCGTGCCGTTCTTGGCGACGCTCTGCGTGAGCGGGCCGAAGGCGGTGATCGTCGGGTTGACGGTGACGCTCGTCGCGGCCGACGTGGCGCTGCAGCCGTTCGCGTCGCGCACGGTGACGCTGTACGAGCCGGAGGCGGTGGCGGCGATCGACTGCGTCGTCGCGCCGTTGCTCCACGCATACGTGTAGCCCGCGGGGGCGGTCAGCGTGACGGAGCTGCCGTTGCAGAACGTGGTCGCGCCGCCGGCGGTGATCGTGGGCGTCGGCGGGAGCGGGTTGACGATGACCGGCGTCTCGGCCGAGGTGGCGGAGCAGCCGTGGGCGTCGGTTACGGTGACCTTGTAATTGCCGGCGGTGGTGACGTTGATCGACTGCGTCGTGGCGATGGCGATGCCGTCGCGGTACCACTGATTGCCGGACGCGCTGCTCGACGTCAGCACGACGCTGCCGCCGCTGCAGAACGTCGTCTGGCCGCTGGCGCCGATCGTCGGCGTGGCGGGAGGCGAATAGACCGTCACGGCGACGCCTTGCGACGGCACGCTCGTGCAGCTGCGGGGGTCGGTGAACGTCACGGTGTAGCTGCCGCTCGCCGTCGCGGAGTAGGTGCTGCCCGTGGCGTTGGCGATGGCGACGTTGTCGCGGTACCACTGGTTGCCGGAGACGCTGCTCGACGTCAGCGTGACGCTGCCGCCGGCGCAGAACGCCGTGTTGCCGCCGGCGGTGATCGACGGCGCGGCGGGGTTGGGATTGACCGCCACGCTCACGATCGGCGAGGGGAGGCTCGCGCAGCCGTGGCCGTCGGTGACGATCACGGTGTAGTTGCCGCTCGTCGCGGCGGAGTAGGTGTTACTCGTGGCGTTGGCGATCGAGATGCCGTCGCGGTACCACTGGTAGCCCGACGCGCTGCTCGACGTCAGCAGCACGCTGCCGCCGTCGCAGAAGCTCGTGGAGCCGGTATAGCTGATCGTCGGCGTGGCGGGAGGCGAATAGACCGTCACCGCGACGCCTTGCGAGGCCACGCTCGTGCAGCCGTGGCTGTCGGTGACGGTCACGGTGTAGTTGCCGCTCGCCGTCGCGGAGTAGGTGTTGCCGGCGGCAGTGGCGATGGCGACGCCGTCGCGGTACCACTGGTTGTTGGCGGTGCTGCTCGACGTCAGCGTGACGCTGCCGCCGGCGCAGAACGCCGTGCTGCCGCCGGCACTGATCGACGGCGCGGCGGGGAGCGGATTGAAGGTGACGGTGGTGGCCGCGGACGTCGCGCTGCAGCCGTTCGCGTCGGTGACGGTGACGGTGTAGTCGCCGGAGGCATAGACGGTGATCGACTGCGCCGTGGCGCCGGTCGACCACAGATACGACGATGCCGCGGACGCGGTCAGCGTCACGTTGCCGCCCGCGCAGAACCTCGTGTCGCCGCCGGCGGTGATCGACGGCGTTGGCAGCGCGTTGACGGTAACGGACGTCGCCGAGGACGTCGCGCTGCAGCCGTTCGCGTCCGTCACCGTCACGCTGTACGAGCCGGAGGCATTGGCCGCGATCGACTGCGTCGTGGCGCCGTTCGACCAGAGATACGAGGAGGCGGAAGACGCCGTCAGCGTCACCGAGCCGCCGGCGCAGATCGTCGTCGGGCCGCCGGCCGTGATCGTGGGCGTCGGCAGCGGGTTGACGGTGACGGACGTCGCGGAGGACGTGGCGCTGCAGCCGTTCGCGTTCGTGACTGTCACGCTGTACGAGCCGGATGCGTTGGCCGTGATCGACTGCGTCGTCGCGCCGTTCGACCACAGATAGGACGAGGCGGACGACGCCGTCAGCGTCACCGAGCCGCCGGCGCAGAACGTCGTCGCGCCGCCGGCGGTGATCGTCGGCGCCGGCAGCGGGTTGACGGTGACGGACGTCGCGGAAGACGTCGCGCTGCAGCCGTTCGCGTCAGTTACTGTCACGCTGTACGAGCCGGAGGCGTTCACCGCGATCGACTGCGTCGTCGCGCCGTTCGACCACAGATAGGACGACGCGGAGGACGCCGTCAGCGTCACCGAGCCGCCCGCGCAGAACGTCGTCGGGCCGCCGGCCGTGATCGCGGGCGCCGGCGGAGCGGGGTTGACGGTGACGGTGATCGTCGCCGTCGTCGCCGAACAGCCGTTCGCGTCGGTGACGGTGACGTTGTAGGAGCCCGAGCTCGTCGCGGAGATCGACTGCGTCGTGGCTCCGTTCGACCAACGGTACGACGACCAGGTGCCGGTGCTCAGAAGAACGGAGCCGCCGGCGCAGAACGTCGTCGGACCCTGATTGCTGATCGACGGCGTCAACGGAGGCCGGACCGTGACGTCGACCGGCGCGGAGGTCGCCGAGCAGCCGGTGTTGGGGTCGACGATCGTCACGGTGTAGGAGCCGCTGCTGGTGACGTTGATCGACTGGGTATTGGCGCCGATCGGCCCCCACGAATAGATGTAGTTGCCGCTGGGCGCGGTGAGGGTGACGGAGCCGCCGGCGCAGAACGTCGTCGGGCCGCCGGCCGTGATCGACGGCGTGGGGACCGAGTTGACGGTGACGGCCGTGGCCGCGGACGTCGCGCTGCAGCCGTTGGCGTCGGTCACGGTCACGCTGTACGAGCCGGACGCGTTCACGGCGATCGACCGCGTCGTCGCGCCGGTCGACCACAGATAGGACGAGGCGGACGACGCAGTCAGCGTCACCGAGCCGCCCGCGCAGAACGTCGTCGGGCCGCTGATCGTCGGCGTCGCCGGCGTGTTGACGGTGACGGTGGTGGCCGCGGACGTCGCGCTGCAGCCGTTCGCGTCCGTGACCCTCACGCTGTAGGAGCCGGAGGCATTGACGGCGATCGACTGCGTCGTTGCGCCGGTCGACCAGGCGTAGGACGAACCGGAAGACGCGGTCAACGTCACCGAGCCGCCGGCGCAGAACGTCGTCGGACCGCCGGCGGTGATCGTGGGCGTCGGCAGCGGGTTGACCGTGACGGACGTGGCAGCAGACGTCGCGCTGCAGCCGTTCGCATTCGTGACAGTCACGCTGTACGAGCCGGCCGCGTTGACGGCGATCGATTGCGTCGTCGCGCCGGTCGACCACAGGTAGGACGAAGCGGACGACGCGGTCAGCGTCACCGAGCCGCCCGCGCAGAATGTCGTCGGGCCGCCGGCGGTGATTGTGGGCGCCGGCAGCGGGTTGACGGTGACCGCAGTCGCCGCGGAGCTGCGGCTGCAGCCGTTCGCGTCGGTGACGGTCACGCTGTAGTTGCCGGAGCTCGAGACGGCGATCGACTGCGTCGTCGCGCCCGTCGACCAGGCGTAGGTGTAGCCCGCCGGCGCCGTGAGCGTGACCGAGCCGCCGCTGCAGAACGACGTCGGGCCGCTCGGCGTGATGGCCGGCGTGGGGGGATTCGGGTTGACCGAGACGGCCACCGGCGCGGAGGCGGCGCTGCAGCCGTTCGCGTCGGTCACGTTCACGCTGTACGAGCCGGCGCTCGAGACGGCGATCGACTGCGTCGTCGCGCCCGTCGACCAGGCGTAGGTGTAGCCCGCCGGCGCCGTGAGCGTCACCGAGCCGCCGCTGCAGAACGTCGTCGGACCGCTCGGCGCGATGGCGGGCGCCGGCGGCGGCGCGTTCACCGTGATCGCGGTCGGCGGCGTCGTGTAGCTGCAGCCGGCCGCGTCCGTCACCGTCACGGTGTAGTTGCCGGACGCCGACACGACGATCGAGTCGGTCGTCGCGCCCGTCGACCAGAGATAGCCGGCCAGGCCGGAGGTGGCGGTCAGCGTGCGCGAGCCGCCCGCGCAGAACGACGGCGGGCCGCCGCTCACGAAGATGGCGGCGTACGGGCTCGAGACGTTGACGACGAGATTGTTCGAGGTGATGGTGCAGCCGTAGACGTTGTCGTGGATGACGGCGTAGTACGTCCCGCTGCTCTGCACGCCAACCGACGCGGCTTGTCCGTTCGGCAGCGGACCGACGCCCCAGCGGTACCAGGTGACGGTCACGTTGCCGCTCGAATGCGTGACGTTCGCGGTGAGCGTCACGGTATCGCCCTGGCACGCCTGGGTCTTGCTCGCCGAGACCGTGGCCTCGAGCCGGACCTCGACGTGGACCGGACTGGATGTGAACGAACAGCCGTTCGTCGTCGTCGTGACGCTGTAGTCGCCGGTGGTGTTGACGGTGATGGCCTGCGTCGTGGCGCCGGTCGACCAGAGATAGCTGTTCGCCGCCGACGACGTCAGGGTCACGGTCGACGGCGGGCAGAACGTGGTCGGGCCGCTGGCGCTGATGGACGGGTGGACGTTCGCCATCGGCACGTACTGCGTCGTGTACGTTCCGCAGCCGGGCCGCCCGTCGGTGACGTTGACGGTGAGATAGACGACGCCGCTGCCGTCGGGGATGAAGGCGACCGAGGAGTTGGCGGCGCTGCCGCTGATCGCGCCGCCGGTGATCGACCAGCTGTACGTCGCGTACGGACCGTTCGAGACGGAGGCGGTGCCGGTCATGCCGGTGCAGAAGTTCGCCGGAAGGCCGAGCGAGATCGCCGGCGCGGTCGTGTAGGTCACCGGCACGGACTGCGTCGTCTGATTCGTCACGCAGCCGTCGGGGTTGACGAGCGCGTAGGTGATGTCGACGGAGCCGCCGCCCGACGCCTGCAGCGAGTATCCGCTCGAGTTCGCGGCGAGGATCGTGGCGCGCGTCGCCGAAAGGCTGGCGATGCGGTAGCCGGTGGGCGCGGCGACGGTGAACGTTCCGGCCGGACACGACGTCGCCGGCGTGACGACGAGCGGCGGCGGGTTCGGATCGCTGATCGGAATCGTGATGGTGGTCGTCGCCGTCGGGCAGGTGCCGTAGTGCCCGACGGCGGTGATGACGACGTTGCCGCTCGGGCCGGCGGTGAAGCCGATGCCGACGTTGCTCGAGCTGTTGATGGTGCCGCCCTGGATCGACCAGTCGATGGAGTCGTAGAGCGTGCGGTCGACGAACATGCCGCTCCCGCTGCCGGCGCAAACCTTGGCCGGCGCGTCGGAGAAGGTCGGCGGCGGCAGGACGAAGAAGTCCTCGCGGTGCGTGCGCGTCGACGTGCAGCTGGTGCCGAGGACCAGCGTGACGTCTACCGGCGCGCTGCCGTTCGCCGTGAATTCGATGCTCCTCGTTCCCTGGCCGCTCGTGATCGTGGCGTTGGTGACGCTCCAGGTGTAGGGGCCGCCGTTCCAGCTCGGGTTGAAATAGGCGGAGGCGGGACCGCCGGGGCAGCCGCTGTTGATCGTGAAGTCCCAGGTGAGGTCGGCCGCGATGGGGATGGTCTTGGTCGACGTGGCGGTGCAGCCGTCCGCGGAGGTCTCGGTGACGGAGAGCGTGGTGCTGCCGCTCGTGCCGGCGACGAAGTCGATGAACGGCTGCGTCGGATCGGACGAGATCGTGCCGTTCTGGATCGTCCACCGATAGGTGCTGCCGCGGTGCCCGTTGATGCTGGCGCGCACGTCGTTGCCGTAGCAGAGGCTGGGCGACTGCGACGTGTAGATGCTCTGCACCGGCAGCGGCCCCTCGGCCGTCCGCCAAGAGCTGTACGTCTCGCATCCGCTGCCGGCGGGATCGCCGACCCAAAGGCCGAAGTCGACGCCCGCCCCGGCGACGAGGTTGTTCGGAATGAAATGGACAGTAGCCTGGTCGGTGGGCCCGACGACTGTCGCGCCCAACACGCTCCACCGGTACGACGGGAACGGACCTCCGGCGGCCGTGGCGGTGTGCTCGACCGCGGCGCAGTAGAAGTCGAGATCGGGCTGGATCGCCGCCGCCGGGCCGGGGGTCTTGACCGTGACGACGACCGGGTCGGTGGTCTGCTGGCAGCCGCCGGGGAACGTGACGGTCGCGGTGTAGCTGCCCGCCTCGCTCGGGTAGAGGTACGCGCCGTTCGCGCCGTTCGACCAGACGACGGTCATGGAGGTGACGCCGGCCGGCGTCGCGACGTGCAGCGACGCGGACGTGCCGGGGCAGATGTCGGTCGGGCTGAGGACCTCCACGGCCGGCTTCGGAACGCCGACGGTGACGGTGACGGGCTGCGAGGTCGCGCTGCAGCCGTTCGCGTCGGTCGTGGTGACCGTGTAGTTGCCGCCGGCCGTGGCGGTGATCGCGCGCGTCGTGGCGCCGTTCGACCAGAGATAGCTCGCCGCCGCGCTCGACGTGAGCGTCACCGACTGGCCGTCGCAAATCGTCGTCGCGCCGCCGGCGGTGATGGCCGGCGTCGCCGGCGCGGGCAGCGCGGTCACGGCGACGGCGGACGACGCGGCGCTGCAGCCGCTCGCGTTCGTGACGACGACGCTGTAGTTGCCGGCGGCCGAGACGGTGATCGACTGCGTGCTCGCGCCGTTCGACCAGGCGTACGCATAGCCGGCCGGCGCGGTGAGCGTGACCGAGCCGCCGGGGCAAAGCGCGGTCGGGCCCGACGCGGAGACCGCGGGCGCGGGCGGATTGGCGTTGACAGTGACGGCCGCCGGCGCCGACGTGGCGCTGCAGCCGCTCGCGTTCGTGACGACGACGCTGTACGAGCCGGAGCTCGACACCGCGATCGACTGCGTCGTCGCGCCGTTGCTCCACGCGTACGACGCGCCCGCGGAGGCGGTGAGCGTCACCGAGCTGCCGGCGCAGAACGTGGTCGGGCCGGACGCGGTGATCGCCGCCGCCGGCGGGGTGCCGGCGCTCAGCGACTTCGTGCCGCTGCTCGCGCAGCCGTTCGCATTGATGGTGACGGAGAGGTCGATCGTCCCGCTGCCGCTGACCGTGAACGCGGCGGACGGGCCGCTCGCCGACGTGAGCGTCGCGCCGGTGGCGCTCCAGCTGTACGTCGCGCCGGGGCCGGCGTCGACGACCGACGCGGTGAACGAGCCGCAGGCGCTGGCCGGAGCGGTGATCGTGGCGTCGGGCGGCGCGGCCAGCGGCAGCGTGAGCGTGGCGCGGACGGCGCAGACGCCGTTCGCGAAGGCGGTGACGGTGAGCTGTACGTCGCCGGTGCCGTCGGCGATGACGGCGGCGTCGGCGGTGTCGGTGGGGCCGGAGATCGTGCCGTGCGCGACGGTCCAGGCGAAGCGGTCGAGCGTCGCGGAAGACCCGGCGTGGACCTGCGCGGTCGCGTTCGCGCAGAGCGTGGGACGGTCGGCGGTGACGGTGAAGTCGGGCGGCGTGGCCACGCCGAAGTTCTTCGTGGCCGTGGCCGTGCAGCCGACGGTGTCGGTGGCCGTCACGGTGAGCGCCGCCGGCTGGGCGTCGGGATCGCTGGTGAAGTGGACGAACGTCCCGCCTTGATCGAGGAGCGTTCCGTTCGCGACCGACCACTGGATGGTTTGCCACTGCGTCGTCGTGTCGGCCGGCGGCTGGATCGACGCCTCGACCGGCGAGCCGGGGCAGACGGACTCGAAGCTCGGTTGGATGGCGATGACGGGCGGCGCGACGTTGCGCACGCCGAAGTCGTAGCTCGTGCTGCTCGTGCAGCCGAGGGTGTCGGTGGCGACCGCCGTGACCTTCGCCGGCAGGCCGCTCGGATCGGTCGTGAAGTAGACGCTGTAGTTGTCGCTGAAGGTGATGGTGCCGTGGTCGACGGTCCAGTGGACGTCGCGCCACTGCGTCATCGAGTCGGCCGGCGGATTGATCGATGCCGCGCCGTACGAGCCGGGGCAGATGTTCGAGTTGTAGACGTACAGCGTCGGCGGCGGAATGATGCGCACGCCGAAGTCGTAGGTCGTGCTGTTCGTGCAGCCGAGGGTGTCGGTGGCGACGGCCGTGACCTTCGCCGGCAGGCCGCTCGGGTCGGTCGTGAAGTAGACGCTGTAGTTGTCGCTGAAGGTGATGGTGCCGTTGTCGACGTGCCATTGGACGTCGCGCCAGGTGGTGTTCGCGTCGGCGGGCGGATTGATCGACGCCGCCGCGTACGAGCCGGGGCAGACGTTCGGGTTCGAGACGTACAGCGTCGGCGGCGGGATCGTGCGCACCGAGAAGTTGTAGGTCGTGCTGTTCGTGCAGCCGAGGGTGTCGGTGGCGACCGCCGTGACCTTCGCCGGCTGGCCGCCCGGATCGGTCATGAAGTAGACGCTGTAGTTGTCGCTGAAGGTGATGGTGCCGTTGTCGACGTGCCATTGGACGTCGCGCCAGCTGGTGTTCGAGTCGGCGGGCGGATTGATCGACGCCGCCGCGTACGAGC
>Ga0070717_10002782_pt1 | contig 12380 bp, 12 predicted proteins | sample LARL113metaG_FD_71366 | JGI IMG/M metagenome (GOLD analysis project Ga0070717, IMG submission 71366) | Corn, switchgrass and miscanthus rhizosphere microbial communities from Kellogg Biological Station, Michigan, USA - LAR L11-3 metaG | ecosystem: Host-associated > Plants > Roots > Rhizosphere ...
AAAAAGTCGGCCGAACTAACAGCGACGGAGTAATATGTTTCGTCACTGGCTGCGCCGACATGGTTAACTTTCGATTCGGCACAGCCGAAATGCGTCAGGACAAGGAAGGCCAACGCCAAAAGCATGGCCGCATTTTTCATTGTCGATCTTGCTCACAGCAGCGCGAGCGAGCGCGCTATTTGTAAGAATAAACGAAACAAACGCTGCTCTCTGCGCCTTCAGCCAGCCCCACCGAGACGTAGTACTGGCCGCTGCTCGTCGGCGAAAAGCCCGCGGCCGCCTTCTCGCCTGCATTGTAGACTTCCGTCGAGACCTGCCTTCCCGTTTCGTCATAAACATTGACTGCGAGTTTCATGGCCGGAGCGATGGCACCAGCGGTAAACCAATATTGGTTGCCAGCGTACAGATTCACGGCAATGAGCGCATGTTCATGCGGCTTGATTGTTCCGCACCAATGTCCGTCGCGCATTTTAAAACCGTCATTGGAAAAAGCGCCCGCCAGATCAAGCGCGGCTTTGCGCGCCTCAACTTCCTGGTCGGTTTCGGCCGCTTTTAAAATCGTAACAGAAACGGTGGCCACAACCAACAATAACAAGATCGACCCGCTTCTCGCCCGACGGGCAGCCGATCTCACAAATAGGCTGGATCGCCCAGCTCCTTCCGGGTTCCTGGTTACAAAAGGTGGCCGGCCTTTGTTGATGGGGCTGCCCGCTAAAAGCGGATTCGACGACAAACGCAGTCTCATTTCACTTCCTTGCTTTGAATCTCGTCCATGATTTTGCCAACGGCCTCATTGACTTTGCGGACGTCATCTACGCTCGGCGCCTTCGCCGGAGGAAATGAAACGAGCTTTTCAATTCCGACCAACTGATTACTTACCTCTTTCACCAGCGGTTCATCGTGCACCTCGGGCGAAATGTCGTTCATCTTCGAATGGATATAAGCTACCAGCGCGGGTTGCCGCAAAACTTTCGCGGCCCGTTCATTATAATTTTGCATGACCGAGGCGCTCACCACTTGCGTGCCGCGAATCCATCCGCCCACGCTTACCAGAATAATCAAATCCTGGTCGCGATGCGTTTGCATCGACGATTTCACTTCGTTCTGCGTGGCTTCAAGTTCCTCCTGGAGCGCGTCCCATTCGCTGTCTTCGGCAAACTCATTAATACTGTTGCCGCGGCTGAGCACGTTCTGACTGACGCCGAGCGCCTTGGCCAATTTGACAATGTCCGTACCGATGTTTTTGACTTGCTGGCTGTCTTGCGCTTCCACCGCGATGAAACCGTCGGCAATCAGTCCACCAAGATTGAGCGCAATTTGGGCGCGATTGCTGTAAGTCGCGGAAACCGGTCCGCGATATTGTCCGGCCCAATTTGGCTTACCCGGCTTTTCGAGCGCGGCGAAGAGTTCCCCGGGTGTTGGAATGCTAATGGAATCGCTGCGAATCGCCTTTGCCATTTGATCGGGCGGAAGTCGTGCCGGTTCTGCGCCAAGCAAAGCGCAGCAGGCGAGCAAAAGCGCGGCGACTAACGGGCGCGTTGGGCGCTTCATGAACCAGCAGCGTATCCACGCCGGGTGAGATTGCCAGCGAGAATCTTCAATGCGCAATGTCGGATTGCGGATCGCACAAAGCCCGCGCATGATAGGCGCGCAGTTATGGCCGCAACCAGCATCGAAAGAATTCACGCGCGCGAGATTTTGGATTCGCGTGGCAATCCGACCGTTGAAGTTGATGTGCGACTCGAAGGCGGTGCATTTGGTCGGGCAGCCGTGCCCAGCGGCGCAAGCACGGGCGAGCATGAAGCGTGGGAATTGCGCGACGGCGACAAGAAACGCTATGGCGGCAAAGGCGTGTTGCGCGCGGTCGCGAACGTGAACGAGAAAATTGCTCCTGTCTTGGCGGGGTGGGACGCGCGTGATCAGGCGAAGATCGACAATCGCATGATTCAGATGGACGACACGCCGAATAAAAAAAATCTTGGCGCCAACGCGCTGCTCGGTGTTTCCCTGGCGGTCGCGCACGCCGCGGCTGCGGCGGAGAACGTTTCCCTCTTTCGTTATCTCGGCGGGGATGCGGCGGTAGTCTTGCCGGTGCCGATGATGAACATCCTGAATGGAGGCGCGCATTCCGATGCGCCGATTGATTTTCAGGAATTTATGATCGTGCCGCGTGATGCAGCGACGTTTGCTGAAGGTTTGCGTTACGGCGCGGAAGTCTTCCACGCGCTCAAGGGCGTACTGAAGGATCGACATCTTTCTACCGCCGTTGGCGATGAAGGGGGATTCGCTCCCCCATTAAAATCCGCGGAAGACGTGCTCGAATCCATTGCCGTCGCGGTTGAAAAAGCCGGTTATTCGTTAGGCAAAGAGATTTTTATCGCGCTTGACCCGGCTTCTTCGGAATTTTTTGATTGCGAACGCAATCTTTACATTTTCAAAAAATCCGACGGCTCGAAAAAATCAGCGGAAGAGCTAATTGAGTACTATGTCGATCTTTGCGCACGTTTCCCGATTATTTCGATCGAGGACGGTTGCGCGGAAGACGATTGGGATGGCTGGAAGAAACTGACCGCGCGCCTCGGCCACAAGGTTCAACTGGTCGGCGACGATTTGTTCGTCACGAATGTGAAGTTTCTTCGCAAAGGGATCGCCGAACACGCGGCCAATTCCATTTTGATCAAGGTGAACCAAATCGGCACGCTCACCGAAACGTTGGCTACAATTGATCTGGCAAAACAAAATAATTACGCGGCCGTCATCAGTCATCGTTCCGGTGAAACCGAAGACACAACGATCGCCGATATCGCTGTTGCGACGAACGCCGGCCAAATAAAGACTGGTTCGGTTTGCCGGACGGACCGGGTTTGCAAATACAATCAGCTTTTACGAATCGCTGAAGAACTTGGTGACAAAGCGATTTACGGCAGTAGAATGCGCTGAGTGGATCTGACCGATGGCGATTTCCGCGCGCGTCGTGAGGCGACAGTTTGGCACCGGCTCAATCGTGTTCTGAAGGTCCTTCTCTTCCTCGCGTTCTGGCTAGTGGTCATCAGCCTGTTCGTTCCACCCTACAAGAAACTGAATCAGAGCCGGGCCGAGATCGACAATTTGCAAGCGCAAGTCAACGAAGAGAAGACTTTGCTCACGCAGCAAACGCGGGAAGTAAATTTGCTCAAAACAGACCCGGCCTATTTGGAAACCATTGCGCGCGATCGTCTCGATCTGATGAAGGAAGGCGAAACCATTTTTCGACTGGAGCTCGGGCAAAACGCGAAGCGAAAAGATCCCGCGCGAAAATGAACTTGTAGCATCTGGTCCGTTCAGTAACCCGGCGATAGCACGTTTTTGGCACTGACGGTAGCGCTTGCCTCTGGGGAGCACAGGCCGCTGGCCTGTAGCAGTCGGTCGCTGCGCCGACTGCAATCTTCCGCCACACGCAATTACTTTCCCGATCTGGTTCGCGGCAAGCTGCCGCGAATTACAGGCCAGCGGCCTGTGCTCCCCAGAAACAGAAAGTCGCGCTCCCTTAGACGATGGCGTTCGCGCACGATGTCGATCTTGAACAGAACCGCGGCGCAGCTTTGCACAGCACCGAATATTCAATTACCTTTTCCTCATGTCTGCAGAGCTTGCGATTGTCGATGCTGAAGATTTGAAATCGCGTGTGCGCGAACTGCGGAGGTTCCTTTGACTTCCCCAAACTCCAGCAAAACTTAGCCGCGCTCGAGGCGCGGATGGCGGTGCCGGATTTTTGGAACAATCGCGAGCGGGCTCAGACCGACGTTGAAGAAGTTTCGCGATTGCGTTCTCTCGTCAACCCATTCGAGGAGCTCGAATGCGAGATCAACGATTTCGAAGCCTTGCAGCAACTCGCAACCGAGGAACAAGACGACGCGCGTCGCGCGCAAACTGAACGCGAAGTCGCAGCCGAGCACGACCGTTTGATTCACAAGCTCGAAGAGTTCGAGCTGCGCCAGTTTCTTTCCGGTGAAAACGACCGCGCGAATACATTTCTGACAATCCATTCAGGCGCGGGAGGAACGGAGTCGTGCGATTGGGCCGACATGTTGTTGCGCATGTATCAACGCTGGATCGAGCGCAGCGGTTACAATTCGCAAATAATCGACGTGCAAACCGGTGAAGAAGTAGGCATCAAATCCGTTACCCTGCTCGTAACCGGCGAGTACGCCTATGGCCATTTGCAGACTGAGAGCGGGGTGCATCGCCTCGTGCGCATCTCACCGTTCGATGCGAACAAGCGGCGCCACACTTCATTCGCCAGCGTCGATGTCGTCCCGGAAATTGCCGACACGGCGCCGATTGACATTAATCCGGCCGATCTCGAGATCGATACGTTCCGCAGCGGTGGTAAGGGGGGGCAAAACGTGAACAAGGTGGAAACGGCGGTGCGCATTGTGCACAAACCGACCGGCATCGTCGTCGCATGCCAGGCTGAGCGTAGTCAGGGTCGCAACCGCGAGCTCGCGCTCAGAATGCTAAAGGCCAAACTTTATCAAATTGAGGAGGATAAAAAACGCGCTGAGCTGGATCGACAATATGGCGAAAAAGGCGAGATCGCCTGGGGCAATCAGATTCGGTCCTATGTTTTTCAGCCCTATCAAATGGTAAAAGATCATCGCACCGGCGCGGAAACGAGCAATGTGCAGGAAGTGATGGACGGCAAGATCGACATGTTCATCCAGGCGAAATTGCGTGGGCAGGAAGCGGGGAAAGGCGAGCGCCTTCTTTAATTCGGCGTTTGACTTCGGAAAGCTTTTGCGAGTGGACACAGATGCCGCTACAACGCTGTGACAAGCCGCAAGCGAAACCGCGGATCAAATTCTCCACTGTTATGCGCGCGACAACACGCCAGACACGCGATAGCATGACGAATCCTGCGCACGCGCGCGAAATCGCGCCGGCAATTCGGGCATTTGTAGAGAAAGCGTCGAACGCGCTCCCTAATTGGAAACGGAAGATTATGGCACCGCTTCTCGTCGCTGATTCCTAAATCGTGACAGGCCGCCCGCCATTCGTGTCCGTGCGGTAAAATCCGCCTGCGACCAGCGCGAAATTTCGCAAGAAGATGCGCCAGTTCGTGTCGCAACGTGCGATCAATTTCTGCAGCGCCATGTTCGCGCAGCCGCGGGTTGAGCGAAATGAGCTTCGCGCGATAATCGGCGCGACCGGCGCAACTCTTTAGGCGCGGGCTCCATTCCACATGCACGTCCTTCGCGATTCGAGCTGCGCCATTCGCGCGCAACAACTCGCTAGCTCTTACTTGTAGATCGACATCGTGCAGCGCTGTGTCGCCCTGTAGCCACGGCGCTATGTTGCCGTGGGGCCGTGCCGCGAAACGCCCCGACTCTTCGCCAAGCTGCGTCGTGGCAGGCAGAGCGGGGCGGCTACAGTCAAACAGCTCGAGCTGCTCAGGCAACCGCATACGTCTCGGCTTTTTGCTTCGAGAATCGCTCGGCAATTTCTGAAATCGCCTGGCCGGCAGCTGTAATTTCTTCGGGCGTGGTTTGCTTGCCTAACGAAAAGCGAACGGCTGATCTCGCGTGCTCCATGGACAAGCCCATGGCGAGCAAAACATGCGACGCGACAACCGAGCCAACCATGCAAGCCGAACCGCTCGAGGCGCAAACACCTTTCAAATCGAGCGCGATCAACAACATTTGCGAATCGATCCCGAGAAAGCTGACGTTTAATGTGTTGGCAAGGCGCGGCCCGCCATGGCCGTTTTGCTGCGCCTCCGGAACGCAAGCTAAGATTTCCTTCCACAACTGATCGCGCAAATGTGATTGCCGATCTTGTTCTGCTACGCGGTCTTGCAGCACAAATTCCGCCGCGGCGGCCATACCCGCGATCGCAGCGACGTTTTCCGTTCCGGGACGCCGCTCGTTTTCGTGCGTGCCGCCAAGCATGATCGGCTGGATCGACAACCCGCTGCGCAAATAAAGGAAACCGACGCCTTTCGGGCCGTAAAATTTATGGGCAGCGAAACTGGTGGCATCGGCGACTCCCGCGCCTGCAGGATCAACATCGATTTTGCCGAAGGATTGCACCATGTCGCTGTGGAGCAGCACGCCGCGCTCACGGCAGATTCGCGAAATTTCGGGCATCGGCTGGATCACGCCGGTTTCATTGTTCGCGCTCATAATCGAGATGAGTGCCGTGTCGTCACGAATAGAGTTGGCGAGTTGATCGAGATCGACAATTCCGTTTTCGGAAACGTCGAGCCACGTCACTGCAAATCCTTCGCGCTTTTCCAAATGCTCGATCGCGTGCAGCACAGCGTGATGTTCTGTTTTACAACTGATCAGATGTTTCCTGGAGGACCGACACCTTGTTAGGCCAAGCACAGCGAGATTGCACGACTCGGTCCCGCCGCCGGTGAAAATGATTTCGTGCGGTTTCGCGCGGACAAGCTGGGCAATTTTATCGCGCGCATCGTCGATTGCGGCGCGCGCCTCACGTCCGGCCGCGTGAATACTCGAAGGATTTCCAAAATGCCGGCTCAAGTATGGGAGCATCGCAGCGCGTGCTTCATCGCACATCGGCGTGGTGGCGTTGTAATCGAGATAAATCATTTCGCTTTAACTTTTATCTTACTCTTACTCTTACTCTTACTCTTACTCCTACTCATCCTCGTAATCGTTGGGAATGCTCGGTGTTTCTGGGGAGCGCACGCGCCCTCGCGTGCCGGTTTCGGCCCTCGCCGAAACCCTCTGTATATGACCACCGCGAAAACCTAGTTGCAAAGTCCGCGATGGCAGGGGCGCCATCGCCAGGACGCGAGGGCGCGTGCGCTCCCCGACCCCCACACGCGAGGACATCTGCGCCACGCTCGTAATAATTTTCATTCGCTGAACTCATCGCGCGTAGTGATTGGTCTGTGTTTCGGTTTCGGCACAATTTTGAGTTGTTTTTCTTCGTAATAAACAAGTGAATCGGGTGGGACGCTTTGCACGAGGAAGACGTTGCCACCGATTGTCGATCTTGCGCCGATCACGGTTTCGCCGCCGAGCACGGTCGAGTTTGGATAAATGGTGACGTCGTCTTCCACTTTCGGATGACGTTTGCCGCCTTTTTTGATTTTGCCATGCTCATCCTTCTGAAAACTGCGCGCGCCGAGCGTGACGCCATGATACAACTTCACACGCGCACCGATTTCCGACGTTTCGCCGACGACCACACCGGTCCCGTGATCGATAAAAAAATGCGAACCGATCTTGGCGCCAGGATGAATGTCGATCCCGGTGCGGCTGTGGGCCCATTCGGTCATGATGCGCGGGACAAGCGGCACCTTTTCATATAGAAGGTGCGCCATTCGGTAAATTGCGATCGCCTCAAGCGCCGGATACGCCAGAATGATTTCCTCGTAACTTTTCGCCGCCGGATCGCCTTCGTAGGCGGCATCGATATCGGTCCAAAGAACGCGGCGCAATCGCGGCAGCTCACCCAGAAACCCGGCCAAGATGGTTTCAGCTTTCGCTTCAGTGACTTCGTTAGGCGGGATCTTGCCCAGGCTGCGACAAATCTCAGTCTTGAACCGCGCGTGCAAATTTCTCATACGCGTGCGCGTGGTGTCGGCCAAATCTTGCGAGCTAACGAGCGATTCGCTGCGGAAACCGGGGAACATCAGGCTCATCAACTCAGCGCAAGCGTCTTCGACCGCCAGCCGCGATGGCAACGTAGCGGCAGCATCTAGATAATTGATGCCGCCCGTCTCGCTATAAGTTTGAAGCAGCTCGTCAACGGCACCGCGCATGGCGTTTTCCATCGCTCGAAAGTACGCGACGCTAAAGATGCAAGCAAAGTGATTCGCAAAAACGTTAAATGGTTGAAGCGTTGGAGCGTGGTAGGGCGCGACCGCCAGGCGCGCCGTTCGAAAGTTGAAGGGAAGAACAGTTGAAGCGATAGAGGTTAAACCGGTTTAAGGTTTCAATACTTCACGCTTCAACGAACACGATGAAACCTTTCGAGATTACTGGATTGCCACCGGACGAGCTGAATAGTTTTCTTTCCGGGACGCATGCGGATCCGTTCCACATTCTTGGGCCGCATCGGCTCGGCGATGATCTGGTCATTCGGGTGTTTCGGCCGGACGTAAAGAAGATCGACGTCGTGTTGGATCGACAATCCCGAGACCGAGCCTCGCAAAGTCTTTCGCAGTCCCCAATCGAAGCGGAAAAGATCCATCGGGATGGCTTTTTTTGCGCGACGGTGCCGAAGGCGACGCGCGACCTTGCTTACCAGCTTCGCCTTACCAACTGGGACGGATCGGAACGCGTCATGGGCGATCCCTACCGCTACGGGCCGATCATGGGCGAAGTCGATCTGCATCTTTTCGGCGAAGGGCAGCACTGGAAGATTTATGACAAGTTCGGCGCGCACCTGCGCAACATCGACAATGAAACCGGCGTTTATTTCGCGGTTTGGGCGCCAAACGCGCAGCGCGTCAGCGTGGTGGGCGATTTCAATAATTGGGACGGCCGCGTGCACCCGATGCGCAAACTTCTCGGCGCCGGTGTCTGGGAATTGTTCGTCCCGGGAGCAGGTGAAGGCGCGCACTATAAATTTGAAATACGCACGCCTAGCGGCGCGTTATTGCTCAAGAGCGATCCGTTCGCCTTCTTCAGTCAGCACGGAACATCGACAGCCTCTCTCGTTTATAACCTCGAGCGCTATCAATGGAGTGACGGCCAGTGGATGGAATCGCGCCGCGGGAAAAATTGGCCGCAGAGCCCGATCAGCGTTTACGAAGTGCATCTTGGTTCGTGGCGGCGCAAGACCGAAGAAGGAAACCGGCAGCTAAGTTATCTCGAGTTTACCGAGACGTTGCTGCCCTACGTGCTCGAAATGGGTTACACGCATATCGAGCTGCTGCCGATCGCGGAGCATCCGTTCGAAGGCTCGTGGGGTTACCAAGTCACGAATTATTATGCGCCGACAAGCCGCTTCGGCACGCCGGACGAATTACGTCATTTCATCGACAAATGTCACCAGGCCGGCATTGGCGTGATCATGGACTGGGTGCCGGCGCATTTTCCGAAAGATGCGCACGCGCTAGCGGAGTTCGACGGCACCGATCTCTATGAACACATGGACCCGCGACAGGGCGAACACCAGGATTGGGGCACGCTCATTTTTAATTTCGGCCGCAACGAGGTGCGAAATTTCCTCATCGGGAACGCGCTCTTCTGGCTCGACAAATACCACATCGACGGACTGCGCGTGGATGCGGTCGCGTCGATGCTTTATCTCGATTACTCGCGCAAACCAGGGCAGTGGATCCCGAATGTTTTCGGCGGCCGCGAAAATCTCGATGCGATTTATTTTTTGAAACGCTTCAACGAAGTTTGTTACGAGCGCTTTCCCGGCATCATTACCGTCGCCGAGGAATCAACCGCCTGGCCGGGCGTGTCGCGGCCGACTTATCTGGGCGGCCTCGGTTTCGGATTCAAATGGAACATGGGTTGGATGCACGACTTTCTCGAATACATGGCGCTCGATCCCATTTACCGCCGGTTTCATCATGGCAACATCACGTTTTCATTGCTTTACGCGTTTCACGAAAACTTCATCCTCGTTCTGAGCCATGACGAAGTCGTTCACGGCAAACGATCGCTCCTTTCAAAAATGCCGGGCGACGAATGGCAGAAATTCGCGAATCTCCGCATGTTTTATGCCTGGATGTACGGCCACCCCGGTAAAAAGCTTTTGTTCATGGGCGGCGAATTCGGCCAGCTCAACGAATGGAACCACAACACCAGTCTCGACTGGTACCTCGTCGATCTTCCGCGGCATGACGGGTCGCGGCGGCTCGTGCAACATCTCAACTACATTTACAAAAGCGAACCCGCCCTCTGGCAACAGGATGACACTTATGAAGGATTTGAGTGGATCGATTTCCACGACGCCGATAACAGCGTCGTCTCATTTATGCGCAGATCGCGCGAGGGTGAAATCATCGTGTTCGTGGTGAATGCGACGCCGCTGGTGCGCCACGATTATCGGCTGGGCGTGCCGCACGCCGGGTTTTATCGCGAGATAATCAACACCGACGCAGAGACTTACGGCGGAAGCAATGTCGGAAACTACGGCGGTGTGCGCAGCGAAGATCGACCGTGGATGGCGCGAGAGCATTCCATCCTTATTCATTTGCCGCCGCTGGCGACGCTCGCGTTCAAATTGGAGAAGTAGCGTCTGCCTTTTGACGTGTAGGACGTAACTACTGAACTGGTTACGATTTTGTCTTGACGGGCGAACTCAGTTTTATGTAATCTCGGTAATTGTAATTCTAATAGATATGAAAAAGAAACCAGCCCTAAATGCCTTCACACTGATTGAACTACTTGTCGTGATCGCGATCATCGCAATCCTGGCGAGCATCGCCCTTCCCGCTTTTATCGGCGTGCAAAAACGCGCCAAGCAAACTAAAGACATGTCCAACGCCAAACAAATTCTCCTGGCTTTGAAGCAGTTTGCTGTCGACAACAACGGCGTATTTCCGTCCAACGGGCCTGCTGCGACCTACGCTACTGGAGCGCCTCTCGTTGCGGGCGGCGCCTCCAACGACGCATTCTGGTGGCTCTTCCCGACGTATCTGACTGATGAGAGTCTTTTCATCGTCGGAGGTTCCCACTGGTGTAAGTCTACCGCAGATAACAAATTGGACGCGGCAGGAGCCGCTGCGCGAGTCGACACACTTAAAGCAGGCGAAAATGCCTACGCTTACGTTCTTGGCCTCAATGATACTTCAAATGCCGGTTTCCCTTTAATCTGCGATGCGTTCGTTAACCCCATCGCAGCGCCTTACTCGTACAGCACGGATAACGGCGTACCAGGCGGCGTGTGGGGGGGCACGAAAGGCGTTGTTGCCTTTGTCGACGGCAGTGCCCAGGTTATGACATGCGATGACAAAGCCCAGACGTCGATCTTTCGACCGGGGACGACTACGCCCAGCAACACTATCTTTGCGCCGTCTACCGATGCCGGGATCACTTGGCTCAACGCGGCAACTAATCCAGTCTTGAATCCGGACACAGGAGGCGTGCCGTATCCGTAAAAGCTTCGTTTCGTTTCCTCTCAAAACGCCCTGTCTGGGAACGTCGGACAGGGCGTTCTTGTTTTTGGTGTAGCCGCCGCCATTGACTGCCGCATTGCTCACAATTGCTCGCAAGAAGAATCAGTATTCGGTCTGATCGGTAAGTGGCCGCGCTCGGATCTCGGTTGCGCTGTCCACGTCCAGCCGATATTGCCGTTGCGATCCAGATACCACGCTCCGCCGCCATGGTCCACGATCTCTGCACGCCAATGGTCGTAGTTCCCCGGGATCGCGAGTGTAAATGTGACAGCAGCCGCCATGGTCACTCCGCAGAGGGTTCCAATAAGGAACGAGAGTTTCATTTCAATTCCCTTCCATCACTCGATAATCGAAACTCTCCTTCCGCCCGGCCCTTACCTTTTGCGATTGTACGCGAATCGCATCCTGGAAACTTTGCCTGCTTGCTGGTTTGTTCGGGAGAGCACGCGCCCTCGCGCGCTAATGCTAGTCCGGCTCGGACTTTCAGCGCCTCGCCGAAAGCGTTTCTCACCAGCGTTGCCGCTAAGAACATCAATTTATTCGTGTCAAGTGGTGTTGGGGATTTTAGTATGGGTGAGACCTCAGAGTCCGGATGAGGCTCGGGGCTGCGCCACGTTGTAGGGAATCGGAGCGCTCCAGGCCCTCCCAGATTTGGCGCAAGCGCCGCTACAACACTTCCGAGCCGAATTCGCCATCGCTGACGCGCGTCCGGATTTTCATTTTCGGATGAACTGACCCCACTGTTCGTATCACGTTGTCGCGATCGTCGGTGGTGATGCTGTAGCCGCGGCGCAGAGTTGCAGCCGGACCGAGCACGCGCAGGATTCCTTCCGCCTCGCGGAAACGGTGCAGGGCATTTTCCAAAACGCGCTGCGGCAATTCAGCTAAACGTCGGCGAAGATCGACAAAGCGGTTCCGACGCAACATCAACTCCCGCAACGGACTGTGCGCTTGGATCGTGCGCGCGATCTGAATGAGAGCGCGTTTGCAATTGTCGATCTTGTGCATGATGTGGCGACGCAAACTCTCCCGCGCAAGATCGAGTCGCTGGAGTGCGTCGTGCATGCGGTTCAGCTGCTCGCGAGTCAGCGCGCGTTCGAATACCTCAATTCGCCGACGAAGATCGATAATATCTGGCACGATCAACTCGGCGGCGGCGCTGGGTGTCGGCGCGCGCAGGTCGGCGACGAAATCGCAGATCGTGAAATCGATTTCGTGCCCGATTGCGGAAACAACCGGAACGCCAACGTCGGCAATCGTGCGCGCGACGATCTCCTCATTGAACTCC
>Ga0070717_10002783_pt1 | contig 12377 bp, 8 predicted proteins | sample LARL113metaG_FD_71366 | JGI IMG/M metagenome (GOLD analysis project Ga0070717, IMG submission 71366) | Corn, switchgrass and miscanthus rhizosphere microbial communities from Kellogg Biological Station, Michigan, USA - LAR L11-3 metaG | ecosystem: Host-associated > Plants > Roots > Rhizosphere ...
CGCGGCGGCGGCGGGAATTTCGGCGTGGTGACGTCGTTTCTGTTCCAGGCCTACCCGGTGCAAATCGTGTGCGCCGGCCCCATGTTGTGGCCCTTGGAACAAGCCGCCGACATCATGAAGTGGTATCGCGAGTTCATCGTCCAGGCGCCCGAAGAGATGTATGGCTTTTTCGCATTTCTCACCGTGCCGCCCGGACCGCCATTCCCGGAAAATCTGCACTTCAAGAAAATGTGCGGAATCGTGTGGTGCTACACCGGAACCCTGGAACGGGCGAATGAGATTCTCGAACCGCTGCGCAAGTTCCGGCCCCCGGCCTTTGAATTTTTCGCGCCCATGCCGTTTCCCATGCTGCAAAGCATGTTTGACGGGCTCTATCCGCGCGGTTTGCAGTGGTACTGGAAGGCGGACTTCGTAAAGGAACTCACCGACGAAGCGATCGCGCTCCACATCAAGCACGGTTCGGAACTGCCCACCTTGCACTCCACCATGCATCTCTATCCCATCAACGGTGCCGCGCATAAGCCCAACAATGACGACACGCCCTGGAGCTATCGCGATGCGAACTGGAGCGAAGTGATTGTGGGCGTGGACCCGGATCCCGCCAATACCGATCACATCACGGCCTGGGCGCGGAATTATTGGGAAGCGCTGCATCCACACGGAGCCGGCGGGGCGTACGTAAACTTCATGATGGAAGGTGAAGGCGAAGATCGCATCCGCGCCACCTATCGTGACAATTACGAGCGGTTATCGCGGATCAAAGCCAGGTACGATCCGGATAACTTCTTCCGCGTGAATCAGAACATCCGCCCCTATGCAAACGCGGACGTCCCGCAGTTACAAGGCGCGGATTAGGAACAGACCACCGGGCGACACCTTGCTTTCTGACGGATGGCAGGGTGTCGCCACCTGGCCCTCAATGCAGTGCAGCCTCATTTATCGGGGTTCGTAACGAGGAAAGCCGCGAATCGATGATCAATGCAATTTGCCGCCACACGCGGGCGTCGTTTTCAATCTCATGATGAGGCTTGTTAAACGTGCGCGGGAACCAGGGGTAGTTTCCACAATCGACGTGTTGATCTTGATAAGTCATGTGAAGATTCCCGAGGATCTCCGTGCGTTCGGGATTTTCTGCGACGACCTCTGACCGTCCGTGCAGCAGCCCGTTCGACTCCGTCTGAAAGAAATTGATGGCCGCTTCCACGTTCCGCGGTATGAGCATCGGCCGTTGACCAGGTTTAGGCACAATATCAATCTGAACCGTGAGCAGTACGGGAATTTCAAGCCGGTCCAGGTCCTTGGCGAATGCCACCGCTTCCGACGCACCCCAGCTATGGCCGTAGATGATGATCTTCGCCTGCTTCTTCTCCGTTGTTGTCAGCAAACCATCATCATCGGTATCAAGTAACCGCAAAACGTCGCTCGTTGTTCTTCGGCGCTGATGATTCGAGACAACGGAGACCTCAGCCGCTGACGGGTAAAGCTCCCGAAGGTAAGTCCCAAACCATACCTCGGGGTGCTTGGTGTCGCCGTTCTTGGCGAACCCTCCCAGAAATCCAATGATGATCAGCCGTTCCGCGGATGCAGGCGCTTCCCCGGAATCTCTCAGGCCACAGACGAGCCGCAGGGCTGCTTTGACTTGGGTGTTTAAATCTCCGTTCTCGCAAACGGGCGTTGAGGAGGGCTCTACCAAGCGGATATCCTTGTGGCCGCCGGAATACAACTGGGAGGTTAAAGGAGGAGCGGCTGCGCACAGAAGCGTAACCACCGGTAGGAACAGAATCGATTTGATCTTTCGCCTCATTCAGCGGGTCGTTGCCGGGCAGGCAACTCTTTCACAGCGAAGGTTCATACACTAACAGATATCGATGCGAACCGGCGGCTACGGTTGCAGCGAGTCGGTAATTCGCCGACCTACTCTTTCACGAAGCACCTGATGGACCCTCCGGACCGTGTCCCTTCTGAATGCGTGATTCGCTATTCAGTCTAAGACCGTTCTGACCCCCGATTCTACGCCCGATCCCGAAATGATAGCGGTTTCGCGCGAGTCAGGTCGTAACTCTCAGGAAAACCTCGGTTGCGACCTGCCGGAACTACAGAAAACGCTCGACAAGTGCCCGAACATCGCACATGCTGAGAACATCGGGAGACTAAGGAGGTCACGCGATGCAGTCGAGTCCGGACCCCGCGGAAGTCGATCAATCCAAGCCGGTTCGACCGCCGGGAGAAGTCACAGGCTGGCTGCGGCAGCTTCCCCGTGGCGATCTGGCCGGGATGTCGCGGGTCATGCGGGCTCTTTACGGCGATCTGAGACGCATCGCTGCCGGTCGCATGCGACGCGAACGTCCCAACCATACCCTCGATCCCGACGCCCTGATCAGCGAGCTGTTTTTGCAATTGGCCAAAAATCCGGTGGGTCAATTCGAGAACCGGGGACAGTTCCTGGCCTTCGCCTCCGAACGCATGCGACGGTTCTTGGTGGACTACGCCCGCGCCCGCGCAAGCCAAAAGCGCGGCGGCGGATGGGAGAAGGTCGACATCGAGAATTGCAGCCTGGCCGTCCGCCAGGATCTCGATCAACTGCTGATCGTGGACGGCTTGATCGAAAAACTGGCCGACCAGGAACCGCGCATGGCCAAGGTTGTCGAAATGCGGTGCTTCGGCGGGTTGGCCTACTCTGAGATTGCGGAAGCGCTGGGCGTGACGGAAAGGACTGCCAAGCGCGACTGGGCCTTCGCACGAGCGTGGCTGCAATGCGAACTCAGGAAGGGCATAAGTCATGGAAATGACGGCTGAAGACTGGTCCCTCGTCAAGACGGCGTTTGCGTCGGCCCTGGAGCAGCCGGAAACCGGTCGCAGAGAATACCTGGCCGCGGCCTGCGCAGATCGGCCGGAAGTCCTGAGCCGTGTGCTCGAGCTCCTGGATAACCATCGTGAGGACACTCAGGAAACCAGGTCGGTGCCCGCCACCGACCGCTCGCAGGTCTTTAAGCCGGGCGAGGTCATCGCCGACCGCTTCCGCATTGTGTCCCTGCTGGGAACTGGAGGCATGGGCCAGGTCTTTCAGGCCTATGATCAGAGGCTTGCGGTATCCGTTGCCCTCAAGACCCTCCATCCAGCGCTCGCCGAAGATCCCGAGTTTGTGAATCGATTCCGCCGCGAGGTCTCGGTGGCCCGCGAAGTTTCGCACCCCAACCTCTGCCGCATATTCGACCTTGTTGAACATACCCAGAGTGGCTCGATCGTTCACTGCTTCACCATGGAGCTTCTGAAGGGCGAAAGCCTCGCCGACCTGATCGCGCGCAATCGTCCCCTGGGTACCAGGGAAGCGTTGGCGTTATTGCGGCCCATCGCCAGCGCTTTGTCCGCGCTCCACGAGAGCGGCATCGTTCATCGCGACCTAAAACCATCGAACGCCATCCATGTGGAGCGGCCCGGCAATGAGCCGCGGGTCGTGGTCACCGACTTTGGCTTGGCCAAACCCGTCATCGGCGGATCGGCGCTCTTTGAGTCGCAGCACGCGTCGCGCGTAGGGTCGCCCTACTTCATGGCGCCGGAGCTGTGGGGTGAGGGGCGCCCTTCCATTGCCTCCGATGTGTACGCGCTAGGGCTGATCCTGGACGAAATGGTCACCAGGAGCCCGGCCTTCGGCACCGACTCGTTGCCCGGCTTCTATCATGCCAAGTTCCACGCCGGTCCCATCCCGCCCACGCTCCGGTCCAATGAGCTTCCCGCGCATTGGCAAAATGCGATCCTGCGCTGCCTGGCCACCGATCCGCGCAACCGCTATCAAAGCTGCGCGGAATTGCTCGCCGACCTGGAGAAGACGGGTGCAGCTAACACTGCAATTCGCGCCCAGTCCGGGGCCATTTCTTCTCCTGCAGTCACCGCCTCAACTCCCGTAGCCCCGATGAACACCATCGCGGTCATGCCCTTTTCCGATCTCAGTGCAGATAAAAGCCAGGCGTACCTTTGCGACGGGTTCGCCGAAGAGTTGATCCACCTCCTCAGCCAGATTCCCTCACTGCGCGTGGTGGCGCGCGGATCGGCCTTCGAACTGCGCAAAACGAACATACCGCTCAACGAAATCGGGCGTACTCTCCACGCTACCCATCTCATTTGCGGAAGCGTGCGCACCAGTGGAGACCGCCTCCGCGTCGGCGTGCAACTGGTGCTGGCAGCCGAGGAATACAACCTGTGGTCGCAGCAGTTCGACTGCGAGATGACCGATGTTTTTGCCATCCAGGATCAGATCGCCAAAGCCAGTGTCGAGGTGCTCAAAGGCAAGCTCGAAGGACAAGGCCAGCTTGCCGAGATCAAGCCTCCCACTTCCAACATGGATTCCTATCACTACTACCTGCAAGGCTTGTTCCAGTTCAACCAGCACACCTCAGCGTCGCTGGAACGAGCCATCGCCTTGTTTCAGCAAGCGATTGATTCCGACCGCGATTTCGCGGTGGCCTATGGAGGGCTGGCCGACTGTTACTGCACCCAGGAGTGGTATGGCGCGCGTCCTGCCGCGCTGGTGATGCCAAAGGCCAGGGAATGTGCGTCCCTCGCCATTCACATCGATCCATCTCTAGCCAATGTCCACTGCACTCTGGGACGCATCTGTGCGCGTTATGAATGGGATTGGGAGGCTGCGGATCGAGAATTCAAGGAGGCTCTCGCATTGGGGCCGGGAATGGCCAGGCCTTACTTCTCCTATGCACTCGACTATCTGACTCCGCTGGGGCGTCTGGAGCAAGCGCTGCGTTACATCAGGATTGCGCTCGAATTCGATCCCTTGTCGCCTATTCTGCACTCTGCCCTGGGCGGATGCCTCTATCGCATGCACTCCTACGAACTCGCCGAGGGAAACCTGCGCAATGCCCTTCACATGAATCCGGATTTCTATCATTTGCACTGGTCGCTGGCCCGCACCCTCGAACAACTCGGCCGATACGACGAAGCCGTTCAGGAATACCAGCAAGCCATGCGCGCCAATGTCGAAAACCGCTTGATCCACGCGGAACTCGGCCACTGTTATGGCAGGATGGGAAGGACTGAAGACGCAGACGGCGTGCTGAACGAGTTAATGGCGGCTAGCGCCAAAGAATATGTCTCGCCACTTTGTTTCGCATTCGCCCACCTGGGCTTGTCACATACCTCGGAATCTCTCGATGCGATTGAGGCGGCGGTCGAGCAGCGACTCGGCCCGCTCATCTGGCTCAGCATCGATCCGCGCTTCGACGCCTTGCGTTCGGAGTCGCGGTTTCAGAGCGTGCGGACCAGGATGGGACTCTCGGCAGCGAATGCGTCGATTACACTCGGATAACAGCCTCTGGTGCAAGTCCGGTTTGAAAGGGCACGTGCCGCAAAGCTTTGACAGCAGGTCCGGGCTTTATAGCCCATGAGGGACTGTTTTCCTTCACGATTCGCTCGCCGTTCTGCGTTTTCCGCAACCCGCTCAGTTGTGCGAACAGGTCGCTACAGACCGGCTGATTTTGTAAGTGAAACCGGGTCCCGTTTGACACAGTTCGAATGGCACAGGATAATCTGGCCTCAGTTCCTGAACGATTTCCCCAACCCACTCACCAGGGGGTCTCACCGTGGTTTGCGGCAAGAACCTTCTTCACATACTTGCATCCGGCGCGGCGGAGTGGAACGCGTTTCGCGATCAGAACCCCGACTGGGTCATGCTGAATGGCACTTGCCTTCCGCAAGCTCAACTCGCGGCCGCCGATCTGCACCGGGCGTATCTGCTGGCCTCCGATCTGCGCGGTGCGAATCTCGAAGGCGTGAGTCTCGAAAACGCGATCCTGCGCAAAACCAATCTCCGCGGCTGCAATCTACGTCACGCCAAAATCGACCGCGCCGACTTATTCGATGCCGATCTTTCCAGCGCCGACCTTCGCGAAGCCAGCATGTGCTCCTGTTTCCTGGTGCACGCCGATCTGCGCGGCGCCGATTTGAGCACGGCTCACGGATTGACCTTGGCGCAAATCACGAGGGCCTTGGGCGATGACAACACCCGCCTGCCGGATGATCTTCCGCGCCCGTCCTCGTGGACGGCCAAAGGCGTGCCCGCATGAGTGCTTCGGAGCAGCCCATACGCGTTGCCGTGATCGGAGGAGGGTGCGCCGGGCTTACGGCGGCGTTCGAGCTCACGCGCCCCGAACACAACGGGCAGTACGAAGTCACGGTTTACCAGATGGGATGGCGGCTGGGAGGCAAAGGCGCCTCGGGACGCGGTGTCGCCGGGCGAATAGAAGAGCACGGGCTCCATCTTTGGATGGGCTTCTACGAGAATGCCTTTAGCCTGATGCGGGAATGCTACGCGGAACGAAATCGTATTCTTCCCCACTGCCGGTTTGCGAGTTGGAGCGATGCGTTTAAGCCGGCTCCCGATGTGGGCGTGGCGGAACGCAACCCCAATGGCTGGTCATTCTGGATGTCGCATTTTCCGCCTGGCCAGGGCTTGCCCGGCGACCCCGCCAGCAACGATCCTTTCAGCGTTACGTTCTATCTCCGTCAATCGGTGATGCTGATCGGAGAGTTGTTGCGCTCGGCTGGAGTCAGGGAAGCGGCGCCGGGAACGGAGCAGCCGGGTGCGTCCGGTGCCTCCATCCCACGTGGGCCGGAAGAGCTCGCTTCCGCCGTCAACGCCGTCTTGCGGTACGGAACGCTCGCCACCACCGCGGCCGTTCTCGAGGCCAGCGACCTGCTCCGGCAGGCGGTGGACCTGTTCTTTCCGCAAATGCTTTCCGGCCTGGTTTCACCCATCGAGCAGCTCATTGAAGGCGTGGGGACGGTAGCCCGCCAGCAGTTGGCGGTCTTAGTTGCGGGCGATGCCGAAGTGCGGCGCGTGTGGCAGGTCATCGACCTCATACTTGCCATCCTGCGCGGCTCTATCCGATTTCGCCTGGGCATCGCTGAAGACGGGTTCGACGTCATTAACGACTACGACTGGCGCGAATGGCTGCGCATGAACGGAGCCTCCGAGCAGTCGCTCGATTCGGGCTTCATGCGCGGCATTTACGACCTGGTGTTCGCCTTTGAAGGCGGCGACGTCGCGCGCCCGCGCCTGGCTGCGGGCGTGGCCCTTCGCGGCGCCATGCGCATGTTCTTTACCTATCGCGGCTCGCTGTTCTGGCGCATGAGCGCGGGCATGGGCGATGTGGTTTTTGCTCCTCTTTATCAGGTGCTGAAGAACCGCGGAGTCAAGTTCAGGTTCTTCCATCGTTTGCGGAACGTGGGCCTTTCCCCGCACAGCGACGCTGAACCGCCCTATATTCAGAAGCTCGAATTCGACGTGCAGGCCAAGGTCACGGACAAGCGCGAGTACCAGCCGCTGATCGACGTCAACGGCGTCCCTAGCTGGCCGTCGCAGCCCGATTACGCGCAGCTCATCGGCGGAAGCGACCTGGCGGATCAGAAGCGGGAATTCGAAGCGGCATGGGAGCATCGCCGCGCCGGAGTCAGAACCCTCCAGGTCAACCGCGACTTCGATTTTGTGGTGCTCGCGGTCAGTGTTGCCACCCTGCCCGAAGTCGCGCGGGAACTCATCGAACGCGAGCCGCGCTGGCGCGATATGGTTCGCCACGTGACCACGGTTCCTACGCAAACTTTTCAATTGTGGATGCGCGACAGCACCGCCGAACTGGGATGGCCCCATCCCCCGGCAAATCTTTCCGGCTTCGTGGAACCCTTCGACACCTGGGCAGAGATGAGTCATCTCATTCCAGAGGAAAATTGGCGCGATCCGGTCCGATCGATCGCTTACTTCTGCAGTGTGCTGCCCGATATCCTCCCCGAAGGGACTCCCGTCACGGAAGCATTCTGCCGTCACCAAGCAGAAACCGTGCACGCCAACGCGCTTCGCTTTCTCAATCGCGATGCGGGAACGCTTTGGCCCAACGCGGTTCGAGATAGTGAATTTCGCTGGGACATTCTGGCCTCCGAGTGCCAATCGGAGATCTGCCGCGGAGAGAAGCGATTCGATGCGCAGTTCTGGAAGGCCAACGTCAACCCGCCTGACCGTTATGTGCAGTCATTGCCCGGAAGTATCCGCCATCGCATTTCGCCGCTCGACATGAGCTTCGACAATCTAACCATCGCCGGCGACTGGACGAGAACAGGACTCGACTCAGGTTGCATTGAGTCGGCAGTGATCTCGGGCCTGCTGGCGGCCCATGCTCTCTCAGGTAAACCAGGGCTCCACGAAATCGTGGGCTACGATCACCCGTAAGGTAGACCGAATGAATTCGTCCGCTTCCCATCGCACACGCACAACGCCCGAGCGGTACGGGCCGATTCGAAGCGCCATGGCCACGCTGCGGCCGCCCCGCATACCGGGTACTCCGCCTGACGTGGTTTCAGCAGCCGGAGCCGCAGTCTGCGGAATGCTGGAAAACGGCGTGCGCACCGCATACGCGGTCATCGACGAGTATCTGCGTCGCGGGCAGGAAACGGCTCGCGGGCTCTTCAACGACTCCAACAGGCGAGGTTATATGACAGATGACAGAGTGAACCCTGGCGGCGGCTTCGGCACCGGCGGTGGCTTCGGCCCCGGCGGCCCCTTCGGCACCATGAACCCCATGGCCCTGATGACCCAATGGATGCAAGTCATGCAGGCCTGGACCCAGTTCTGGTTTTCCATGATGCAGGGCCCATTCCAGCAATCGATGATGGGGATGCAGCCACCCATGGGAATGCCGGGAATGCCCGGAATGCCGCAGCCGCAGCGGACGGCAACGCATCAGCCGGGCCAGACGGGAACACAGCAGGTGTCGGCCGCTTCCACTGACGTGCGGCTGGAGAGCGTCACAGTGGCGGTCACGTCATTCAGCCAGGCCGAATGTACGGTGAATGTGACTCCGGGAAGCTATGTAGGGCTGGTCTGCGATCCGCTCCGTCCCGCCGGCTTCCAGGCCACACCCATCGAGGCTCCCACCATTAATTACCAGGGCGGGACACTGCGCGCGGCCATCAAAGTTCCCAATCAACAAGCGGTGGGGCGCTATACGGGCCTGGTTCGGCGGCTGCCGGACCAATTTGCGGTCGGCGATATCACCGTGGTCATCCCCATCACCGTCTGAGGCGAACTCGTCAATGATGTTGGGGTGCCCCAGGTCCGGGGTCCCCATGGACAGGTCGTCGTCCATGGGGTGGAGATCTCGATTTTGAGACCTGGGATACCACGGAGACCCATCGACCGCCGAGTTGGGAGACCACAAAACTCGGAAATGCGCTTTTTCGTCCTTAACGTGTCGGCAACAACGGTAGGGAACTGAAACATGCCGGTGAGCACGCCAGAACGAAGCCTGGTCTCGTCCATGCTGCAGGAGTATGGCGAAGCGACGCGCGCGTTGCTCTTCCAGTACCTTCCCTCGGAAGAACCGCGCCGTTACCTCTACGGTCTCGCCGGCGATTACCCGCGGCGCGGCGGCCGTTCTTTTCGCCCCAGCCTCTGCATCGCTACGGCGCGCGCCTTTGGTGCGCCCACCGAACTGGCCCTCCGCACCGCGGTTTCCGTCGAGATGATTCATAACGCCATGCTCATCCACGACGACGTAGAGGATGAAAGCGAGCAACGGCGCGGCAAGCCGGCCATGCACGTAACTGAAGGCGTGCCCATTGCCATCAATGTTGGCGACTTCCTTTCGCTGCTCGCGATGCGCCCGCTCCTCGACAACCGCAGCCTTCTCGGACCCGAGTTGTCCCTGCGCATCCTGGAAGAGACGGAGCGTATGGCCCGGGAGTCCGCCGAAGGCCAGGCCTTCGAACTCGGCTGGAGACGCGACAACGTCACCGATGTCAGCGAGGCGGACTATCTCCTCATGGTCCTCAAGAAAACTTGTTGGCTGGGCACCATCCACCCCAGCCGCGTGGGCGCGTTGATCGGCGCCCGTGGCAGCATGGACCTCGACCGCTGCATCCGATTCGGATTCTTCCTGGGAGCGGCATTTCAGATCCAGGATGACCTGCTCAATCTCGACGGGGACGTGGTTGCCTACGGAAAGGAACTGGGCGGCGATATCCGCGAAGGCAAGCGCACGCTGATGCTGATTCACCTTCTGGCCAATTGCAGCAAAACGGAACACGCTCGTCTATCCGCCATGTTGGGGCAAACGCGCGAGGCCCGCGCAGACGATGACGTTCGGTGGGTGCGCGCGCGCATGGATCATTACGGCAGCCTGGACTACGCCCGCCAGGTGGCCCACGGCCTTGCGGGCGCCGCCCAATACGAGTTCGACCACCTCTACGGAAACCTGCCGGAGTCGCGCGACAAGCAATTCCTGAAAGCCCTCCCGGTCTGGGTCATCGAAAGGAGTTGATGCCATGATTCCGCATAATTTCACGAAGTACCTGTCCCCGCTGGCATACAACAAGCTCCCGACCAAGGGACCGCTGATGTTCCGCCACGTCTCGGCGCGCGTCTTTCCCCTCCGCGCCAACCTCGACATCCTGCAGCAACTGTGCGACAGCTATCTCAATATTGTTCCGCCCGAAGCCGGTTACTTCCGCGTGCCATTACCGTATGTGAACCTGGTGGTGCTCGACTACGGCCAGATGGGCGAGAAGGAAATGCGCATCGGCTGGTTCTCCCAGGTCGAGGTGTACTTCGGCATGGCCGTCGAGTGGTACAAGCTGGTTGACGGCCAATTGTTGTTCTATGACTGGGCCGTGATCACGCCCTACATCTTCGTCAGCGATAGTGTCTCCGTACCCACCGGCCGATGCGTCTATGGTTTTCCCAAGATTCTCTCCAAGGTGGAATTGAACGCCAGTGGATGGGTAAAGAATCCCATCTCGCCTACCACTCTGGCGCGCATCTCCACCAAGCTTTTTCCCGAGACCTACAGTGGCGGGAGCCTGGAAGAACGGGTTTTTCTCGAGATCGACCAGGCCGCGCTGACCAACTTTCGCGTGCCCATCGACCCCACCTGCCCGAACATGCCGTGGATGATTGCCTCCAGCCTCGCTCACACCGTGGGTGGGCTCGGACGGGACGCGATGTGGCTTGTCCAATCCATGCGCATAAGCCCCATCAATCCCTTCGCCGGGCCAGGCTTCTTGCAGGCCATGGCTTCCCGGTTGCAGCCGGGCTTCGATCCCGGCGGCCAGGGAGTGCTCCTGAATTCAATCAACCTCAAGCAGTTCCGCCGCGAGGATGATCCCACCCAGGTCTGCTATCGCTCCCTGACCAATGGCCACATGCAGACCACGGGCTTCAATGGCGCCGGCTTGCTCGGCGAGAATCATATCTTTCTCGGTGATCTTACCGGCGGTCACACCGTCCGTCTTTACGAGCACGCTACTCTTCCCATCGCCCAGACATTGGGCCTGGAGATGAACCGGTCCTGGAGCGAGCAGGGCGTCCAGGTGGGCGAATTCAAGCCGGTCATGCCCTACTGGACCGACACCGACCTGAAGTACGACCACGGAACAAACCTCGCATGGCAGAACGAGGACGGTATCTGGAAAGACGGCGCCGGCGTACCGTTTTCGACGGGAAACTCGAGTTCCGCCTACAACAACACCGTCTCCACATCCATTGAGGCGATCGCCGGGCCATTCAGGTTCACGGATACCACCATTCGCGTCATACCACTGCTCGCGGATAAAAAGAAGCTTCAAGGGTTCCTTGACGAATACATCAACGGCGCCCTGCATGGCCCCGTCCTGCAAGAGAACGGCGCCCTGGAGAAATTTGAGTTTCGCTTCCAGTTATGGGCGCGCGGCCCGCAGGCGATCGACAAGGGCGACCCCATTGAGGGGTTGTACACCTTGCTCTTTCTGACTGCGTCGAGCTTCAAGGACGTGGTTTCGTCCACCAACAACATTGGGGACTGGGCCCAGTTCGAGCTGGCGTTCATGATCCCGGTCAAGTGGCAGCGTAGGCCTATCACCGCGGCCGCGCCAACCCTCGACTCGAAAACCGGGAATAACGATGGGTGGACCACCATCGGCGTGGGGCTGGTGCCCGCATTCACCATGGTCGACAACAATATCACCGCATTCTCGCGCCTGGAGATTCAGGGGATCCCCGCCGTTACCGCCCACTTCATCCGGCCGGAGAGCGTCTGGCTCAGCGAAGAGGGGGGACCCCACCCCCGGCAGACTCTCCTGCGTGTGAATGTGGAATTGGTGGCCGCGCTGGGCGCCGGACAAAACGCCGCCTTTCAGCCCGTCATTCAGGTCATTACCGATGACCCGGATAACGGGTTGGGTAATGCCCCCGGCTCCGCCACCAACTGGGCCAAGATTCTCCTCAAGGAACTGGCCATGAAGAAGGCGGCCAAGCAGCAGTACTTCGAGGAACTGAAGATTGCCCGCGCATTGTCCCTTGAACTGCTGACCAACCAGGCGCCATTTTCGCTGTACACACTCAA
>Ga0070717_10002786_pt1 | contig 12373 bp, 6 predicted proteins | sample LARL113metaG_FD_71366 | JGI IMG/M metagenome (GOLD analysis project Ga0070717, IMG submission 71366) | Corn, switchgrass and miscanthus rhizosphere microbial communities from Kellogg Biological Station, Michigan, USA - LAR L11-3 metaG | ecosystem: Host-associated > Plants > Roots > Rhizosphere ...
ATGCGCGATTCGAGAGTTCGATCAACTGTGTCCAGGAAGTTCGTGCAGTGAGCTTGCACGTGGAACCCAATCAAATCGGCTCCCAGCATTCCGTTCAGCAGTTCAGCTTGCCATGGGCAAATTCCAAATGTTTCCGAGCTCGGCCACGGAATGTGCCAGAAGATGGCAATCCGAGCGTCGGGGCGTTCTTGCTTGATCAGTCGCGGGAGCAGCGCAAAGTGGTAATCTTGCACGAGTACAACCGGAGACTCGGTTCCCGACATCTCCTCCAATGTTGCCCTCGCGAACTTTTGGTTTGCTGCTTCGTAGCACCCCCAATCAGGTGCGCGGAAGATGGGTCGCGTATGAGCAACGTGACACAGTGGCCATAGGCCTTCGTTGGCGAAGCCGTAGTAATAGCCTTCTTCTTCCTGCTTGGTGAGCCAGACCCGGCGCAGTGTGTACCGCGGTTCTTCAGGAGGAACGGCGAGGCGGTCATGCCGGTCAACGGTCTCACGATCGGCATCGCCACTACCATGTGCTACCCATGTTCCGTCACAAGCGCACAGTATCGGCTGCAGCGCCGTCACTAGTCCACTTGCCGGCACAATAACCTGGATTGATTTCCCTTGCCGGACGTGGCTGTACGGCTCCCGGTTTGAAACGACGAAAAGCCGGTTGGACCCCAATTTATTTCGCACATGCACAGACAACCGTTCTGCAGTCCACAATGACTCGCCAGCTTCGCGCAATTGCGCCTCTCTCTCGGCTGCGGAGCGTGCCGCTATGAGACTCTCTGCAAAAGTGGTCATCTCCTTCGCCAACGGACGCAGCACTCCCAAATCTGTAATAGCTGGGGTTTTGGCGGATCCTTCCGTTCGCAAAGCACGCATCCACTGTGCCGCTCGCGCTACGGGACCCGCAATGCTCCAGCGGATGATTAGTACGGTGATGACTACGATAAGCAGAACTTGCACGAGTACACGGACAATCGTTTCTCGCCAGACACGCCGTACTTGGGCATCAATGTAGCTGGCGTCCTGAGCGATAAGGAGCGTCCCCACGAGCTCATTCCCCTGCTGCAAAGGCAGCAAGTAGGCGTGCAAAGAGTCCCGATTCGGCAGACGGATGTATCTGCTTTGAGTGTGGCTTTCTGTCATCGCATGGGCGAGAGTAGAAGGTGGAATCTGTAAGCGCTCCGCAAGACTGGGGGACTGCGCAATCGGCTGAAGGTCCTTGGCGAGCACGGCGACTCCTGCCAAATGCTCCCGATTACTGAAGCGCTGAACAATGTCTTGAAGGTTCTTGACGGACTGTTTATCGGGCTCGGCTTCTACACTTCCAGCGAAACTCTCCGATAACACGGCCGCCCTGCGCTCCAGCTCTTTGCGAAGATTACGTTTTTCGCCATTCACCTGGTAGTACGAGGAGAGAAGCGAGACCAGCGCGACTGCCAGAATAAGGGAGGCTATCAATTTAGCGCTGAGAAATCGCATCCGTACTCCAAAGGCGGAAAAAACTCTGACTATGCTCAGAACCAGTCGATAACTCTACGCTCAAACGCCACGGTCCGACAGCCGATGCGGTGTGTCATTCGTCGGCGGAAGCAAAATGTGCAAATCGGCGATGCACTGCTCAAGTCTAAGGCGCGCGAGTTCACCGGCTTCGGCGAAGACTCTTTCGTCCTGCCTAGTCAATTTCGCCGTCGTTTTGCGCGATGGGAAGTGGGGAAAGGGGGATTTCATTATCGTGAGCTTTCGTGTCCGAAGAATGGCACAACAACTTGAGAAATATCGCGTCGAAAAGTCGCCCACAGAAACGAAGGTAACCAGGTGGCGTGAGCTGGAATGACGACAACGGACAACAACGCGATGAGCAGCGAGAATTGAACAACAGCGACATGAAACTCTTCATGGATAGCCTCCCTCAAACTGATCGAACAACCCTGAGAAAGTTTAATCCCGCCGCTAAATACGATTGGGGAATGACACCCCAATATGTGTAGACATCAAGATCGCGATGCGGAATATGCTGCTTACTCCCAGTGTCGTTAGCTCCTCGTGCGACCAGTGTACGTCTTGAGACCGCTGGGCGTATGTTGGATCACTGGGCTGATCTTGTCGGCGTTCGGCGTACACAGGTAGCGCAAGAACTTGGGGAGATTTTGAGTGCTATCGCCTGATCCGGCAGTTGACGGCACAGAGCAGGCGGCTAGTCTCGGGCGTGTCGACGCAAGACTCAGTCGCGCAGGTGTAACGGGCTAACGAAACTGTATCCTTGGCGTCTATTTTCCTCATGCGAATAGTCGCTATCGTCGTGCTTCTTGTTACCGCGGGGGAACAGGCGCAGCCCTCCGCCCAGCTTCCGCCGAAGGACGCCGTACGTATCACCGAGTTCTACCGTCTTGCGCCTCTCCTTGAGGACAAGATCTGGTGGGACTGGAGCAAGGTGCCCGCACCGCTCCTGCTGGTCACCAATGATGTGGAGTTTCTCACCCATCATCCCGATCCACCGAAAGGCTTCACGAAAGTTGCCGAAGACACCTACGAGCGCGCACGACAGTTTCCGACGAACCTGCAGGCGACATTTCCCGCGTTCGGGCCGCCGTCGGTCATCGTCATCGGCGAACCTGAAAATACTGAGGCGAAGACCAGCACTGCCTGGATGATCACGCTGATGCACGAGCACTTTCACCAACTGCAAGACGCCCAGCCCGGCATTTTGGATGCGGTCAACAAGTTAGGTCTGGCGCGGGGAGACACTACCGGCATGTGGATGTTGAACTACCCATTCCCCTACGACGATGCCAAAATTGACGCGGCCTTCGCTCACGTTCGAGATCTCTTGTTGGCTGCCCTGTATGCGCCCGACCGGAAGACCTTTCAGCCCTTGGCCGCCGAGTACGTTGCCGCACGAACCAAATTTCTGGCCCAGCTCGCACCCGACGATCGCAAGTACTTGAGCTTCCAACTGTGGAAGGAGGGCATCGCCCGCTACACGCAGGTCAAGTGCGCCGAAGCGGCTGCCAATTACCGTGCATCGTCCGAGTTCGCGGCGTTGCCCGATTACGAGTCGTTCGCGGCTTATGCTACGCACGCAAGTTCTGACACCTGGGACGAGTTGAAGAAGGTCGATCTCGCGAAATGGAAACGGGTCGCAATTTATCCCTGGGGAGCCGCAGAGGGAATGTTCCTCGACCGATACGATCCAAAGTGGAAGGAAGGCTACTTCGTAAGTCCATTTACATTGGATCCGTACTTTGTACCTCAGCGTCATAGCAACCAACGCAAAACCGGTCCGAATACTCCCTAGTTGGCGATATCTCACTCATTGACCTCGATTTTGGCGAAGAAAAACAGCGCACACTTCCGATGTCGCCCTGTTTTGGTCAACTGGGAGGTTTGGTCAAAATCTTGGTCAAAGTCTCGAAAGTGACGCAGTGGCGGCTGCGGTAAGTGATTGAAAGGACGGTGAGCGCGGTAGGAATCGAACCTACAACCTACTGATTAAGAGTCGGTTGATCTGGAACGCGCTCGATTCATGCTTTCCCGCCAAAAAATCAATAGCTCACCCACAACCAAGCCCGCACGGAAGCGTTTCGCAGTGGTATTGAAAAGGCGCACTTTAGAACAGACGGGACCGAAGCGTACGGCACACCTCGGTGGGGTGAAGCCATTCTATTTGCAAGCGTGTTTTGGATCGAAGAAGGACAGTTGCAGCCTCTGGCTTGCTAAACATCTGGCCAACCAGCCGCCCGCAGTCCCTGGTCATGACTTCCCAGAAGCCCGTTTCTGGACCGCGAGCAAAGGTCTGAAGCAGCGGCGCGAGATGATTCATCCTCCATGAAGACCATCAAACTCGACATCAAGCGGGCGTCCATTTTCGGGTAATAAACCTCTTCTACCCTGTAACGATTTGTTCCTTCCGTTCACTACGTGGTGAAGGGCTGAGTTACCGCTGTCATGTAAGTTTCCTGAATGAGTTTGCTCATGAAGCGAGAAGGAACAATTGGAGCAGCGACGTTCCTCGCCATCGCGGCAGTGGTGGGTGTTTCTCTGCAAACCGGACCAAAGCAGGCGGAAATTGGCAGAACGGATCGAACCGTTGAGTCTAAACGGTCAAAGGGGTCCATAAACAATAAGGACTCTCACCACGTAAGGGGTGGTTGCGCCGGCGTGCTGGAGCAACTGGAAGACTTGCTTGCGATCGAAGACCTGCCCCCTCCCGAGGAGTGCTTTGAGCCGAATGACGTCCATCACGATAAACCTCCGGAGAGTCTGAGTGAGAAAACGGCGGGGCTGAAGTTCGTCATCGCATTGATGCCTGATCCAGTCCATACGCACTCATCCACCATCTTCGACCAGTTCGCAGCTGCCATCCAGGAAGGCGCGCAAGACGAGAAATACGACTTCGACAACTCCTGGCTTCCCTGGAATGACGAGGAGTCTTCCCATCCGCTACTTGCCGACGAGAAGGTTGCTAATCGGGAGAAGGAATTTGAGGAGAGTCAGCCAGGTATTATCCTGTTTCGAAAGACGGTAGTCTGCGCCGACGGAGTGGAGCAGCCGAACTGCAAGAAAGAAGCCTCAAGAAGCTATCGCGAGGCTCTAGTCGTTTTCGTTGTGGGGGAGGAAGCCACCCACGGAATTCACAAAGAACAGTTCGAGAACGCTCTCGAGTGGATCGCGTGGCTGCAGTCTAAGAACGATACCCAGGTGAAAAACCTGGCCATCCTCGGTCCCACATTCTCAGGCTCCTTTCCGTCCTTGGCGCAAGTGCTGATGGATCCACGGACAGCGAAGCATCTGGATTTGGGGCACCCGAGCGACGGTCAGCGGCTTGCCATCTATAGCGGCAGCGCGAGCAGCGGCGACTCGGCGCAGAGTTTCCAAAACACTTTCGAGGGCCAGATTGTGTTTCACAGCTTTGTGCAAAGCGATGAGGAGATTCTTGGGCGGTTTTGCAAGTACATAACGGCCGAGCAACCTGGATTTGACCCGGGCCGGTTTGCGATCATCTCTGAAGACGAAACCGCGTATGGCGGAGCGGTGCGAGAACCCAAGAGTAAGGCAATCGACATAGCTGCCGAAGAGGACAAAAAGGCCAAACTCATTTGCCGGGAGAAGGCTCTGAAGCTCTACTATCCCCGTGACATTTCGTCATTGCGGGGAGCGTATCAAACGAAGTCGCTCTTCGACGTGGGAACATCTTCCCAAGCGGGAGACACACAGAGAAGAAATCTTCCCACCGATCTGGCCGATCCGACGGGAAAAGTACACGATTCAATCCGGAGCTATGCTGGGAATCAAACACCTCTGGCCCAGGAAGCGTTCTTGATGGAGATTGTGGCGGCGTTGCGTGAACTGCACGCGCGCTATATTGTCTTGCGCAGCAGCAATTCCCTGGACCAATTGTTCCTGGCTAACTTCCTTCGGCGAAGCTACCCCGACGGGCGGATTGTGCTTCTCGCGCCCGACCTGATGTTCATCAGGGAGCGCGGCTCAACCGGGCTCAGCGGTGCCATGACCCTCAGCACGTATCCCTTATTTCCCCTGGAACGCGACTGGACCGAGCATCAATCGCTCCCTGCCGCCGACCGGACATTCAGTTCCGATACCTCCGAAGGTACGTATGTTGCCTTCCGACTCCTATTGAATGACGGGAGCCAAAATCTAAGAGACCGGAACCCCGGTACCGAGACGAAGGACCTCCTATGTCATGTGCTCGAAGGCAAAGACCCGAAGAAAAGAACAATCTTCGTTCCACCGGTTTACTGCAACGACGATCCTCCCATTCCTGACTATTCCCCCCCATTTTGGACGCTTCCTAATCAGTGTGGTGAGATGGAGACTTTTCCCAAAACAGGGGATCCGTCACAAGAACCGGACAAAGGGAATGCATCGAATACGGCGAAGATAGCGAACCTAGCCAATACAGGTAAGGAGTGTCCCTACCTGGGACCCGCGACCTGGTTATCCGTCATTGGCGTCAACCGGTTTTGGCCTTTGGCGTCTCTGACAAGAGATACTCCACACACACCTGATGTGCGCTGGAGGGTAACCAACCTTGCGGAAGGCAGGAAAGATGACCCCGGCGGACGCCCCGAGATGCCGCTGGGAATGAAACTGTTCTTCTTCGCGCTCGCAGGATTCTCAGCGTTTCACGCGTGGTGCTGCTGGTCGGGGTCGTACACGGCCAAGCCTGTGTTCCGAGCACATTTTGCCAGCACGGGGGATAGGGATCACAGATGGTTGGTCTTCGGCGGCAGTTGCTGTGTCGCCTTCATTGCCATCGTTGCAGGGTGGGGCTCCGGTGTGTTTTCCGTTCCCGCTACTGGATTAGATTATCCCTGGTTTGCCCTCTGCTGGGTGGCGTCTGCATGGCTGATGGCCTGGGGATCTGTCCTGGCATACAGCCACAGGTCACGGAAACTCGCCAAGGACCTTGCCAACGCCCCTCCCAGCAGTCCGATGTTGCCAAGAATGACGGACAAGGATTTCACCACCTGGAATTATCGGGCGTCCGTCATTTTTGTTGGCGTTACAGTCTTGTTTTATCTCTTTTTCATTCTTCCTGTGCAGTGGAAGCTGCTCCCAGAAAATCGTGTGTTGACCTATTGGCGAGCGATGCATCTGACGAGCGGTGTTTCTCCCCTTGTGCCGATCTTCTCAGTTTTGATCGGGCTCTATCTGTCGTTTTGGTTCACGTTGCACGGACTGGCACTGTTTGGCCCGGATCGTCCGTGCCTACCGGAAAAGGAACGCTTGGCGTTGGTGGACGAGAAGAAAAGTAAGAAATATTTCCTGACGATGTTCAGTCAAGAGGACGCTGCAGTGCGTATTGAGCAGGCTGCAATTCCATTTAGCCGGAAGGTCTTTGCGGTCGTTGCGTCTCTTTCTCTACTGTTCGTAGGGGCGGCTTTCGGTATGGCGGCAGGGATCCCGGTGCGCAGCCTGACGACGCAAAGCTACTCGATAATCTTTCTTTTGTGGTTGAGCGTTTGTTCGAGTCTGTCGATCGTCGAAGCCTGGCGGTTGTACCACCTGTGGGATGAGTTGAGACGGCTTCTAGCGTTTCTCGATCGCATGCCGTTGCGGCGAACCCTGGCCGCACTCCGCGGATTTTCCTGGGGAAGCGTATGGAAGATGAGTGGGAATGTGCTGGAAGTGCGCTATAAGGTCATTTCCAGGCAAATGGAATGCATGAATCATACGATCGCCACGCTGCAGGAATTTCTGAAAACCTCAAACGACCCCGGCGCCCGGGATTCACTCGCGGCCCTCCTGCAGATGCGCACGGCTGGAATGGAATTTGCCGACTGGTATTCGGCCAACTACCTGAATTCCAGTGTGGGCGACCTGACAAGGTTCACGGAATTTCAGAAGCGGATCGCGGCTGCGAGTGGCACCCTGTTGGCGCGGGTGCTCGTTCCGGCCTGGAGGCTGGAGGAAAAGTCTTTGCTGGTGGCGCCGACGAAAGACGATGGTGTTCCTCCTCAGGCTGAGGATGCGTATATAAGGAACGCCGAGGAATTTGTCTGCCTCAACTACCTGGGCTTTATCCAGAACGTTCTCGGTCGATTGAGAACCATGGCCATGACCATCATTGCGCTGTTCGTGGCCACCGCCTGCGCCATGTCCAGTTATCCCTTTGACCCACGCCAGGCGCTGAGCGCAGTTTTGGTCGTGCTCTTCGTCATTGGGGGCGTGGTGATTGTGAAGGTTTATGCGGATATGCATCGCGATGCCACATTAAGCCACGTCACCAACACGAAGCCCGGAGAGTTGGGGTCGGAATTCTGGTTCAAGATTGTTGGATTTGGTTTTGCTCCACTGATTGGACTGATGACAAGAATATTCCCTGGGATCACTGATTTTATCTTCGCTTGGCTGCAGCCCGGCATCTCGTCCCTGAAGTAGGGTTGGGGGCATTCAGCAAACGGTCTGGTGTCATCCTGGCTTGGCAGTCTATCGGCGAACGAGGGCCAAAGGCCGAAACCCTTCCGGGCAAGCAGTAGGCTTGGAGGAAATATAGCCCCGAATCTCACCGAAGCAGGTTTCTGGATAATCAGCGCCCGATCCGCCCTCGGGGATTCTTGGGGCTCCGGGTTTGTGCCCGTGTTTTCCCTATTTCGAAATCATGCAGGTGAAATGAAACGACAGGCCAGTGCACTATCTAATAACAAGGAGAATTCAGTCATGAACAACGCGATAAGGTCCATCCTTTCCCTCTCCATTCCAGCCATGGCTGTGGCCCTCTGTATGTCCGTACTCGCATTGGCTGCTGCCCCCAGCGGGCGAGTCGCGATTATGAATGCGCATAGCAATCTGTGCCTGAGCCCCGCTGGAGGAGGCCGTGACAAGAATGGCGAAATCGTCCAATTCACGTGCGACCAGGATCCAGCACGTTTTTGGAGCTTTACGGTCGTGGAGGGCGACATCGTCGAGATCACGAACTTGAACAGCGGCCTCTGCCTGACCATCGCCGGCGGAAACACTGATCGGAACATCGTGTCTGTCCAGTACACCTGCGACAGCGATCCGTCGCGCCGCTGGCGCTACACTGTTGTTAACGGAGCAACATTCCGACTCGTGAACGTGCACAGCGGCCTGTGTCTCACCATTGCCGGCGGAGGAACCAGTAGAAACACCACTGCTGTCCAATTCCCTTGCGATGGAGATCCGTCGCGCGACTGGAAAATCAGCTCTGGGCGTTGACTCAGATTGAGGTGTCAACCGGGAGGGTAGCGTGTACGCTACTCAACGGACTCTTTGCGCAATCTGAGATTTCGTGGCGGATGTTGAGCTACGGCGCGAAGGAACAATCGCAGCAGCTTTGGTGGCAGGTCATCTCGTTCCTTCCGTGTTACGGGAAACCGATAACCTGCCGTCGCTGTCAACCTTCCCAAGCGCTTGTCATTTCTAATCCGCCTATGCACGGATGAAATACCTGAGCGGGGTAGTGCAATTCCTGGGTAGGTGGTTTCGTAGCCAGCGTCATCGAGTGCGCATCCGTTATTGGGGTTGTGAGACTAGCAGCCAGAATACTGCAAAAGCGGGCGCGGCAATGTCGACGGTTCAACGCTTTCGCTGGTCTGTTCCAGGGTTGCGCATCGGAACGCGTTTTGCCTGTGAACCTGTGCTTGACCGCCACGGACCGCAGTGCAACCCCTGCCCGACACCCGAGCGCCACACGTCAGGGATAAGGGATAGAGGATGCCCCAGCGTTTAGAACCAAGGAGTTATCTATGTATCACAAACCTATGTCGTCCGCTCAATTACACCCGGGAATACTGCCTTCGAGGTTGCTGGCAAAGTGCCTGCTGGTCTTCGTCTCAGCCTTCCTCGTTGCAACGCCGCTGGCGAGCGCGGCAGACCCCCTCGGCGCGACCCTGCACAAAGACGGAACCACCACATTTCGCGTTTGGGCTCCGTTCGTTGACGATGTCGCCGTTAAGATCAATGGAGGCGCGTTGGTGCCGCTGACCCGGGAGACGGGTCACACCGATCCCGCGGATACCACTTGGATAGGTACGGTGCCCGGCACCAAGGCGGGAGACCGCTATCGGTATGTCATTGGGCGCGGCGGCGTCAAACGCGAATTCAATGATCCGCGGGCTCAACAACTGACCGGATTTGACCTGCCCAACGGCTTTGGCTTGCCGGGCAATGACAGTAAGCCCGAATCAGTCCTTGTGGACCCGAACTTCAGCATGCCAGCCTTTACCGAACCCACTTTCAATACCATGGTGATTTACGAGATGCACGTAGGTACATTTCGCAACACGTTCGCCGGTGCTGTACAAAAACTGGACTACCTGAAGAATCTCGGCATCAATGCGGTGGAACTGCTCCCAATCACTCAGAATCCGCTGTTCTCCGACCACACTCCGGCAGACCACGATTGGGGATACGATCCCGTGCAGCTCTTCGCGATAAAGTCCAAATACGGCACGCCGCAAGAATTCAAGGAGTTCGTCAAACAATGCCATCAGCGGCAGATCGCCGTGATCGTGGACGTGGTCTATAACCATCTAGTCGACAACAGTCTGCTGAAAGAGTTCGGCGGTTTTAGCACTTCGGAGATTCCCGGCGGAATCTTTCTATATGGTGGTGATCGCGCCAACACCGGCTTCGGTCCGCGCCCGGATTACGGACGGCCCCAAGTCCGGCAGTACATCAACGATAACGCGCTGTTACTGCTCCGCGACTACGGCGTCGATGGACTGCGGTTCGACGACACAATTGACATACGCACGTTTGGTCCAGGACGCACCGCTAATAACGAAGGAGCGGAACTACTGCGGGAGATCAACTCCTCCTACCGCAACACCGACCCTAAGCAACCGAGCAAGATTACCATCGCCGAGGATTTGCAGAGCTCCGGAGATGTCACGCTGCAATCCGGCCCGATTGGTCTCGAATTCAACAGCCAATGGGATGACACGATGGTGAATGTCTTGCGCGACGTTGTCAGCAAGGTCAACGATTTGGATCGCGATCTTGGCGCGGTCAAGGGCGCGCTCGAAAAGAAAATGGCCAGCGACGTCTTTGCTCGAGTTGTCTATACGGAAAACCACGACCAGGTAGGCCATCCGCCGGGCCAGAACCGCCTGCCGACGTTGATCGATATAAACAACCACGAGAGCATTTTTGCCAAGAAGCGTTCCACTCTGGCGGCGGCGATCATGCTGACCTCACCCGGAATTCCTATGATTTTTCAGGGTCAGGAGATGCTGGAGACTCGCGCTTTCGGGTTCAACACGGCGACCAACATGGATTTCAGCCGGGCGGAGGATGCGAACTTCAAAGGGATCGTTCAAATGTATCGTGATTTGATTGCACTAAGGCGCAATCTAAAGGGAAAGACTGGGGGCCTGACGGGCCAAAATCTGAACGTCTTCCACTTGGACAACGGCAATAAGACGCTGGCCTACCACCGATGGGAGAACGGCGGTGCCGGTGACGATGTCGTGGTGGTGGCAAATTTTTCTAACGTGCCCCTGCAGAATCTAAACATTGGCTTCCCGCGCCAAGGCCCATGGCATGTGCTGTTCAACAGCGGCGCGAACCTGTACGATCCCGGTTTCATTAATGGCGATAGCTTCGACACGACCGCCAACTCCGGTGGCAAGGACGGGCTGAACTTCAATGCCAACATGAGCGTCGGACCCTATAGCGTCGTGATTCTCTCACAATAGACAGGCTTCCCATTTCGTTGCCAAAGTTAGCGAGATGCTTTGTGGAACTGCGACCAATTCTGTGTCTGTTTGGTCAATACAGCCGAATGCATTGAACGAAGCCGTATCGCTTGATCCGCTGAAGAACTTTGGACCTTCGGGCCTCTTGCGCTTTTCGGCCGGTTGATGCGAACGGAGAGGGGGAGACTGGCAGCCGCTGGTGACGTTGGTCTCTGGCTGCCAACGCTTAAAGGTTGCGCTGCCCCGACGGCTCGGACCAGCAATGCACCTTGCAGGGACGGGTTTGTATCTGCTCGACTCGTCTCAACGGACACCCAGTTTCAGCAGAGCACTCGGGTGCCCGATGGATTCGCTGGGTCGACATGCTTCGCCTCTATTGAACACACGGTTTCTTATCCGCGCTTAGCGATGCCAGCGACGCGCACTCGATCAATGCCAATCGAGCGGGCCATCGCAAGGTTTCGATCCGGCCACGAAAAGAGAACTCTTGGATTGTCGGCTAGGGGGAAGTTACCGGCTAGGATCGTGTAGATCAACCATCGCAAAGCTGAACGTCGGTTCGAGCCGAAACAGCCGCGCGCTGACTCCTTAGTCCTAAGTCCTACCGCGCGTAGAGTTGAAAGGGTGCCCAGTAAAAGGGATTATTGAATCTCTTGCCCCGAAGCAGGGACAGTTTGGCGGTGCGCAGAGCAGCATCAGGCTTCGCCCCCCTGCTTAGTTCATCGTAAAACTTGTCCATGATTTGCACGGTGGAAGTGTCCGACACATCCCACAGGGCGGCGACTACGTTGTGGGCGCCAGCGGCGAGGAATGCCCAGGAGAGCCCAACCAGTCCTTCGCCCGAGTAGGAGCGGTCGCCGGCGCTGTAGCAAGCCGAAATTGTGACCAAGTCAGCATGCAACTTTTGGTCCTTGATAACGCGGGCGTAGAGCTTGAACGAGTTGTCTTGTGCACTGTCTTTCGAGAGCACAATCGCGGAGTCGAGCGGACTCAACTGGCTGGCGGTTCCGTGGGCCACAAAATGAATATAGGAGAACTTCTCGGGGCTGCTGGCCAAATAGGCTGACGGCGTCGCCTGCTCCCGAGTAAGTATCTTTCGGTCCGCCTCGGGAAAATGGCTCTCAACACTTTTCATCTGCGCGGCGGATTGCGGCAGTTCGCGATAGTCCTCGTTCGGAGCGACGCTGTCGCCAA
>Ga0070717_10002787_pt1 | contig 12372 bp, 22 predicted proteins | sample LARL113metaG_FD_71366 | JGI IMG/M metagenome (GOLD analysis project Ga0070717, IMG submission 71366) | Corn, switchgrass and miscanthus rhizosphere microbial communities from Kellogg Biological Station, Michigan, USA - LAR L11-3 metaG | ecosystem: Host-associated > Plants > Roots > Rhizosphere ...
AGGCGTGAGTCGTGGAAAATTTGCGGACTGATGGAAATTCAGAAAAGCTTGCCATGGCACCCGGAGGCACAACCATGGCGAGAACCACCACACGCAAACGCCGCGCACCAATGCGCCCACACTCAGGGCCGATCGCGGTAGAATTCCGGTTCCCCGAACTCAAATGGAGCCGCGACCGAGCGTTTAACATCAGACAAGCCCAATTCGTCGGAAAAGACCCGGCATTCTTTGTTACGCGCACCTTGGAGACAGCCTTGAACAAGCTGCGGCCAAACGAGAGCAACGCCGGCGACAGAGTCTACCGCGCCGCCATCAAAGCCGAGATCGAACGACGCGCGGCAACGCCGCTTCGAGAGCCGGCCGCCATCACCGTTCTGAGGCCGCAAATCAGCAAAGCACGACCCGGCAGCAAGGCTTACAAAATCGGGCAACTGGCCAAACGGCCCCAAGGTGTCAGCAGTGAGGAAGCGCTACAGGTGACGGATTGGCGACAAATCTCGGTGCCACCAAACCTGCGGGCTTGCGGCATGAGCTTCACCACACGACGCGTTGGACGTTCCGTGCGCTACTACGCGACCGCTGCGGCCAGACCATGAGCCAAGCCAAACGCTTAGAAGCCGGCCACAATCGAGGATGATCACACAGCGAAACGGGGTAAACGGTAGGGGCATCCATATGGAGAGGGATGGGACCGGATACGAAGACGCGCAGAAAAAACTTGGGGGTGCCACCCCCTTCGGCCGCGCCCGGTGGCCAGCCTTCGCAACCATGGTGGTGGACAGCCTGCCCGCTGGCCAGTCGCTGGCCATTGTATGACAAGAATAGACGCGCCGATCCTAAGCCATTGATTGAGGCTGCATTTATAGATGATAGTGGAGCGTTAATAAACCGGTCAAGTCACTCGACCGGTTATCGCTCTATCTTGAGCATGACCAGCGATCGTTGATCGACTGGCTTATCAGCGATCCATCCCTTGAGTCTGGCGAGATCCATCAACGCCTCACGTTTATTGAAGAGCTTTACGCTCAATTCACCGCCTGCACTGCGACGGATCTCGGCTATTGCTGGATGAGCATCGGCCGAAATGGCCGCGCAATCGTGCAATTGCAGCCATTGGCGCACTTTTCCACCACTATCGCGCGACGTTCCCCAATCAACGATTTGACGCAGGTCCGTGAACGCCAGTCGCGCCATGGCGTCCGCTATGCCGTCCGCGGTAATGCCGTAGCGTTCGACCGCCGAGTCCACTGCGGCCAGGACAGCCGTTGCGCGCGCAGCCCGCGCAGCGGTGGCCAGCCTTCGCCACCATGGTGGTGGGCAGCCTGCCCGCTGGCCAATTGATGGCCACGCGTTACGAAATGGCCAGCCTATCGCGTGACTCGCGTAGAGAATGGCCGACATCGCAGAACACTGCATTATGTTTCGAATGCGCACCACATAACCTGTAGTCCTAGACGACAGGTTTCAGCGCTCAATCTTCAGCATGACCAGCGAGCGCTGATCAACCGGCTTTTCGGCAATCCATCCCTTGAGCCGTGCTAGATCCATCAGCGCTTCCCGCTTGTTGAACAGTTTCACGGTCAATTCGCCGCCTGACGTCTTGCGCACCTCTGCGATGGCCTGATGCGCGTCGCCGTCTATTTCGCTGAAATCCTTGACCTCGACCACGCGCCGACGCTGGCCACCGACGACCACAGAATGCACGTCAACGATCTGTCGGAGCTCGGTGAACGCCAGCCGCGCCATCGCATCAGCAACGCGATCTGCGGTTATGCTGTAACGCTCGATCGCCACATGAACCGCCAGTGCTTGCGCACGATGCGCCTCGGCTAGAGCCGCAGCGATCACAGGATGCCGCCTTAGCCGCGTCGCTTTGCTGGAAATGACCTTTGCCTGCGCTTTGTCGTTGTACGCCAGCCGGTAAGCGTTCGTTGGGGTTTCGCCTTGCTCGATGAGGAGACGCAGGAACTCTTGCTGATTTGGTGTCAGACGCAGGCGAGGCTGACCATTGGTCCCGGCAATGGATGGCATGTGCGAACCCTGTAGGTAGATGTGCGGCCATCATACAGGGACGAACAAGCTTAGAGCGAATGTCGCCTGCTTGGCCGCTTGATGCCACCAACTGACCTTCCCAAATGGAGGATGGGCGCCAGGGTGACCCAGGAGGCCGTTGCATCACTGCGGACGGTGCCGATTAAGCCTGTTTTGTCGGCGTAAGCGTGCATGCGGCAAGAAGACCGCGTCCAAATGCTGTCGTGTAAACAGTACCCCTATCATCCACCTCGACACAGCCGTGACGAGATAAGCCTTCAACTGAGATCTGCTCTTCGGGCGGCAGCCCAGCGAACGGGGGCGGAGTCGCTTTCTTGCATTCCGCTTCAGACAATCCACCAAGCACTGAAGCATCGCGTGGAGCTAGCTTCCGCAGGACCTCGATGTAATCGGCCCTGACCCGTCTGCCGCCGTCTAGCATGGCGTTCGCCAAGAGTCCGGCCCACATCGCTTGCAGCTCTTCTTCTGCCTCGTCAGCCGCAGCTTGTAAGAGAGGGATGAGCACCGCCGGGTTGGGTTCGGTAATGCGCTCGGTTTCGCGGATTTCCAGCAACCACCGTATGTTCTGTCCCAGTATTGCCAGATGACGCTTGCGCTTGTGATGGAGCCAGTCTCCCACTCCGAGACCGAGCAAGTTGTCGGGCACCGAGCCCAGAATATGGGCGAGATAGGAACCAACGCCTCCGGCCGCCTTGATGATCTCGGCGGGAGTCTTTGCCTGCTCGTCTGACATCGCTGCCTCCTCCAAGGTCGCAAACCGCTTAGCCACGACGCGGGCACAGCTCAGCGCCAGCCCGGGCAAACCCGAGCAGCCTAGACCCGGAAGGCGATGATCCGCGACGCTTTCCACCAACGCGGCGAGCTTTCGGCGGTGATCGAGCTACGTCGATTGTTCCCTGGTGTAATGCGACTTCCAGCATGCTGCCGGCGTGGACCGCCTAAAGCCGCCCTGATCGCCGCCGGCCTGACGCTGATCAACGACGGCCCTAACGCGGCGCGGGAGTGGATCAACGGTTTCATCTAATGCCGCCGTCTGGGCGTTATGTTAAGTCGGCGGACGGGGCGGGAGCTGCATTGACCTGGATCAATGACACGCGGCTCGCATGAGGACCGTATGGCCCTCATCAGCAAATAAAAACAGGAGGAAGAAATGCCTAGCAAGATCGCGATCGATCCGATCAATGGCAACGACATCCTTAACTCGGTTCAAGCAGCGGAAAATCTCCAATACTCCGGCACGGAACGAGGGCTAGACGGCGCGACCCTGACCTTCACCTACCAGATCAATTACGGCAGCGACCGCTACGCATGGAACGGCGCGACGCCGACAACCGCAGCGGACGGCAAATGGTTAACCCCCGTGACCGGCGCAGGTTACACATCGCTGACGCCCGACGGAGTTTTTACCTTCACCGCGTCGTCCGGCAGCGTCAGCGCGAGCCGAACGCTCATTCAAGCGGACCACGGTCACACGCCGTTCGAAGCTGTCGGCCTCGCTTTCGACGGAGAGACGCTACAGCTGGCGAGCTCCCCAACTTTCCTCCAAGTCGATCAATTCATCACGGCAGAACAAGCCGGGATCGACATTCTGCAGCGCGACGACATCATCACAAAAAATCAGGCCAATACGCTGCAGGACTTTTTCCACCGCGAGCTCCAGGTTCTCGGCTCGAAAGCTCTCTCAAGCAATCTTATCCCCGTTGGGCAGATCGCTAAACTGACGGCGCTGCAGGCGGACACGGCCGCCTATGTAGCAACCCCCGCGCTGGCAGCTCTGCAGCCGGATCACACCGGCTGGGCGATGCCTTCCAGTTAAAGAGTTGCGCCGGCTCACCAACGACTTGGCGGAGTCAAAATGCGGCGCAGCCACTCTCTGAGCTGCTGCGACACCCATAGCCGCCATCCGATTGCACCCACGCCAGGGATCATCCGCCGCTTCGCCTCGATCAGAGCCCGCTCGTTTCGCAGAATGTGCGCCGCATTACTGCCGAACTCAGCAACGCGCTCAGGAGAAGCGCGCTCGGCGCCAGGGCCGGTCGCCTCTAGCAAGCGGTTCATGATCCGCTCGAACCCATCGTATTGCGGCGCCTTCTCAGCGAGCAAAAGTTTGATCACATGAGATGAAAGCGTTGCAGAGCGGATTTCTACCAGCTGAGCCTCGGTGCCGCGTGTTCTAGGGATGCGCATGACGCTGGTGAGGTGTTGCGCGGCCTGCTCCCGAAACTCCCGCATCCACGCTTCCCGCGCCGCGACCACGATCTGCCGCTGTAGGTTCGCCCGTGCCATGAGCACAGCAGCGATCGACCCCAAGGCCGACAAAAACGAGATGCCGACTGCCAGAACGGAGAGGATCAGCGGTGTTCCTGAGGCGGCGGTCATTGCAGCCGGTGCTGTCGGACGGCCGCAACCCGTCTGAGCAGCGAAGGCTTGATCAATGCCCGATCGCGCCAGATCAACCGAAGCTGCCGCCGATGTGCGGGCAATGTCCGTCCTCGGTTCGCCGCGATTATGTCCAACAAGCCGCTGACGTAGGTGTCGACCATCTCGTAGGGCGCCTGCCGCACCGTCATCCAAGCGTTGTCGGTTAGCATGGCAGAGCTCCGGCCGTCCCGCCGCTCCCGTTCAGGAGCAATCTTTCTTCGATCCCGTCACCGAGCAGGTGCAAGGCACGCTCCAGTGGGCTGTTTGGGTCACGCGGAAGGCTCCTGGGAAGGGTAATAACTTCTTGGTTCGGTGTTCCCGGCAGATTTTCGGACTTACATGGGAAACCGCCGGAAAGCTGCGGTTTCGGGTCTCGGAACACGTAGGCATTGGAGGTGCGGATCACCTGCCAACGGGCCGCCCACTGGCCGAATAGGTCGCGCTCACGCACGAGGATCCGGGTGATGCGGTGCTGCCACGTCAGGACGCCTGCCCACTCCAGCGCCTTCAACGCCTCGGCAACCGTGCTGCGGGCGCACTCGGCCTTGGCGGCGATCGTCTCGTAGGAAGGGAAGCAGCGACCATCCCTGCTGTTGTGGAAGCCCCACAACAGCGTCTCCAGCACGTCCAGGAACGCCCTGGTGATCGGCCCGCGATGTTGGCGCGGCTGCCGGTTCCGGGCGCTCCAGGCCCGTGCGTAGGCGGCAATACGGGCCTTGGCGTTGCGGTCCAGCGGCACGGCTCGGCCAGGACCGAAAACCTTCTCCCGGCGACGGCGTATGGGCATAGCTCGAGCGTCCTTCGGTTGTGCGAAGGCCGCCAGCTCGGGACGCGGGCACGCGAACACCCGTGGCAACTTTTAGGGGTTGCGAAACGGGCCTGAGTTGGGGAATGGTGCTGATTGTCAGGTCAGCTCCCATTCCCGGTCTCGGCCGGATGTCCATACGGCCCGCCCTCATCGGCGGGCCTTGGCGTTTCTAGGGTTCTGGTGCGGCAGACTCCTCATCAGCGCGGCGGAATCGGCACCGCGTCAGCCGGCGAGCCTGCAATACGGAATCGCGTCGCTCCAAGGGCCGATTGCGCCAACCGGCCGCATCGTCGCGACGAAGGTGTGAACCACTTCAGCGCCGGGCATTTCCTCACTCACCACTCTCAACCTGACTGCGGCGGCGAGGAAACACCTCGTTTGAGCCCATGCTTTGGTCGGCTATCGGGCTCCCGGAGATGGTCTCCGGGTCCGCAGTCCATCTCTCCCAATTCCGACGCAGCAGTGTGACGACTGCTGTGCCGTGAAGCATTTCATCGGATCATGGTTCCTTCACCGTCATTCTCCGTTGCGTGGCAATGCCCACCGGGGCGGAACGGAGCGGACCAATGAAGCGCATATTTCTGGCAGTAGCGATCGCCACAGCAGCTCTGAACATATTCGCTCCTGCGATCGGCCACGCACAGGATTACATCGTCAACGGGCACAGCGCTTCGAAGGCGGAGGCTCAGTTTCTGGCGTCCTACAGCGCGCCGGCGGGCCACTGGCAGGTCGATGGCTATGGCTTCTCGCGAGTTGCCGATGAGCATCCCGCACCGCCAGTCGTTAAGACCGCCGGCCGCAAGTGCTGGTATGTTCTCGATGTGCAGCTTTGTGACTGACCTAATGGCCCGCTATCGGCGGCCCTTGGCGCTTCTAGAGAGCCTGGGTCTCGGCACGCTCCTTTGCGGACGCCGCGAATCGGTTTGCGGCGACATGAGCCTGCAACAACACGTCGCTCCAAGCATGTCAGCCCACCGCAAACATGATGGCGGTCCCACTGTCGCGCATACTCGTTGGGAAAAATCCGGCCAGGGTTAGCTGGCCGGAACTTCCAGTTACTTCCGTTTCTTTCGACGTTCGATGGATACCGTGACGCGTATGGTCACGGCTATCCACAACAGTGGAAGCCACTGCACTGATTGCATGGCGGAATACTCCGCAAAACGAGAGTTTTGCGGCCAGAGAGACCCCGATCACGCTCGCCTCTCTGGCTGGCCCTCTCAGGCCAGTATTGCCCATGCCTTGCCGCGACAGACGATCGCGCTTGTTGCGTTCGTCACCTCGCGATCTCGAATCGGGTCGATCGCCGAGGATTTCGGTTGGGGTAGCAATTCTGCGGACAGGATGGAAGAGGCACTAGCTAGTGAACGCACATCGCGTCCTGAACAACCGCGCGCCGACTTACCATAACGCCTATCAGGCGTCCGCTAATCAGCGAAAGCAAGTCGCGACCAAGTGCCGATGGTGCTGGTCTTCCTGGACCTTCGCCCGCCATGCTACCGCAAGCACATGAAACGCATTCTGCGGCTCCCGGCAGTACCGATCGGTGCGGTTATCTTGATGAAGACCGCGGTGCTGCACACCGAGGGCATCGAAGTCGCGCCCTGGGGTATCGCCGTCGTCAAGGCCGCAGTGCTGGCCAAATTTATGATGCTCGGCTACGTGATGAAGATCGGTGTTCGCAACACCAAAAGGCCGCTGATCTGGCCGACACTGCATATGGCGTTCGGCTTCCTGGTGCTGCTGATAATCCTGACCATCATCGAGGAAGCCGTCGTCGGCCTCATCCACCATAAGTCGATCGCTTCCTCGCTCGGCGAGCTAGCTGGCGTTCGACTGGAGGAAACGCTCGCCGGCTTTCTCATTATGCTGCTGGTGCTCATTCCGTTTTTCGCCTTCCGCGTCCTCAGCGAGGCGCTCGGCGAAGGCAGGTTGGAGCGGATGTTCTTTGTCGAGCGCGAACCGATGGAGCGGGCTAGTAATGCCCCGGCGCTGAAACCACGGCCTCTCCACACAAGAGCGTAAAAATTGGCCTGTGCCCAAACGGCTGCTTACCGATAATGATCGGCCTCGCTGAGCCCGAGCCGCACCTCCTGCCCGAACTTGAAGAGCGCCACACCTAGCAGACTAATCGCTACGGCGAAAAGAACGCCGGCTCCGTATTCATGGCGGACTCCCACGTATGCGGTCACAAATCCCACGACCAGGAGTAATGCCGTGCATATCCCACTGGTGAGGGCCAGATGTGTTGCACCGTTCAATAGTCTGACCCGTTGCCGCAAACGCGGAATATCAGATTTGAGGTGAGCCCGAGCGGTATCGTCGTCGGCGATTTCATTGAGGCTGCGTATGCGGTCTAGGACAGTGGTCATGCGACCGAGCAAGATCGAGGTGAAGCCCGCCACCGCCCCTAGAATGAAGGCCGGTCCAGTTGACTGCGCCATCACCTGTGAAAGCTGGCCGGCATCCGGCACAAGCAGCGCCATCGGCATCCCCTCCGTCGCTTAGTATGACCCCAGGTAGCTCACCGATCCAGCGGCTCGACAGCAAGGGACCCAGCAGCAGCAGCAGAGCCTGCGGCAGCGGCTCCCAGCTGCGCGTCAGGTTCCTCGTCTGTCATGGCTCAGACCGTCCCGCTGCTCCTGTTCAAGAGCAATCTTTCTTCGATCCGGCACAGAGCAGGCGCAAGGCACGCTCCAGCGGGCTGTTTGGGTCACGCGGAACGCTCCCAGGAAGGGTAAGAACTTCTTGGTTTGGTGTTCCCGTCGGATTTTCGGACTTACAGCCAGGGACACCGGCAAGCTGCGGTTTCGGGTCCCTGAAGGCATAGGCGTTGCTGGTCCTGATGACCTGCCAACGGGCTGCCCATTGTCCGAACAGGTCGCGCTCGCGCACGAGGATCCGAGTGATGCGGTTCTGCCAAGTCAGCACCCCAGCCCACTCCAGCGCCTTCAGGGCCTCGGCAACCGTGCTGCGGGCGCACTGTGCCCGCTCCGCAATGCTCTCGTAGCTCGGGAAGCAGCAACCGGACCGGCTGTTGTGGAAGCCCCACAGCAGGGCCTCCAGCACCTCCAGGAACGCCCTGGTGATCGGCCCGCGATGTTGGCGCGGATGCCGGTTCCGGGCGCTCCAGCCCCGTGCATAGACCATGATTCGGGCCTTTGCATTGCGGTCCAGCGGCACGGCTCGGCCAGGGCCGAAAACCTTCTCCCGGCGACGGGGTATGGGCATAGCTCGGCAGTCCTTCGGTTGTGCGAAGGCCGCCGGGATCGGACGCGGGCACGAGCATCCCCGTGGCAACTTTTAGGGGTTGCGAAACGGGCCTGAGTTAGGGGAAGCTCCAGATTGTCCGATCACAGAGTTTCCCCGGCCCTCGGCCGGATGTTCATGGCCCGCCCTTACCGGCGGGCCTTGGCGTTTCTAGGGTTCTGGTGCGGCAGGCTCCTCATCAGCGCGGCGGAATCGACACCGCGTCAGCCGGCGAGCCTGCAATACGGAATCGCGTCGCTCCAAGGGCCGATTGCCCCAAACCGGCCGCATCGTCACGACGAAGGTGTGAACCACTTCAGCGCCGGACATTTCCTCACTCACCACTCTCAACCTGACTGCGGCGGCGAGGGAACACCTCGTTTGAGCCTGTGCTTTGGTCGGCTATCGGGCTCCCGGAGATGGTCTTCGGGTCCGCAGTCCATCTCTGCCAATTCCGACGCAGCAGTTATGGCGACTGCTGTGCAGTGAAGCATTTCATCGGGTCATGGCTCCTTCACCATCCATTCTCCGTTGCGTCGGCAATGCCCGCCGGGGGCACGGGGAACGGAGCGAACCATGAAGAGCACATTTCTGGCACTAGCGATCGCCACAGCAGCTCTGAACGTATTCGCTCCTGCGGTCGGCCACGCACAGGATTACATCGTCAATGGGCACAGTGCCTCGAAGGCGCAGGCGCAGTTTCTGGCGTCCTACAGCGCGCCGGCGGGTCACTGGCAGGTCGACGGATATGGCTTCTCGCGAGTTGCCGATGAGCATCCCGCACCGCCAGTTGTTAAGACCGCCGGCCGCAAGTGCTGGTATGTCCTCGATGTGCAGCTTTGCGACTGACCTAACGGCACGCAGGCTGCCAGCGCCTTCGCGGATGTACAGGGCCCGCTATCCGGCGGGCCTTAGCGTTTCTAGGGCCTGGGTTCCGGCAGGCTCCTGTTGGTCGGATTTCGAAGCCGATTGCTGCTTGTTCGTCGCCCTCAGGAAGCAACGCGGCCTTTAATCAGCACATGGCTGGCCGAGTGTGTGGCCGCGCGGTGTCGAGCTGGTGCATAACGTCAACGAACGCCTCCGCGGCGTCTAACGAGACGAAGTCCGCCACGAGCCACCTGCTGGCCGGCTGGCCGCACACGACGCTGACCTGAAACCCCATGGGTCCTGCGACTTCGATATCGTAGATCATCTGATCAGGTCACCGGTGTCAGCGCGTAACCCGTGCGATACACCATGGCATTGAGGCCATCGACCGTGTGCGCGCGCTCGGCAGCATCGCTGAACGAAGCTAGCAAGGTGGCAACGCTGAACCCCACGGCGAGCGTGTAGGCCGCGCCCGCGTGGTCGGGGAATTCGTCGGTGATGTCCTCGTTGAGCGCGCAGGCGTGGGGCGTCTCGATCTCGCTGATGCGCCTGATCACGTCCCGAGTCACGGTGAAATGGGCCATCGGTCGCCTCCAGGCGGTTACTCGACCCGCAGTGCTGCGCTCAATTGTGCCAAGAAGCCACTTGCCCGTCGCTCGGTATCGAGCCTGCCTGATGGCTTCGGCAGCGTCCTGCGCAATAAACTTCTGAACACGCCCCCGTCACCGGACCTCTGCGCATCGACCCGGTGCTGATGAGGTCGAGCGACTAAGGCAGCGGGGCGCTCGCCGCCTGCGCTGCGGTCTCATCGGCGATCCAGACCTTGGCGATGATCAGGAGCTTGTTGACCACGTCGTTTCGAGCGGAAGTCACCGTGGCCCGCGAGCTGCGCGGCGTCGATGGAATGCACGAGTTTGATGGCTTCGAGCAGATCGGGCATTTGTTCTAGACTTCCATGCGAAGTAGGAACGTTACGCCTTTTAACTCGGGGCGGTCAGAAATAACATCGAAAGGGCGCTTCAACCGGGCAACTTGCCGTCCATCACCGGCGTGCATCGGCCTGACCATCCAAGCGGGTTCGCTGGCGGACTATCCACGGGGCCGGGGACAATTCTGTGGCATTCGGGAATACACGGGCGGCCGCCGCGGCCTACGGTCGTTTGATCGCCGGTCCGGGATATAGTGGATCAAACGCGGTGTCTCCGATGCGCGACTGGTGGCTGGGCTGACCGCGCCACATGGCCCTTGACCACACGCCCGCGCGCCCGTGCGCCACACTCAGAACCTCAAGCGACGAGCGGCACCAGAACCGCCCATGCAGCGACCAGACCAAGCGCCATCCCGGCAGCGGTGACATAAGCGCGCATCGGTCCTCTCCGTCTCACTCAGCCAAGGATGACGCGTGCGCGCGGCTGGTGCTGTGACTTGGGCTACAGCCCGGCCGAATTTTCGCTGTCGTCATCCCAGCCTGAGGACGCTACTGCGCAGGTCATTCCGACATTCCCGGAGCTGGGCACAAAAAGAAGCCCCAGGCGTCCTGGGGCAGTTGGAGGAGAAAGACTTCAGCCGAAACGAAAAAGGCCGGCAGTCGTGCCGGCCTTTCCGCATCACACTTTGCGTTTCGGATTAGCTGTTGCCGCCCTGGTTAGCGTTCGGCGGGAACAGCCAAGTCCCGTGGCTCGACTGGGTGCTATAAACACCATATCCGTGCGCCCCCTGCCCGTTCTGGGCCTGCTGGGTCGCCTGTCCGCGCTGCGCATACGTTGGGGCGTTCGGCACCTGAGCCTGGGCTACGACGCCAGGAAGCTCGGTGAACTGGGTGTTGGCGATCGTACCGTCACCGCCGTCGGCGTAGGCCGAACCAACGCCAAGACTGAGTGCTGCGGCTGCGGCAAGAAGCATGGTCCTCATGGTCTCTGTCCTCGTCTCCCGGCCTCGCTTCGCTTTGGCGGTCCGGGCTTTGTTCCATCGCATTCGTTTGCGATGGCGTGGAGATGGGTTTCCTGCCTTTGCGCGATAATCGGGCTGCCCGGCATATGATTTATGCCCACAACGAAGCGGAAACTGTGACCGAGGCCATAGACAAGAAGCCACGTGCCCGCCGCTCAGGACTTGGCGCAGCTCGCGTCTGCTGCATCCTGTGGCCCTATGGACTAGGGCGCCTCACTCGCGGGACGGATCAGGCTGCGGCATGAGATCATGCCGTAGTGTCGTCGGCCATGCTGTCAATCGTCGCGCGGAGCATGGCATGCCGATCGTTGTTATCGTCAGGCAGGTTTGAGAGGGCCAGGGAAGCGGACGCGATCACCCGGTCAAACATGCGGATCCGCGCTGCAAACTTGGCGACGGCCGGCGTGTCCATCTCGTCGCGGTGGTCACGCAGGAAGTCGGCACAGAGTTGCCGGTGAGACTGCGCGAGCCGGACCAGTCCCCGCGCTATACGCTCCGGGTCCTCGAGGATGCGTCCCAGTGCGCTGGCGATTCCAACCAACCGTTCGACCCTTGGGGCGCGTCGGATCAATCAGCGAGCTGGAACCGGTGCCGCTGACAGCGCCCGCCGCACGGAACGCATAGATCGGGCCGCGCCCGGCCGCTCGCGCCGATCCATCCCTTCAAGCATCTCGATCCCGCGCCAGATCGCTCGCGCGGCCTCGGTCAGCGCCTCTCCTTCGGGATGGCCGATAGCCTGCTCGGTGAAGCCCCGCGCGATCGTGCGGGCGATGGCGATGAACTGATGGCTGTGTCCATGAATTTTGGCCCAGTAGTGCTGACGAATATTGGCCCACCCTCCGGGGTTTGATGTGCTACGCCGGGCCTGACCGAGCATAGCGGGTCAGCGTCGCTTCTTTCTCTCGCATCATGTTTTGTTGGCCTTGCGCTGTGCCGTGGTGCGGCGGAACCGATAAGAGTCGGCACCGGTGGTGATGATGTGCGCCTGGTCCGTCAGTCGATCGATCAGCGCCTTGCACAGCCGC
>Ga0070717_10002788_pt1 | contig 12372 bp, 7 predicted proteins | sample LARL113metaG_FD_71366 | JGI IMG/M metagenome (GOLD analysis project Ga0070717, IMG submission 71366) | Corn, switchgrass and miscanthus rhizosphere microbial communities from Kellogg Biological Station, Michigan, USA - LAR L11-3 metaG | ecosystem: Host-associated > Plants > Roots > Rhizosphere ...
GGAGTGATTCCTCGCCGGCTCCGCTACGACTTCGTGGTCTCGGTGATGCAACCCTTCCTGGCCGACGGGATGGCCGGCACCGCTACCTGGGACGACCCGGCCAAAGACAAGTGGTCCCCCAAACGGAACCGGACGATTTTCCGCACCGACCTCGAGCCCCCCAGCGACGAACACGAGCTGCGGGAGCTCTGGAACACGCTGGTCGACGACGCCACCGATTACGGCTGGATCTCGCTCGTCCACGACGAGCCCGACACGCTGCAGATACGCAGGGACGTGGTGCGTCCGTTGCGGGAGCTGATCCGCCCTCACCCCGTGTACCCCGCGCTCCAGCAGGCCGCCGGCGACTACTTCCAGCGACGGGCCGAGGAGGACCGCGACCGCTGGGTCACCTGGATGCAGGAGGCGATCTTCCACCGGTTCCAGCACGATGCCAGAGCCGGGTTCGAGTGCTGGCGTGCCGCGATCGGCCAGGCTCGCGACGAGGGCCGGTACGGCCACGGCCTCGACCTGGCCACCGGGCTGCTGGGCGAGGACTACGTCCAGCGCTCGGGAACGCCGATCCCCCCGATGACCTACGAGGTACTGGCTGCCGCCCACCTCGAGCGGGCGCGTGCCGCCGCCGACCTCGCAGACCAGAACCAGGCTGGCCTCGAGGACCCGCTGTGGAGCGAGGTCGAGGCTGGACTGGGCGCGACACGGGACTTGGCGCGCACGCATCCGGAGGTCCGGCTACCATCCCTCGCCCTCGTGATCGAGGGGCGCCTGGCGCTAGCCCGCGGCCACGCCAAGGAGGCCGAGGCGCTGTTGCGGGACTGCCATGACAAGCTCCAGCCCTCGCGAGAACTCGCCGACCTGGAGCGAGGCCTAGGCCAGGCCCTGTTCGCCTCGGGAGCCGGGGACGCAGCCGAGCACCTGACGGAGTCCTACCAGGTCGCGCTCGGCTCCAAGGACGCATCGGGGGCACGCCAGTCGGTCTTCGCGCTACTGCGCGCGCACGCGGATACCCAGGACTACGGCGCTGCCATGCGCGTTGTCGAGAAGGCCAGACGGGACCGGGTAGCGAAGGATGACGATCGCGACCTGGGCTTGGCGGAGGCCTGGATCCTGGCCGAGGCAGGCGCCGTGGCGCGCGCCCGGGACCTGGTCAGGCGGCTGCGGCTGCGTGAGGCCGACGACAGCGAAGCGCACCTCATTCTGGCCTATGTGACCTATCGCGCGGACGACCTCGCCGGCACGGTTGCCGCGGCCGAGCGCTCCCTCAGCCTGGCCGAGCAGGAGCCCTCCCGGGCCATTGATGACGCCAGCATTGCCCTTGCCCTGCGAGGGCTGGCGTTCGCGGGCCTGCTCGACGCCGACCGCAGCGCCGCCGACCTGACAGCGGCGGCCTCCCGGGCTCGCGAGCTGCGCGAATACGACAGCGCCGCCGAATATGCGGGGTGGGCGGCCGTTGTCTTGACCGACCTGACCGGCGAGCTCAGCGAGGCCGCCCAACTCCTGGATGAGGCGGAGCGCAGCGGGCCCCGGCAGGGGTCGGACGGGTGGCTGCGGACCCGCCTGGCCCTGGCGCGCCTGCAGCGCGCCCTCGGGGAGCCGACTGCCGAGGCGACGCTACTGGAGACGCTGGACACGGCTGAGCACCTGGCGTCGCCCCCGGGCGACCTGGTGGAGGTGATCGTCGACGTCCTGGCCGGGGCACCCGCCGCACACCAGCAGCTTGCCGGGCGCCTGGTCGAGTGCCTGGAGCGGATTACGCCAGCGCCTGCCCGGCTGCACCGGGTCGCCCGGTTGCGGGACGTCCCCCGCCTGGTGGCTCCCCCCGCGTTGCTGGAGCGCCTGCGCGTCCTGCTGGTCGACGAGCCTGAGCGCGCCGACATCGGCGGCGATCCGACCCCGCTCGACCGGGCGGTGCTTCGCTGGCGAAGTGCCGAGGCCCTGCGGGTCGTCGGCCGGCCGGACGAGGCGCGCAGCATGCTCGACAGCGCACTGACGGGCCGGGACGATGCGCTCGGGTGGTGGTGGTGGCTCGACGGGATGACGCGGCTGGGCGCGCCGAGCCCGGACGAGCCAACCCCGCCTGACAAGGTGCTTGCCGCCGCTCCCCGGACGGTAAGCATCGCCTGCCAGGTCACGCTGGCGGAACGCCGCCTGCGCCTGGACCCGCCGGACCGGATAGCAATGCGGCTGGAAGCCGCGGGCACGCTGCTCAAGGGGATGCGACCGAACCAGTGGTCCGCCCGGCTGGCAGCGGTCTCGGCGGAGCTGGCACAACTACGTGACGAGAAGGGCCGTGCTCGTCAGTGCGCGGCGGAGGCAGCCGACGTGTACGGCCGCCTGGGCGACCTGGTCAACCGCGACGCCATAGCCGGCCGCTTCGGGCTCGGGGGGGAGGAGCAACGAGAGGACGCCAGCACGATTGAGTTGCGCTTCGGTGCCATATCGGGCCGGCTCCTTGGCATCACGGCTCGGCCTCCGGACGGCGACCCGATCGACCGGTCCGTGCCGACCAGCGAGTTCGGCGACGTCGAGGACTCCACCCAGACGCTGTTGGCGCTGCGGACGGTCCTGTGGCCGCTGATACATGGCTGGCGCGCATGGTCGGAGCAAGTAGCCGAACACCTGCTGTGGCCCGAGCTTCGGGCGGTGCTGGCGGTGGCCGACGGTCCGCCGCGTGACCTGCGCCTGGTCTTTCAGAGCCGGGAACCCGCCGTCCTTCCCTGGGAACTGACCCGGGCCTGGGAGACGGACGTGCCGGTCGTTCAGGCCCCTGCGGCCAGGTTCGTCTACCGCAGCCTCAAACGGTCACGGCGGGAGGAGGCCAAAACCCGCGCGCTCCAGCAGGCACTGCGACGGCTCGAGTACTTTCCGCTCGTCTCCGACGGGCTGAGCGGCGCTCTCACCGACCAGGCGGTCCAGGAGTTCCAGAAGGCCGTCGGCCTCGGCGTCAGCGGCCACGCTGGGCCCGAGACGTGGTCAGCGCTGCGACGGCAGATACTGCGGGATGTGCCACGTCGGCCGCTCCGGGCCGTCGTCCTGCGGCCCGGGCGGGACCGCGAGGCAGAGCGCCAGCGCGGGTACGCGACGGCCGGACGCGACCCCGTGGCCGCATACCTGCAGCACGGAATCGAGCTGGCAGTAGTGGAGGACCCGGAGACCGACACGCTGGCGCAGGCCGCCGAGCCCTTCAAGGACGGCATCCCCGACCTGCTGCACGTCATGTCACCGGTCAAGCTGATCGGGGGCGCCACCGTGCTGGACTTCGGCGCCGACGCCGGCTGGCGCCGGTCGCGTCATGACGACCCAGATAGGAACACACTGTCGGTGCGGGCCCTTGGCGACCTCTGCTCAGCGCTGGGCAGAGGCGCCAAGCTGCCGCTGGTCATACTCGACATCCCGCTGCCCCCCAGCCCGCTGGAAGCAGTCAGGAACCTCGGCATCCGCAACTCCTTCGCCTACCAACTGCTGAAACTAGGTGTGGCCGAGACAGTGCTCGCCATGGGGCTGGCCGAGCCCACGGACCAAGCCCAGATCCTCGACCAGATCGTGAGCGGGCTGGCCCAGGACCAGGACGTAGCGGCGGTCGCCCGTCGGCTGCAGCGTGCGCGCCCTCCCGGCGATCTCATCTCAACGCTCCCCTATGCTGCCTCGGCGCTGTTTTTGGAGCGGCCGCCATCGTCCTTGCTCCCCCTTGGATATTGAATGGCCCCCTGGGAGACGCGGAAGCGAGCCGAGCTGTCAGCCAAGCTCCACAGCGTCACCGATGAGCACGAGCACTGGCTCGCCGTGTCAAAGCCCGACCAGCCGATGAAGAAGCACTACTCGCAGGTCCGGGCGATCACAGGGTACTTGCGGCCGATGGCCGAGCGGCTGGACCAGCGGGTGACCGACACCAGGGACATGCGGGCCGGTTGGCGGGAGCTGGAGCGTGAGGTCCTGGACCTCCACCACGTGTGGAGCTTCTTCCGCGACAAGTGGGCGCTGCGCCGCCTTGAGGAGTACTGCCCCTACCTGGTTCTGGCCGACGAGTTCGCGTGGGCGTGCTACGAGCCCGCGCAGCTCCGGGCGGTCGACGCCGGGACCGTGCGGCTGGACGCCGTGCGGGAGCCGCCACTGGTCTACCTGGGCCCCGTCGACGGCCCCCTGACACTGGCGAGGGGGGATTCGATCGAGGACCGGTTCCGCGAGGAACCGCTGCAGAGCCGCACCGCCCGGGCACTGGTCAGGCAGCTGCCGCTGCCGGTCGTGGCCGTGCCCTGGTACCAGCTCCGGCACCTCCCCGAAGCGCTGATGATAGGCCACGAGGTGGGTCACGTGGTGCTGGTCGACTTCCTCGGTCTACAGGCGGTGGAGCAGCTCGTCGTCGGCCGATTGACGGCCCTTGGCCGGCCCAAGGCCGAGCGCGACCGCTGGCAGAAATGGGCGGAAGAGGCGTTCGCCGACGTCTACGGGGTCCTCTGCGGAGGACCGGCCTACCTGGAAACGCTGGGGGACTTCCTGCTGCCGGGCGACGAGCCCGGCGCCGGTGACGGCAGGTACCCGCCACCGCTCCTGCGCCTGGCACTCACCACCGCGGCCCTCGAAGCGGCCGGCTGCCGCGACGCGGCCGAGCGGGTGCGGGCCTCCTGGGACGACGAGGGCGTCCACCTGGGCGACGCCGACGGACACGACACTGCCGTGGCGGTCGGCAAGGCGCTGGTCGCCGGGCCCTACCCGGCGTTCGGCCGGGCGGACTGCAGGGGGACCACCCTGGACCAGGTGATCACCTGCACCGCCCAGTGCACCACGGGCAACCAGGCGGAGCTGCTGGTGGCGGAGGAGGCCTGGAAGCCGGGGACGCGGGAGATCCGCACCCTGTTGGCGGTGGCGGCCGAGGCTTTCCGGCTGAACCCCGCCTCCTTCGCCAGGCCGGTGGTACAGGGCAACATCCTCGAGAGGGCAGCGTTCATCCAGCAGCCCGGAGCCCGTTACCAGGCCTGGGGATTGCGTGGCGGCAGGGAGCCGAAGGCCGACCCGGCCCGAATTAACGAGCTCTACGAAACCCTCACCGGCGGCGACCGGTAGGGCCAGTCCGAACGCCGGCGCGTTACACGAGGGAGGTCGGCAATGGCGATGAGACGGGTGGTTGCCCAGTACATACACGACGAGGAACGAGACGCGGCCATGGAGGTACTCGACCACAGCGAGGCCCAGGGGCACGTGATCGTCGGCGAGGTCGATGAGGACCGGCTCGAGGAGCTGCGGGACACCGGCGTCTTCGTGACCCTCGCCGACCAGCCGGTCGAGTCGCTCGCCGTCCCTTACCCGCGGCCCGCTGACAGGCGGGGCGCGCGCGGAGCGCGACCGCTCGAGGCCCGCCCGGGCAGTGCCCGGGCGGGTGCGGGGTCAGCCGGGCCGCCCACCCCGGCGGATGTGGACGTCTGGGTGGTCCAGATCGTGGGGCCGCTGCTCGACGGCTGGCGCCGGGACCTGGAGGGCGCCGGCGTGGAGCTGATCGAATGTCTCGACCCGCAGCAGTACAGCGTTCGCCTGCAGCTGGAGCAGGTTCCCGTGGTCCGCGCGCTGCCGTTCGTGGCCGACCTGCGCCTGTACGACACCACCGACACCGTCGCCGAGACCACCCTGAGCCATCGGCGGGGCGCCCGCGCGGCCGCGCCCGCCCTGTTCGAGCTCTTGGTCCACCGCCCCGAAGACCTCGGAGAGGTGCGGGGTTGGCTCCAGGCGCAAGGCCTGGAGGTGCAGGGCGATGCCCGGCGGAAGCTGCGCTTCCGCGCGCTCCCCGGCGACGCCGTCCTGGGGGAGCTGGCCCGGCTCCCCAGCGTGGCCGCGGTCGAGGAGTTTGTCCCGCCCAGGTTTTCCAACGACCACGCCAGGCGGATCCTGGGCCTCGACGCGCAGGACGCCGGCGCGCCGCCGCCCGTCGGGCTGACCGGGCGGGGGCAGGTGGTCGCCGTGGCCGACTCGGGAATCGACGAGGCGCACCTCGACCTGAAGGGGCGCTTGGTCGGCGTGCGGGCATGGGGACGCCCAGGCGACGCCAGCGACCCCCACGGGCACGGCACCCACGTCGCCGGGTCGGTCGCCGGGGACGGCAGCAAGTCGGCAGGGGCGGTGCGCGGCACCGCGCCGGAGGCGCAATTGTTCTTCCAATCCGTCATGGACGCCGGGGGCGGGCTCGGCGGGCTGCCGGCCGACCTGGGCGAACTGTTCGACGAGGCCTACCAGGCCGGCGCCCGGATCCACAACAACAGCTGGGGAGCGGAGGCCGGCTCGGCCTACCGGGTGAACAGCCTGGAGGTCGACGACTACGTAGCCGCTCATCCCGACCTGCTGGTAGTGATCGCCGCCGGCAACGAAGGCACCGCCGCCCAGCCACGGTTCACCGCCGCGGGATCGGTGGACTTGTTCTCCCTTGACGCGCCGGCCACGGCCAAGAACGCCCTGACGGTCGGCGCCGCCCGCAGTGACCGGGTGCCAACGGACAGCCCCACCTGGGGGCAGTGGTGGCCCCATGACTTCCCGCCGCCGATCGGTGACGAGCCGATCAGCGGCGATCCGGAGGCCATGGCCGCATTCAGCGGCCGGGGGCCCTGCGACGAGCAGATCCGCATGAAGCCGGACGTGGTCGCGCCCGGGACCTTCATCTTGTCCACCAGGTCGGCGATCGCGCCGGCCCGGCACTTCTGGGGCGAGGGGGATGCCGCCGGGTACGCGTACATGGGCGGTACCAGCATGGCGACCCCGCTGGTCTCCGGATGCGCGGCGTTGGTTCGCCAGTACTTCACCGACCAGCGTGGTCACCAGCCCAGCGCCGCGCTGCTCAAGGCCGCGCTGGTGAACGGGGCACGCTGGCTGTCGGGGCAGGATGCCCTGAACGACCACACCAAGGAGCCCAACTACCACCAGGGGTTCGGCTGCGTTTACCTGCCCTGGACGCTCCCCAACGACGCTCTCCCGTCGATGCGTTTGGAGTACGTGGACGACTGGCAGGCCCCGGCCAACCCCCTGGCCAGGGTCGGGGACGCCAGGCAGTTCCTGGTGACCGTCGAAGCCGATACCTGGCTGCGGCTGTGCCTGGTGTGGACCGACCCACCTGGCCGCGGCCTCCAGAACAACCTGCATGTGTTCCTGGAGCACCGCCAGTCCGGCGAGAAGTGGGCCGGCAACCAGAACCGGCCGACTCAGTTCCCATCACCCGACCCGGGCAACAACGTCCAGGTGATCCGGATTGACCACCCAGCCGCCGGCACCTATCTCATCCAGGTCGTGGCAACCAACATCCTCCGCGGGCCCCAACCCTTCGCACTGGTAGTCGCAGGGGGCCTCGGGTCAGCACTCGCCCCGCTCTGACCAGGCGCCGGACTTGGCCAGCCAGCGGCCGATCACATTGGAGTGCTCGGTGGTGTGGCAGCCAGACGTCAACCGGCGGCAGCGGCTAGTTCAGCAAAGGAGACGACATGAATCAGATTGCAGGCCACCCGTACTGGGAATTGTCGTTCAGCAAGTCCGGCGATCTGACCGCGGCGGACTCAGGCGGATTTGTAGCAGAGGTCGCCGCCTCAGGCATCAACGACCTTTTCATGATGAGCCATGGCTGGGGAACTTCGGCCGAGGCGGCACACGGGCTTTACGAGGCCATGTTCCCCCTTGTCGCCGAGGCTGCCCAGCAGGTACCTGAGGTCGGCCCGATCGGGTTCGCCGGGATCTTCTGGCCGTCCTTGTGGTTCCCTGACCCGCCGCCGGAAGCTGCGGCGCAGGTAGCGGAGGCTGTGCGTGAAGGCCGTCCCGGTGCGGCCGATGCGGCGCTATCGGGCCAGCAGATCGCGGATGCGCTCAAAGAGTCATTCGATGATCCTGAGGAGCAGGCGAACCTGGAACAGATGGGACGTCTGATCGATGAGGGCATGGGAGGAGTCGGCACAGAAGCACACTCCTCCCAGCAAGACCGCCTCACCCAGTTCCATGGGCTGCTTCAGACGCTGGTCCGTGGTGACCAGCAGCCACGCGAGGACTCTGGTGAGGCCACACTGCTCCGCACCGATAACCCGGAGGACGACTACGCCATCATTTCGGACGTTGTCGGCAGCTCCCAGCTCGGCGCTTCGGCCGAGGGCGTCGGCGACGTCTTCGGGAAGGTTTGGAACGGCGCAAAGGATGCGCTCCGCATGGCCTCCTACTACGAGATGAAGGCGCGTGCTGGTGACATCGGGCGCACTGGGCTTGGCCCCTTGCTTGAACTCCTGCACGCGCGGCAACCGGGCCTGCGTGTGCATCTCATGGGGCACAGCTTTGGTGCCCGGCTGGTGTCCTTCGCGTTGAGCGGTATCTCTTCGGCGGAGGCCAGCCCGGTCGCTTCGCTGTCCCTTATCCAGGGCGCCTTTTCACACTGGTCGTTTGCCCCCCTTCAGGACATGCCCTTCGGCACGGCGGGAGCGCTCAGCCAGTACGCCAACCGTGTCCACGGCCCACTCGTGGCGACCTTCAGCGAACACGACTGGGCGGTCGGCCGCTGGTATCCCAGAGCATCGTTCCTCGCCGGGCAGGACGCGGAGGGCGCTGCGCCTCGATGGGGTGGGATGGGCTCCGATGGCTTCCAGGGTGTTTCCCCGGCTAGAGGGAGCGACCTGCTTCCGGCGGGCGCAGCGTACGCGTTGCAGCCCGGCTCCTTCTATCGCGTGAACGGGTCCACCATAATCTCCGACACATCGCAGTCGCCTTTCTCTGGCGCCCACTCCGACATTCGACACCCGGAAATCGCATGGCTAACCATCGCAGCGGCCGCCGTCAAATGACCAGCGCGCAGACATACCTGAACCTCATCTCACGCCCAGCTAGAGGCACGCCTGGGCTGGAGGCGGCCGGTCGGCAGCGCGGCGGTCCCGCAGACAAGCAGGAACTACTCGAGCGACTGCGGGCGGAAATCGCCTACGTCGAGCGCAAGGCCAACGTGAGGGTCGATGCCGACGACATCGACACCCTGATCGCGCAGGCCGACGACGGGCTGAGCCGCCTTCTCGGTGATGGGGCCAATGCCAAGCTCAGCAAATCAGCCATCTCCGGGCTCGAGGCGGTAGTGCGGACCGATGGCTCACGGCCGGTTCTGTTCGTCGAGGACGACTTTGTTGACCTGACTGCGCCGTCAATTGGGAACTACGCTGCCGGTCTATCGCGGTTCGAGGAGGCAGTGCGCCAGGTCTGCCAGTCTGTAGGCCGGGTCGACGATCCGTCCGCGGTCCCGCTTGGCTACCGGGGAACCGCATGGGTTATCGCTGAGGGGCTTGTAGCCACCAACTACCACGTGCTGCAGGCAATCGCCCCGGGCGGGGTCCGCTCCGACGGCCGGTTCGAGGGGCGCCTGAACCCGGGAGTGACTATTCACTTCGGCCATGAGGTAGGTGACCCGCGTCCGGAGCGCCGTTTTCCGATCCGCCAGGTGGTCAGCGTCGGGCGCGAAGGCGCGGCAGAGTTCTCGCAGCCGGGCAGCTCACTCAACTTCGACGGCCTCGACCTGGCGATCATGGAGCTAGAGCCCATTCCTGGTCGCCCGTTCCCGCCGCCCAACCGGATCGCGCGCGGCGATGACCCGCTGACCCGAGGCGGGCTGGCCAGCAGCGGGCGCGGGATCTATGTCGTCGGGTATCCCGGTGACGAGCACTCGACCACCCCTGACCTGTTTGCGCGGCTGTTCGCTGGCGTGAAGAGCTTCAAGCGGTTTGCCCCCGGCCGGATCACCGCGGCGGCCGGGGAGTTGACCGATGACCCCCGGCGCTGGATCATCACCCATGACGCGAGCACGCTGGGCGGAAATTCGGGCTCTGCGCTAGCCGACTATGACGGGGACGGCCAGACGATGCTTGGGCTCCATTTCGCCGGGTACCACGCGCGCCAGAACTGGGCTCACGCTCTGGAACGCATGACGGAAGACCTCGGGCCAGTCCTGCCCCCACTCGTGGCATGACCGCGCTCATCGCCTCACATGAAGGTGCCTGGGATCCGCACATCGCGGCGCTGACCGACGCTTCCGCCTGTGTTTTTGACACGGTAGAGGTCACTGGTTCAATCCCAGTGTCGCCCACCAGAAATCCCAGGTCAGAGCCCGGTTACGAAGACCCGTAACCGGGCTCTTGATCGTTTGACCGTCGTTTGACAGCAGGACTGACCGTCACCTGGTGGAACTAGGCGACCTGACCGGCCCGTGACGGCACAGCCGCCAGGAAGCGGCGCCGCTCGACGCGTTGGTGGTCCACGCATCCTGTGCGTGCCAGTAGTTACTCTGTGAACATGCCTGACATGCCTGGCACGCCGACCGCGGCATTGCACCGTGAAGAGGACTGGTACATCGCCCAGTGCCTGGAGGTCGACGTTGCCAGCCAGGGGCACACGATCGACGAAGCGCTCGCTAATCTCGCGGAGGCTGTCGAGTTGTACCTGGAAGAGGTGAACGAGCCGTCCAGGCACCTCACTGCTACGCCGCTGGTTACCACGTTCAGACTGCCTGCGGTGTGAGCCCCGCGCTATCTGACCTGCTTGTGCGCAAGGTTGTCCGAGCGCTGGTGCCGGTCGGCTTCTCCCACGGGCGCCCCAATCGGCACCCACTGTCTATCCACTATTTGAAGAATGCTCTTCAGTTTGCGGAAACTGAGGTGGGACCCACTGTCCGCGTAGCCCTACCGCGAGTCGGGCAGCGTGAGGCGCGATTTCCACGATGAGATCTGCGTCGAGGGCGGCGCTGATCCGCTCCAGCAGTGGGATCGTTGGCACGACCCCACCCGCTTCCAGGCGGGACAGGGCTGGCTGCGTCATGTCGGTCCGAGCAGCGAGTTCGACGTGAGACAAGCCGAGGGCCAGTCGGCGCTCGCGGACCGCCTGGCCGATGAGGAAGGCACGCCGGGCCTCGGCATACCCCTCGCGGTACTCGCCGCTCTTCCTCCGCGGCCTGGCCAGTTCCTCGTAGGAGGAGTGCTCTGCGGTCATGTCACTTCTCCTCCCGGTCGAACGCCTCATGCGCCGGCCATGTTCGGCCTCGCAGACCTTCTGCGCGGGAACTCGCCGACGACGCCACGCAGGAGTGAACCTGACGGTCACGACCGTTCCGACCGGCCCCCTGCGACAGATCGCCACCGCAGGAACCAATACGGCTGCTTGGCTAGGACTCAGACTCCTGCGCGGGTCGTGACTGCCTCAAGACGCCGCTCCAGGTGTCCCGCGGCTTCGTCCGCGCTGCCGTTTGCCACGGCACTCATGGCCACCGCTGCCGTGATGATGACATCGGCGAGTTCATCAAGAAGATCCTCGCGAGAGCGGCATATGCCCTTGCGAGCATTGAGCCCGTGCACCCCGATGAATGCCTCCGCAGCCTCGCCGATCTCCTCGGTGAGCTTGAGGATGCGCACCTCTACCGGTACGTCGCCGTGGTACTCGTGCAGTAGCTTGACGCGATCCCACATGACCCCTCCCATACCGCACCCGGAGCACTCACAGCCCCAACCTGGGCCCACATCCCGGCTGGCTGCAACAGCACACTCGCGGCATGCGAAGGCTCCCCTTTCGCCCGCGCACCCACGGCTGAGAAGTCTTCCAAAGTCGAGTGCCCGGGGCAGGGAAACTGGCCGACTTCTTGACAGGCCACCCAAGTCCTGGCGGTACCGATGGCGATCTCGGCTATTTCTTCGTGGTGACAGCCAACTCGGTGACCTGGTCAGCGACCCACTGAACCCGTTGCATGGTAGTCATGTTCGGCGGAATATCGACAATCCGCTGGCCCACCGTGGCACAGGTTGTCCTGACGGCCCGGTCGGCTGCTGTCTGCAGGTCAAGCACCTTGGCCCGGTATGGATCACCGATCTGACTCTGGCCGAATTGGTCACAACAGTAGAACACCGCGTCGTACGCCCAGGCCCAGGCACGGCAGAACTCCTCCATGGCCGCAAGACTGGCGGCTGTCCGGCTGCCGGGCGGTGCATCAAGAACCAGCCGCGCATAGGCGAGCACGTTAGCGATGGTTTTGTCACAAATGATCATCGCGTGCTGGCGGGCCGCCCGAAGCTGCGCCGACAACTGGGCAGCGAACAGGTCCACTTCGGTTTCAAGATCGAATGCGCCCTTGCCGTGAATAACGATTTCCTCGATGAACGGGCTGGACCTGGCAGGTTCTTCGACCGTGCCCGCATGGATGCCGCGCTCGCGGTAGTACGCGGCCAGCGCGTGGGTGAGAGTGGTCTTGCCAGAGGCGTGAGTGAATTTGACCTGGACACGGCCGCGCCGAGCGGCCCGCTGCCGATCATCGCCTCGCGGATAAGCTGTCTGGTCGCCGCGTTTGAGCGCGCGTACCGGATGCTGGGCTTTGAGCAGGCCGCGCAACGGAGGCGGACCTGG
>Ga0070717_10002790_pt1 | contig 12368 bp, 7 predicted proteins | sample LARL113metaG_FD_71366 | JGI IMG/M metagenome (GOLD analysis project Ga0070717, IMG submission 71366) | Corn, switchgrass and miscanthus rhizosphere microbial communities from Kellogg Biological Station, Michigan, USA - LAR L11-3 metaG | ecosystem: Host-associated > Plants > Roots > Rhizosphere ...
TTATTCGGCTACGGGAGTGCTGACTTCCAGACGGATGCGTTGCAGGGGCTGAACCTGCGATCGGTTCTGGGTGGCGGTCTTGGGTTACACGTGATTAACACCGATCGCACGACTTTGGATTTACTAGGGGGCCTGAATTATACCCGTGAAAGCTACACGACTTTGAGCCGAAATTTTGCGGCTCTTACGGTGGGGGAGGAACTCATGCACAAGCTGGGTGTCTCCACCGTGCTCAACGAGAAGCTGTACTTCTTTCCCGATTTAAACCAAACAGGCGAGTACCGGGCGACATTTAATTTTGGCGCGGTCACAAAATTGAGCAAATGGCTAGGATGGCAGAATGCTTTCGGCGATATTTACGTTACCAATCCGCCAATCGGCAAAAAGCAGAACGATATTCTGCTGACAACCGGACTGAATGTCTCCTTCTCGCACTAATCCACCGCATTGAAGTACGAGGCGTTTCAATGGTAATCTCCGCCCGAAGACCCGACTACGCTCCGTTACCTCTGTGTCGCGCGATCAAGAAGCACATTCTCCATCTGCTCGCCCTCAATCACGCAGATCAAACGGCTCTCGATGACGCCACACGCGGTATACGCATACATCAGCAGCAGCAGCAGCAGCACGTCAATGGGAGCGCCATCGTCTGCCGGTGTAGATCGAAAGCGCACCGCCTCAGTCCGGATCTGTATCATCTTGAGACCGCATCGCCTGCTTCTAGTGAATCAAGGTCACGGCATTCGACATGTGGTTAAGGATGAGCGGCTGGCCTACCATCTCCACATAGATGTTCCAGGTCCCCGACGGCACGACGGAAGAGAGATCCAGGGAATTCGCGGCTACTGGCACGTTTGAAGCCGCTAAATAAAGATTGCCGCTCGCGTCTGCGTAGTAAACCGTGAAGTGGTGGACGGTCGCAGTGGAAGCATAGGTCGAATCCGAGGGCGTGAGCGACCATGTCAGAAGGCTGCCTGTGATCGAAGAGTGCACGGTGTAGCAGTTATCGATGCCGTCTTCAACTGCGGTTCCTTCTTCGTAGTCGTTCCAAGTCACAACCTGGATATAGGGAATTTGCGGATTGGAGCCACCGAAATATTTTGAGATTTCATTTGCCGTCTTCAGCAGGACCTGGCCGCACTGCTGCGCGATTACTCGGTTCGAGCCCCAGGATGCATTGTTATCATCGAAGCCCTTCCAGAGCGCGCCGATGGTGAGCTGGGAGGGATGGCTCAGACCAGCGCTGTAGAGCGTGTCCAAGTAGGTAGGAGATGCGCTGGTCACGGATCCCCACCAAAATTGCTGGGTCGAGCTAAACACCGGAGGCTGCACCCAGCCGAAGCGTCCATTGTCATAGGAGGCAGTGGTGAACGAGCCGAACTGAAAGATGTACTTGAATGGAGCTGCATAGGTGTCGGTATGTGCTTTCACCGCGGACCAAATCGTGTCCCAGTCCGTTGAAGTAAGGATCGACCAGTCCGATTTGGAAACAAAAGACACAACTACCGGCCGGCTGGCATCGGTCCAATATACGCCGCTGTTCGCATAGTGAGTGTTGATGTAATCCATGTCCTTGATCAACGCCCCTTGCAGGCAAGTGACCGTGCTGCTTTCGGTTTGTCCCGAAGTGGGGCAGGTAGACTTCAGCGCCCCCTTATCTTCCATGATGCCGTATTTCAGGGGATATCCGGAGCGGCCATTCAGGTCTGCAAAAACTGTGTTGGCGGTAGTGAGGTTGAAGCTCTGGTTAGGGTCGAGCGATCCGTACCAGTCAATTAGGTTGATGTCACAACCTTCGGCGATCATGAATGAATCTTGCGCGCTGACCGTTGCAGATGAGTTCTCGTTATAGCCGACGCTCTTATGACTGCCGAGCCCAAACCACGGCTGATATTCGCAGATCATGCGTCCCGTCCAGCCGGGGTACATCAATTGCTTCAGGCTGATGTTTGAAACGTGCCCGGCCGGGGAGTCCGGCACCGGAGTTTCCGCGGAGGTGTTGTTCAAATTCGTATTGAAACCATTAAAGAAGGCTGAGCAGTAGGAGAGATTCCCTCCGGGATCGCTTGAGGAGGAGCAAAGACTCGTGTCGTTGGATTCCTGCCTGAAGACTGTTCCCACGGGGGCTGGAGCTCCGCTTCCGCCGGTCAGGGATGGCCCTGACGGAGCAGCGGCGAAAGATGCATGCGCGAACAGCGAACTGTGGGTGACCAGGGTGGACAACGGATAGTTCGAGAGAGTCCCTGCCAATTTGCTGGTTAGGTTTATTTTCGCGTTCGCCACCACCGCAGTCACGGGAGAGGTTGTGGTGTTTAGCTTGGCTGCCAGAGCGTTTGCGAGCTGCTGAGACGTTTTCTGTCCACCGGTATGGCTGTAGTTCGTGGTGGCGTTGAACCCGTTCACAGTAATCGTGATCTGTCCGGAATCGTAAGTCGGGCAAGATGTATCGCCGCAGGGATAGATCGGGCCTTGTTCTGAGCCGCTGATGGTGACAGCGCCGGTGCCGGGTGTCTGCGCCTGGGCAAGACCGAAGGCAAGTAGAATAGATGTTGAAAGAACCGCGAGCACGCGCAGCCGCAACTGCATACAAAACTCCCGCAACCGGCCGGGGCTTGAAACAGGCTGGGAACCCACGCGAAGGGTTACAGCAGAAACAAGTCCTGAGTGGCTGAACGCCAGTGTACGTACTTGTGACTGGAGTGAGAAGAGCTTTGTGGAAGAAAGTTAAAGAAAAATTTCAACAAATTGGAAGTTTCTCAGGTGTTCCACTTAGGTTTACGGCAATTACAGTGTGTTTAACCGACTGATTTTCTTCCAGGGCAATGATGTTCATCACGGTGGTCATCTCGATTACGATCCTATGGTGCATATCGTGATGCTCCCCGGCGAGCATCTTCGGTACGTACACAAGCACTTTAACCAAGCCCCGAGTAATGGAGTTCGCATTGCGGTATAGCTTTTAGTGGCCTGCGGCATTCGAACTTCCGCATGAAGACCGTCCATCCACCCGGACGGCCTTATCACTCGTTTCAGCCAACCGCGGCGAAGCTAGCAAGCCTCGATACTGCCATACCACTCTCCGGCGGCGGCTTCAGTCCGTTCGGTTCTCGCCATCTTGGTGTCCATGGCCGTTTCGGAAGATTTACAATCTTCGTAAAGGCGGAAGAATTATGCACCAAACACTGAAGACATTTACGTCCGAGGGGGCGGACGCGCGCAAGTGGTTTGGCCGGATCATCATGGCGGTGGTCCTGGGGGAGGCCATCTGGAGCCTGATTGTGTCGGTCATGAACAACCTGGTCGTGCCGTGGCTGGGGGATGTGATGGGGCCATCTTCGGGATTACCGACCTCTTTCACCCAGCGGCCCTATGACTATCCGGAGTTGTTCATTTCCGTACTGGAATTTTGTATCGCGGGGATCCTGGCGGTGATGCTCAACTATTTCCTTCAGCGGCAAAGGGCGGGAAGAGTGAAGCCGGAGCGGTGTTCGGTTCCGACCGCAGCGGTTGAGCCCGCACGAGTCGTTCCTCAAGCCACGGCGGCCGAACCGACGACCCAGGCCGGGTCGCCGGTCGCTCCATCAGCGCCAGTGGCGAAGCCGGATGCGGTTACCCCACCTGCACCTGTCACGGTAGCTCCGGTAGCGCCGGGTCAATTTGTCGCGCCAGCGCCGGTAGCGAGACCTGTGGCAGTTGCTCCCTTAGCGCTGCCACTTGCCAACTCTGTGGCGGTGAAGCCTCTGCCGTCCGCGCCAAAAGCCGTGCCATCCAAGCTGAAGAAGCCGAAAGAGGTGTACTACAACATCGTCGGAGAACCCATGCCTTCCGACGAAGACTAGGGGCTAAGGCAGAATCGCGGGCCGCCATGACGTCGAATTGCGCGGCGAAATGGTCCCATTCTTGACGAGATTCAACTCGTTCACGGATTCAAGAGGTCGAGCAATAAATCTCACACCAACCACAGAGTAATTGCCTGCCAATTGTCATAATCATTCTGAACGGGAACACGGGCCGACACAGGACGCAAGGCAGTTCGAATCGTCTGTTCCACATGATCTCATGGCAGGAGTTCCGATTCAGAACTCCCCCGGCGCGGGCCGTTTCAGCTCAGCCTGCAAGGTGTGTACTTGAACATCGTCGCCGCAACCGGGAAAGCGTATTGGTCGCGATGCCACAATCGCGTGCCATGAAAGCTGAACTTACCATCGTGCTCGTAAGCTGCATTGTATCGCCCCCTTTCGCGGCGTGCTGAGGAGCGTTCTCCAGATTGCCCCCAAAGGCTTGCTAATCCAGCCCGACTCTGTCATCATTTACTAAGTAAGCGGTTGCTTACATGCGCCTAGCAGCGAATAGCCGTCGTGGGCAATTGATCGAAGTGGCCATGCGCCTGTTCTCAGAGCATGGCTTTTACGGCACTACCACCCGCGAGATTGCCGAAGCCGCCGGCGTAAACGAAGCCATCATTTTCCGGCATTTCCCGACGAAAGAAGATCTCTATTGGGCCGTCGTTTCGAGTCGGATCGCTGCAGTGGGACGCCAGCGCATGATCCAGGAGTATCTCGGTTCCAAGTTGAATGACAATGAAGCCTTGGCCCGGATTGCTGAGAACTTGCTAAACCGTACACCCGAGGACACCTCGCTCACTCGGTTGCTGCTTTTTAGTGCGCTGCGCAACCCCGATCTTTCGGAGAACTTTTTCCGCACCTACATGGCCGAGGCCTACGATTTGTTGGCCGATTACTTCCGCAAGGGGACTAAGCAAGGGCGGTTTAGAAAAGTCGATCCGCTCATGGCCGCACGCGGCTTCCTCGGAATGATCTCGAACCACATCCTCGTGCAGGAACTTTTTCGTGGTAATCGTTCTCTGGAGTTCGATTCGCGTCTGGTTGCCCGGCAGCTGACGGATATCTGGCTGAACGGCATTTCGGCGCAAAGTAGGAGGGCCAAGGTTCATAACGGCTCCAACGGACGCCGCAACCACGTGCTGGCCGCAGCCAACGTGAAAGCCGGAAAGCGGGGCTAACCGCGGCCTGAACTAAACAGTCTTATATATCTTGTGTTTCGTTAAACCGTCCGGCAAGCTGGAGCGCCATTGATGGCTCGCAAAGTCATTGTTTCGAAGCCCAGTATAGATTTGCGACACATATTTTCTTTATTGGCTTTATTCATCATCCTTGTTTCTTTGCCCGCCTGCGGCAAGAAAGAAGCAGTCCAAGCCGCGACCCCGGGCGGAGTCTCTGGCCGCCCGCCCGCCCCAGTGGTGGTGGCCAGCGTAGAGCAACGCGATATTCCGGTTCAGATCACCGCTATCGGCAACGTCGAGTCTTATCAAACAGTGCAGATCCGTTCTCAGTTAAATGGCCAGATCGAGAAGATCTTCTTCAAGGAAGGCCAGGACGTGCATAAGGGACAGTTGCTTTTTCAACTCGATAAGCGTCCTTTTCAAGCCGACCTGGAAAAAGCGATGGGCACACTCCGGCACGACGAAGCTCAGGCGGAAAACTCCAGGCTTCAGGCAGAACGCTACAGCCACCTCGAAAAGCAGGGCGTGATCTCCCGCGAGCAAGCCGACTTGATTCGATCGCAGGCGAAAGCTGACGCTTCCGCCGTTTATGCCGATAAAGCCGCGCTTGACGCCGCCCGCGTCCAGCTGCAGTACACCGACATCACTGCGCCGATTGATGCCCGCACCGGCGCGGTCATGATCAACCTCGGCAATCTGGTGAAGGCCAACGACACGCCTTTTCTGGTCCAGCTGAATCAAATAACGCCGATCTACGTCGCGTTTTCTATTCCAGAAGACCAACTCTCCGAAGTACGTCGTTACTCCGTCGCTCAACTCAATGTTTTGGCGTATCCAAAAGGTCAGTCCTCAAATCCCTCCGAGGGGCGCCTCACCTTCATCGATAATGGCGTGGACACCCAAACTGGCACCATCAAATTAAAAGCCACTTTTGTCAACAAGGATCGGCGTTTATGGCCCGGCGAATTTGTCGATGTCGCACTCAACCTTTCGACCCGCAAGGACGCCATCCTGGTTCCGACAAAGGCGATTCAAACAGGACAGCAGGGCGAGTATGTCTATGTCGTCAATCCGCAGAACATCGCCGAATCTCGCGCCCTGAAAACAGTAGGCACCCATCAGAATTACACCGTGGTTGCCGAAGGCCTGAATGCAGGCGAGCAGGTGGTCGTTAACGGACAATTGCGAGTTGCTCCCAATGCCAAGGTTGCCGTGCAGAACGCTGGCTCCGGCTCCGCACCAGCTAATGCGCCCCCTGGAGGCTCACAGTGACTGTCTCTGAAAGCTTCATCGAACGACCAATCATGACCACCCTGGTCATGTCTGCCATTCTTATCTTCGGAATCTTTGCTTACCGGCTGCTCCCCGTCAGCGACTTGCCTAACGTCGACTTCCCTACCATCCAGGTATACGCGTCCCTACCGGGCGCTAGCCCTGAGACGATGGCTTCCTCCGTGGCGACACCGCTGGAGAAGCAGTTCTCCACCATCGCCGGCATCGACTCGATGACCTCGACCAACTCTCTGGGTCAGACGAACATTACCATTCAGTTCAACCTGAGCCGCAAAATGGACGGCGCGGCGCTCGATGTGCAGTCGGCCATTACCGCGGCCGGCGGTCAGCTTCCCCCGCAGATGCCGACTCCGCCGAGCTTTCAGAAAGTAAATCCTGCCGACTCGCCCATCCTTTATCTTGCGCTCAGCTCCCCGAACATGAAGCTCTCTGATGTGGACGAGGCCGCTGAGACTACCATCGCTCAACGCGTTTCCATGGTGAGCGGCGTGGCTCAAGTCCAGGTCTACGGCGTGCAGAAATATGCTGTCCGTGTGCAACTTGATCCCAATGCCCTGGCCTCTCGAAAGATCGGAATCGACGAGGTCAATGACGCGCTCCAGTCAGGCAACACCAACCTTCCAACCGGAACGCTCTACGCCAGCAATCACACCTTCACGATTCTTTCCAACGGGCAGCGCCTGGACGCCCACCAATTCGGTCCCATGATCGTCGCTTACAGGAACGGGGCGCCGGTGCGTCTGAACGAGCTTGGCCGCGTCGTTGATAGCGTGCAGAACGATAAGACTGCTAGCTGGTACAACGGCAATCGCGCCATCGTGCTCGCGATTCAAAGACAGCCCGGCACCAACACGGTCGAGGTCGTGGACAGCATCCGCAAGCTGCTGCCGCAACTCGAAGACCACATTCCCGCGGCCGTAACAGTAAGCACGCTCTACGACCGCTCTGTCTCCATTCGCGCTTCCGTGGATGACGTGAAGTTCACTCTGGTGCTGACCATCGCCCTGGTCATCATGGTGATCTTCCTCTTCCTCCGCAATCTCTCCGCCACTATCATTCCCTCCCTCGCCCTACCCATGTCCATCATCGGAACCTTCTCGGTGATGTACCTGCTCGGCTACAGTCTCGACAATCTCTCCTTGATGGCGCTCACACTGTCGGTCGGCTTCGTTGTTGACGACGCCATTGTCATGCTGGAGAACATCGTCCGCCACATGGAAATGGGCAAGCCTCCGCTCCGCGCCGCCATGGAAGGCGCCGGCGAGATCGGCTTCACCATTCTTTCCATGACCCTCTCCCTCGCCGCCGTCTTCATTCCTCTGCTATTCATGGGCGGAATCATCGGACGCCTGCTGCACGAGTTCGCGGTCACCATCGGTGTAGCCATCCTCGTATCCGGTTTCGTGTCGCTCACGCTTACCCCGATGCTCTGCAGCCGCTTCCTTAAGCGCTCCGCCACGCAGCAGCACAGCCCCCTATATAACGCCAGCGAGCGCGTATTTGACGCCGGAGTCCGCGGTTACGACTGGTCGCTGAACAAAGTTCTGCGCCACAAGTTCGCCACGTTGATGGTCTCCTTCGCCGTCATCGCCCTAACCTTCTACCTTTACACCATATCCAAAACCGGGTTCATTCCCGACGAAGACCAGGGCCTCGTATTCGCTTTCACGGAAGCTCAACAAGGCACTGCCTTCGAGGACATGATGAAGCTTCAACAGCAGGTGGCCGACGTGGTTCGCCACGATCCGAGCGTGATGAATACGATGTCGTCGATCGGCCAGCCCATCAACCAGGGGCGCATCTTTTTCCGCCTGAAAGATAAGAAAGATCGCGTCAATCAGATGAGTGCGACGGAGGTCATCCAGGAGCTTCGTCCCAAGCTGGCCAACATTCCCGGGATCAACGCCTTCATGCAGGTTCCGCCGTTGATCCGTATTGGCGGCAACTTGACGAAATCGCAGTATCAGTACACTCTCCAGACGCCTGACACTACGGACCTTTACCAGCAGGGCCCCAAGCTTGAAGCCACCCTGCGCGCGCTTCCCCAGCTACAGGACGTTACCAGCGATCTGCAGGTCAAGAACCCGCAGTTGACCGTGCAGGTTGACCACGACAAGGCTTACGCGCTCGGCGTCACTCCCAACCAGGTCTCCGACGCGCTCTACTCCGCCTACGGCACGCGTCAGATCAGCACCATCTACACCCCCAACAACGAGTATTACGTGATCACCGAGCTGCTGCCGCGGTACCAGAACGATCCCCGGCAGCTTTCCATGCTTTACATTCGCTCCAACACCGGTAAGCTGGTGCCGCTCGATACGGTGGCCAAGCTCGTGCCCTCAGTTGGCCCGCTCATGGTCAACCACCTCGGCCAACTCCCTGCCATCACCGTCAGTTTCAATCTGAAGCCGGGAGTCGCGCTCGGCGACGCCACTAAGTTAGTCCAGCAAACCGCCAACAAAGTTTTGCCGGGCGACATCCAGGGCACATTCCAGGGTACCGCGCAAGCCTTCCAAAGCTCCTTCGTCGGACTCGGCTTGCTCCTCGTCGCCGCTGTGCTCGTGATCTATATCATCCTTGGAATCCTCTACGAGAGCTTTGTCCACCCCATCACCATTCTCTCCGGATTGCCCTCCGCCGGCGTGGGTGCGCTGCTGACTCTCATCCTCTTCCACCAGGAACTGAATCTTTATTCTTTCGTCGGTATCATCATGCTGATCGGCATCGTCAAGAAAAACGCCATCATGATGATCGACTTCGCCCTCGACGCCGAGCGCAACGAAGGCAAGAGCCCCGAGGAATCCATCTACCAAGGCGCATTAGTGCGCTTCCGTCCCATCATGATGACTACCATGGCGGCGTTGATGGGCACGCTTCCCATCGCCATCGGATTCGGGGCCGGAGCCGATTCCCGCCGTGGCCTGGGCCTGGCTGTAGTCGGTGGCCTGCTCTTCTCTCAGATCGTGACCCTCTACATCACGCCCGTCTATTACGTTTATCTGGATCTGCTGCAGAGGAAGTTTCGCGAACGCAAAGGCCGTCCGATGTCAGTCGCCCCCGCTGAGCAACTGGACGAAGCCGCCCTCATGGGCCACCACGACTGAAGTCGGCCGTTGAATTTCGGCGCCTAGCGAAATTTCCAGTTGCTGGAGCTGAGTTATCGGCAACCCAAACGGATCTGGGCGCGGTATCGGGTTGGGGGAGCGAAGGCACCGCAGGCATGGCAACTGCGAGCGGCGATCGAACTGAGCCTACCAGAATCGTGCCGCCCACGAACACCCACCCCCAAGTGACAACGTCGATCCACTTTCTATACTAGCTCAGGCTGCGATTTCAAAAGCTCAAGGATTCTGCATGTCTCGACTGCCAAAAAGCCCGATTTGGTTCGGGCTTTTTTTGCGCAGGCGACCTGCGGCAGCCCCAGCGGCCACCCCAGTGAAGACCGCGATGAAGAAGGCGGTACGTAAACTCATTTCATTTACGCCATTCTTTCTACGCCTTCCGTTTGTCCGCCTTTGCTAAAGCGTTAGCGGTCCGCGCCGCGAAAATTTCCGATCCAGGGAATTCGCACTTACCGCCAGATTCGGCTGCGACGTCAGTGCACTAGCCGTCTCCGCGTAGCGATCACGTCTATGACTTTCTATGAAAACCTCCAACCCGGCAGCTCAGGTCCGCTTATTGTAGCTTTCCGTACTCCGCTTTGGCCTCGCGCAGGATGGGGATGTCGGGATCGGCGTCCTTCCAGAGGACGAAGAAGTCGCTGTATGAGGCGCGAGCTTTGGCTGTGTCGCCGGAAAGCCCGTAAGCACGGGCTAGGCCGAGATGGGCCAGGGCGCCCAAAGGAAAATTGACTACAACGCCACGGTGGTCCAGAAACTTTTGAAACTCGGCAGCGGCGGCCGCTCCGTTATGCGCCATCAACTGCGCTTGCCCCCGAATGTAGACCGGGTGCATCGTTCCGACCTGTAGTTGTGGTGGCAGTCCCAATTCGTAAGGTAAAGCGGCTTCCAAGAGCACTAACGCTTGCGCAGGATTACTGGAGTGGAGCTCGATGGCGGCCCTCAGGGATGGCAGCCAATAGACCTTCATTAGCGTATCGGAGGGATAGCTCTTTTCCATCTCTTCGATGACTGCCTTGGCTCGTGCGGTTTCTCCAACGCGCGCGAAGGTCAGAGCAGCAAAGAGTTTTACGTCACGGCCTGGGCTAAGGGCCAACGCTTGCACAGCCCCCTGCTTTGCACTTGTCGCATTACCAAACTCCGCCTCCCGCAAGGCAGCATTCGCTTGCCACATCGCAGCCGTCTCCTTCGAACCAGCACGAATCGCTGAACCGATCGCGCGCCGGGAGAAAACCTGTGCGCTCATCAGGCGGCCGTAGTACGCCTCCGTGTCGGATTGAAAGGAGAGCAGAAAATCTTCCGCTCCGGTCCGGCCCGCGGCCCAAGCCACCTGCCGTTCCATCTCGGCGGTGTCCCCCTTTAGGAAGGATAGGTAATAGATCTCCTGGTGCAGATAATCACCATCGAGCTTGCGCTCCTGTGCCCGGTCGATAGCTTTCTTGGCGTCGTCTAGCCGATTGAGGGCAAGATTGCAGAGCACAAGGTTACCGTAGTTGGAGACAATGTTTGCGTCCAGGCGCAGGGCCTCTTCCGTCTTCGCGAGCGCCTTCTCGTACTGCCCCAGCTTGGAGGCCAGGTCCCGTTGATTACCGACGGCAACCGCATCCCCGGGATAACTCCTGGCCCAGACTTCATACATCTGGAGGGCCTGGTCCGGCTCGCCAGTGACACCGGTGTAGTAGATGCTGGCAATTCGGTATTTTTCCCGTTCACTGACGCGATCACGCAGCGCATAGGCCCTCTTGAGATTTTCCGCAGCCAGAGTGGCTTGATAGAGGTTCCCATAAACTACCCCCAGGCCGGCGTAAGCTGCGGCGAAATTAGGATCCAATTCGAGAGCCCGCCGGAAGAACCATTGTGGAAGCGATCCGCAGACGCGATCCACGTGCTGCACGCCAGGCCATGCATAACCATATCGTCGGATCAAAAGAGAAAGTGATGCTCTTGGCTGCAGGTAGCCCTGCGCGGGCAAATTAGCATTTCGAAGACTCAAAGCTCAAGGGTGCCGAGCACGCTTCAATTGCAAAGAATGTGCAGAATCTTTAAAAAGCCTATGTCCTGATGGGCGACACTCTTTGACTAAAGTTCCCCCAAATCCGTAGTCGTCGAGTTTCACGGATTGACTAAAGTTCCCCCAAATCCGTAGTCGTCGAGTTTCACGGATACTTCCGAGTCTGCAAGCCCGGACGGTACACTAAGGAGCAAGCGGCGCGGTGCGGCGGCTTACGCCGCCTCCAAAGGTGCAATCCACAGTGTGCACGGCGGACTGCTACCCGGTATCGGAGTGCAATGAGCGAGAATCCGGTTTGTGTTGCGCCAACAGGCGATGTGTGCGGAGAAGGTGTAGTTTGGCATGCGGCGCACAAGGCCGTTTATTGGACCGACATCAACCGCTTCTTGGTCCATCGCTTCACGCCCGCGGATCAGTGCGTACGCACATGGTTTTTCGACGAGCCAGTCACGGCACTCACCTTGACCGACCGGGATGAAGTCCTTACTGTGGTTCTCGGCTCCCGTCTAATCCTATGGGAACCGGCTACCGACATGCGGCACGATCATGCCTTCCACCTTGACGGATGGCCGAGAGTTCGCCTCAATGATGCACGCTCGGACCCGCGCGGCTCGCTGTGGGTGGGCTCGATGTGCAACAACGTGAATAGCGATGGGTCATCCGGCGCTGCGGGCGGACGGGATGGCGTTCTGTTTCGTCTCGATCCGGACGCCAAGATCACGCAATGGCAGCGAGACATCGGGATCTCGAATACCCTGGCTTGGAGCCCGGACCAGCGTCGCTTCTATTTCGGGGACACGCTCGCCAATACTATTTGGGTCTATGACTACGATCTGGCCACGGGTACGATCGCGAACCAACGACCGTTTCTGGACGGCTTCGCGCGAGGCCTGCCCGACGGCTCGACAGTCGACTCCGAAGG
>Ga0070717_10002792_pt1 | contig 12363 bp, 11 predicted proteins | sample LARL113metaG_FD_71366 | JGI IMG/M metagenome (GOLD analysis project Ga0070717, IMG submission 71366) | Corn, switchgrass and miscanthus rhizosphere microbial communities from Kellogg Biological Station, Michigan, USA - LAR L11-3 metaG | ecosystem: Host-associated > Plants > Roots > Rhizosphere ...
GGAATCAACACGCGATCGATATATGTCCACATTCCTACCGCGAAAAGAACCGAAACGAGAACTAGCCAGAGCGGGTTATGAGCGATAGCACGTTTCATATGAGCCCGTGAGAATCTGGATATTACAATGGCCGGGGTGAATAGTCCGATTCCAAGCAGAAATTTGGTCGTCGCGGCCATCATCGGTATTCTGAGTGGCTCTCTATGCTGGACGTTCCTACACCACTTCAGTCTCGAAGGCGCGGATTTCAGTTGGGCTTATCGCGCCGCGCGTGCGCTTATCTCCGGAGAAAATCCCTACGCCAACACTCCGCCAGGAACGATTCCTTACCCTCTGCCCGCAGCGATTGTGGCGCTGCCCTTTGCACCGTTCCCTCCGGAAATTGCAGGAGCTCTATTTTTCGGAGCCAGCTCTGGGCTGCTTGCGCTAGGACTGATCCGGCAACATCCGGAGCGGCTGCTGATCTTTTTAGCCTATCCGTATTGGGCCGCGCTCATAACAGCGCAATGGACACCGCTCATCATGTGCTCTGCATTTTTTCCACTGGCACTTGCATTCTGCGTCACAAAGCCCCAGATCGGCGCGCCACTCGCTCTCACTCACCTCTCTAGATCTGGAATGACGGCTGCGGGCCTTTTGCTGGCGGTGAGTTTTGTTCTCAGACCGCAATGGCCGCTTGAATGGATCCCGCAGATTCACGGATATCAACATTTCGTGCCCCTACTGGTTGTGCCCGGGCCGTTGCTCGCTCTGGCACTCTGGCGGTGGCGCGACCGGGATGCCTTGCTGCTTTTGTTGGCGTGTGCTCTACCGCAGCGTTGGTTCTACGATTCTCTCATCTTGTGGCTGATCCCGAAAACTCGCAAAGGAATCCTCGCTACCGTCGCTTGCAGTTGGGTCGTTGGGATCTGGCGCTGGTATCACTTCCCCCACACGATGCACCAGATTGGGGTTTGGAGCGTTCTAGGCTTTTACGTTCCAATGCTAATTGTCGTTCTGATTCGTCCGCAGAAGGAACCCAGCGCGCAAAATTAACCAGGAAGGATCAGAAGAACGATTCCCTGGACGGTGGCGAGTCTCGTTAATAACTGGTCCGACACGGAAATCACCATGCGTTTTCCGGTGCGGATACCAGTCTTCAACTCAGACCGGCGCCAACGCTGGAGCAGGCGTCAAAAGGAGCTTCAGGTATAGCAATAAGAGAATCAGCGTAAAGCAGGAAAAACGGTCAATTTGGAGTAGCAAATACAGATAAAGTGGGACCAGAGACAAAACAATAAACAATAGGATGGACAGGGTTTCGAGTTTCGCTCCGCCAGTGACCTTCTCGACATTTCCCGTCTCCCCGACTAGGAGGACTCTTGCGAGCAGGAAAAGCATCGTCGGGAAAAGCAGGCTGAGGTCGTATACAAATGCGTGGAAGCTAACGAGTATCGTAGTTACGGCGGCCAGACTGGCGCGGAAAATTAAGGAATCGTGCTTGTTAATGATGCGACGAATGGCCAGCAAGAAAACGATCGCAGATGTCGCGAATATGAGGAGGGCCGTGAACGTGCGGGAATCCTTGACCAAAGGCAGCTGTTCTATAAGCCCGCGAAGGTTCGGCGTAGCCTCCGTGCCAAAGGCAATTGCTTTGGTTACTTCCACGTGAAGCACGAACTGAACGTAATCGAACGGGCCGCGCCATCCCATAAACGCTACCGAGATGCCGAAAAAAACGAGAGCAACGGTCGTAAAACCGACGAGGACCTTCCAGCGGCGAAGGGCGAGAAAGATAACCAAAGGGACGACAGTATGTGGGCGAAATAAACCCGCGCCAAGAAAAACGCCCGCTAGAATGTGTTGGCCCTGGTCCAGAGAGATAGTCGCCAGAACGAAAAGAAGAAGCAGAAGGATAATATCTTGACCTTGGATGAGGCCGATCATCAAGGGAAAGAATGCGGTGGCGGCTAGCCCCACACCGAGGATAGGAACAGCAGCGATCTGCTGAAAGTGTCGCCTAAGAAGAATTATGGTCGCGGCCAGCATGATCACGTTGAGCCCACTCCAAAGGAGATAGGCCGGCCAATAGGACAGCAGGGTGAAGGGAATGAAAAAAAACGCCTCGAACGGCGGGTGGTTGAATGGCAACGGCCCCTGTCGGATGGGGACATGGGTGAAGGTCTGTTGCATTTGATACTGCGCCGCTAGACTGTAGAGACTGGACGCCCGGCCGTCTCGTAGCAAGGAAGCGCCAGTATAGAAAATCGTGAAATCCTGATATCCATTTCGTAGCTTGGGAATTACATGAAACAGCAGGGAAAAGTTGATCGAAGTCATCGCCAGCAGAAAAACCATAACGATACCCTTCCGCTTGGGGAGGGATGAAATCATAGGCACAAAATTCATATGGACAATCTCATAAGAAACTTTCGAGCCAATGATTCTATAATCCCTTTCAATGCCGGCGTTTCGAATTCGTGGCGAGAGCGCCTTTAGGAATATCGCAGTCATTTTGCTATTCGGCTTGCTGGGAATGACGGCGCGCAACGCCACCGACCCTGACCTGTGGTGGCACCTGCGCACCGGTCAATTAATCGTCGAGTCGGGGCACGTCCCGCATTACGACCCTTTCTCCTTCACGCGCGTGGGGCATGCCTGGATTTCACATGAGTGGCTGTCAGAGGTTGTGTTTTATGAACTCTGGAAGCACGGCGGCTTTGCGGCACTAATCGTATTCTCGGCAATCATTACGACGGCGGGCTTCATGCTTCTTTACCTGCGCTGTCGGGCGAAGGCACATTGGGCAGCCGCCGCAACCGCTCTCGGTGCTTTGGCCGCGTCTCCATCCTGGGGAGTACGGCCGCAAATGTTCACATTCACGCTTGCCAGCCTGCTGCTGTGGCTGGTCGAACGCGGCGAGAACCGTCCGAAACTTCTTTTCTGGATCCCACCTCTGTTTCTGATATGGCTGAATCTGCACGCGGGCTTCGCGCTTGGACCGGCATTGTTATTTGCTTATGGCCTCGGCTTACTCTGTGAGAGCGCCACCGGGAGTACCGCGTGGACGGAGATCCGGCCTAAGCTTCTGAGGGCATTTGCGCTTCTGGCAGCTTGTTTGGCGCTCGTGCCGTTTAATCCCAGCGGCACTCAACTCTATCGGTATCCCTTCCATACTCTACGCTCGACCGGAATGCGGTCGTTTATTAGCGAGTGGTTTTCCCCAGATTTTCACCAGTTGTTATATCGGCCTTTCTTACTCTTCTGGCTGCTGGTTTTTATAGCGCTCGCCATTTCTCGCGCGCGGCCCAAGGGACGGACCATTTTCCCCTTGCTGCTAACCGGGCTCGCCTCTGTGGACGCGGTTCGGCATATCCCAATTTTCATTTTGGTGGCACTCCCAGTGATCGTGGCTGCAATCCCCGTCGGCGGCGAGTCGCTACCTAACTTCAATTGGCGGCACAAACGGCTCCGCGTACGGCCGCTTTTTAACGGGGCGGTGATCATTTTAATTGCGGTCTTCGCTGTGGTGAAATGGATCGTTGTTGTCGACAACCAGGAAGCACGCGAGGCCGAACTCTTTCCTCAAACGGCGGTAGCGTCGCTAAAATCTAGCGATGTAAAGTCTAGCGATGGTTCAAGGCGGCTTTTCGCTTACTACGATTGGGGAGGGTATGCGATTTGGAAGCTCTATCCGGAGTATCGCGTGTTTGTCGATGGACGGGCGGACCTTTATGGCGACGATCTACTGCGGCAGGCAATAAAGACTGCGTTAGATCTACGGACCGGCTGGCGCGAAGTTCTTGACCGCTGGCAAATAGAAGTCGTGCTTGTGCCGCCGTCCTCCGCCCTAGCACAAGCCCTCCTGCTTGACCCTGGCTGGCGGGTTGTTTTTAGTGATCCTAAGGCAGATATCTTTGTCAGAAGTCAGCCCGCGGGTCAAAACCGGGACATTTCCACAGCGGTAACACAGAAGAATGCCCCGCTACCAGGGCAAAAAAGTGAAATAATGTTTCCCAGATCGGTGCCCAATCTGCGAAACTAAGGCCAATAAAGTACGGGCTCCCACATTCGTCCTGAACCTGGGGGATCTAGCATAGGTTTGAAAAGGAGTTGGAAATGGCGAAAATGGCTAAGATGCTGTTGTGCAATGAAGACGGGCAGGACATCGCGGAGTACGCGGTTATGCTTGCTGTAATCCTGGTAATCGTGATTGGGACCGTTCGACTGATCGGTAGCAGCGCGAACAATGTGTTCTCGTCCGTAGCAAGCCAAGTGGCGAATTAAAACACTGCTGACAAATCCGTTCTGCGCAAAAGGGCCTTAGCTCGCCGCCGCGACGAGTTAGGGTGAGCCCTGTCTCGAAGGAGTAGTTATGAATCGCAGCCGTTTGTTGATGATCGGAGGCTTCGCTCTGGCAGTTGGTCTGCTGGTGAGCTATACCGTTTACAACCGGCTGCGATTTTCTTCGGGCTCAGGCAACGAACGTGGAGTGCAGGTCGCGGTTGCCGCCGATGACATTCTGGTGGGTACGAAATTGGAACCGCATAATATCCGTATCATTACCTTGCCGCAATCCGCTGTGCCAGTGGGCGCCTATTCTGCAGTTTCTCAAGTTGTGGGCCGTGGCGTGATTTTGCCCATGAGCAAAGGCGAATTCCTTCTGCCTGGCAAATTGGCCGCGTTGAATGCCGGAGCGGGCCTGCCCTCGATGATCCCGCCAGGGATGCGCGCGGTATCGGTTCGGGTTAACGATGTAGTCTCGGTGGCTGGATTTGTGCAGCCAGGAACTCGCGTCGATGTTCTGGCCACTGGCACTCAGGGCGGCGGGAATGACCGTCAGACCACGACTGTCCTGGAAAATGTGGCGGTCATTGCGGTGGGCAAGAGCTTAGACCGGAGCGCATCCTCCGAGTCGACTACGACGACGGCTCCAGTGATTACGCTTCTGGTTTCTCCGGATGATGCCCAAAAGTTGGCCTTGGCCTCGCAGGAGGGCCGAATCCAACTCTCCTTGCGCAATCCGTTGGATACAAAAAAGGGAGGCATCGGCGCGACACGGACAAGCTCGTTGTATCCGGGCGAGACGAAGGTCGTCGTCGCGACTGAGCCGAAGTCCAAGGTCCATAAAACAGTAGCAAAGGCCGCGACGTCTGCCCCAGCGCCGTATGCGGTTGAAATGATCCGGGGAAATAAACGGGAAGAAAACAAATTTCCGGAAAACAAGTTTTGAACCGTCGATACCGCAACCAGTTGCAGGCCGCAAATGCCATTGACGGAAGTACTCGCGCACCCTCGCAGAGGTCCGAATTCATGAAAGCTTTGGCGGTTGCAGCGGCCGTGCTGGTCATTGGCGTGAATTCTGGTGCGACCACTGGCGCGACTTTCGGCACGACGACGATGTTCGCGCGCAACGGCGCCGGCGATTTTCAGGACACTTCCGCGACGCCTTCGACTTCTCCCTCGCCCAACCAGGAGGCCGCACCGGCGCAGTCTACGACGTCACCATCATCTCAGGGCGTTACTGCTGGCGCGGTACCGCTGCGCGTGATGGTCGGTAAGTCGCTTTTGATTAACACAACGGAAAGGCTGAAGCGGGTTTCGGTGACAGACCCATCGGTGGCAGATGCACTGGTCGTTACGCCCACGCAAGTCCTGGTGAATGGGCTGGCGCCGGGTGAGGTGTCTTTGCTGATCTGGGACGAACTGGAACGCTCGCGGAGTTTCGATCTTCGGGTGGACGTGGATATCACAGCGGCGACGGAGGAGATGCACCGCCTTTTTCCTGAGGAGCGGATTACCGTTACGCCTTCGCGTTCAGCGATCGTTCTTTCTGGCCACGTAACCACGGAGGACGTGTCCAAACATGCGGGAGCACTGGCGGCGGCTTATTCGAAGAATGTAGTGAATGTATTGACCTTCGGTCCCATTGGAGCGGAAGAAGTTCTGTTGGAGGTGAAATTTGCCGAGGTCGACCGAAGTGTTTTGACGCAAGTGGGTTTCAACCTGTTTTCCACGGGAGCGGGAAATACGATTGGGAGTGTGACGACGGGCCAATTTGGCGGAATTACGCCTGGACCAATCACCGATATAACCAACAGCAACGGCACGGGGACCACGACCAGCACTCCGACGATATCGAACGCGCTCAATATGTTTTTCTTTAATCCCCAGGTGCATCTTGGGACGGTGATTCAGGCCCTTCAGGCGCGAAATCTGTTGCAGATATTGGCGGAGCCTAACTTGGTAGCGGTGAATGGGAAGGAAGCAAGTTTCCTGGCGGGAGGAGAATTTCCCTTTCCCGTGGTGCAACCCGGGGCGGGCGGAATCTCGACCGTTACGGTTCAGTTTCGCGAATTCGGGGTGCACTTGAAGTTCACTCCTGTGATTCAGCCGAATGGCAGCATCCATTTGCATGTTGTTCCTGAAGTAAGCACGTTGGATTTCGCGGACGCGGTGACGGTTTCCGGCACAACTATTCCAGCTATCAGCACGCGCAAAGCGGATACCGAATTTGAACTCCAGGATGGACAAAGCTTCGTTATTGCCGGGCTGATGGATAACCGGGTCACGAATGTGGCGAACAAGTTTCCGTTTCTCGGCGATATTCCAATCATCGGCACCTTTTTTAAGAGCAAGAGTGACCAAAAGAGCAATTCGGAATTAATGGTGCTGTGCACCGTGCGCAGGATTGCGGCTTCCACCCAGACCCCTGCACCACCTGTGGCGCCCGAGCCGTATTTGAATAACGGCAAGTTTGATGGCAAGAAAAAGGAAGGCAGCAGTAAGTAATTGATAACGCGAACTTCGCAGCAGAAGTGAGCGTAGACGTCAGAAAGGTCCGCAGTAGCGAGTTATGCCGGAATTGTCAGTCGCCGTATTTGCCACCGACAACGACCAGCGTGCAGTGCTTCAGGTTCTGGTGGATGGAACCAGCGTGGCCCGCACCGTGTGCAGCAACTCGACCTTGCCGCTAGCCGCGAATGACCCGGTTATCCGCAAAACTAAAACTCTGGCTCCCGACATCGTCATGGTCGATATCGCTAACAACGATGCCACGATGGCTTTGCGCGCCATTGAGTTTCTTCACCAGGAACTTCCGGAGTCCGCGATATTTGCGATCGGTCCCTTGACTCAGCCTCAACTGATCGTTAATGCGATGCGGGCGGGAGTACGCGAATACATTGAGCGTCCCACTTCCACCTCCGATCTGTTAGAGGCCTTCGTCCGCCTGACCGCAACCCGGCGCAAGCCTGGACGAGAGAGTACGAGAGGAAAAGTATTTACCGTGGTGAATGCCAAGGGCGGGAGCGGGGCAACGACCGTAGCGGTTAATTTGGCGCTTGCGTTGCAGTCCGCCCAGAACAACACCGCATTAGTAGATCTGGCTCCGCTGGGGCATTGCGCATTGCATCTCAATCTCAAGCCGAATTTTACGATCTCGGACGCCGTCACCAACCTGCATCGTCTAGATTCGTCGCTCCTCGACAGTTTCATGGCGCGTCACGAGGATGGTTTGCAGATTTTGGCTGGATCGACGGTGCCGGGGGCCATCGAACCGTCTACTTCTGACTTTGCCCGCCTGTTTGACACCATAGTTGGGCGCTTTCAATATGTCGTCGTAGACCTTTCATCGCGGCTCGACACCGCGGCTCGTTTGGTTAGTAATCTGTCAGAAAAAATTCTGCTCATTGCCCATGCGGATGTCGCCTCGTTGTGGAGCGCCGGAAGAGTGGCGCAATATCTAGGCGAGAGTGGCACGCGTGATCGCTTCGCATTGGTATTAAACCGCTATCGCAAGGTGGCAGGATTCAACGAAGCGGAAACCGAGGTCGCTATAGGAGCACCTGTACTCTGGCGAATTCCGAATCAGTATTTTGCAGTCGCAAGCGCGATTGATCGCGGCGTCCCTCTCATGCGGCAGGGGAATACGGAAATCGCTCGATCCATCTCGGGGCTGGCCGAGTATCTCACCAAAGACGATTTGGATGTGAAACGCAGAGCCTGGTCATTGTTTAAGACAGTTTAGATTGCAAGTGGTTAGAAAATATGGCAAATCTGCAAGCGTTCGAGCGTACCGAGTATCAACAGGTCAAGGCCGACCTGCACCGCAAGATTCTGGATCGCCTTGACCTGGAAAAACTGGGACGTACGACCGGCGACTCCGCGCGCGAAGAAGTCTTGATACTCATTCGCGGTTCGGTGAATAGCGAGGTGGTTCCACTCAGTTTCGCCGAGCGCGAGCAGTTGTCGCGGGAAATCCTGGATGAAATTTTTGGACTGGGACCGCTGGAGCCGCTTCTCAAAGATCCCACAGTTTCCGACATTCTTGTGAACCGCTTTGACCGCGTATACGTCGAACGCGGCGGAAAGCTCGAAATCACTGGCTTAACCTTCAAAGACAATCAGCACTTGATGCAGATCATCGACCGCATCGTCTCTCGTATTGGGCGGCGCGTCGATGAGTCTTCACCCATGGTCGACGCACGCCTGCAGGACGGTTCGCGCGTCAATGCCATCATTCCGCCGCTGGCGCTCGATGGTGCCTGCCTCTCGATTCGCCGCTTTGGCCGTGATCCGATCACCGCCCGCAACATGCTCGACAATAAAACGCTGACCGAGCCGATGCTCGAACTACTGTCAGCCATGGTCAAGGGCCGGTTGAACCTTCTCATTTCCGGCGGAACCGGCGCTGGTAAAACTACGGTTCTTAATGTGCTTTCGGGATATATTCCAAATTCGGAGCGCATCGTGACTATTGAGGATGCGGCCGAATTGCAACTCAAGCAGGAGCATGTGGTCCGCCTGGAAACTCGCCCTCCGAATATTGAAGGCAAAGGGTCGGTTCGCATGCGACAGCTGGTGATCAACAGCCTGCGTATGCGGCCCGATCGCATCGTGGTTGGCGAGGTACGTGGCGAAGAGGCCTTCGACATGCTCCAGGCTATGAATACTGGCCACGAAGGTTCGTTGACGACCGTACACGCCAACTCACCGCGAGACGCCCTGTCGCGTATTGAAAATATGGTTTCCATGGCCAACCTGAATATTCCCGAGCGGGCGATACGCCAGCAGATTGCTAACGCCGTTCATGCTGTGGTCCAGGTGGCGCGTCTTTCAGACGGATCCCGCAAGATTCTCACGGTCTCTGAGGTGACCGGCATGGATGACGACATGATCACATTGCAAGATGTCTTCATTTTCGAGCGCAGCGGAGTTGACGAAAGCGGGAAAGTGCGCGGAGTGTTCCGTTCCACGGGCCTGGCACCACATTTCACCGAACGCCTCGCGACCGCCGGCTGCCGGTTAAGTCCGGCGCTTTTCGAATCCCGGATGGAGGTATAGAGAATGGCGCTCGGTGTCACAATTCTGGTCTTCGTGGCGGTCACCCTGATGGTTTTTGCTGCCATCTCTTTATTTGACCAGCGCAAGGCCCAGGCGCGCGTTTTGCGAGATCGCCTATCCCCGGTGCAAAAACTCGGCGAACAAGCCGCTCCGGAAGTGGCTTTTCTCCGTGACGAAGTGCTTAGCCGGATTCCCGCTTTCGATAATTATCTGCGACGGTCCGAGCGAGTTTCGGAACTCCAGAAAACGCTGGAGCAGGGAAATATCGATGTGCGCGCCGGCAACTTTATAATGCTTTGCATTATTTCGGCCTTAGTATTCGCCCTTATTGGTTTCATCCTCGGCGGGAATTTGATCTTCGGCTGGGTGGGCGCGCTGATGGGGTTTTTTATTCCCTACGCCTACGCTTCGCACAGGCGAAGCAAGCGTTTCCAGAAATTTGAGGAGAAATTTCCCGAGGCCATCGACACTCTAGCCCGCGCAGTGCGTGCCGGACACGCATTTACCACAGCGCTCGAGATGATTGCCAACGAAGTGTCAGAACCGGTTGCAGGAGAATTTCGACAGCTCTTTGAAGAACAGAAATTCGGTCTTCCAGTACGCGATGCGCTGCTTAACTTGACCGACCGTATTCCGTTAGTGGACGTCAAGTTCTTTGTGACAGCGGTGATGTTGCAACGCGAAACGGGCGGCAATCTCGCCGAGATTCTTGACAATCTCTCCTACGTCATCCGGGAACGCTTTAAAATCCTGCGCCAGGTCCGCGTTCACACCGCGCAGGGACGCCTTACTATGGTTCTCCTGATGGCACTGCCGCCGACGATTGTGGTGGTTATGCAGCTACTTAACCCAGGATTTATTCAACCATTATTTTCGGACCCTTGGGGACATGTGTTGATTGTTGCCGGCATATCGATGCAAACAATCGGATACTTCGTGATTCGCAAAATTATCAGGATCCAAGTTTGATGAATGAGGTCTGATGGACAGGTTTGATTAATGGCGATAGCAGTTTCCATTTTCGTGTTTCTCACCATCGTGGTTACCGTGCTCGCCTTTGGTGCGGCGACGATGGCGCCGTCATCGTTGCTCGGTTCCCGCCTGCGCGAGATCGGCTTCCAAAGTCCGAAAGCCCCGGGGGGCAAGCCAGCGATGCGCGCCCGGATGGAACAGGCTCTCGATCCATTTAGCCGCGCACTCCCTGTTTCGCCTTTGCAGGTTTCAAAAACTCGCGCCCTACTGATTCAAGCGGGATATCGCAGCCCGCAGCACCTTACCATCTATCGTGGGCTGCGAGTTCTGTTCGGCGCACTAGCTTTCTTGTCTGTCTTTTCGTTCACTGGATTCGATTCGCCCTTATTGCTGCTGGGCGTGGTCGGCTTTGGCTTCTTTATTCCGCGATTCTTGTTGAAGAGGAAACTGAAAGAGCGCCAGCGACGGATTCGACTCGGGCTCACCGATGGACTTGATTTGACGGTGATCTGCGTGGAGGCAGGCTTGTCTCTCGATCAGGCCATGACGCGAGTGGGCACGGACCTGGGTCATGCTCATCCGGAACTGAGTGCCGAGTTCCATCTATTCGACCTTGAAACTCGTGCAGGAAAGCCGCGCGTCGAGGCGCTCCGCAATCTGGCAGAACGAACTGGTGTCGATGACGTTCGCGCGCTGGTTGCGACCCTGATTCAGACTGACCGGTTCGGGACCAGCGTTGCCCAGGCTTTACGCGTCCACTCCGATTCACTGCGCACCGAGCGCCGTCAGCGCGCGGAAGAACAGGCCGCTAAGACGACCGTTAAAATGATTATTCCCCTGGTGTTGTTCGTGATGCCGTCGCTGATATTCGTCACCATCGGGCCGGCCGTAATTCAGTTGCTGCACATATTTATTCCGGTTGCTGCTGGAGTGAAGAGGTGAATCCCGAAACTTTCCTGAGGAGATGTCATGCCCCCTCGCGGGCCTAAGGGATACGCTTTTAACCGGACTCGCACTACTTATCTTGCGACTGATCTTGTCATTGCACGCACCCATTGGTCGAGATTTCGGGGACTTATGGCGACTGACTCATCCCGGTTCGGGCGCGGCCAGGGACTGTGGATCAACCCTTCCCATGGCATCCATACCTTCGCCATGCGTTTTCCGATCGATGCCGTTTACCTTGACCGGGAACGGTTTGTGATTCACATTGAAGAGGAACTGAAGCCCTGGAGGATGGCGGCGGTGCGCGTAGGTGCCGCTTCCGTGCTTGAGCTTCCTACCGGCACCATCCGCGAGTCCCAGACCGGGGTCGGAGACCAAGTGGATATTTATTTAGAGCATCCGATCCACACTGAGGCGGCTTGATTCAGCGAGTCTTGATTTAGCGAGTTTTGATTTAACGTCTTATGAGTACCGGTCATCCACAGGTCGAGGAACAACCGTTGTCGGGTGAAGCTGTCACCACTCCGGAAAATTGCGTCCAGTGGCCCGAGCCGCCGCGGCTGCTGGTGGAGTGGTCGTCCCCATGGGAAGAGTTTAAGTCTGCGTTGCGTCCGGCGCTCGCTCGATCTCCCAAGCGTTTGGCGGGAGAAGCCCCCGTTGGCATATTCCCGTATCGCGGCATCCTTGTGTCGTGGGTACTCGAGTGCCTGCTGCTGATCGCCGTCATCGTCCTCCCCGAACGTTATGCCAGTGTTCAGATCCCCACCCTTCCAGCGCGCCAACAATTCGATGTGATCTACTACTCCGGCAATGAACTGCCCCAAACCAGCGACCAGGGCGGTTCGCAGGCGGGTAAGGCTGGCCGGGCTGGCGGGCAGGAGGCTAATCACCGCACGCAGGTTATTCGCGTGGCTCGTGGCGATACGCCGGTCGAGAAAGTTGTGGATGCTCCCAAAGTTGATCTTCCGCATTCCGATTCCGCCGTCGCTAACCTGCTTGCCTTCAAAGCAAATCCCGGACCGCCGCCTGCGGAAGGCTTGCGCTCTTCCCTGATTGCCCCAGCTTTGCCCGCAATGCATGTGGTGGCTCCATCGCCGGAACTAAGTTCGTCGGCAAGCCGCT
>Ga0070717_10002793_pt1 | contig 12363 bp, 9 predicted proteins | sample LARL113metaG_FD_71366 | JGI IMG/M metagenome (GOLD analysis project Ga0070717, IMG submission 71366) | Corn, switchgrass and miscanthus rhizosphere microbial communities from Kellogg Biological Station, Michigan, USA - LAR L11-3 metaG | ecosystem: Host-associated > Plants > Roots > Rhizosphere ...
GCGCAACACGGAGAACCACACTCCGGCCGGCTCAGTGTGATGCTCATGTGCTACCGCCAACTTCTTTCGGGAGTACCGATGCGGCATTTCCACCATTGCCTGACGCTGAGCTTCGTCGCCCTGCTCGCTGCGTGCCTGAAGACCCCCTCCCTGCAACCCATCGCGCAAGCCGGGGCCGATCTACTTGGTGCGAGCACGGGAATCCAGAAGGTCGGCGTGAGCGCGGAGAGCGCCGCGGTGAGCTTGCGCAAAGGACTGGAAAACCTGGATCCGGCCGGTATCAAGACGTTGCTGGCAACGAACGCGAGCCTCCGGGCCGAACTGGATAGTGTCGAGAAGATCTACCTCCGTGGAATGGGAGAGGGCGTCGTCGACATCACTGGCAGGAACGTGCAGGTGCGCGTCACTCGTACGGCGGGAGATCTCATCATCAACGCCTGGATCGACAACCAGACGAATCAGTTCTGGAGCGGGCGGATCACGAACCGCGAGCTGCGGCTGCCGGTGAACGTCGAGAGTTTCCTGCGCGACTATCCGACGCGGCGGTGTCGTGGCGAGGCGGGTACGGCTGCAAGCTCCTGTCTCGGCGTTGCGCAACGCATAGCGCCGGCGGCCGCTGATGTTCTCGTGCAGGAAGAATTTCAACGCTACCTGCGAACGGCTCCCGCGGCGGCGGCGCCGGATCTGCCACCGAGCATCGCCAACCCGCGGTTCGGAGGCTCGGGGCAGCACAAGGTGTACTTCCAGGTCGTTCCGGTGAAGGCGGACCCGAACGGGAACTGGGCGGCACGACTCGAGATCTGGCTCGTGGACAGCTACGGCAACGAGTCGAATGTGTTCGTGTACGACGTCGACGACCGCCGCTATCCCAATCAGAAGATGGAGGAGCCGCTGGCCCCGATTGTGGCAACGCTCGTCATCAAGACCGCTCCGGAGAGCTCGAAGTGAGACGCGACGTCATGCCTAACGGCAATCACCTGTCGAGGGAAGTGTGATCACGCTGCTGAAGCTCAGTCCGTACACCGGCGACCTCGTGGCGCCGAGCCCGAACCACGACGCCCGGAAGGCGCCGGCGATTGAAGGCATCGTCCTCCACGCGACGGAAGACGGAGGCGACGAAGCCTATTCACTGGCGTGGCTGCGCTCTCCGAAGAGTCGAGTGAGCTGTCACTTGTTGGTCACGCGCGGCGGTCGTGTCACCCGTCTCGTCGGTGATCGGCAACGAGCCTGGCACGCCGGCCTCTCGAACTGGCACGGGACCAGCGACGTGAACTCGATCACCCTGGGCATCGAGATCGCGAACAGGAACAACGGTGAAGCGTACACCGATGCCCAGTACAATCGCGTCGCCGAGATCGTCGCGCATTACTGCGGTCAGGGGCTCTCGCTCGAGGACGTCGTCAGCCACCAGCAGATCGCCGAGGGGCGGAAGACGGATCCGCTCGGCTGGGATTGGGACCGTTTCCGTGCAGCGGTGCTGCAACGGCTGTGGAAGTCAGTCCCCTCGCCGTCGCCGGTGCCAGTGCTGGCGACGCGCGAACCGGATCTGACGGCGTCAGTCATTCCGAGTGCACAGCCTAACGCTGTACTGCCAGGCGCGAAGGCGGTTCAGGCAATCCCACTGCCGAAGCCGGTGCTGCACAGCCGTACACTATGGCTGAACGCGATGATGGTGCTGGCCGCAAGTGGCATGCTGGGAGGCGACGCGCTCGATCTCGCACACAACGTCGGGATACACCTGCCAGAGAACATCACCAAATGGGCACTCTTCGTTATCGGAGTACTAAACATCATTTTACGCTTCAGAACCAGCCGGCCACTCAGTTGCGGCCAGGCTACGTGTCCTGAGGCGCCTCCGCCGAGTGGACCGGGGAAGCCGACAATAATCATCAGGGAAGATCGACAGCAGGCACGCGTTGGAGCGGGTCAATCAGTTCGCTCGAATCGAGGAGCGGTATCAGCTTCGGCATGAGAGCTCGACGTAGAGCGATGGCCGTGTTTGTTGTGGGGCGAGTAGCAGATGGAGTAGTCCTTCTGATGGCAGCAGCAGCGAGCAGGACGTCTTCGGGACGTGGTGCGGGGAGGGTGGGGCGAGGCCAATTACCGGCCGACCCGGCGCTGCAGCGCACGCGTGGGGTTGTTGTTTTGCCGGCGGCAGGAGGCGTCGCATGGCCGACTGGTTCGCAAAGTTGATGCAGCGCGGGCACGCGCCGGAGCGGCCCCCTATCGTTAGGCCGGAAGCGCCGGGCGATGCCGCGGGAGCGCGTCGAGTAGACGTACGCGACGCTCGGTACGCTTCGGTCGTGCAACGCCTCCGAGACCGCGAAGTTGAGGAGCGTGATGCGCGCGAAAAGCGCAGCCGCTGGTACCGTCAAAGTCTGGAAACCGACTCCGGTACCGTCTCCGCCGAGGACAGTTCCTCATCCATTACCCGGCTGTACAAGCTCCGCACAAAAGTGCCCTGTCGGCTGACACCAGCAGCCGAGCTCCTGCTCGATCAGCTCAGGAAACGATACGCCGGCTGCACCGTCAGCTTTTCGCAACTTCCGAATCGGCGTCAGGCGGTGATGCTCACCGGCCGGGCGGGAGCCATGCGAAGGCAGATTGGCTGGGTCGAGCATTGCGTGCAAGCGGACCCGGAGCTCTGCAATGTGCGCGACCAGGGCCTGTCGGTGGAGACGGATGACGGCTCGATGTTGGTGCTGCGGTTCAAGTATCCGTCGACATCGGTACGGATGTGTGGCGAGTCTCGGTCGCCTGACGAGCCACGGGAGAGATCTCGAGAGTCACGCGAAGCAAGCGAGCTCGATCTCGCATCTGGCGGGTCAGGCGACTTGAAGCATCAGGACTTCGCTGAGATCCGCTCCGCCCTGGATCTACGCCGGTCGGAGAAAGAGTCGTCGCCGCGGCTCGTCTGGGTCACACGCCCTGAAGCGGAGACGATGAACGCGCTGCAGAGTCGAGAGTACGATGCCTTCTACCTGCGATTCAAGCTCGAGGTTCAGGCGGGCATCTGGAGCTCGCTCCTGGATCTGCTTTCCACTCTCCCCGGCTCGCAGTGGAAACAGGGCTCATGCTACACCGTCGTGCGCGCGCCGGACGCCGCGACGCGAAAGATCCACCAGCGGACGGTGGATGATCGTGGTCACCGCGTCGACATCGGCCAGGATCGGACATACGATGCCGCTCCGGCGACCGACATTCTCCTGCTCCACCTCGAGGGCGACATACTCGCCGATTTTGCGGACATCTACTTCACGCTCCAGAGTCTCAGCTCGAGCGACGCGTATTTCCTGAAGGAAGAGTTCTTCACGGTGATCCGTCGTTTCTGGACCAGTGCCCAGAGTCTCGCGTCGCGATACGGTGGCGATCAGCCGGCATTGATGCGGATGGCGCAGCGCGCGGTTCCGATGCCCGCCCAGTCGCCAATGCTCAAACAGGATTGGACAAGCCTTCGGCAGTACCTGATCGATCGGTATGGAGAGGGAGGCCGGAAGGCCGCTGATCTGCTCGGCCGTGGAATTCACCGACCGGACCCCGGGCGCGCCAGATGGCCGTTCTCGTCCTTCCCGGCCGGTGAGGTCAACGTCGGACTGAGAGTCATCTATCGACAGGCATGGAGGCACGTCGGTGCACAGCGCGGCGAAGTCATTCGAACTGTCCCGTTAGGCGCCCAGAGCGGTGAGATGGACGACGGGCGAGTCACGTCGCCAGTGGCGACTTGCGCTTCCGTGGATTTCTCGCGAGTGGTCCAAACCGCGATCGAGAAGGGCGAATCGCCGAGGGATCTCGAGCAGATCGTGGATGACCTAACGAAGGCGACGGTTGATTTGACGAAATGGCCGGTCGACCTCGATGGAACCGTTCATATCGGACTTCACGATCTTGCTGTCGTGAGCGACCTGGAGGCCGAGTGTCGTGAGAGCAGTCGCGACATCAGCCTGCGGCTCACCGAGTTTGCGCGGAATCTGTCATCGGGAATCGATGACCGAACGAGTACACGCGCGACGAGCAGCGTACCGGAGGGTGATTCCCCGTCATCGCTTGCGAGCGCGACGAACGTCGGCGACCAGGTTACAGCCGCCCGTGTGTACAGCACGATGCGAAATGTGTACGAGGTGCTCACGCGGCCGGTGGAAATACAGAACGTCGTCATGGTCGCCGAGAAGCTCCCTGCGCCGGCGGAGATCAATCGCTCATGGGTCACGCGACATGACTGGATCATCGCCAGGGCTTTGCTCGACGAGTCATTCCGTGATGCACTCGAGACGATTGGCGTTGAGAACGACGCACAGCCCGAGCGATCTCCGCGCGAGGTCGAACTGGAAGCAAAGCGGGAACGTCTCTATGACCACGTCAGGGCGCACATCCTTCACTATCAGTGCGCCATCTGGCGTCAGGAAGATCCGCAGAGTCGCAGCATGCGGTACCGGAAGTCGGGCAAGAAGATGCCACTGGACTGGCAATTCGAGGTCGAGTCGGGATCCGAGCTCACGATCGACGAGCTTGGCGATCGGCTGGCCGCGACAAGCGTGGACGGTCATTTCGCTGCATACTCGGGTGGCCGGGAGGCAGACCTCGATCGGTTGATCGATCCGGCAGGACTCCTCGGCTATCACGGCAATTACGCCGTGTTCCGGATGCGACCGGAATTCGGAGCCGAGGAGCTGTTCTCCATGCTGCACTTCTTCAAGTCTCCGTATCTCGGCCGGGATCCAGAGACGGGAGAGAGCGTCGTCGACGATCCCGAAAAGCTCCGGAGGTGCGGGGCCGCCGGGCCTAACGACGCTGAGATGCTGTTCCGCCGGGAGCGAGCGCTTACCATATCCGTGAAGACGGACGGTATGGTGATCGACCTTGTTCGCTCGACTCCGTCGGCGGCAGATGTCGAGATCGAGGAGGACTTCGAGCTATCCGAAGAGCCTGTGCGTTACGAGTTGTTCCTCGACCGGGCGCCGGGCGTCGGACTGCTGAGATCGAATACTCAGCCGGATTCGGAGGGTGAGCTCACCATTGACATGGAAGGTGAGGATCGTGAGGAGAGATTGTTCACTGGCACCGCACGGAGCGTTCGCGCGAACGAAGCAGAGCCGGTCATCCCCTGCCGGGGACGTGCAGATCGGTACTTCGCGGGCAGCGAAGGTGATTCACGAAGCGTCCGAGGGATTGCAGTCAACAGCGACGCAGCGCCAGGGCAGAGGCTCGTCACTGGCGTCGGCATTCAGACAGACGAGCGGGTGTTTCATTCGAGCGCGGATCAGGGACGATCCATTGGGCGGCCGCATGATTCCAAGGCGGAGCCGGGGATCGTCACCCGGAGCGATCGGGATTCGATCTTGTCGCCCGCCGCGCACAAGGAGCCAGTCGGCGGTGAGTCGGTGGCGCTCTCGTTAGGCAACGAAGGCGCGCCGGCGACCACTCGTCGCGTTGGCCGGGCTCGGGCAGTCGGCGAGCCACTGATACGCGAACCAGACAGCGGAGGACTGATACTGAGCTCGATAACCGGGGGCGGAGCCGCCCGCGCTCACGAGCGGGTGATCCTTGCGGCAGGCGATGCACAGTCGACACCAGGCCTGGTCGCAGGCGCAGGAGCATCCAACGAGTACGAGCACATGGTTCTTGCGCACGACGATGAATGGCTGAGGCCAAGCCTTGTTGTCGGCTAGCCCAGTCGATTCAGACCTGAACACCGTTTACTGAGAGGTCCGCTATGGCTCTCGTATTCCCCGTCGCCGCGCGGGAACAGTTGGTCGGCTCCGCCGTTCTGCTGGCGCAGCATGGAAGTCATCTGCTGTTCTGTACGGCGCTCCACATCATCGAAGACTTCGATGATATCCGAATAGCTGTTCCACCCCACCAAGGGAACTGTGCGTTGCCGCAGACGTATCCGGTGTTTCAAGCGCCTGCGCTCGCCGCACAGCTCGTAGCGAGCAACGCCTTCGCCGACATTGCCATCGTGGCGGCAGAAGCGCAGACCGGACCGAACACTCCTCTGCCACGCATTGCGACCGCGCCAGCACAGATCGCGGTCGGCAGCGAGATCATCGTGCTGGGCTACCCATTCGCTCCCGTCGGGTCGTTCCTGCAAACGTGGAGTCCAGGATTCGTCGTCGCCCTCGCAAGGCGATACGTGTTGGAAGGGGTGACGGTGGACGAGTTGGTCCTTTCGATCAAGGATCAGCCGGGACTTTCCGGCGCCGCGGTCATCGGTCGGCAGGACGGCGTCGTGCACGGTGTTCTGCGCGGAGCCTTCTCACCACCGGAAGTGCTGCGCGTCGGTCACATTCCGATCGCCACGGACTTTTCCGTCACCATCGCGACCAGCGGGTATTACTTGCACGACCTGCTCAAGACGGCGAAAGAGACGCTCGCCGCTCCCCAGTCCCCATCGGCAGCGCGCCAACGGACGGAGTCGCGCGGCGACCTTCCCCCCACGTTAGGCAGGCGCTGACATGCGACCACGGAACCTTCGCGCCCAGCACTCGTCGCTTCGTCGTTCAATGCAGCCCTTCGCTCCTCCGCCGGTGCCTGGCGTCATCTCGCATCGAGGCCTCGCGGCGCAAACGGTGCCTAGCGGCTCAACGGGAGCACGACAACCACCGCTTCCCACCTGTACTGTTGGGGCGCCTCCTGGTCGGCCGCCCGGCGTAACCCGACCAGCACCGCAGCTGGGAGGAATCCGAGGCGTTGGCATGCCGCCCGAGCTGCGGCGGCGCATTCCAGATGCAACCCGCGCCGCCGCTGGCGCCGCCGACGTCACCGATCAGATCCGCCTAGCACTTCGCACGGCGCAGGAGAAGCTCCTCTCCGGACAGCAGAAGCTTGGGACAACGACCGCTACACTACGAGGAGAACTCGCGCACAGGCCTCTGTTAACACATGACACGAGAGGCCACTGACCCACTCAGTGTCCTCTGCGTCCAGTCGCAGGCCGTCCGCTTTCCAGCGGCTACTCTATCCCGCCCGGAACACTCGCGCCGGATCAGCCTTCAATGCCCGACGCGATGGGACGAAACACGCCAGCGCCGCTGTCGCGAGGATCAGCAGTCCGACCGCGACATACGTGAGCACATCGGTTGGCGTCACATGGAAGAGAAGCTTCGACACGACGCGGCTTCCCTCGAGCGCCACACCCAGGCCGACCACCACACCGACCGCGACGATCGCCAGGCCCTGGCGCATAACGAGAGCGAGCACACGAGCGCTCGTCGCGCCGAGGGCGAGCCGGATGGCGATCTCCGGCAACCGTTGAGTGACTGAATAACCGATCACGCCAGCCAGCCCCGTCGCGGTGAGCACCAGTGCAACGGCGGCAAACACGAGCAACAGCGTCGTCGTCAGCCGCGGCTCGGCGAGCTGCGCGCCGCGAACCTGCTCCAACGTCTCGACCGACGACACCGGTTGCTGCGGATCGATCTCGTGCACGACGGCCCGGAGCGCGCGCGAGACGGGCGGCACGGGCCCGGTCGTGCGCAGGAAGACGCGAAGATCGCTCGAGCCAGTGCTCGCGAGTGGAACGTAGATCTCGTCCGTGATGTCCTGGTCGAGCCCCTTCACACGAACATCGCCGACGACGCCAATGACCGTGAGCCAGTTCCGGCCGCTGTCCGCGCTGATGCGCGTTCCAATCGGATCTCGCGATCCCCAGTAGCTCTTCGCAAGCCGCTGACTGACGATGGCGGGCGGTCCCATCGTGTCGCGATCAGCTCGCGTGAAATCACGGCCGCGAAGGAGCGGAATGCCCGTCGTTCGGAAATAGTCCGGGCTTACCGATATTGCATCCGAATGCGGCGTGCTCGCGACCGAGCCGTTGGTGATCCCTTCGATGGCGAATCGGATGTCCTGTCGCTGCGCGTTCGCGAGTGGCAGCGTACTCGCGAGGGCAACGGACGAAACCCCCGGCATGCCCGACAGTCGTTCGAAAACCGCATCGGCAAAGGCGCGCTGCTTCTGACCACTGTTGTACTTGGTGAAGTTGAGCGTGAGACGCGCCGTCAACACATTCTTCACTTCGATTCCAGCATCGACGCGACGCAACTCGATGAGGCTGCGGCCGATCAGGCCCGCGCCGACGAGCATGATGAAGGCGATCGCCACCTGCGCAACAACGAGCACATTTCTCATGCGATGCTCGCCACGTGTTGCCATGGCGCCAGTATTTCCCTGCCGCAGGGCGTCGGCGACATTGCGGCGACGAACCGCCTGTAGAAAGGGGACCGCCGCGACGAGTAGCGCCGTCACAACACACAGGACGAAGGCGAAGACGTATACCGCCGCGCTCATCTGGATCTCCTCGGCGCGGGGGGTGAGCCTCGTCGCCGTCACGCGAAGCAGGCCCACGCCTCCGCCAGCGAGCGCGACCCCGACCAGGCCGCCGGCAAACGCCACATACAAACTTTCTAACATCAACTGCCGGTAGAGCCGGGCGCTGCCAGCGCCGAGGGCGACGCGCACCGCGACTTCGCGCGAGCGCCGCATCTGCCGTGAGAGGCTGAGATTCGCGACATTGGCGATCGCGGCGATGAGCAGGAATGCCGCGGTTGCGAGCAGCAGCAGCAAAATCGGCTTGGCGCGGGATGTCATCTCGTCACGCGCGAGCGCCGCTCTGAAATGCAGGCGCTGCGCGGGCGGATACGCATTCTGGTGCACGGCGTGGAGTCGGCCGCCGAGCGTCGCGAGCTCGGCCTCTGCTTGCTCGATCGAGGCGCCGGGACGCAGCACGGCGAACGCTCCGACCATTCGCATGCTGTAATCGTTCATCATCACCGGCGCGGAGCGGAACGGACAGGCACCGGCGGGCATGAACATCTCGTCGTTGTTTGGATAGCTCGGCATCGGGGGCAGCACGCCGACGACCGTATGCACTCGATCGTTCATCGTGAACTTCGCGCCGATGACCGCTGGATCGCCGTGGAACTGATCCATCCAGAAGTTGTGAGTGAGCACGACGACGGGCGGAGCGCCCACGGCTTCCTCGCCCGGCAAAAAGGTGCGCCCGAGCATTGGCTTCACGCCGAGCAGATCGAAGAACTTGTCGGACACGACGCCAGTCTGGACGCGAAGCGGCTCCCCGTATCCATACAGCTGAAAGGACATGCTATGGTACTCGGCGACGCCATTCATCGTGCGCGTGGCGGCGTTGAGATCGCGAACCTCACCGATGGAGAAGCCATCGTCGTCGGATTGCGTCGACGGCTGGGTCAGGTGGACGAACCGATTGCCGACGCCGATGGGCAGCCGGCGGAGGAGCACGCCGTCCACCATGCTGAAGATGGCGGTGCTGGCGGCGACCCCGAGACCGATCGTGATGATCGCGGCAAGCGTGAACCCCGGGGACTTGCGCAGCGTACGGAACGCATAACGAGTGTCGTCGAACATGATACCTCCACATCGAGAGCATTAGCCGGTGCCGCTCACACGAACGGCTTGGCCAGAAGATTGAAGCGATTTCGGTAGTGTCGCGGCGAGACGCCGAATCGACGCTCGAAGGCGCGACGGAATGCGTCATCGCTTGCATAGCCGACGGAGCGCGCGACGGCCTCTATGCTGCTGCGGCGCGCCGCAAGTCGATGGCACGCCTCCGTGAGGCGTGCCTCCTCGACAAATGCCGCCGGTGTGCAGTCGAATCGCTCCTTGAACGCGCGTGAGAAATGCCTGACGCTCAGGCAGGCCCGTTCGGCGAGCGTCTCGACCGAAAGGTCATCGCGCAGATGCGACGGGATCCACGCGGCCAGGTCGGCAAAGCGATCCGTGGATTCGACCTGAAAGCGCAGCGGCTCCGAGTATTGATTCTGTCCGCCAGATCGTTTGAGGTAGACGACCATCTCGCGAGCTACTGCCAGCGCGGCGTCGGAGCCAAGATCTTCCTCGATCATGGCCAGGGCGAGATCGATTCCCGCTGTAATGCCGGCCGACGTGTAGAAGCGATCGTCCTTTCGGAACAGCGCATCGCGGTCGACGCGCAGCCTGGGAAATCGTCGCTGGACGTCGTCCGCGAACGCCCAATGGGTGGCTACCTCCCGGTCGTCGAGCAGACCGGTCGGTGCGAGGCCGTAGATACCAGTGCACACGCTCGCGATGCGTCGAATACTGCCGGCGCGCGACGAGATCCATCGGGCCACGGTGTTCGCGAGCTCACCGGATCGCAGCCCGCTGCCCCCGGGGACGATCAAGGTGTCGATCGGCGTATTCGTCGGAATGACGTGCCGGGCGCTGAACTCGATTCCATTGCTCGCGGTGAATCGTTTTCCGCCGACGCCGATGAGGATCACCTCGTACGGCGGGGCGTCGCCATCGCGGAACTCCGGCGCAGCGAGCGCGTCGGAGCCGAAGACGTCGGCGGGGCCGACGAGGTCGAGTGCCTGGAGGTTCTCGAACCCAAGAATGCCGATACGGCGAGCGGGCATAGGGCGAATGCTCGCGGCCGTACCGGATGGCCGCAATGACGCTGTTCCGATCATTTCGGCCATGCCCACAAGTGCTTGTGGCAGCACGGCGCAGCGCGGGGGCGAACGGTGATGGTGACCTCCGATTGAGGTGAGCGCTGGCGTCCGCCGAGAGTTCGGCGAATACTTACCCGTGATACCGAGCGCTCGTTCACCCTCAACCGCCGTGAGGAACTCTCATGACTGCACCGACCGCCACGCCCCCAGTTGGCTCGATGACTATTCCGACGCCGAGGCAGCAGTTTCTGGATGGCTTGAAGAGGGAGCATCAGACCACGAAGCGAGTCATTGACGCGTTTCCCGCCGAACAATCGGAGTTCAAGCCGCACGCGCGATCGAATAGCGCGCGACAGCTGCTGTGGACGTTCGCTGTCGAGGAGCGCCTCATTCTGCTCGCGTTGAAGAACGAGCTCAAACTGGGCGGCGGATTCCCGAAGGCGCTCGAGACATGGGCGGAGTGCAAGGACGCGTTTCTGAGCACGCACGCCGAGGTAGTCAGTGCGCTCGAGTCAGCGAGCGACGAGGATTTGGCGGGTACGGTGCGTTTCTTCACGGGTCCGGGAACGCTCGGCGACATCCCGAAGCCCGAGTTCATGTGGTTCATGCTCTGTGACCAGATCCACCATCGTGGTCAGATGAGCGTTTACTTACGAATGGCCGGCGGCAAGGTCCCGTCGATCTATGGTCCCTCGGCGGACGAGCCGTGGATGTGACGGTCGATGGTAGTCGGTGATCGGTGGTCGGTAGCTGTCAGTTCACGGACCACCGATCACCAACGACCGACCACCGTCTACTGCCGCAGCCACTGGAGCAGCCGCTGTGCTCCCGGGTCAGACGAGCGCGAGACAATCTGCTCGGCCTGTTGACGATCGGCGTTGGCGCCGCCGAACACCTCCGCCGCGGTGATCGTCGGCTTCACCCCTCTCAGCGCGAGAAGCTGCGGCAGCATGTCCGACAATAGTTGATCGTGCATGTCCGTCGCTTCGGGCAGGGCGATCAGGTGGAACGAGGTGCGGACGAAGCGGGCGAGAATGGGCTGCGGTGCGTCCGAGCCCGCGAGCTGCGTGTGCGCCGCCTCGACAATGATCGTGCGGCAGACCGGCGCGAGCTTCGGGTCCTCCACGAAGCGCATGACCGCGTCGAAATCGTTAGGCGATCCGGACATCACTTCGTGAAGCCGCGCTGCCACGTATTCGCCGAAGAAATGGTTCAGGCGGCCGCGATCCGCTTCCGAGACCCGTTCGAGCGTGCGTGGCAGCGAAAGGCGCTCGGCCTCCGCCGCCACGGCTTTCCGGACGTCCAGTAGCGCTTCTGCCTCAGGCGCGACGCGCACGAGCGACGGTGGCTGCAGAACATCAACCACCTTGCGCTCGGTGGAAATGCTGAACGTGACGTACCGCGCGCCGGCGTCGAGGGGGAGGTCGGACCACACACCGGGCAGCGCAAAGACCCGCGATCCTGGACGACCGGCTTGCGTGATCGTGAGGCGGAAGCGGTCACCGGCGTGCACACCGACATCGCCCTTGAGTACTTCCTCGAGCTCCAGTAGTAGATCCGCGCTACGCTCCGGCAGCCCGTCGGCGCGATTGGTCCATGGCCGCGCGTCAGCGCTGACGATGCGTACGAGCAGGATGTGGCTCGCGCGGAGAACCAGCGATGGCGACTCGGGGACCACGGGAATCGATTCAGGCTGCACGGTCTCCATCGCGTTGCTCCTTGTCGCAGTGCGTGATTCGGCGGACGGCGTGCAGCGAACGAGGACGACATAGCACAGCAGACCGCACAACACCCGAGCGAGTTGTCGTCCACTGCGTTCGATCGTGATCATGGCGGGTCATCGTTCGAGACGTTGCCGGTATGACATCAAGGCCGTGCGTTCACGAGTAACAGCTTCAACGAGATGGGATGGCGAACTTCC
>Ga0070717_10002796_pt1 | contig 12351 bp, 13 predicted proteins | sample LARL113metaG_FD_71366 | JGI IMG/M metagenome (GOLD analysis project Ga0070717, IMG submission 71366) | Corn, switchgrass and miscanthus rhizosphere microbial communities from Kellogg Biological Station, Michigan, USA - LAR L11-3 metaG | ecosystem: Host-associated > Plants > Roots > Rhizosphere ...
CAACAAGGACTCGCTCGTCGGGCTCCTGCGCGAGAGCAAGGCCGACGCGATCCTGAACGCGGCTGACCCCGTCTTCAACCCACCGATCCTCGAAGCAGCCCTCGAGCACGGCTGCACGTATCTCGACATGGCGATGACGCTCTCGGGCCCCGACGTGCAGCTCGGGCAGGACGAGCTCGACATGCACGAACGCTGGCAGGAGCGCGGGCTGCTCGCGCTGGCCGGCATCGGCGTCGAGCCCGGGCTCGCCGACGTCTTCGCCCGCTATGCAGCAGACCACCTCTTCGACGAGATCGACGAGGTGGGGGTGCGCGACGGCGCGGACCTCGTCGTCGAGGGCTACGACTTCGCGCCGACCTTCTCCATCTGGACGACGATCGAGGAGTGCCTCAACCCGCCCCTGATCTGGGAGCGGGAGCGCGGCTTCTACACCACCGAGCCGTTCTCGGAGCCCGAGCCGTTCGAGTTCCCGGAGGGAATCGGCGTGATCGAGTGCGTCAACGTCGAACACGAGGAGGTCGTGCTCGTGCCGCGCGAGATCGACTGCCGGCGCGTGACGTTCAAGTACGGGCTCGGGACGGAGTTCATCGAGGTCCTCCAGACGCTGCACAAGCTCGGGCTCGACTCGACCGAGCCGGTCCGCGTGCGTTCCGCCGGAGGCGGACAAAGGGCATCGGTGGAGGTCGCGCCGCGGGACGTGATCGCGGCCGCGCTTCCCGATCCGGCGACGCTCGGCGACCGGATGCGGGGCAAGACCTGCGCCGGCACGCTCGTCACGGGGACGCGCAAGGGCGGGAGCGACGGCGCCGTCTACCTCTACCACGTCGCAGACAACGAGCGGACGATGCGCGAGTACGGGCATCAGGCCGTCGTCCTGCAGACCGCGCTCAACCCGGTGGTCGCGCTCGAGCTGCTCGCGTCCGGCACCTGGGAGGGCACCGGCGTCCTCGGGCCTGAGTCGTTCCCACCGGATCCGTTCCTCGAGCTCCTGGCCGACTACGGCGAGCCGCACGGCGTCGTCGAAGGCGACCCCCGCAGGAGCTAGACGGTTCGGAACCGGACGTCGGGGAATCGTCCCGGCATGGCAAAGCTGTTCTACAAGCCGTTCGGGCTGATCTTCAGCGTCCTTGGCGGGATCGTCGCCGGGATGATCTTCAAGCGCATCTGGGGTGCGGTCGGAGACGAGGACGAGGCGCCGGAGGCGACCGACGAGACCAGAGGCTGGGGCGAAGTGCTGGTCGCGGCCGCGGCCGAAGGCGCGGTCTTCGGCGCCGTCAAGGCTCTCGTCGACCGTGCCGGCGCGACCGGCTTTGCGCACCTCACCGGGGCGTGGCCGGGCCGCAGCGAGAGCTGACAGACTGCGTTCGTGCCCGTCGACGCGCTGAAGGCGCTCGGAGCCGACGTCGAGGATGCGCTCGAGCACGTGAACGTGCCGAGCTACGTGATCGACCGCGCCGGCGTCGTACGCTGGATGAACCAGGCCGCCCGCGAGGTGGTGGGCGATCGGGTCGGGCGCCAGTTCACTTCGGTCGTCGCTCCGGAGGAGACGCGGCGAGCGAGGGAGCTCTTCGCGCGCAAGATCCTCGGCAACACCCAGGTGACGGACGCTCCGGTGGTCGTGGTCGACCCGGACGGAGGACGCGTCGCCGTGGAGATCAGCTCCGTGCCGCTGCGGCAAGACGAGCACGTGGTCGGCGTGTTCGGCCAGGTGTCCAACGTTCTGGAGGAGCCGCATCCGCATCCCGAGCTGCACCTGACGCCACGGCAGTCCGAGGTGCTGAAGCTGCTCGAGCTCGGACGCTCGACGACGCAGATCGCCGAGGAGCTGCACGTGAGCCGCGAGACCGTGCGCAACCACGTGCGGCACCTGCTGCACGCGCTCGGCGCCTCGTCGAGGCTCGAGGCGGTCGCGCTTGCGCGGGGCGACCTCGTGGCTGCCGCCCGCTGACTATCTCCGGCGGCGGCCGACGAGGCGCGCGCCGACAGCGCGGAGCTGCCCGCGCGCGATCGCTTCCTCCTCGACTGCGCGCAGCGAGTCGCCGAGGTTCCAGCGATGGAGCCAGGCGCCGCGGATCGGCGGCCCGAGCGCGAAGTCCGGCTCGAGCGCCGTGACGATCCGCTCGAGCGGATGCAGGTGCCCCCTGTGGTCGGCGACGAGCTCCTCGGCGGTCTGTGGCTGCTCCTCGCCGAGCGCGCGGCGCTGGTCGAGCCACCAGGCAGCGGCGCCGACGTCGAAGGCGCCGACGTCGAACTCGTCGATGACGAGCGTCCCGCCCGGTCCGACCAGCTCGCCGAGGCGGCGGCACGACTCCTCGAGCGGATCGACGTGGTGGAGGGAGACGACCGCGACGGCGGCCGCGAACGAGCCCGAGGGCTCGTCGAGATCGGCGAGGGCGACGGGATGAACGTCCTCGCCGCCTTCGGACCTCGGGTCGATCGCGAGCACGTCGTAGCCTGCCGCGCGGAGCGCCTGCGCGAGGCGGCCGGCACCCGCGCCGACCTCGAGCACGCGCGCGGGCGGCTCGGGAAGGTTCGCGCGGACGAAGGCCCTCAGGTCGACCGATGCCATCCGGCCATTCTCGCTATCGCTCGCGCAGCTGCGCAGAGCAGGCGCAAGCGTATGCCCGGCAAGCTCGAAGAAGTCGTCGTGTTTCCCCACCGGCCGCAGCGCTTCGCGACCGCGACAGGAATATGGTCGGCTTGCTGCTCGTGGTCGGCGTCGCGCTGGTGCCCTCGACCTACCCGCCTAGCCGTAAAAGCGGGCCTCGTGGTGGCAGCGATGCTGCTGTTGCCCACCGGTTCTTGCGAAGAGCTGTCGCTCTCTTCAGCGAAGGCAAGCCTCTGATGGGGCCTGGGGTCGCCGCTGAGCTGGCCTCCCTTTAGCACCACCGGCCCGATAGAGGAGCCGCCGTGGGTACACGGGGCTCCGTCCGCGGTAGCGGAGGAAACCACGATGGCTACAAGCAGCGCACCCACCAGGATGAGACGAAGCAGCCTCGCCCACGTTGTCTTGCCATTTACCGCAGACCCCCGTTGCAGTACGTCTGTGTCCGAACAACGCCTGCGCATTGCCCGCGGTTACGAGCTCGTACCGACGAGTCCTGAATCGATAACTCAAGCTGGCGAGCGATCTAGCCGAGGTACTCCTTAGTTTGTTTAGTCGCCGCCTGGGAGGGACGAGTGGAACGGCGTTGCTTCGGCATGGTGAGGGCATGAACAGTAGGCGCGTTCGGTGCGCTCTCGGCTTGTCGATGCTCGTGGCGCTTGTCTCGCTCGTCGGCTCGGCGCTGGCATCCAGCAGGTCCGCGACGAGCCTGCAACCGCTGAGCCACCAGGTGCTTGTCTCTGTGAACCGGTTTCGTGTAGCGCACGGACGCGGGGTGCTACATGAGTCGGAGGCGCTCGACAGGGCGGCGCTCCGGCATTCACTCGAGATGGGCCGGCTTGGCTATTTCAGCCACAACTCCGCCGACGGTAGGCAGTTTTGGCAGCGGATCCGGCACTTCTACCCTGCGCATGGTTACTCGTACTGGGCCGCGGGCGAGAACCTTGTCTGGGCCTCGTCCGGTCTGAGCGCAAGTGGCGCGATGACGATGTGGAGTTCGGACGCTCCGCACTTAGCAAACCTGCTTTCTCGCCAGTGGCGTCAGATCGGAATCTCGGCGGTTGGCGTCACGCGCGCTCCAGGCGTCTACGGCCACAGGCGCGTCACGATCATCACCGCCGACTTCGGCGTCCGCCGCTAGCGAAGCCGGCGACTTCGGCGTTACTCAATTGGTCTGCCTTGGCTCCTCGGCGTGCCAGTGGCCTCTCGAATGGCCAGCCAAGAAGCGAGTCATAGGCTCAAGAGCTGCCTCGAGCCGGCTGCTTCGACCGCGGAACCAGTTGATCGCTGGGACATCGAGCGCCGACTCGCCGACCAGACCCCGGGCATCAGAGGTTCGGTGGATGCAAGAGGCGCTCAGCCGTGAGCGGCGAGTGGCCAGCGCCATGTTTACACACGGCGGCGACCTCTGCCCGTGAGGGTGTCGCGGGTGCCGAGTTGGCTCAGAAGAGACGGAATCCGAACAAGTAGACGAGAGTTGCGATCCATCCGACCAGCACGACTACCACCGCCGCAGCGAGAAAGGCCCCGAGCAGGCGGTCACCTGCCACGTCCTCCTTCATTCTCAACGTCATGCTCCACCACCAGCGTACCCGCCTTTCGGTTTGCTCCTAGAAGAACTGCCCGTGCGGCTGTCATCGGCTATCCGAACGGGTTGAGGAACGTGCTCCGGTTCGGGCTGTTAACGCGGGAAGCGAGCCCACCAGCCGAGGAATGCCGCAAGGGCCGCCAAGTAGAAGTAGAGCGCGGTGTAGAGATAAGTCACTATCGGCTAGCTCTCTTGACCCTTCAGCTCCTGAACCGGTCGCGGATTGAGCTGAAAGCTCATCCATACGACTTGCTGTGCCCTCGTGCAAGCCGCTGTGGAAACCGTGGAAGCTGTGGACACGTGGCCTCCGCTGGGGTGGGAGTCTTGCGGCGGCCGCATCCGATCAGCGCGTCGGCTGCTGACCGACAGATCTCCACGAGGAGCGCCGGCTAGTCGTCGCGAGGCCTTATCCGTCGGCGAGCCCGCCGGGGGTGACCGGTGACGACGACTCCTCGGATCACATACACCGGAGGTGATCCCTTCAGGCAGGCCATGAATCCACATGCACAGAAGAACGTCAGCTCGAACTCTTCATCCTCTGAATCGGTAAAGCCTGGCCGACCTTGTAGATCGAGGCGACCCGGCTGGCCGGCTCTTCCCACGACCTCCAGATGAGAGCAGTCGTGGAGCCTCGCTGTGTCCCCATGCGGGCCGGTCGCCTACTGAGCCTATTCGTGTCTAGTGGGTGTCAGTCGTTTGCGCTGACTATGAGAGTGTGGCTTGGGAATCGCTCGTTGCAGTCGTGCTCTTGGGCTGGTTGATCGTCGCGCTGGCAGTTGCCATGGTCGTCGGTCACGGGATCTCGTTCGGCGGCGAGCGCGAGGCCGAGAAGCGACGCCGCGACCTGTAGCGGCTCCGTGATGGATCGCGTCCGACAGCCCTTTTGGTAGGCCACCGCCCAGAATCGGCTCTGCGGCGTCCGCCGCGCCTGCGATCATCCCCTCACGATCCTCGGCAGGCGTGATTTCGTTGTCATCGTGCGGCGGTGGCGGCAGCAAGGGCCGGTTCGACGCCCAGGTGCCTGGGCTCCGGTCGGAGTCGTTAACGACATACACCTTGCCGCCGCAATGGCCGACCTGGTTCGAGATGAGGACGTTGGACTCGAAGTCAGTGTGGCCAGCTCCGACGAGTTGGTCTATACCTTTCCCGGCGAGGATCGAGAGCGCATCCTCTCTCACTTGAACAGCCGCACGACCGCTGAAATCCGACGCGAGCTGGCGCTTCGGCGTGCCGCCGAAGCTCGTCTCGCGAAGCAGGAACGCCGCTGCGGCGTCGACCGCCGCTCCGGTCGCGAACGGCGCGTCGGGATTGCCTGGATACCCTCGGGAGGCGAGCGCCGTTCCGGGCACGATCGTCGTTCGAGTCGCGACCGTCGCGCAACGTCCATCGCCTGACGCGCCGACCTCGGACATGCGGCTGCTCGGTCAGGGTCGCGCGGACAAAGGTTCTCAGGTCGGCGGTGCGATTCCGCCATTGTTTCCTCCTTAGCGCGGGGCGCCGCGGGAGTGGTCGGCGACGTGCCGGAGCATCGCTGCACGTCGCCCCTGTCGGCCAAGGGGTTCAGCCGGTCGCCTGCTTGCGAAGCGTGCGGAGCGGAGGCACAAGCGATTGAGCACCGCGCAGCACCGGCTCGAACAGGTCGCCGTGCTTCTCCAGCCGCTGCAGCGCCTCGCGTCTGCCGAAGTCGCGCGGGCGGACCCTCTCGCCGAGCTCCTCCCAGCGCAGCGGGGTGGAGACGGGCGCGCCCGGCTTGGGACGGACGGAGTAGGCGGACGCGATCGTCTTCCCGTGCCCGTTCTGCCGGTGATCGACGAGGACCCCGCGCCGCTTCTTCTTCAGCCACTCGGTGGTCGCCAGGCCGGGGTTCTCGGCCTCGATCCCGCGCGAGACGAGCTCCGCGAAGTCGTATGTGTCGCGGTACGACGAGCGCCGCGTGATCGGCACGAGCACGTGGATGCCGTCGGCGCCGCTCGTCTTCGGGTACGACCGCAGCCCGAGCTCCTCGAGCGCCTCGCGGATGAGGTGCGCCACCCGAATCGCCTGCGCGAAGCCGTTGCGCGACTCCGGAGGGTCGAGGTCGAAGACGACGTAGTCCGGGCGGTCGGGCTTGTCGACCCGCGAGTACCACGCGTTCATGTCGATGCAGTTCATCTGCACCATCCACACGAGCGCGGCGGTCTCGTTGACGAGCGTGAAGTCGACGAGCCGCGACTCGCCCTCGCGCGGCCAGGTCCGGAACTGGCGCGTCGGGATCCACTCGGGCTTGCCCTTCGGCGCCTGCTTGTGGAAATACGCCTGCTCGTCGATGCCGTGCGGATACCGCTTGAGCGTGAACGGCCGGTCGCGCAGGTGCGGGACGATCGCGTCTCCGATCTCGGCGTAGTACTCCGCGAGGTCGCCCTTCGTCACGCAGTCGCGGGGGAAGAGGACGCGCTCGGGGTGCGTCAGCCGGACCGTGCGGCGTCCGATCCGGATCTCGTCGCTCGTCGACACCGACACAGGATGCACTGCAGCGGGTGCGGGGACCCCGGAGGAAGGTCCCCGCACCCGCTTCCGATCGAGTCGTCCTACGGAACGAGGTTGCCGTCGAAGAACAGCTGGAGCGTCCCCGCCGCCAGTCCGCTCGAGACCAGCGTGTCGATTCCGTCGAACGTCTCGAGGTCGAGCGCATCAGCCGGCTCTGCGTGCTGAAGGTCGACCGTCGCGGCCAGGCCGGTCACGCTGACGTCGGCGGCTCCGCCGGCGACCGTGAGGGCGTCGTTGCCGTTGGTGCCGTCGACGACCACGCTGTCGGGCCGGCCGTCGCCGGTGGTGCCGCCGAGCGTGCCCGCGAGGTTGAGGTCGACGTCCGTGACGTCGGTGCCGGTCAGGTCGCCGACCGTGATCGCGTCGGCGCCGCCGAGCGCGTTGAAGGCCACCCGCTCGACTCCCTGCGTGTCCATCGTCACGTTCCCCGGATTGCGGAAGAACCGCAGCCGGTCACCGTTCGCCGACAGGTCGACCGTATCCGCGGCCGCGGCGCCGTTGAACACCAGAGTGTCCTGGCCGTCGTCGCCCTCGATCGTGTCGCTGCCGTCGCCCGGATCCCAGACGAAGGTGTCACTGCCCGCACCGAGGCCCGCGAGGTCGCTACCGCCGTTGCCGTCGATCGAGTCGTTGCCGTTGCCGCCGAGGAGCGTTTCCGCGCCCGGGCCGCCGGCGACCGTGTCGTTGCCGTCCCCGCCGTTGAGGAACTCGCTGACGGCCCCTGCGGCGAGGCCGGTGGCGGAGATGCCGTCGTTGCCACCGACGCCCAGGACGAAGAGCTGGTCGGTCGGCTCCTGGTGCTGGACCGCGACCTGCGTCTGCAGGCCCGAGACCGTGAAGCCGGACGTGTCGCCGGCGGCGGTGATGGCATCGTTTCCGTTGGTGCCTACGACGGACACGCGGTCGGTCTGCCCGTCGCCCGTGGTGCCGCCGAGGGTGCCGGCGAGGTCGACGCCGACATTCGTGACACCGGTGCCGGTCAGGTCGTTGACCGTGACGCTGTCGGCGCCGCCCAGCGCGTTGAACGCCACATGTTCGACGCCGTGAGTGTCCATCGTGATGTTCCCAGGGCTACGGAAGAAGCGCAGCCGGTGCCCGTTCGCCGACAGGTCGACCGTCTCCGAGGCCGCCGCACCGTCGAACACCATCGTGTCCGTGCCACCGCCGCCTTCGATCGTGTCGCTGCCGTCGCCCGGATCCCAGACGAACGAGTCGTCGCCCGGACCGAGGTCGGAGACGTCGGTGCCGCCTCTCCCGTCGATCGAGTCGTTGCCCGGACCGCCGTTCAGCTTCTCCGAACCGGCGCCACCCACGATCGTGTCGTTGCCCCGGCCCCCCTCGAGCGAAGTGGGGATGGTGTCGGTGAAGGTGCCGTTGGTGTCGTCGATGCGCACGTGGTCGTCGCCGCCGCGCGCGGCGACGCTGATCCGATTGATCGAGGCCCGCGGGAAGCTGAAGTCGGCCGAGCCGTTGTCGCCGATGTCCACCTGGAGCACGGCCGGGTTGCCGGCTTCGAGCCGAAGCGCGATCGCGCCGTTCGCCTCTGTCCCCTCCACGTGCAGCGTGTGCTGCGCCAGTTGTGCGTGCGGCCGGTGAAGCTGGTGCCGCTTGCGGGCCGCCGCCCCTTGCGCCGGGAAGATCGTGGCCAGGACTGCGACGCCTGCCGCTGCCACCCACAGGAGGCGTCCGGGCCGAACCGCGGCCTTCGTGAGTCGAAGGTTCGTCATGTCGTTCCTTTCCGAGTCGTTGACCCTTCCGCTGCCTGAAGACCCCGAAGCCGCGCGTCTATTCCCGGGAATACAGGGTGAATCGACGGTGTCTTCTCGGTTTGTGACCACTCAAGGGCCGGAGGTACGGTGAAGGTCGTCATGCGGATGAGACGCCCTCGCGAGAAGGAGGCCGAGCTCGCGGCGCTTGCGGACGGGTCGGTGGCCTCTGACCGCCGCGCCGTGCTCGAGGCGGAGGTGGCGGCCTCGCCGGCCCTGGCCGATCGACTCGCCGAGCAGGAGCGGGCGGTCGCGCTGTTACAAGGCGCGGGAGACGAGGTCGAGGCTCCGGCCGGATTGCGGGCGCGCATCGAGGCGCAGCGATCGCCGCGCACCCGCCGCGTTCCGCGACGCCTCGCTCTCGCCGGAGTCACGGCGGCCACAGTGGCCGCCGTGGCGATCGGTGTCACCGTCCTCGGCGCCGGCTCGCACGGCCTGCGCTACCAGGCGGCCCTCGCGGCCACACCGCTTGCGCCCGGAGCCCGCGGCGACGCGTCGCTGACGAAGACTCCCTCCGGGTGGAGGATCCACCTCCACGCGACCGGACTTCCGCACCTCGCAGGTACTCGGTTCTACGAGGCCTGGCTCCTGAACTCGGCCGGCGTGCTCGTCCCGATCGGGACGTTCAACGACGGCCGTGACGTGACGCTCTGGGCGGGGGTCTCCCCGGCGAGCTTCACCATGCTGAGCGTCACGCGAGAGCGGGCGGACGGCAACCAGGCGTCGTCGGGCGAGAAGGTGCTCGTCGGCCCGGTCCGGCCGGGCTGATCGGGGCTCACTCGGAGCCGCCGTCGACCCGCCGGACGACCTGCTGGCGGGCGCGGTACAGGCGACTCATCACGGTCCCCTCGGGAATCCGCAGAGCCCGAGCCGTCTCCTTGTAGCTAAGGCCGGTGACGTCGACTGCGACGAGCACGTCGCGGTAGTCGGCAGGCAGCGCGGCAACTGCCTCGTAGACCTCGCCGGCCTCGACCGCGGTCGCGGGATCGGTTGCGTGCGGGTCGGCGACGACGTCGAGCTCGTCCGGGAGCGGCGCCGTCCGCAGCCGGCGGCTCTCCGTGCGCTTCTGGTTCAGGAACGTGTTGCGGAGAGTCCTGAGGAGATAGCCGAGGTCGTCCTCGCTGCGGAGGAAGCGGGGTTTCGCCAGCACGCGTGCGTAGGTCTCCTGTACCAGGTCCTCGGCGTCCTGCCGCGACCCGGACAACGCCCAGGCCGCGCGAAAGAGCCGGTCGACGTGGTCGCTTGCGCGCTGCGGATCGAGTTGCATCCGCTCGGTCGAGGACACCCCGATGAGAGTCGCGTGTTCCATCTCTTCGAGCCTTCGAGAACCCAGTTCAGCCGGATTGGGCCGCCGTGGCCGCGAGGGTTGCAAGCAGGCTCAGCGCCGTCGCGCCCTGCGTGCCGGGCTCGGCGCTGTAGACCATGATCACCTGTCCGGCCGCGTCGGGAACGATCAACCGTTCCCAGTCGAGCTCGATCACGCCGACCTCCGGGTGGTTGAACGTCTTGCGGCCGCTCATCCTCTTCACGACGCCATGCTCCTCCCAGAGCTGCCGGAAGCGCGTCGATCGCTCGAGGAGCTCGGAGATGAGCGCCTCGGCCCGTGGGTCACTCTGGCTCTCCTCGTACCGCACGCGGAAAGCCGCGACGAGACCGGCCCCGTCCCAGTCGGGCGTGCAGAAGATCTTGCGGATCTCGCGATCGAGGAAGATGAGGCGCGCCATGTTCCGCTCTTCGGGTGGCCGGCGCTCGAAACCGCCGAACAACGCCGAGGCGGTCGGGTTCCACGCCAGCAGGTCGAGCCAGGGCCCGACGACGAAGGCCGGCAGCGGCTCGACGGCGGTGAGGAGACGAAGGAGGCCCGGGCGGACGTCGTCGAGAGGGTCCACCGCGTGCGTCGGGGCTCGGCCGGCGAGAGTGAAGAGATGAGCTCGCTCGAGGACGTCGAGCTGGAGCGCGCGGGCGAGAGACTCGAGCACCGTGTCCGATGGGCGGATCTTGCCGGTCTCGAGCCGCTTGACGTAGTCGACGCTGACGGAGGCCAGCGCGGCGACTTCCTCGCGCCTCAGCCCCTCGACGCGCCGGCCGCCGCCGGATCTGAACCCGACGTCTTCGGGCCGGATCCGTGCGCGTCGTGACCTGAGGAATTCACCGAGCTCGTTGCTCATGCTGCGATTGTGGCAGGCCGCCGTCCCGCTGATCCAGGGCGGATTCGTCCCCCTCTGGCGGGAATATGCGGCGGCCTGCCTGCAACACGCGCGCTCGAACCCTCACCCGTCGGCGACGGGGACGAGCTCGCCGAACGAGGCGGCGAGCTGTGCGAATGGGTGGTAGAACGCCTCGAGGGCTTGCTCGGCTCGCACGCCGAAGACGAGCCTCTCCTCGGACGCGGCGTCCCAGACCTCCACTGCCGTGCTGTCGTCGATGGGACTCCAGAAGAGCGTCACCTCGATCCCGCCGCTGACGCGGTGTGCGAGCTCGAGAACGGGCTGCTCGTCGCTCATGTGATCTTGTTGCCGGTCGGCGAGAGCACCCACCAATAGCCGCCGAAGTCGTTGAGGCCCTGACCGTTGAGCTGGCCCTTGCTCGTGTCTCCGGCGTACCGGTAGAGCGGGTGGTGGCGGTAGGTGACCTGCATGCGGCCGTCGGCGCGGCGGGTCCTACCGAGCAGCGATGCCTTGACCCCGGCTACCGCGTGCGGCTTGCCCCTTGCGAGCAGCGGGGGCCAGTAGGCGGCGCAGGCGCCCGAGCAGGCGCTTTTGCCTTTCTTGTCCTTGGCGAAGAGATACAGCGTGCGGCCGTGCGAGTCGACGAGGATCTGCCCGAGCGACGAGCTTGCGGCGCCGACCTTCGTGGCGGTAGCGGTCGCGCTCGAGGCCGCCGAGGCGAAGCCCAGCCCGTAGCTGAGCGACACCGCGACGACGATGGTGCCGATCGCGAGAACCATGCCCTTCATTTCGTGCTCCTTCCGGATGCGTTTCGCCATCGCGGTGCGATGGCTGCTGTCGATCAGGAAGGACTCCTGCGAGCCGTGGTTATTCCCGCTCGCCGAGCCGCAGGCGGTCCGGCACGGATGATGCTGACATCGAGTGGGTACGAGGGGGCGGATGAGCGTTGTCGGAATCGATCGCAGGACAGGGGCCCTGGTCGTCGAGGCGAGCAAGGTCTTCCCGCTCGTCCTCTCGAACGGGCCGCCCCTCGGCGCGAAGGCGCCGAGTGGCCAGGATGCCCTGGCCGAAATCGCGGCCGGCGGCGCCGGCTGGATCCGCACCGGTCGACACGACTGGAGTCCCGCGTCGCTCGATCAACAAATCGCGGCGGAGCGCGAGGTGCTGGACGCGGCCGCAGCGCACGGCCTCCATTGCTGGGTGCAACTCGGCCACGTGCCCAACCTGTCAGAACGCGAGCTCGCGGCCAGGAAGCAGATGCTCACGCAGATCGTCGGTCAGCTCCAGGGCCATCCCGCGCTCGGTGCGTGGAAAGGCGTCGATGAGCCTGCGAATCCGAACCGGGCCGTTCGGGTGCCGGCGGCCGGGCTCGTGCGTGCCTACCGGGCTTTGCGGGAGACCGACACCGACCATCCCGTGGTGGTGCTCCAGGCCCCGGTGAGCACGGCGGCTCAGCTCACTCCCTACCGACCCGCCTTCGACATCACCGGCGCCGACATCTATCCGGTTTCCTACCCACCGGGGAAGCACGCAGGCGGCGCAAAGCGCGACATCGGTCTCGTCGGGGACATCACCCGCAAGATGGTGCGTGCCGCGGGCGGCAAGCCGGTTTGGATGACCCTCCAGGTGGCCTGGAGCGGCGTCATCCCGACGGAACAGCACCCCGGCAACGTCCCGCGCTTCCCCACGCTGAACCAG
>Ga0070717_10002798_pt1 | contig 12348 bp, 6 predicted proteins | sample LARL113metaG_FD_71366 | JGI IMG/M metagenome (GOLD analysis project Ga0070717, IMG submission 71366) | Corn, switchgrass and miscanthus rhizosphere microbial communities from Kellogg Biological Station, Michigan, USA - LAR L11-3 metaG | ecosystem: Host-associated > Plants > Roots > Rhizosphere ...
AAAGTCGGTTTAGAGCGTTTTCGATACTTTCGGCATTCTTCTCCAATAGTCCACCGAGGGGCGTGTTCATCTCAGTTCTCCTATGCTCTTCTTACATACTATAATCGATAGTGGTACTAAGTACAGCTGGGCAGAAGTTCGAAGCGCCTTCTGCTCAGTTCCAGGCGGGCGCACATTCGTTCAACCTCTCAGCTCTCCTACGCCGCCACGCCTTCTCTCAGGCGCGTTGCGAGCTTGTGTTCTAGTTGTTCAACTGTGTAGGACCACTTGAGAGGTTTGGCAGTTTGGTTATAGCGAGCAATAAAGTCACCGATGGCCTGCTCAAGCTCATTCAGGTTACAGAAATGATTGGGCTGCAGGAGTTTGCGTTGCAGCAGACTGAACCAGATTTCCAACTGATCGAGCCAGGAAGCATTAACAGGCAGCCAATAGAGCTGTATGCTCAATTTCCCCTCCAACGTCGAAGTCCTCTCCTGGATCCAACGGGTGAGCTGCTTGGGCGCATGGGTCGACCCATTATCCAGTACCAATGCCACCGCCTGCACATCGCGCTGGAGGGCCTCTGTGATGATGGCTGTCTCTAAAAAAGAGCGCAAGTCGACAAAGCGTTTGCGCGGATGGCACTGGCCGTAGACCAGTCCATCAGCGACACTTAACGCCGCCAGCAGGTGCAGGGCTCCCCGCCGATGATAGCGGGGGGACTGGTAGACCGGGTGCTCATGTATGGCTGGACGAGGAGCCTGTTCTGCCTCACGCGCCTGGATCGAAGTTTTTTCATCGGTACAGACCACCCAGACCCCTTCTTCGAGCAAAGCAGCGGCGTGTTCATACAAGCGCAGGACAGGGCGAGCGCGCTCCAGGAAGGTTTCGGGATCCTGAATGTGCTGCCAGGAATGGAAGCGCCAGGGACGAATCTGCTCAGCGGTGAGCCAGCGCCCAATGGTTCGTGCAGAAATGGCGGGTAAAGTCGGAACAGTGGTGACATGACCAGCCAGTTCAGCACGACTCCAATGAGCCAGGGGAACGCCATGAGATCGGGGCAGGCTACATGCCAAGGCTGTGACTTGAGCCCGATTCTCGGAGGAAAACCGGCGGGGCGCGCCTGATCGGGGGGCATCTTGGAGCGAATGCGTCTCGTTCCAGCGTCGCTGCCACTTGCGTACCCAGCTCTCATGGCGCTGCAATGCCCGCGCCATCTGCTTGGTGCCCCAGTCCGGATGCGTATGAGAGGCCTCGATGAGCTGCGCACGCCGAGCGACGGCCTGCGGGGTCCGATGGGCCTGGATCAGCAGCTTCAGGTGACTGAGTTCAGAGGGAGCTAAGAAGAAAGAACGTTGGGAGTGTTGATGAGCCATGCAGCACCTCCTTGGAAGAGAGACCACCACTACGCACGAGCCATGCTCTTTCTCAAACACGTCTTCCAGTGCTCTCTATTCCTGGAGAAGGCTTTTTGCTCTTCTTCCCTTGTCAGATGAGGCGCTTCAAACTTCTGCCCGGCTGTACTTAGGGGAGGGGCAGCGGCAACGTTGGCCCCTTACCCGACTAACGGCTTACCAGCGCTATGAGGAGACTCTCCAGTCTGCCAAAGTCACGAGACATAAGCCATTGATAGCCTCCTGTCTGGTCGCCTTGGGCGCGATTGCGGCGACGCGGGGACAGGCGATGCAGGCAGCGCGGCTCTGGGGAGCCAGTGAGGGCACGGCGATCACTCCCGATCTGGCCCTCTATAGCTGGTTTGCCAATATTGTACGGGCACAGTTGGGCTACGAAGAATTGCTGACACGTGTGCGTGCACAGTTGGGAGAGGAAGCGTTTATGGCAGCATGGAACGAGGGACAAACTATGACCGAGGAGCAACTCCTCGCGATGCAAGGATCAGAGACGCAAGCACAACAGAACACGAGTGTAGCTTCGTCATCTCCCAGTTCCAGCGGACTGACGGTACGGGAGGTGGACGTGCTGCGCCTGCTTGCCCAGGGCTTGACCAGCGCGCAAATTGCCGAGCGGCTCGTCATCGGCCTGGTCACCGTCAATTCGCATGTGCGCTCGATCTACAGCAAGCTGGGAGTTACCTCGCGAGCCGCAGCAACCTGGTACGCGCTGGAACACCACCTGTTGTAAGACTGCTCCTCCTTTCAACAACGATTTGCTAGTATGGCATGCCTCACGGCAGCCGTCAGCATTTCGTTCACACCACCAGTATTCCGTCATCCCCTCACCGTCACCTCCTCAGTTCTGAGGAGGTGCCCTCCATAACACTCTCCCTTCTCCTCACAAGAATTCCTCAGTTCTGACGATGTATTCTCAGCGACTCCACGCTACACTTGAAACCAGAAGGGCGGCAGTCCAAACGAGACTGAGGAGCACGAGAACATGCAAGAACGCATCGGCGAAGCCTTCGCAGGCAATGAGCCACTCACGGTCATGGGCAAGCAGCTGCATGCAGGCGATCCGGCCCCTGACTTCCGTCTGGATTACCTGGATCTGGTTGATCTGGCCGTGCGCACGGTCTCCCTGGCTGACTCGGCAAGGATGGTTCGTCTGCTTAATGTAGTGAACAGCCTGCAACACCCAGTCTGCCAGCGCGTGACACGACAGTGGGAAACCTTATGCACAGCATTGCCACCTGATACCTGTATCTATACCGTGAGTAGGGACTCGCCTCAGATGCAAGCTCGCTGGCAGGATAGTGCAGGCGTGTTGCATCAGGTCCTCTCTGCCCAGCGCAGTGAGCAGTTCGGCCAGGACTATGGCGTGTGGCTCAAGGAGTGGCGTCTGCTACAGCGGGCTGTCTTTGTGCTTGATCGCACCGACCGCATCGTCTACGCCGAGTACGTCGTCGATCAACTTTGTGAGCCAGACTACGCAGCGGCTATGCAAGCGGTTCAGCAGGCCGCAGTGGAATGATGCTGAGGCGTAAGAGGTACCTGATCAGCCTGGAAAGGAGTGTTGCACCATGGTACCGTCAAGCTTCTCTCCAAAGGGAACACAAAGAGACAATGCTGGCTTGAGGGATCATCTGGAGAGCGCAGCAAAGAAGGAGAAAGACGCATGTATTATCGGGTAGCGATCCAACGACTCGGAAAGCGAGCTAGACCTCGATAGCAAATTGGTGTTGACAACCGCCGCTTCGTATGACATTTCCTGAAGAGACAAGAATCACTATAAAAGGAAGCCATGATGAATCATTTACACACGATTCTTAAAGTATCAATAGTAAGAGCCATTTTATCTTTTGCAGTAATTGCCTTGAGCGCGGGTTTTCTTGTTAATTGTGGAAAAGCGCCTCCGGCCCCAGTTTTTCCCAGATATAATCAGGTCTATGGAATTGCAACGCATAATTCTTATTGGATTAATCGCTCCGATCAAGCTGACTACGAATCATCCGGGGTTCAGGAGCTACTTTCAGACCAATTACTTCATGAGCATGTTCGGGCAATCGAACTAGATATACACTCTACTGGTTCACCTAATCATGACTGGAAAGTTTATCATACTTCTAATGCAGAGGATTTTGTTTGCAACTCGCTAAGCGATTGCCTCCAGATGCTTGCGAATTTTCAGTATGCCGAACCCCAACACGATGTAATCAATGTAATTGTTGAGTTAAAGAATACGGTTGATACATATGGGACGTATGGGTTCGACACCATTTCAGCGCATAACTTTGATACATCAACCCATACCATCCAAGACTTTGATAACCTTTTTGTAAATATCTTAGGAAAAAGCCATATTTACACACCCGGTGATTTTCTGAACGATTGCTCCGCCGCACTTGCCTCAAGACCTACCCCCACCCGGATGCCTACTACTATGGTTGATTGTGCTGCACAAGCAGGGTGGCCGACTATTGATAAACTTCGTGGTAAATTCATCATTAACATCCTGGGAAACTGGGGGACCGCCGCGGAAGACTGGGTAACCTATGCTATCAGTGACATGCATCAAAGGATCGCATTTCCAATGGAATCAATTTTCGACATTTTCGACATTCAACAAGAAAGTTCACCGAAAAGGTTGGATTGTCGTAACAAGTATTTGGATTCGCTGCTCGCTCAATTTGATGCTCCTAATTGCTTTATAGCACATGATTCTACAGTTTTTGCCGGAACAACTAATCAATATGCCATCAATGATATTGTTTCAAGTCAATACTATGCCCCAGACATGGCAAATAATGTTCGTGTGCAAGCACATCAAGCCTCAGTTTTTTGGCAATTTGAAGCTGGATTTACTGATCTTGCCAATCAATTTGCTTCAAAGTTCCTTAGTTTCAACGGAGTTATCCGTGGATCAGATTCCTTTGACTGGAATCCTCTGTGTCCAGAGATAAAAATTCAAGCGAACATTGGATTGTGCGCAAACCATCAGACAGCCGGATGTAAATTTGATAAGGTACCTGATGCAAGCTATGCCCATCTCGGTTTGCCAACCTATACCATACCCCAAGATAACATTGGTTGCCAAGACGAGCGTATCAGTGCAGGATTCCAACTTATACAAACTAATTATCCCTGGCATTTCATTAACAATGATGCCTCCAGCTTAGGCATTCCAACAGATCCTTCACAACGCGTGTATGATCCGAGTTGGCTCACTGGAACTCCCCCGCTCCCAAGTTCTCCCTACAAAGAACCTGGATCACGATTATATTTTTCCAACCCTATCGGGAATCCGAACAATCCTTACCAGGCATTCCTTTGGTCTTCAGTTCAACGAGCAACCTGGCTCGAAACTACCGTTTCAACAACACGTATTGGAGATACTTGGATAAATGTTCCTGGGGGAGCTCCTTTTGACCATGGGGTTAATGATGAACTTGCAGGATATCCAAGAACAGCTAGAGAACAGGGAGCAGGATGTCTGCGTGCTGACGATGGAAAAGATTTTTCTGAAGGAGTGCTTGTCTGCCGGCTAAAAACCAATCAGTTAAACCCTGATGGAACTGTAAGAGATGATAGCGAATATCAAGAACAGCTCTATATTGGTTTCTATGTCATCCATAATGGACGAGTGACAAGCCACGATCTTGTTGATGCTCTAGGAAACAAGCTTAATAACCATCCACAACTATATGGGACTGATAGAATTGGGAACATGTTAGCAATGCGAATCGACGCTACTAGGAAAACTGTCACCGTCTACTCTGCTGGCCGAATGGCGGGAAACCACCCAGATTGGACACAGATCGGACAATACACCTTTGCCACTCCACTGACACGTTATGGATTGCTTGCAACAGGAGATGTATTGTTTGTGGGGACCAAACAAGGAAGTATTCAAACTGATGTAGGAAGTGTGACCCAAAGTAACTTTCCTAATAAAGAAGTGATTGGTTATCCTTCTGTATCTGTCAACATTAAAGATCTTTCCTCTTGACTGATATCCGTGCATGTATTCGGATCACAGGCGCTACACCGCTGGAGGAGCAAATCATGGAAGACCTCTTCAAGTTTTACGCGATTCGCGCTCCGGAGCCGTTGGCTCCCGAGCAGTCAATCTCACTCGACACGCAGTCGCCCTATCAGACGGAACTGCGAAGTCTCACGGAGCAGTCGGTTGCCGCACGAGCGCGTCGGCTGTCGGAGCTCAACCTTTCCAAATCGATCGAGCCGCTCGTGGGACTCGTGAATTCGCAGGGCGCCGCCCTCAGCAGCTTCGCCGAGTGGTTCGCCACGACATCGCAGGCGACAACTGCGACCGCCTCGGCTTACGATTCCAGTATCCGGAGTAAGATTCGCGAGCTCTTCGGCGACGACGCGACCAGCCTTCAGGGCCACGTGAACAGTTCTACGTCCCAGCTCGTGAAGGATGCCATCGTTTCGTTACGCCTTCTCGACATGAATGCTGAGAGCTTGCAGACCTTGCTGCACACTGACGCGCACAGGTTCGCCGCCACCCTTGTCACCTATTTACGCTTCAACCGACTGCTCGATTTCGCCGCAGCTCCGTTCGAGCAGCTGACAGTAGCGAGAGTTATGGGGGCGAAGCTCGTCACTGACCTGGTCGACCTCCTGGGTCGCCCAGACCCCGTGGGGAACCCGGCATCGGGACCAAGCACGGCCGAGTTGCTGGCAGCGGCCACTCAGACACTCAAAGATCTCGGCCGCCTCCTTCTCCGTATCGAGCGGGCATGCCCAGGGGACTTAGCCGAGCCCGCCGAGGCGACCATCGGACCGCCCCCCGGTGTCCGCAGTGATGGCGGGAGGGGCGCTCCCACCGGCGGGAGCAGGCGTGCTGCACCCGAGCTCAGTACCTCCTTGCGCCAAGCAGCTGCACCCGAGCTCAGTACCTCCTTGCGTCATGTATTGGAGACCGAGTTCGCTGGGCTGCCCGAGCGCATACTGACCGCACTGCATCGCGGTGTTGCGCCCGCACCGCCCCCTCCTGCAAGCGGATGGCTTCTGGGCGCCTGGTCGGACCTCTACCTCTCGCTTGAAGCACAGGCAAAGGAGCTGCAACTTATCGTCGATGCCCTCAGAGCCGAGTTAACCCAGTCTCAAACCCCAAGCGTCTCCGCGCCCAGTGAGCCTGCGACTCCGCTTGCAGCCGGCTACATGCGACTGGCAGGGATAACTGACGTGAAAGTTGTACGCGCCCACATCGTTCGTTACGAGGACGAGGAGATCGCCCAAATCGAGAACGTGCTGCAGGGCGAGACGCGCATGCGACGTTTTCGCACGCTCAATCGACGTGAGGAGAACACGCAATCGCAGACCGAATCCCAGCTCACCGAGGAGACGGAGATCAAGACCGAGGACAAAACGAGCCTGTCGTCAAGCGTCCAGGACATGCTCAAGGAGGGCCTCGATCTCAAGGTGGGATTCGACCTGAAATCAAAGGTGGGCGACACGCAGATCGGGCTCAACACGAGCTTCGGCTTTTCCCGGTCCACGGAGGAGACGAAGAAGGCCTCGGCTGACTTTGCGAAGGACGTCACGAATCGTGCCGCCCGCAAGGTGTCGCAGATAGTGCGGACGACTATCGAGACCCGGGTACTTCAGGAGGCCGAGGAAACCGTCGACCACGACTTCGACGCGACACAGGCAACCGGAAATATTGTGGGCCTCTACCAGTGGATCGACAAGGTCAACCGTGTGCAAATCTTTGGGCTCGGCGACCAGAAGCGGGCCGTACTCGATGGCGTGATTCTCCAGCCTAGCCAGCGCCTCCTCGGTGCTCCAGCCCAGTCCGGCAAGAGTACCCTGGCCTTACCCCCCCCTCCTGTGCTTGACGTGCTCCCGAGCGAAATCCATCCATGGAACTATCTCAGCCTTGCCGCGAAATTCGGCGCGTCGTCGGTGTCGGCACCGCCCCCGCTCACCGTCAGCATGTCGTTCAGCAGCGCTGGCCCACAGAACGGCGACGTCGACAAGGTGTCGAACTTCGCTGTGGCGCAGGACATTGCGCTCCCTGACGCCACTGCGGCGGCGTATGGGACCGTGACGCTGTCCGCAGCCGTCCATAGGGATTTCGATTATGAGCACGCGATCGCCGTCCTCGGCAGGCAGAGCTGGATTGCCGTCGGCAAAGATGCTGTCAACGAGCAGGTGCATACGCACAGTAACGCTACGGAAGAGATTCGCTCCACCGGAACCAAGCTGCTTGCGGGAGAACAGATCTCGCTTCCCTTTACGTTCTTCGGTGGTCAATGCACCGGATATGCAGTTGCCGCCGATATCACGTGCGTGCGAACGCAAGTGGCCTATGAGGCATGGCAGATCGGCGTCTATGGTGCTCTTCGTGCCGCTAGCTCCCAGGCGTGGAAGGACTACCATGACCAGGCAGACCGCGCCCGACTCGACCAGGTCTACAACCTGGGCCCTGCTCCTGGGAGGGTCGATCAAGTCATCCGCGAGGAAATCAAGCGTTGCACTATCGCGGTGCTCGCAAAGCAGAGTGCTGCGGACTCGTTCTACGACGACCTGAACGCGCTGTACGCGAGGGGAGCCTACACCGATGTCGCCCAGCGGTGCCTGTTCTTTGAGCACGCGCTCGAATGGGAGAACATGACCTACATCTTGTATCCGTACTTCTGGGCCGATGGGCGTGACGACGGATGGGGTAAGCACCTCAACCGCGACGAGAAAGACGATAACCTGGTGGAGTTCCTGCGATCGGGCGCTGCCCGCGTCGTAGTGCCGGTGAGACCCTTGCCCAAAGACGCGGCGAAAGGGCTCCGGGACTTCGCGAGCTACCTGAGTGCGATGGCACTGCCATCGCTGCCGGAATTGCTCGACGTCGGCTCACCGCTGTACCTTGCAATCGAGCAAGAGATCAAAGAGCGGGACGGGGCTGTGCCAGAGACCTTCGAGGATGAGTGGGAGGTGCACGTGCCCACCCAGCTTGTGCGCCTCCGATCCGACGCAGGGTTCCCTCGAATCCCCACATGGTCAGAACCTCGCGACGCCAGCGGCAATCTGATCAAGGGTAACTTCGTGGAGGATAGCATATGAGCGATGCGCTGGACAGAGTCCTGGCAGGCCCTTTCTTACGATATACTACCGACACCGAATCTCTCATCTGGCTTGCGACGTCTGGTCCGCTCGAGCATAAGGACTGCCGAGTTGTTGTCTGGGATCCAGCTCCGACGAGCGGACCCATCCTGTACGACTACAACCCCCCCAACTACATTGCCGGCGCGTCCAGCGATACGCAGTCGGTCCAAATCACGACGCGCTTGTACGCACATGTCATTCGCGTTAAGTTTTCACGCCGTCTCAAGCCAAAGAAGGTCTACGCATACCGCCTCGAGCTCCGTCAGGGAGCGGGCGATAGTTGGCTGGGTGTTGACACACCGGGAGGCACGCTCAAGCGTCTCGAAGATCGGCGGCCCAAGCCCCCTGGGGCGAAAGACTTCGCCTCGTTCGTGTTGCCCGACCCCAGACAGTGGTGGCAATGGGGGTTGCCATCACAGGCATTTGAGACGGTCGCCGCTGCTGGCAAGACGCTGCGCGACGAGATCCTCAAGCGTGCGCCGGCACGGCCCAGCGCCGCTGACCTCCAGCCTCTGCCCGCGCCGACGAGCCTCTTCTTCTTCGGCACCCCCTTCACCTTCTCCGATCCGATGCCCACAGCTGTGCAGCAAGCAATCTTCACACTGGCGGAGAAGCTTATGGGGCTGGGGCCGGTGATGAGCCCAGACGAATGGCCGAGGTCCGTGTATGCCTCGGCATACCTGCTCGCCTGGTCACCATCCCTCTGGCAGAAGGAACTTGCCGCATCGCTGGACCTGCCTAGGGGCATGACAGACTGCGTAGACATGACGGCCATGCTCATGGCCAACACGCCGAGCTACCTGCTAGCGACGGGTACAGCGCTACCCACCTTCATGGCACAGAAAACGGGCGGGTCAGGTATCGGCGGTGTGGTGGCGGGGGCTCTGGCCCGCGTCGCGCATGTGTACGTCAACGCGATTTTTGCCGACTGGCCGAACACTCCCCAGAGCGCATCACAGGGCCTTTCGGTCTCAGACCTGGTGAGGGCGTTCGCTGGATCCGCTGCTCCTCTCGCAAAATCGTTCGTCGTGCCGGGTTTCCCTTCAGTAGGGTGCGTAGCTGCGGGCGATTCCGTCAACGTGCTTCTCGACCCCAAGGCTATTCCCGATCGGATCGCGAGCCTCGTGAGCGCTGCCCCTGTGCTTCGGGCACCTGACGGTACCAATCGAGCGGCACCCGCGGCGGCGTCCCAACACGACGTGACGTTGTTGCTTACTTTCACCAGTGGGCGCGCCTTCATGGCTGAGTCAGGGGATCCGCGCGGAGACGATCCTACTGCGACCTATGGTACGTCGAGTGAAGGCACGTTGCACGGCAAAGTCTTTGAGGTGGCAGCAAGCGTTGGCAGCGATGTGGACGCATTGCCGTCTGATCCCAATGTCTCCGTCGTCGTACAGCGAGAAGCACCCTCGGTGCGCTATGCGAGCATGCGGCGTTCCAACAACACGATGAGCCTGTCCATCGAACCTCGCGCTCCGTCGGAACAGCCAATTGAAGTGCTTTTGCCCGAGCACGGGCGGGTCTACGCGGTCAAGAGTCACCACGAGGGCCTCCACCTGGGGAATCGATTCTGGACGAAGTCATGGAAGCCGGAGCTTGCCCAAGGAGACCGAAGCATAGAGTTCTTGAGGGGCGTGCAAGTGGCCATGTATGCGGAGGGAGCCAGGACGCCAGTCGCACCTCCCAGCACAGCTGACGCGGACGGATGGGTCGCCCTGAATTTGGTCGGCGTAGATGACGGACCGTACAACCTTCGCATCGAAGGACCCGAGACATCGGATCATGCTGGTCCAGACACCCCAGTGACAAACAGCAGCGGAGCATTTAAGGATCGCGTGTGGCTCAGGCAATCGTTCCCCGTGGACATCGTCGATGCACAAATTGTAGCTATCGACCATGAGCCTGTCCCTTCCCGCTCGTTTCGCTTGCTCATCGACCCAGTGTGGATGCACGCAAGCGCTCGGGCAACGGATCGGAGAGGGACAGGGCGGCAAGTCAAGCTCATCGTCCTCCATCGGACCGACAGTGGGGGCATGGATGCCGGGGATGCCGCAGGCGAAGCGACAGCCTGGCAACACAGTTCCCCTGGAAAGAAAGGAGCGCACTATCTTCTCGCCCGGGATGGGACGCTCCTGAAGTGTGCGGACGAGAGCGAGAGCATCGGTCACGCAGGGTTCGATCACTTGACGTCGTGGCGTGGTAGGAACGCGGTCAACTCCTTCTCCATTGGTGTCGAAATCTCGAAACAGGAGACCTGGGATCCCTACACTGAGAAACAATACGCGGCCTTACTCGTATTCTTGCGTCGATTTCGCACGACGTCGCGGCCCGATGTCGAAGTTACCCCGATGGACATCGTTGGCCACAGTGACTTTCGTTTGCAAGAGGCCAAGGGCACGCATCCAATCAGACTCGGAGACAGGAACGACCCAGGTCTGGCATTTGACTGGACTCGGCTTGAGCGGGTGTTTCTCGGCATGCGGCGAGACCTGCCGGAAGCACCGAGCCTGTTTAGCGAGAGGATAGAACCACCCGCCGACTTGGTCACTGACCGTGACACATTCAACGCGAAAAACCTTGCCCATCGACGACGTGATGGTTCTAGATACCGAGGCTTGCATCAGCGGGTTGAGCCGGGGCTGACCTGGGGACGAGAGATTAAGGACGCCATAGCTCGCTTCGACTCTCACTATACAGGAACGGCCCCGAGCGTCGTGGCAGAGGACGTGCGACGGGACTTGGAGACAATTGGATACTATGTCACCGCTTCGGCCCTACCAGCGGAGGTTCTGTCGGCGGCTGTGCAGGCATTTCGAAGCCACTTCTTCAGCGGACCGCGTCGAACTTACTTTAGCACCAAAGTCGACCGACCTGGCAGTTCAGAAACGTGGGCAAGCATCAATCCCTACGTATGGAGCACGGAGGAAGAACAGGCATTCGAGCTCATGACTGCAGAGGGCAAGCTAACGGTCACCTGGGTGCACGAGATAGCCGAGTACCTCACAGCTGCTCGGCGTCGAGCAAATCCCAGTGATGCGTTGTACGATGGACAACGCGGCTGGAAGCAAGCGGCAGATGCAGAGGCGGCGGAGTTGCGTGCCGGCGGGACGCCATCGGCACCGTGACAAGCGACCTGGGTCCGGCAGACCCGTGCATAATTGGTCGTGGCTCGGTCGCTGCAATTTGGCAACAGTTCACGCCCGACGAATTTGGGGCTTGGATCGGCGGTATGACAACCTCTCATACCAGCTTGTGGTGAGAGGTTGTAGTTTAAGTGCATGGCACGACACATTCATTTGGAGGCGCATCTGAGCGTAGAGGAGCTGGGCCGACGGTATCGCCGGGCAACGGATCCCGTCGAGCGGAGTCGGTGGCAGATGCTGTGGCTGCTGGGGCAGGGCCAGACAGCGCAACAGGTGGCGGCGGTGAGGGGCTATTCGGCGTACTGGATCGGCCAGATCGCCCAGCGCTACAACCGGCAGGGCCAGCGGGAGTCAGCAACCGCTGGCATCAGGCACGCGGGCATGTCCCTGCGATCCCCCGCATCCTGCAGGAGGACCTGCGGCAGGTGCTGGCCGGGCCGCCCAGGCTGAGGTAAGGCCAGGATTTGTACAAAAATCTATCACAACATACGGATGTTCCAAATTATGGCCTCTGTACCCATTCAAGAAGCGGCATAAAAGCGGTTGTACCGTATCTTGTATGCATTTCTCAAGCCAGCTTTTGCTTCTGCTGTCATCGTCTCGGCTGGCCCATGAAGGGGCTCTATGGGCTTATGATCGATTTTTGCACGAACCGATGAAGTACCCCTGTCAAGAGGAAGCAAAAAAATGACAGCTTCCCTCTT
>Ga0070717_10002799_pt1 | contig 12347 bp, 12 predicted proteins | sample LARL113metaG_FD_71366 | JGI IMG/M metagenome (GOLD analysis project Ga0070717, IMG submission 71366) | Corn, switchgrass and miscanthus rhizosphere microbial communities from Kellogg Biological Station, Michigan, USA - LAR L11-3 metaG | ecosystem: Host-associated > Plants > Roots > Rhizosphere ...
CCGCGTAGACGGCGAAGGATCCCCTGCCCACATGCGCGTCTCTCGCAGAAAGGCGGGGGATTCCTCACCGTCTGCGCGGCTCGGAATGACACGGACGCCTTGTGCAGAGCTTCCCTAACCCCTAATCGCTCGCATTTGCAATAACGTGACACTCCGAGTGTGATCCCCGTCACTTAGACAAGTTTTTTCGTGCAGAATCCTGGTGGCGCACTTCAGGGAGGCTTTCTCATGCGACGTATTGCTACGTTGTTCGTACTTCTCAGCGGATTTGCAACACTTGGGTTTCCAAAGGATGTGTTCCTAAGCATTGGCGGCAGCGTCGGCGTCTTCCGCACCGACATGCGCATCTTCAATCCGGCCTCGCACGACATCCAGGTGCAGGCGTATCTCCTGCCGATCGGCGGCGTCGACAACAGCGGCGTCCAGCCGAAGACCATCACCGTGCCGAAGCGGCAGCAGATGGTGTTCGACGACGTCGTCACCTCGCTCTTCCAGTCGAGCGGCCTGGCGGCGATCCGCCTCTCCTCGACCGACGACTTCGTGGCCACGCAGCGCATCTACGCCGCGGCCAGCAACGGCACGCTCGGCCAGTTCGTCGGCGGCGTCGACTCCGCGTCGGCGAAGAAGAACGGCCTGCTCATCCAGCTCAAGTCGAACGGCTCGTTCCGCACGAACATCGGCATGGTCAACCCGAACGGCGTCGCCGCGAACACGACGTGGCGGCTGTACGACAAGAACAACGCCCTCGTCGGCGACGCGAAGAACGTGACCCTGCCGCCGTACGCCGTGATCAGCCCGCAGGAGATGCGCGGCTACCTCGGCGCGCCCGCCGCCGCCGACCTCAGCGACGCCTGGATCGGCTACACCTCCGATCAGCCGATCGTCGCCTACGCCTCGTGCGTCGACAACGGCACGACCGACCCGACGTACATCCCCGCGGCCGAGGACTCGAATCCGCCGGCGACCACGTCGACGACGCCGCCGTCGACGAACAAGGTCCTCAGCGTCGTCGAGCACAACTCCGTCATTACCGTCACCGGCGCGGAGCTGCTCAACCTCGGCGACACCGTCACGGTCCGCGTGCAGGTGTTCGACGGGCCGCACGGCTTCGAGCTCGTCGACCCGAACGGCGCCGACGCCATCCCGATGCACGGCGGCACGAACCCAGGGACGACGTACGAGGAAACGTTCGTGGTGAAGAAGCAGGGGACGTACTCGTACTTCTGCACGAATACCGCGTGCGGCGCGCACGTCGGCATGTTCGGCACGTTCGCGATCGGCACGCCCGACGAGAAGCCCGGCCCAGGCTACTGATTGCGACGGCGCATTTCCTGCTAAACTCAACCGACTGGGAGTGTTGGGCTGGGGATGCAGCTTCTTGAATTTGCTCGAAGCCGGCGCGGGGGGGAGCTGATCGGACTGGTCGTGCTTGCGACCGGGCTCATGCTCCTTCTCGCCCTCGTCACCTATCACACCGACGACTCCTCCGCCTTTCACACGTCGACGAACACGGTCGTCGCCAACGCCATCGGCTACTACGGCGCCACCATCGCCTGGCTCTTCGTCAGCTTCTTCGGCTTCGCCTCGCTGCTCTTTCCCGCGGTGCTGCTGGTCATCGGATGGCAGCGCTTCCGCGCGCAGGAGATCGAGTACGCGCAGACGAAGCTGATCGGCTTCGCGCTGCTGACGGTGGCGCTGCCGCCGCTCTTCGATCTCACGCTCGGCAAGCTCTGGCTGCGCGGCGCGCTGATCCCCTCGGGCGGCTACCTCGGCGCGGAGATCAACCGCGCCGCGTCCGCAAACCTCAACCGCACCGGCGCCGCGATCGTGCTCGTGACCGCGCTCCTGGTCGGCATGCTGCTGGCCACGCGCCTCAGCCTGGCCGCGGTCTTCGGCGGACTCCAACAAAAACTCCTCGGCCTCGGACGCGCGCTGTCGCTGCAGTGGGCGCGCTTCACGGAGCGCCGCCGCAAGGAGAAGATGAAGGAGGCGATCGTCCGCAAGCACCTCGAGAGGATCGACGCGCCGCCGCAGCTCCGCCTGGTGCCGGGCGGCGCCGCCGATGACGACGCGCCGCTCGTCCGCGAGGTGAAGGGCCCGGGGCGATTCCAGATCCGCAAGGTGACGAAGGCGGATCTCCGCAAGGCCGCCGAGGAGCTGTCGAAGCAGGAGACGCCCGACCCGTTTCAGCTTTATGTCGCGCCGCCGCCCGCGCCCACGATCGAGGACGACGACGACGGCGAATTCGAAGATCCGCTCTACCTCGACGAGCCGCCGGCCGTCCGCCCGAAGCCGCAGCTGCAGCGCCCCGCCGCCCGCCCGGCCAAGCCGCCGGCGCGCCGCGAGCCGCGCCGCGGCAACGACTCGCTGCCGCCCGTGAACCTCCTCGCCGCCGGACCGAAGCAGGACCAGATCAACGACGAGGTGCACAAGAAGTTCCTCGAGATCGGACATCTGATCGAGGAGCGCTGCCGCGAGTTCTCGGTCGAGGGCGAAGTGACGGCGTATCACCCCGGCCCGGTGGTGACGACGTTCGAGTTCAAGCCGTCGGCCGGCGTGAAGTACGCGAAGGTGGTGAACCTCGGCGACGATCTCGCGCTGGCGCTGAAGGCGGAGTCGATCCGCATCGAGCGCATCAGCGGCTCGTCGACGGTGGGGATCGAGGTGCCGAACAAGCGCCGCGAGATCATCACGCTGCGCGACATCGTCGACACGGAGACGTTCCACGCCTCGCCGTCGATGCTGTCGATCGCGCTCGGCAAGGACATCCACGGCGAGCCGGTGGTGACGGACCTCGCGCGCATGCCCCACCTCCTCGTCGCCGGCGCGACCGGCGCGGGGAAGTCGGTCGGCCTGAACTCGATGATCGTGTCGCTGCTCTACAAGGCCCTGCCGAAACAGCTCCGCATGCTGATGATCGATCCGAAGATGGTGGAGCTGAAGATGTACGAGGACATCCCGCACCTGCTGCACCCGATCGTGACGGACCCGAAGCTGGCGTCGAACGCGCTGATCTGGGCGGTGGCGGAGATGGAGAACCGCTACCGCACGCTGGCCGAGTGCGGCGTGCGCAACATCGATCAATACAACGCACTGCTGAAGGACCCCGAGGCGCACCGCCGCGCGCGCAAGGCCGCGCCCGACGACGACAAGCCGACGCCGGAGGCGATGCAGTACATCGTGATCATCATCGACGAGTTCGCGGACCTGATGATGATCGCGCCGAAGGACGTGGAGGATTCGGTGACGCGCCTCGCGCAGAAGGCGCGCGCGGTGGGCATCCACCTGATCGTGGCCACGCAGCGCCCCTCGGTCGACGTGATCACCGGCGTGATCAAGGCGAATTTCCCGTCGCGCATCTCGTATCAGGTGGCCTCGCGGATCGACTCGCGCACGATCCTCGACACACAGGGCGCCGAGAAGCTCCTCGGCAACGGCGACATGCTGTTCCTTCCGCCGGGCACGGCGCGCATCCGCCGCATCCACGGCGCGTACGTGTCGGAGAAAGAGATCGTCGAGATCGTCGACTTCGTGAAGAAGAACCAGGGCGAGCCGAAGTTCCTCGAGGAGATCACGAAGTCGGTCGAGGAGAAGAGCGGCGTCGACGGGATCGAATACCTCGAAGATCCGAAGTACGACGAGGCGGTGCGCGTGGTGCTCTCGACCGGCCAGGCCAGCGCGTCGTACCTGCAGCGCCGCCTCAAGCTCGGCTACTCCCGCGCCGCCCGCCTGATCGAGATCATGGAAGCGAACGGCGTGGTCGGCCCGTCGCAAGGCTCGAAGCCGCGCGAGATCCTGATCCGCGCCGAGGACTACCCGCCGGCGAGCGGCCAGATCTGACGGGGCCGCCCGGCCTTCGTTGCATATTGCCGCCGCCCGCGCTGGTCGCTGCTGTACGACCACGTGAAATTGGGCAACTCACCAGCGCGATTCGGGCCGGATTGACTCCAGGTGTCGAAGCAGGTTGTCGAGCGTGTCCAGCGCGTTGACCGCCATGACCGCCCAGGACACGACCACGTTCTCGTCGAGTGCGATGCAGCGGAGCTCCTGCCGGCCCTCCGGCCGGAAGAGCTCGAAGGCTGACCGCCCTCGTGCTTCGCCCCGGATCGACCCCCTGAGCAGGCGCGTGAACTCGCCGACGGAGCGGAAGATCCGGTGCTGGTTTGGCGGCTCGATCCAGTCGGCGAGCGTGTAGCCTTGCAGCCGCGCAAGGCGCACGCCGGGGTCGAGCCAGCTCTGGAGAATCGTGATCGTCCCATGCACGTATTGGACGAAGAAGCGATGGTTCGGTCCAGCATCGACCAGCGCGACCGTGCGGTCGAATGCAGCCAGCGCGACGCCCAGCCCGGCGATCCCCTGGCCGGTAAGGGCGTTGTGAGGCGAGGGCGTGCCTCGGCGCGCGGAGCCCGCCGCCTCGCTCAGATGCCCGCCCTTCGTACTGCCGAGAAAGATGTCGGCGATGGCATTGGCCGTCATCCCGCACACGCCGGCGGGAAGATCGCGCGCAAAGAGTTCGATGAGCTCGCGGCGCCCCTGCTCGTTCTGCGGGACAGCGCGCGAGAGGTCCATGGCCATTCCGTCGATCGTGTAGATCAGCCGCGCCTCGAGCTCTCGAAGGTTCATCCCGCGCGCCCTGGCAATGGTCCGCAGCAGCAGCACGGCGTTGCCGCCGGTCGCGAGCAGGCCGTACGTCGAATCGGCCGGCAGCCCGGCGCTTTGCACGCGCCGGCTCCAGCGCTCGAGCAGGTCGCGGAGGGCGAGAACCAGCAGCTCGCGGTCGATGCTGTCGATGTAGTGGGACGGGCCCACGCTTCCTTTGAATGGAGGCGGCGGTCCCATGCCGCCGGGCGTCGTGATCGTGAGCGGCGACTTGTGGGGCTCGCGAAGCGGACCGCCGAAAACGTCGTACGAGCCGCCGCTGACCACGGCGGTCGATCGCTGCATGGCGCCGCGTTTCGCCTGGACCGGCCGCGAAACGCGCGCCGCCAGCCGCTCGGCCTCGGCTTCCAGCCGCTGGTCGTGCACGATTGCGGTAACGCTTCCGGGAAACGGATTCCGTACCGCGCCGCGGCGCTGCTGCACCACGTGGGCGAGCTCGTGGCCGAGCAGGAGCTGCCCGTGCGCGCTGTGCGGATCGTAGTGGCCGGGCGCGAAGTAGATGCTGGAACCGGCGGTGAAGGCCCTTGCGCCGATCGACTGCGCCTGATGGCCGACGTGAACGCGCACGTCGCCGAACGAGGCGCCGAACGCCTGCTCCATCCTGCGCTGCACCACGGGAGGCAGAGGCCGGCCCAGTGCGGACGGCCGGAGTTCGAGCGATCGTGGAGCCTCCAGCGCGTTTCCGTGCATGCGACGCTGGGCGACGGCGGGCCGTCCGCATAGAAAACTTCCCTGGATGACGGGGCCGGCCATGAGCGCCTTTCTCTTCAGTCAGGATGGAAGTATAGACTTGTGTTTCATGCGCTGCAAGCACCTGATGGAGTCCGTGTTCGTGCTCGCCGGCGTCTGGCCCTGGGCCGCGCTCTTCTCGAAGCATCCGCTGCGACGTCAGATGAAGCTGGCTCGCGGCATGGCCGGTGCAGAGTCATGACGATTTCTCACAACGAGGACGAGAGCCGCTTCGAGTGCCGCGTCGATGGCGGCCTCGCGTTCGCCGAATATCATCGCAACGGCGGCCGCATCACCTTCACGCATACCGAGGTGCCGGAGGAGGCCGCCGGAAAGGGAGTGGCCGGCGAGATCGTCGCCGCCGCGCTCGCCTACGCACGCGAGCAGCAACTCCAGGTCGTGCCGGAGTGCGCCTACGTCCAGTCGTACATCGAACGCCATCGGGAGTGGCGCGACGTGGTCGATCCGGAGTACCGGTAGGGCGCGCGTCTGCTCACGGCACGTAGTACAGGCGGATCGATTGTCCGACTCGCTCGTACGGTTGCGTTTGCAGCCACCGGTAGCCGCCGCGCCGCGCGTCCGGATCGAGCGCGAGGATGGTCTCGCTCACCGCGACCCATCCTTTCGTCTGCACGAACGGCGGGAGCGGCACGTCGTGGACGCCGAAGTGATCGAAGGGAATCGTCGTCGTGCAGCGGAGCGCGATTTGATCGAAGTTCCGCGTTCGCGTCAGCCGCGCCAGGCGGAACATGTCCTGTCCCCAATCGAGATTGCTGTCGACGGCGATGCGCTCCGGATGCGCGCCTGCCGCTTCGTTGAACCAGGCGAAGTAGTCGGGATGCGCGAGCGACGTGCCGGCGAAGAACCAAACGAGCAGGAGCAGCGTCGCCGCGCGCCACGGGCGTCGCGGCTGGCGCCAGAGCCACACCCCGCCCGCGGCCGCGACGATGGCGAGAAACGGGTAGATCGGCAGCAGGTGGCGCACGCCGATCTCGATCGTGCTCTCGAGCGTCGATAGCAGGATCACGGCCGGGATCGCGATGAATTTCAGCGGCGCGCGCGTGACTCCCGCGGCCGCGAGCATCAGAAACGGGAGCGGCGTTTTGAAGAAGAAGACGACGGGGAAGTAGTACCACCATCCGCGGTGCGTGTAGTGGCCGAAGAGATACGACAGCGTGCCGACGTCGGTGTAGCGGCGAAGCATGACCAGGCCGCCGAAATATGACGTGGCCGGCAACGGCATGCGCGTGTAGAGCCAGCGGGGGAGAGGGGAGAGCGCGCTCGCCGCCGGCATGACCACGGAGGAGAACGAGGCCAGCGGCTTCAGCTCGAAGCGATATCCGGCCCAGAGCACGAAGAACGCGGCAAGCGCCAGCGCGGCGAACTGCCGCGGCGGCGCTTGCCGCCGCTTGCGCCCGCAGATCAGCAGCACGATGACGCCGAGTGGAAAGAAGATCGGGAAGGAAAGCTTGGCCAGCGCGCCCGCGCCCGCGGCGATGCCGGCGAGCACGGCCGCGGGCCACGTGCCGCGGCGCAGCCATCGATCCGTTGCGAAGAGCGACAAAACGAGCGTGGCCGCGGCGCCCATGTCGGTGCCGGCCAGCCCCGCGTTGCCGAGAACTTGCGGCACGCAGGCGAAGAGGACGACGGCGACGATGGCGATCGTGTCGCCAAGCTCGCGCGCCCACGCCGCGACGGTGAACAGGGCGATGCCGAGAAAGAGGAGGTTCGCCATGCGCGCGCGTGCGAGCGCGCCGGCGGGATCGGGACGGCCGAACAGGAGGGCCGCCGGCAGGCCGAGCCGGTCCTCGGGATGCTCGGCCGGCTGCGACAGGTACGGAAGGGCGAAGAGGATCTTCGCCAGCGGCGGGTTCAGCGCTTCCCACGCCGGCACGCCCGCCCACCACATGCGGCCGGCGGCGATGTGCGTCGGCTCGTCGACGACCGGCGCGAAGACGCGGTACGTGGAGGCAACGCGGACGGCGGTGAGCAGGAAAACGGTGGTGGTCACGAGCCAGAGATTTCTACTGTTCATGCCGCGGCGCGCATCGTAACCTCGTCGCGCGAAACTCACCGCGATGAATCGCATTCTCCTCGCGCTTTTGCTCCTCGCCGGCTGCGCCGGCGAGTCGCCGCTGCCGGCGCCGCCGGCCGCTGCCACGGCGGCGCTCGCGCCGCTTCGCAGCGTCGCGCCCGGCGACGCGCTCGTGGTCGCTGCCGGTGACATCGCCGACTGCGGCCGCCTCGGCGGCGCGCGCGCAACCGCGGCACTCGTGACGGCTCTTCCGAACGCGACGGTGCTGACGCTCGGCGACAACGCCTATCCCGACGGCTCCGCGCGCGACTTCGCCCGCTGCTACGAGCCGACCTGGGGCGCGTTCAAGGGCCGCACGCGTCCGGCGCCCGGCAATCACGAAGGCCGCACCGCGGGCGCGTCCGGCTATTTCGCGTATTTCGGCGTGCCGCCGTACTACAGCTTCGATCTCGGCGCGTGGCATCTCGTCTCGATCGACAGCGAGGCCGAGATCGGCGCGAGCTCGCCGCAGGTCGAGTGGCTGAAGCGAGATCTCGACGCCACGGCGAAGCCGTGCATTCTCGCCTACTGGCACCATCCGCGCTGGAGCTCCGGCCGTCATGGCGCGCAGGCACGCGACCGCGGCCGGCAAACGGGCGCGCTGTGGGCGGTGCTCGCGGCGCGGCACGCGACGCTCGTGCTGAACGGCCACGACCACGATTACGAGCGCTTCGCGCCGCGCGACGGAATCCGCGAATTCGTCGCGGGCACGGGCGGCGCGGCGCTCCGCGACTTCGTGCGCCCGATCGAAGGCAGCGAGGCGCGCGTCGCACGGCAGCACGGCGTGCTGGTGCTCACGCTGCATCCGCGCTCCTACGCGTGGCGCTTCGTCGGCGTGGACGGGCAAACGTACGACGAAAGCGCCGCCGACGTCCCGTGCTCGCGCTAAGCAGACCGCATTAACACCGCCAACGGAATCGCCGTCATCCTGAGCGCAGCGAAGGATCTCAAAATCCGCAACTTGCGATCCTTCGCCGTCCGCGCGGCTCAGGATGACGTGTGGCATCGGCGGCACTGTTCCGCTTAGCATGTGGCGATGGATTGCCGTGCCGGCTGTGGCGCGTGCTGCATCGCGCCGTCGATCTCCTCGCCGATTCCGGGAATGCCGGACGGCAAACCGGCGGGCGTACGCTGCATCCAGCTCACCGACGATCATCGCTGCGCGCTGTTCGGAAAGCCGGAACGTCCCGCGGTTTGTAACGCGCTGCGGCCGTTGCCGGAGATGTGCGGCACGAACGCGCGTAAGGCGTACGAGTACCTCGAGCGCCTGGAGCGGTTGACGGCGCCGGTTAAAATTGCATCGTGAACGACTTCCTGGAAGCGCATGTCGTGCTCATCCCTTCCGAGGTCGGCGGGCGCGGCGATGCCATCGCGCCGCGGGCCGGCGACTATCGTCCGTTCGTGAAGAGCGCCGCCGGCGCGATGCTGCGGCTTCGTTTCATCGAGGGGCCGCCGCGCATCGCGCCGGGGCAGGAGGGCCGTGTGGTTGCCGAGCTCGAAACGCCGGTGACCGACGACGCGCTCTTCGCGCCCGGCGCGGAGCTCGACGTCGTCGAGCACGAGCGCGTCGTCGGCATCCTCACGGTTGCCCGTTTTTTCTGAAACCTATCGCGACGCCACCTCCTTCGCGTCCGGCGCGCGCTCGGCCATCGAAATCATCGACAGGAAGTCGTGCCGGTAGCCTTCGGCGTCGCGGCCGAGGGATTGTTGCGCGATCTCGCGCACCTGGCTGAACGACGAGGAACCTTTGTAGGGCGAGCTGCGAAGCAGCATGCCGAGCTCCGCGACCGAGGCCGCGAAGCGGAGATTGTCCGTGGCCGTGGCAAAGGGCCCGGATTCATCGGCCACCGTCGTCGTCATCAGCTGGCTCGTGTCGCTGTCCGGCGCCTTGTAGCGCAGTTTCAGCGTGAGCAGCTCCGGCGAGGACGTCGCCGAGGGGCTGACGGCGGTCGATTGATATTTGAGCGGATCGACTGGCGCGAGGCCCGAGTCGCCGCCGGGCGGCACCAGTTCGTAGAGTGCCGTCACTGAATGACCGGCGCCGAGTTCGCCGGCGTCTTTGCTGTCGTCGTGGAAGTCTTCTTTGCGCAGCAGGCGGTTCTCGTAGCCGATGAGGCGATACGCCAGCACCTTGGCCGGATTGAACTCGATCTGCAGCTTGACGTCCTTCGCGACGGTGAAGAGCGTGCCGCCCATTTCGTGGACCAACGTCTTACGCGCCTCGGAAAGGTCATCGATGTATGCGTAATTGCCGTTGCCCTTGTCGGCGAGCAGCTCCATTTTCGAATCTTTCAAATTGCCCATTCCGAATCCGAGCACGGTGAGGAAGATGCGGTCCTTGCGCTTCTCCTCGATGAGCTGTTCGAGCTCGCCGTCGCTCGTCGCGCCGACGTTGAAGTCGCCGTCGGTCGCGAGAATCACGCGGTTGTTGCCGCCGTCGATGAAGTTCTCCTTGGCGATGCGGTAGGCGAGCTCGATGCCCGCGCCGCCGGCGGTCGAGCCGCCGGCCTCGAGACCTTCGATCGCGGAGAGGATCGCGCCCTTGCGGTCGCCCGGTGTCGATGGCAGCACCAGGCCGGCGTTGCCGGCGTAGACCACGATGGCCACACGGTCTTGCGCGCGGAGCTGGTTGACCAGCAGTCCCAGCGACTGCTTCACCAGCGGGAGCTTGTTCGGCATCTCCATCGAGCCGGAGACGTCGATGAGGAAAACGAGATTCGCCGGCGGGAGGTCGGCGGTCTTGATGCGCCGCGCCTGCAGGCCGACGAGCAGCAGCCGGTCCTTCGCATTCCACGGGCACGACGCGATCTCGGTCGTGACGGAGAACGGATCGGCTCCATGCGGATCGGGGTAATCGAACGTGAAGTAGTTGATCAGCTCTTCGATGCGCACCGCGTCGCGCGGCGGCCGTTGGCCGGCGTTGAGGTAGCGCCGCACGTTGCTGTACGAAGCGCGGTCGACGTCGATGGAGAACGTCGAGAGCGGATTGTCGACGACTTTCAGGAACGGGTTCTCCTGAAAGCGCCCGTACTCCTCGGTATTGTGCACGACGTCCGGTGCGCCGGCGATCTTCGCGGCGCCGAGGCCGCCGACCACGCCGCCCGCCACGCCGCCGTACACGTAGCCGGCCGTTCCGCCGGCGACCGCCTCGTTGCGTTCCTCCGGCACGGCCAGCGGTGCGGGCCTGGGCGGAGGTGGAGTGGACGCGGTGATGTTGCCGTCGACGACCTTCGGCGGCGGCGGTCCGTTCACCTCGTTCTTGCACGAGACGAACAGCAGCGTCGCGAAGAGCAGCGCCGAGAGGATGACGATCAGCGTCAGCATCGGCGAGGAGACGGGGACGAGCTTCGGTTTGCGGCGAGTGCGCATGGGCGGCTCCTTTCGCCGCTTTAGACACCTCGTTTTTTCGGAACGAAACTCGGCTGCGCGCGGCGATGCGCGCGGCGCGGCGCGCTGCGTGCGGGGGCGACGCGCGCGGGAGCGATGGGTCGCGCCGCCCGCGCCGCCGGCATCGACTCGCCGAGGTACGTCATGCGCGCGGAGCCGCGATAGGCGTGCGTGATCAGCTGGCCGTTGACGTAGAGCGCGTCGGGCGAGCGGTAGACGTCGCCGCCGTTCTCGACGAGAACCCAGTTGTTGCCGAGGATCGAGCGGAGATAGCCGGCCGCCATCGCCTCGTCCGCGGGCGGGATGTCGACGCCGCGCAGCGTCACCGTGGCGCCGCCGTCGAGCACGATCGTGCGGCTGTCGACCACGCGCGCCACGCGCACCATCGGAGCAGCCTGGATGGGAAGGGTGAAGAGACAGAAAACGAACATCGCGAAGAAACGCTTCATTGCTGGTCGGCGCGGAGGGGACGACGTGCCGGGCGGGTGGACCGCCAAGGTGGGCGCGCGGAAGATACCACGTTCGTGCGAGAATGCAAACGCGCATGGCCGGACGGGTGGGGAGACGCAATGCAGCGCCGCGGCAGTCGTCGTTCCGCACGCTCGCGCTCCTCATGCTGCTGCCGATCGGCGCCCTCCTCCTCTTCGTCGGCTACCGCTTCGCGCGCGACGTCGTGCGCCATCCCATCGTCGAGGAGAGCGCGATTCCGGTCCGCGCGCCGGCGAAGCGCGCCGGCCGCCGCGGCGACATCGTCCTGATCCTCGACGACGTCGGCTTCGACCGGCAGCCGCTCGCCGGCGCGATGACCATCGATCCGAAGGTCAACTTCTCCGTCCTCCCGAACGCGCGCAACGCCACGCTCTTCGCGAACGAGCTGAGCGCGCGCGGCTTCGAGGTCCTCTGCCATCTGCCGATGGAGCCCGACGACTTCCCGCGCATCTCGCCCGGCCCCGGCGCGGTGCTGACGAGGATGACGGACGACCAGATCGCGGCCGTGACGCGCGCGAACGTCGCCGCGGTGCCGCACGCGCGCGGCGTCAACAACCACATGGGCTCGCGCGCGACGGCGGACCCGCGCGTGATGACGGCGGTGTTGGCGGCGCTGCCGCACGGCATGTACTTCATCGACTCGCGGACGACGGCGACGTCGGTGGGGGAGTCGCTGGCGCGGCAGATGAACATCCGCACCGCGGCGCGCAACGTGTTCCTCGACGACGTGCAGAGCGAGGCGGCCATCCGCGCGCAGCTCCGCGAGCTCGAGCGCGAGGCGGCGGCGCGCGGCGTGGCGGTGGGGATCGGGCACATGTACCCCGCCACGATCAAAGTGTTGACGGAGGAGGCGCCGCAACTGCGCGCGGCGGGATACCGATTCAGGCGAGCGTCGGAAATCGTGAATTGAGGCCGCGCGATTGCCTGCATGAGGCCGCGGGATCCCGGCCGGCCACAGAAATTCAGAACGCAGAATGCGAATGCAGAATCGAGAAAACAGGCGGAGCTT
>Ga0070717_10002801_pt1 | contig 12343 bp, 13 predicted proteins | sample LARL113metaG_FD_71366 | JGI IMG/M metagenome (GOLD analysis project Ga0070717, IMG submission 71366) | Corn, switchgrass and miscanthus rhizosphere microbial communities from Kellogg Biological Station, Michigan, USA - LAR L11-3 metaG | ecosystem: Host-associated > Plants > Roots > Rhizosphere ...
ACGCTGCGGATGCGCCTGAAAAGCGGAAGGCCGGCGGTTCGACCTGCCCTTGACCACCAGTTTTGCAGTGTAATCAGTTCATTTGGCCGACGCGGGGAGCCAAAGTGGCGGGCTCCGACCACGTGACAACGCATCCAGAGCGCCAAGCGAGCGACTCCCTCGGCTACGCAGGCTGCGGGTGCCGCAGCCCGAGGGTGATCTACAGCTCGAAGCAGCGCTCCTTGGAGAATGGCTTCATGTCCGAACTGCCTAGTACCGGCGTGGATGACGACGTGAGTTTCGGTCGCCTTGATCAGTTTCGTGCTCAGTGCGCGACGGCGGTTGCCCAAGTTCTTTCCAGAACCGTCTCAGCTGTCCGGCTGACATCTCCTGCCACGGTGCCGTGCGGGTACGGAAAAGCCAGGGGGTGAGAAGCCGTTGCTGTCTGCGGCAGAAGGCTTCATTCAGTTCCTGCCGGTGGTATTGCGCTCCTTTCGATGGGTACGGGCAGAGGCTGAACTCGCATTCGGCCGTGCAGTTGGAGCCCGGTGCGGCGTCTCCTGCTCTACCTAGGGGCCGGTTCGGGTCGAGCGGGGATCGGTCTTCAGCCAAGCACGGCGGAAGGTAGATGTGGTTGGTGCGCTGCAGCCTCTGGTCGCGGTCGCTTGGCCCGCCCCGCTCGCCGAGGTTCAGTAGCAAAAGCACATCGGCCAAGAGTTGCTGGGCGCGTGTGTTGAGCGCGGTCCATCCGGTGGAAGGCGGAATCCAGAGGTTGTGTTTGCGCCGTGCTCCTGCCCTCGCCGGTGAGGACCCGACTCTGGAAACGACGCCGCTCTCGTCGATCCAGATGTACCGCTCCGGCAGCCCAGTCTCAAGGGCCCTGACGGAAAGTCGGCAGGCCTCAGCTACGAATGGGTGTACTTTCCGCCGGTCGCGTCGCTGACTGCCAGCTATCCCGGACCAGTGCGCGACTAGAGCCTTGTAGTCAGGATCTCGCTCGTGATCTGGCCGCCCGCTCCCGCCGTCCGCTAGATGCCATAGGGTCAGCGCGTGCAAGAGAGTAATCTTCGTGAACCAGAAGTTACAGGCATCGAGCATCTCTTTTGCCTGCTCTATTAGATAAGCGCGGGCATCTTCGCGGACGTGCGGATACCCACGGCGGCGGTTGGCCGCGTATTTGAACCCCTGCGCCAGGGCGATCTCAGATGAGAGGCTGGAACGGCTTCCAGGAGGCTGCCGGTTCTGCTCGTATACCGACGCGAGCCTCTGCTCCAGCACTTCTCGCGCAACTGCCTGCGCGTCGGAACCGGACGCCGATTCAACAAGCAGCGGTGCCAGCCATGCCCGCATGACGTTCCGTCGGTGCGTCTCCTCTTCCTGCTGCTCCTGCTTCTTTCCTTTCTCGTGTCCTTGGCTGTCATGGTCTGGCTGGTGGCTGGCGCGGCCTGTTCCGGTCTGGTCCCGTTCACCGAGTAGCCGTGCCAGCCATGCCCGCATGACGTTCCGTCGGTGCGTCTCCTCTTCCTGCTGTTTCTTTCCTTTCTCAGGTCTGCGGCTGTCATGGCCCGAGTCGTGGCTGGCGCGGCCTGTTTCGCTCTGCTGCCGTTCACCGCTCTCGGTGAGGGTGCCGCGATTCCCGGCGTCCCGAGCCTGGTCGTGGGGTGGCGCGCCAGACCTGAGAGCCGCTCTCAGTTCGTTGAGAGCGGCGTCGCCACCGGGCCCGATTTCCTGCGCGGCCGCGAGCCGTACGGCGTACGACGATTCATGACAACCGATCTCGAAGAGCTGACCATACGCTGGCGGAGGGAGTTCCTCGTTGTGGCGGCGCCGTTCTGTGATGACGCGCCCCGCCTCGCCGAACCGGCGCACTAGGTTGAGCTTGGCGTGCTCTAGAGTGCGGGGATCGCGTGCCACCAGCCTTGGCCATTTTTCCATGACCTCCTCGGCAATGGCCCAGTGCTGGGGAACCGGGTCCAAACTGTCGATTTCAAGCGCGGTGGCGTAGAGGTCAACTGCCTTTGCGTCGGAGCGTTTGCCGGCGGCCTCACGCAAGAGCTGGCGCAGATTTCTGGGTTCGTCCGGCGAGCAGTCGCCGTCGATCTTTCCCTGTGTGAGCCCGCTCGGGCTCACCTGATCAGCTTTGGCCCTAGAGTGCAACACCAGAGCGATTAGCAGCTCTCGTCCAGCCTTCTGGAGTGCTTTCTGTCGGAACTCGGCATCCGCCATGGCATATCCGATAAGCCTCGAACCGAGGTATGCCTGGATGATTGAGTGCGGGAAGCGGACGGCATTCTTCTGTGCCTCCACAAGTTGGAGGTGCGTTCCCCACGTCGCGGCGAGGCGAACATCGAAGGTGGGGGGAGCATTGAAGGAGGAATGCTCGCTGTCTGTCAGTCGTTTGTGCAGCTCTCGGATGATCGGCGGCTGCTCGGCGATCGGCAGAGGCTGATCCTGGCTATCTTTCTTCACCAGGTTATTGAATTCTTCGAGTTCAACTTGGAGCTTATCCTGTCGCAGGCCAATACAGGCCAGAACGGAAAGGTACTCGATCGCCGCCATTCGATTCTCGCGTCCCAACGCAACACCAGGCGGGAAGTGCCCATTGACGAGCGCATCCTTCCATGCTCTGAGCAGTCGCAGCCGCAGTGTCGAACGGTCGACACCGCGGGTGTCGAGCTGCTGGCCATCCCGAGTGGCTGAGACGTACATCAGCAACCCGGCACGGTGGAGCTGGTGTGCGATCTGCATATACAGCGGCGTCTCGGTTACTTCCGCCGTCTCCACGATCCAGTCGATGCGCTGCTCGCCTTCGCTGGAATCTCCGAGCTGGATGTAGTCAAGCGCTGCCTCTTCGCTCAGTGGCTCCAGTTCGACGAGCGCCGCCTCGGTACCACGGAGTGGATCGTGGGGCCGTGATGCAACGATCAATGGTAGTTCTTGCTTGTTGGCCTGACGTATTGCCAGCCGGATGAGATTGTCGCGTTCGGTCTGCGCCTCGTCTTCGGTCAGGGCCTCTTCCAGCCCGTCGGCCAGCACAACGATCCGGCCTTCCTTAAGCAACTGCCGCCAGACCTTCTCCCCCTCGTTCTCGGACAAGATCCCAGTTTCAAGGTCGCTCATGAATCTCGTGCGCGCGAGTTCGCGGAAGTCAAGGTTCTGCTGAGCATCTCGCAACCGCACCGCGACCGGAACGGCGCGCTGATGTGCCAGCTGTTTGGTCAACCTGACCAAAAGTGCAGTCTTTCCTGTGCCGATGCCGCCGACGACAACATGCACACGCCGGGTGTGTAGATCGCGCAGATCCGCAATCATTACCCGGCACAACTCGTCGCGACCTACGATTTCGCCGATGACGTTGCCGGCTGTTGGCACGAAATCCTGCGGGCGGGAGCGCGCTGTTCGCAGGTATCGCTTCCGCAGGTACCAAAGCCGACCGAGGAGGAAGAAGGCGGACACGAGCGCGAGAGTGAGTATAGGCACAAGGAAACTAGCCAGAATGCCGCAGGACAGGGCCCTCTGCTGGCACCTATTATCCATGGCAAAGGAACGGTGCACAAACACAGCGTCTAGTGCCCATGCCAACCCGCCCAGCAGAACAAGTCCGCCTCCATAAACGAGAATTCTCACGCTTCGCTTCAATGGGCTGCTGCCACGCCAGTGAAGCTTCCTGTCAATCCGATGAGGAGGCCCGGGGCGGGTGTGGCGCCTGTTCCGGATTCTAGTGACGGGCCGATAAATGTCAGATAGCACGCGACGGAGACGTCGGCGAAAGCGACTGCGCCGCGGCCGTTGCCTGGCGTTAGGTGGAGTGAATTTCCCTGGCACAGTGGAATCTCCTGGTGCGGGGCGGTTCATTTCCTCACCTCAACCTTCACGGTTAGGGGTCGACCGGCAGCGCGCGGATTATCACACGACAAGGCCACAGCATCCGGCGGTCGCCCGCGCAGTTGGGTCGTCCCGGTCGATCCGTTCCAGGACAGTGCTTCATCGAGGTCATCCACCAGCCCACTACGTATGCTGATTTGCGCCTCGAGCGCGTGCAGCGGTCGCCGCCTGGTACGTTCAGGCTCCATCAGCACCCAGTCGTCGTACCGTCCGGGGAGTAGGTCAATGGTGTCAACACCTGACGAGATCATCTCCAAGGCGCCCCGTGCGGCTGCGATTCGGATGAGCCGGTTCGCCCAGGCGCTCACGACGTGCTGGTCGATAAGCACATCATGGCGCATGGCAAGGCCATGCTTGCCGACCTTCAGCAACGGGATTCCACTGTGGTTGCGACACCAGAGGGCCCACTGCCAGTTACACGCTGCGCGAATGCCGCCGCAGATCGGCCACAAGGCACCTGCGGTATAACCACGCTCAACCCCGCGACAGCGAAGAGCTACGAACGCAAACAGTCGCTTGCTGCCCTTGGGAACGGCCAAGCGCTGACGCTGGTACGAGACGTAAGGCCCCTCAAATAAGCAGCCGGTCGGTATGGCATCATCTGATTCTCCGGCCATCAGCATGTGCGCGAAGCCACCGAGCATCGGTGCTCACCCCCGAGCAGGATCTGTCCCTCGTAACCATGTTTATATGGGCATCACCCCGCTGTCACTACTTTTGGTCCTCTGAATCAGAGCGGCACGGTCCACGGGATTGGTGTATGAGGTTGCAGCCCAGTTCTGACCGATTCGTTACGAATAGTGCACCGGAGATCCCGGGCTGAACGCCGCGCGGCCGTCTTCAGCATCTCATTGGCCCGGCACAGCTCGGCGTTCTCCGCTTCAGCCGCCTGATCTCAGCCGACTCGTCGCTGCTCACGCCGGACCACCGCCCGGCGTCCTTCGGGCTCACATAACGCCTGATCATGCTGGTGATCGAGGCGGTATGCTCCTTGGCCTTGGAGCCTCACGATCACCTCCATATCAGCCATGTGAGGACGTTGGCGCCGGGCCAGCATGCCTTACGCTATCATGGGATATCAAGGAGGCCGGGAATGACGGATATGCTGATCCGGGACGTGCCTGACGATGTCATCGCCGCGCTGGATGCGCATGCAGGACGGCTGGGCCTTTCGCGCAGCGAGTATGTCCGGCGTCGGCTGGCCCAGGACGCAGCGACGCAGGGCTCTCCGGTCACCGTCGAGGATCTGGCCCGATTCACTGAGGTCTTTGGTGACATGGCTGACGAGGATGTAATGTCGCGAGCCTGGCACGATGACGACCTGGCTGATTGATAAATCAGCCCTCGTCCGTCTGGCCGCCAGCCCTGATGCTGCTGACTGGGCGATGCGGATCGAACGTGGGCTGGTGCGGATCACCACCGTGACCCGTCTGGAGGCCGGCTATTCAGTCCGGTCCGGACAGGAGTTGCGGGCCGGATTGCGGCAGCCGCCCTTGTCGTCCATGCCGGTGGAATACCTGACTCCCGCGATCGAGGATCGGGCGTTGGAGGTCCTTACCCTACTCGCCGACCGCGGCCAGCACCGTGCTCCTTCAATACCTGACCTGATCATCGCCGCGACGGCGGAGCTGGCCGGGCTCACGGTCTTGCACCTCGGCAAGGACTTTGAGGTAATCGCTCAGGTCACCGGCCAGCCCATTGAGCGCCTGAACATGCCGCAATGAGCGCCCCAGCCCAGCAGGCACCTGAAACCCAAGCCCAGCAGGCACCTGAAACTAAGGGATAGTCCAGCGGCACCTCGGCGACCATCCGGACCACACGCTCACGCAGCTCCGGCGAGCCCAAGTTCGGCTCATGTGATGGAGGCCCTGGAAACTTGGGGGGTTCAGACCGCTACCTGTGTTCAAGTCACCTGGACGGTGGCCTACCTGCCGAGGAACGTCCGACCGTCAGGTTGCGTCCGCTGATGTGGTGTTCGATGTTTCCGGTGTTGAGCGTGGCGTCGTGATGTGAGACGGCCACCGCGTGATCCTCGTTGAGTTCCGGTCAAAGATCTCAAGGATGAGGAGTGCCACGCGATGGCCGCAGGACCCAGTATCGACGTGTCGGGCTGGCTGGAAGAACAGCTCGCGCAGGCGAGCCCGGATCTGCTCCGGGCCATGGTCACCTCGTTCGCCGAGGCGCTGATGGGCGCCGAGGCCGGCGCGGTCTGCGGGGCTGCCTATGGCGAGCGCAGCGCAGAGCGCGCGAACACCCGCAATGGCTACCGGCGGCGGGAGTGGGACACCCGGGCGGGCAGCATCACCCTGGCCATCCCGAAGCTGCGGCGGGGCTCGTATTTCCCGGGCTGGCTGCTGGAGCGGCGCCGCCGGGCCGAGGCTGCCCTGGTCACAGTGGTGGCCACGTCCTATCTGCTTGGGGTGTCCACCCGGCGGATGGAAAAGCTGGTGGAGAGCCTGGGCATCACAAGGCTGTCCAAGTCGCAGGTCAGTGAGATGGCCCGGGATCTGGACGCGGAGGTGGAGGCGTTCCGGACCCGGCCGCTGGACGCCGGCCCCTATACCCGGCTTGCTCGATGACTGGCTCGCCGGCCCTGGCCGCGACACGCCGCCCGGCCCCGGCCAGCGCGTCCGGCTGCCCGCCGGGCACTGGACCGGCGAGCGCGCCGCCACCGACATCCTGGTCCTGGCCCGCAAAGGACGCGCGTCCGCCTCACTCGGCACCCTGATCGCCAGGCAAGGCGGCAAACACGTCCTCTACGGCAGCGCGCTCACCCTCGCCGCCACCATCCAGGCCTGGGCCGCACACACCGACACGCCGGCCAGCGAGCTAGCCCGCACCGCCGTGCGCTGACCACCGCTACCATCCACAACATCAGCCATCCCGTTGCGACGATGGCTGGAATCCGCCGAGCCAATGTCGGCAGACGCCGGGCCACGCCAAGCGACGACAAACCATGGTTTCCCCAGCTAGATCGCTCAGCAGGCCTCATCCAGCCACCCGCAGCGACGCCGCGGATGCGCCTGAAAAAGCGGAAGGTCGTCGGTTCGACCCCGCCCTTGACCACTTCTTCTCGTGGCATCTGCCAGCCCTCTCACCTGCGCAATAGCAGGAGGAGAGGGAGCACGATGGACGACCGGACCTCTACTACGGCCTCGAACTTTTGAGGCGGCCGACTGTATCTCGGCACGCGTAAGCGCCTCCGTACGGCCAGGGGACATCTACCCGGGGCGTAGCGTCACGGCGACGACAGCCAGAAACCCACATCGGATAGTTCCCGGGGAGGTCTGTCTGATGGAAGTCCACGGCGAAACACGCGCGGCGGTGAGCGCGGGAGGCGCGCGGTGACCGCGCCACCGAGTGCCGCCGGAGATGGTCTGCCGTATTCGGAACTCCGGCTGGCAGTCGCGTTCACCGGCGGGGTCAGCCTGGCCGTCTGGATGGGCGGCATGGCCCGGGAGATGAACGTTCTGCTCGCGGCGAGCCGGGCCGAGCGCGGCGAGCAGGTCAAGCCGCCCTGTTCAGCGGAGAGCCAGCGGGTGCGGGATGGTTATCAGCGCCTGCTGCACCTCCTGCGCCTCAGATCAACCGCGTACCAGCGTGCCCCACAGCGGGGCGCCACTCCTTCTCGCGATCGGGACGCGGGCACGTCCATGCCGAGCACGAGTTGACCCCACAGGGACCAGAGCAGAAGGCGGATGCCATGTCCGACACGCCAGCATCGCACTCCACACGGGTCGTCGGCGACGCCCTCACTTCTCCGCCGGGCAGATCGAGGGTCGTTCAGATGATGCACGGCCAAGGGACCGGCCTGCGCGACCTGGATGCCCACGAGATCCCGGAACGAGACTTCAACGTCGTCCTGAGGTCCGGCCAGGACAACAACACCCAGCGCTGGGTATTGACCGACGCCGGGGGCGGTCTCTATACGATCATGCAGGTTAGCAGCGACCGCTATCTCGACGCGCACGAGATCGAGAGCCTTGACTTCCGCGTGGTGACACGGCCGCGGCAGGACAACGACACGCAGCTCTGGCGCCTCCTCCCCTCGGGCGGGAAGGTCCTGATCCAGCAGGTGAGCAGCGGCAGGGCGCTCGAGCCCTATCTGACGCAGGACATGGACTTCCAAGTCGTCACCCGGCCGCGCAACGACAATGACGACAACCAATGGTTGTGGGAGCCTCTGTTCGACGCCTTCGGGCGCACGTTCGCCGTGGACCGCTCGGCACCGTTCAATACTCCGCCGGCCGCGGGCGCCCCGACCGCCTGGCTCAACCCGGGTCTGGGGGTCGAGAACATCGCATATCGCACCACCGCACTGCGGCTGCACCTGCTGACGCGCGACGCGCTGGGGGTCACCTTCGTGCAGCCGCTCACCGACCTGGCCAGAACCGTCGACCCCGGCACCCCGTTGGCAGTGAGCAGCCCGTTCGGCTTCGTCGACACCAACCGAAGCCTCAACTTCCTGCTCTACGTCGACCAGGCACGGATGGTGCACAGCCTGTCCTGGTCGACCCACCCGGTCGGTCACGACAACCTCAGCGGGGCCGCCGGGGCACGGAAAGTCGCGGACAACAGCAACCCGGTCGGGTACTACATACCCGTCGCCGATATTCATCACGTGATCTACCGCGCGGACAACAACCACCTCTACGACTTGAGGTGGGACCGCGACGATGCCGTCAACCCCGGCCGCGACCTCACCGGGACGAAACCCGTCGCCACCGGCAATCCCACGGCTTTCGTCAACGCCACGGGAATGAACTTCGCCGTCCACCGCAGCGCATCCGACGGCCACATCCGCAGCCTCAACTGGCTGGATGACGTCGGCGAACCCGGCCTCGACGACCTGTCCGGCGTTGCCGGCACACCAGCGGCCGAGGGCGACCCGGTGGGCTACTACACGGCCCACGACGACACCGTGCAGATCGTCTACCACAGCGGTGATGACGGGCACCTGTACGAGCTGTACTTTTCCGGGAATGCGCCCGTCGTTGGCTGGGACATCACCCCCCAGGGTGCCCCGAAGCCGACCGGCACCCTCGCGGCCTACTACAGCGCGGGCACGAACACCAAGCACGTGAACTACTACTCCGCCGACGACCACCGGCTCCACGAGATCTGGTGGGTCCCCGGAGAGGCGGGGACGGAGCAAATCGACCTCACCGCCGAAGCCAACGAGGCGCCGGCGCCCGAGGACCGGCCCGCAGCCTTCACGGTAGACGGACCCAACTCGCTGCACGTGGCCTATCGGGGACCCGGCCGCCACATCTTCGAGCTGCGCAGATGGTGGTTGTGACATTGACCGCATCGTTCCCCTGGCGGGGGTCTGTCCCACTAACTAACGGTGTTTCCGGCGGTTGTTAGTAGGTCTCGGCGGCCGGGAACCGGTCGCTGAACGTGATTGCGAATGCGTTGCTGGCTGGCTTCCATCTCATGGCCCATCTTGCCCGGCCGGTTCCAGTGGGGTAGAGGGAGCGGGTGACCAGGTAGAGGCACTTGAGCGCGGCCTGCTCGGTCGGGAAATGGCCGCGGGCCTTGACCGCCCGCCGGTACCGGGCGTTTGAGGGCCTCGATCGCGTTCGTAACCGGTATGAAGAATGCCAGGCGTCGCCGGTCCGCTGGCCGCCCGCCTCTAGTGGGGCGGGCTGGCTGGCATACGGTGCCACCGTCCGGGACAGGGGCGCCGCGAGTGAAGCAGGGTGGGCAGGCCGGTCTTGTTCGATGGGCTGAGAGCCCGTGTTAGTAGGTGGCCGCCCCCTGCGACCTGCCCGGTTGCGCTGCGCGCGCTCGGTCGGCCGGAGGTGCTGTGGCTGATGACAACCCCGGCGTGGACGCCGCAGTTGCGCTGTCAATTGTGGCGGCGGCCGGTGACTTCACCCAGTTCCGCGCCCCCTGAGCGGCTGGTCAGCTATCTGGGGCTCAACCCGGGGTGCGCCAATCCGGCGGGCAGCCCGCTAGCCACGGCCGGATCACCAAGGCCGGCCCCGCCCGCGCCTGCGGCATGCTGGCCGAGGCCGCCTGTGCCGCGTCGAAGGCTCCCGGATCGCTGCGCGCGTTCTACCATCGCGTCCGCGCCCGCCGCGGCATGCATATCGCCATCGTCGCCACCGCCCGCAAGCTCGCCGTGCTGTGCTGGCACGTGAAGTCAGCCCGCCGCCGTCGGGATACCTCACGTTTCCGGCGTAGCGTAGATGCGCCGCCACCAGAGCTCGTAACCCCGCCCTTGAAGATCTTTAGGCGACGATAACCGAACAGCGCTGCGCTGCCAACATGAGGCTGCTTGCCGTGGTCAGGCTGTCGGATCTGAGTGACGCGAGTACCTCGACGGAGCGGCAACGCAGCAAGGTCGATACCTATGCCAGCCTGCATGATAACGAGGTGGTCGGACTGACTGAAGACCTCGACGTGCCGGGGACCGAGTCGCGGCCTTGTAGCCGTCCGGAACTAATCCTTGCGCTAGAGACCCTTTGTGGCGCGTGTGCAAGACCCGGTTGTCCTAAGCCGTCGGTTTATGAAGAGGAAGATTCGGCTTCCAAAACTCTGTAGTAGCGAGTCGGGGCATTCATGCAAACGGGTCTGAATGCGGAGCACTTAGGTGCTATTGATAATCGTCTGAAGGCGAGATTTGAGGAAATGTCGGCGGGCGGTAATCGTCTGAGAAGTACTCCGTGACTTCGCTACGAGCCAATACGGGGTCACCATTGACATAATGGGCCGCTCGGTCCAGATCTTGATCAGGGCTACGACTCCACCTACAGCCGCAGTAAAGCAGGAGGGTATGACCGCGGCGGTCGCTGTGGCCACATGCCAGTGCTCCGCGTAGCTCAGCCACGGCCCGATGCCACGCGTTTTGCTGCCTGGCTTGCAGAGCCGTGGAGGGTCCATCTCCGGCGCGGCCGGGCCGCTGGAACACCGACGTGCTGGGGCGCGGGCTGGCGGTCGGCGTCTTGGTGCACGGTCGGCCCGGCGGCCGCCGTGCAGGCCGCAGCTCAGCAGCTCAACTGGAGCATCGGGCGGAAGGCACAGGCCTGAACATCCTGGGTCAGGCCAAGCCGTGAGATGACGACACCACCCGCCGGGCGGTCGGCCAGGCCGGGGCAATGCGCCGCCGCACCATCCGGCCACCACGCCACGAGCATCGGGCCTGCACGCGGGCCGGCTTGCCTCAGCACGAGCATCCGGCCCGCACGCGGGCTGGCATGCATAGCACGATCTGGCCGGCCAGTCGGCGGCCCTTGCCCGCCGCCGTCTCAACGGACGTCCCAGGAGATCATGATGCGAAGAATCGCCCACCCGTCACCGCTCGCCCAGGCAGTCATCCTCGTCGCCGTGCTGGCGGCGGTGGCGTCGTGCGCCACGAGCACGCCGACCGGGAACCCGGCGCCCGCCCCGAGCACCGGCTCATCCGAGCCAACTCAGCCAGCCGCGCCAGCGCAGGCAACGCCGTCATCGAGCCCGCCCGCGCCGGCTGGGGGCACTTCCTGCGCCACTGGCGCCTGGCGCTCCGCCCCGCTGAACGTCACCCGCGAGGTGGCCACGCCGCCCATACCGCTTGTCGCCGCTGTCCGCACCGCGACCCACCCCGAGTGCGGCTACGACCGCATTGTGCTGACTATCACCGGGCCAGTGCCCAGCTACCACATCCGGCATGCCACGCAGGTCATTGCCGACCCGTCCGGCAAGCCAATCAACCTGCCCGGCCGCAGTTATCTGCTGATCACACTGCGTCCGGCCCAGGCTCACACCGACTCCGGCACCGCCACGATCACCCGGCGCGTGCAGGCCCTGGACTATCCCATGGTGACGGGATACGCGCTGGAGGGCGACTTCGAGGGCGTCATCAACCTCGCCCTTGGCCTCCATGGCACCGCGAGCTTCCGCGCAGGCGAGCTTCCCGGCCGCCTGTATGTGGATGTCAAGAACTGACGGCCCAGGACCTCAAACTGAGCACCGACCCGGGTGCTGCGCGCTGGAGCCAGCCTTCCTGGCCGCCGTACTGGACGCGGTCCGGCTGCGGCCCCGATGACAACATCACCGCGACCGCCATCCAGGGTCCGCGACATCATCACCTAGCTGATCGATGCTACGCATCGGCCACCCCGCTGTTGAGCTCCACGGGGCCTTCACGCGGGCGGCAGCTTGCCTCCCTGCCACCCTGGTGGAATCGCCCGCCGTAAACATGAATAACCCGGGTCCTCGCCCACCAATCGGTTCGGCCGCGGAACAGCGAGGACGGAGGAGGTTGAAGAGATGGGGCCTGGCACCGGGCTCAACGGCGACGAGTTGATGGCCGTGACGAATGACTGGGTTGTGGCGATCGTGTCCAATGACGCCGCACGGATCGCGGCCCTCATGGCCGACGAATGGGTGATCGTCTCGGACTCGGGGATCTCTCCGAAAGAGGAGTTCCTGTCGCTGGTGGCGAGCGGCGAGCTCACGCACTCGGCGATGGAGCTCGTCGGCGACGCCCGCGTGC
>Ga0070717_10002802_pt1 | contig 12341 bp, 10 predicted proteins | sample LARL113metaG_FD_71366 | JGI IMG/M metagenome (GOLD analysis project Ga0070717, IMG submission 71366) | Corn, switchgrass and miscanthus rhizosphere microbial communities from Kellogg Biological Station, Michigan, USA - LAR L11-3 metaG | ecosystem: Host-associated > Plants > Roots > Rhizosphere ...
CAGGCGCTGGTAGTGCTCCTTGGGCCAGAAGATGTTGTTGGCGAAGTAGCCGTCGCCGTAGAAGGCCGCCTGCTCGGCGATCTCGGGGGTGCGGATCGAGCCGTGCCAGACGAACGGCGGGACATCATCCAGGGGCCGCGGGATCGAGGTGAAGCCCTGGAGCGGGGTGCGGTACTTACCCTGCCAGTCCACCACGTCCTCGCGCCACAGCCGGTGCAGCAGGTTGTAGTTCTCCAGCGCCAGCGGCAGGCCTTCCCTGATGTCCTGGCCGAACCACGGGTACACCGGGCCGGTGTTGCCGCGGCCGAGCATCAGGTCCATCCGGCCCTTGCTGAGGTGCTGCAGCATCGCGTACTCCTCCGCGATCCGCACCGGGTCGTTGGTCGTGATCAGCGTGGTCGCCGTGGTGACGATCAGCCGCTTCGTGGTGGCTGCGATGTAGGCCAGCAGCGTGGTCGGCGAGGAGGAGAAGAACGGCGGGTTGTGGTGCTCGCCGATCGCGAACACGTCCAGACCGACCTCTTCGGTCTTCTGCGCGATCTGGGTGATCGCATCGATCCGTTCGGCCTCGCTGGGCGTATCTCCCGACACCGGGTCCCGGGTGATGTCACTGACCGAGAAGATCCCGAACTGCATGCCGTGCCTCCGATATATGCGTTTGCATGTAGTTGAACCGGCGAGGGCAGCGGGGTATTCCGAGTGCGGGGTGCTCCGGGGGGATCGCGCCTTGCCCGTTATACTCGTTAGACGAGTTAAATCGGCCCGGCGCCTTGGCCCGGGTGGCAAGCGGACGGGTGGCGAGCGGATGTCCTGGCAGGAGAGGTTGCTCGCGGCGGTGCACGACACGCCCGGTATCGCCCGGGCCGCGGCGGCGCGGCAGCTCGGCATGTCCAGCGGCCTGGCCACCGAGACCACCGCCCGCCTGGTGTCCGCGGGCCTGCTGGCTGAACGGCCGTTGCCGCCGGCCGGGCAGCGCGGGCGCCCGACGACCGCCTTGCACCCGCATCCGCGCGGGCCGGTGGTCGCCGCAGCGGCGATCACGCACGGGACCTGGCGGGCCGCCGCCGTCCAGCTGGGCGGGACGACGCTGACCGCGACCGTGCGGCCGCACCGGCGTGACCAGCGGGAGGTGCTGCTAGCCGTGGGCGCCGAGCTGGGGATTCTGCACCGGAGGTTCGGGCCGCGGATCCAGGCGGTGGCGGTGGCGGCGCCGGGCACGGTCGTCGGCAGCACGCTGGTGCACGCGCCGAACCTCGGCTGGCACGACGTCGACCTGTCGGTGCTGTGGCCCCATTACGGGGGCGGGCACGCGTTTACCGCGGGCAACGACGCCACCTTCGCCGCGGTGGCCGAAGCGCGGCGCGGCGCGGCGGCCGGGGCGGGGGCGGCGCTGCACCTGTACCTGGACGCCGGCGTCGGCGGGGCGATGCTCAACGCGGGGCGCGCCGTGCTGGGAGCGCACGGGACCGCCGGGGAGTTCGGCCACATGCCGTTCGGTGATCCCGGGCTGCGCTGCGCGTGCGGCGCGATGGGCTGCTGGAACACCAGCCTCAACGGCTACTCGGTGGCCCGGCTGCTGGGTGATCCGCCGCCGGCGGACGAGGTCGGCTACCTACGCGGCGTGCTATCGGCCGGCCGCGCGGGACAGCCCGGCGCGCTCGCCGCGCTCGGCCAGGTCGCCCGGTCGCTCGGGCGCGGCACAGCGGGCCTGGTCAACGCGCTCGACCCGCACGTGGTCACGATCGGCGGGCTCGGCCGCGACCTGCTCGAGGTGGCCGGCGAGGCCGCGGGGCAGGCCTACCTGGCCGGGCTGATGTCCTTTCGCACACCCGCGCCGCCGGTGATCCCGGCCCGGCTGGGTGATGAGGCGCCGCTCGTCGGCGCCGCCGAGGAGGCGTTCTCCCTCGCGCTGTCCGAGCAGGCCCTGAAGAACTGGACGACGCGTGACCCCGGGGAGGGCTGATGGACCTGAGCCGCGTGCAGGCGGTCCTGCTCGACATGGACGGCACGCTGGTCGACTCGGACGCGGCGGTCGAGCGGGCCTGGCGGGCCTGGGCGGCCGAGTACCGCGTGGATCTCGGCCGCGGGCCGCTGATCGCGCACGGCATGCCCGCGCTGGGCAACGTCCGCCGGCTCCGGCCGGACCTGTCCGAGGGCGAGGCCTCAGCGGCGGCCCAGCGCCAGCTGGAGTTGCAGTACGACGACGTCGCCGACGTGACCGCCGCCCCGGGCGCGGCCGAGCTGCTCGCTGAGCTGGGCCGACTGGGCCTACCCTGGGCGGTGGTGACCAGCGCGGATCCGCCGCTGGCCCGGGTCCGGCTGGCCGCGGCCGGGATCAGGCCCGCGCTGCTGGTCACCTCCGACGACGTGCGGGCCGGCAAGCCCGACCCGGAGGGCTACCTGCTGGCCGCCCGCAAGCTCGGCGCCGACCCGCGGCGGTGCCTAGTGGTGGAGGACGCCGAGGCCGGGGTCAGGGCCGGGCGAGCGGCCGGCGCCATGGTCGCGGCGCTCAAGGGCGTCCCGGCCGATATCACGATCGCCGACTTGCACGAGCTGAGGTCGCTACTGGGTCAGGTTGAGAACCCGAGGGCGTAGGTGACCGTCCGGGCCGCCAGGCGGTGACCGGGCGGCAGCGGCGGGCCGCAGGAGGCGCTGCCGATTCCGTGGTGGGCGGTGTCGAGGTGCAGGTAGGTTCGGCCGTCCGGGACCAGGTCGGGCGTGTGCCTGGCGGCGGTGAGCAGCTCGGGTGACCAGCGGCGGACGGTGAAGTCGACGTGCGGGTCTCCTGTCACGGTAAGGGCGCGGCCCGCGGCGCCGGTCAGGGTCAGGTTCCTGGCGTGCATGCGGTTGCCGTTCTCCTGGGGCCGGACGTACGGGGTGGCGAGCGCGCCGGCAGGCGCGGTGAACCGTCCGACGCGGGTGGCGTGGTACGTGTCCCGGTAGGCCTCGCCCGGGCCGCGGCCGAACCAGCTCACCTCCTCGACGGCCGCGTCGAGCACGAGCCGCAGCCCGATCCTGGGCAGCGGGCAGGGCCAGGTGCCGTCGGGCGCGACGTGGACGGACAGGCGGCCATCGGTCATCCAGGTGAGAGCGGCGAGCATGCCGAAGTCGGCGCCCGCGGGCGCGATTCTCAGCCGGGTGCACAGCGCGTCCGCCTCGTGCTCGCAGGAGAGGATCTTCTGCTCCAGCCGGTCCAGGCCTGCCTGGCGCCACGCGCCCGCCACCCGGACGTCGTTGTCGGTCGGGGCGCGCCAGAAGTCCAGGGATGCCGAGTGGACTCCGAACGGGCCGAGGCGGCGGAGCTCGCCTTTGTCGCGGTCGAGGACCGCGCAGCCCAGGGTGAGATCTCCGGTGGAGTTGGCTGGAGTCGCCGGCTTCACGGGTGGCTTCCCGGCGGGCTGGGCCAGCAGGGCCTGGGCGAACGCGATCTCGTGGCCGACCGCGGCCCAGGGCATGTCCGCGGCCAGCGTCGCGCTGACGGTCAGCCAGCGCTCGCCGTCAGGCGCTGACGCCGTAGCGTCGATCAGCGCCTGCGGGAAGCCGGCGGTAGCGGCGTCTCCCGGCGGCACGTCCGGCATCTCCAGGTCGCCCGCCGCGACCGGCACCCCGCCGTCCTCGACCGTCCAGCCGAACCGGTAGGCGTGCAGGCCCGCGGCGTGCTGCCGGTTCTGCACCGAGATGCTCCGGGCGCCGGGGTCGATCGTGATCCTGGCCGGGGCGAATACCGCCTTGGCCTCGAGCAGCCCGGGAGAGGGGGTCCGGTCGGGGAAGACCAGGCCGTCGATGACGAAGTTGCCGTCGTGCACCGTCTCGCCGAAATCGCCGCCGTAGCCGAAGTACGGCTCGCCCGCCGGAGTGATCTGGGTGATCCCGTGGTCGATCCACTCCCAGATGAACCCGCCGTGCAGGCGGGGGTGCCGGTCGAACAGCTCGGCGTAGTCGGCCAGCCCGCCCGGCCCGTTGCCCATGGCATGGCCGTATTCGCACAGCATCATGGGCAGGCGGCGACGGTGCTCGTCGTGCTCGGGGTTCGCTGTGACGGCTTCCTGGCCGCGGCCGATCGCGTCGAGTTCGCCGTAGTCGGTGTACATCCGGCTGTAGACATCGGTATAGAAGGCGCCGGGCTCGCCCTCGTAGTGGATCAGCCGGCCCGGGTCGCGGGCCCGGATCCACCCGGCCATCTGCTCCAGGTTGCGGCCGGTTCCGGCCTCGTTGCCCAGCGACCACATGATCACGCTGGGATGGTTCTTGTCCCGCTCGACCGTACGCTCGATCCGGTCCAGGCAGGCCGGCAGCCAGCGGGGATCATCGCTGGGGTTGCCCCGCCAGCCGGCCAGCGCGAAACCGTGGGTCTCCAGGTCACACTCGTCGATCACGAGCAGGCCGTACTCGTCGCACAGGTCGAGGAACCGCGGGTCCGGCGGGTAGTGGCTGGTCCGCACCGCGTTGATGTTGTGCCGCTTCATCAGCACGACGTCGGCCCGCATGGTGGCCTCGTCCAGGGTGCGGCCCGTCACCGGGTGCCACTCGTGCCGGTTCACCCCGCGGAACTGCACCGTGCGGCCGTTGAGCCGGATCTGCCCGTCGCGCACCTCGATACGGCGGAACCCGACCCGGAAGCCGATGTCCCCGCCCGGGCTGGTCAGCACCGCGTCGTACAGCCGGGGGTGTTCGTCCGACCAGGGCTCGGCGGCGACCATGTGCTCGGCGCCGGCCGTGACGCCGGTAATGCCGAGTTCCGGTACCGACAGCGTGGCCGGGCGGCTGGTCTCCACCCGGAGGACGCCGGCGCCGTGGTCCGCGTCGTAGCCGGCATGCACGAAGAAGTCCCTGACCGCCCCGGGCGGCTCGCTGATCAGGGTCACCCCGCGGAAGATGCCTGACAGCCACCACATGTCCTGGTCCTCCAGGTGGGAACCGGCCGACCACTGGTGCACGCGGACCGCGATCACATTATCTTCAGGCCTAACGAGCCGGGTTATATCGAACTCCCGGACCAGCCGGCTGCCCATGCTGTGGCCTACGGCCGCGCCGTTGACGAACACGGCGAAGCACGAGTCGACCCCGTCGAAGCGGACCAGCGTCGACCCGCGGGTATCCCATTCCGGCGGCAGCGTGAAGCGCCGCCGGTACTCGCCGACCAGGTTGTGATCGGGCACCCGGGGCGGATCGACGGGGAAGGGATAGGTCACGTTCGTGTACGCGGGCGCCCCGTACCGGGGCGGCCCGGGCAGGCCGGCCAGCTGCCAGCAGGACGGCACCGCGATGTCATCGAACCGGCTGTCGTCGAAGTCGGTGGCCTCGAATCCCGGAGTCAGGTCGCGCAGGCTCTCGCCGTAGCGGAACTTCCACGTCCCGTTCAGGCTGAGCCGCTGGCCCCCGGCCTGCGCGGCCCGCGCCGGGATAAAGCCCTGTCCGGGGCCGAACGACTCGACGTAGCCGAGATCACCATCGCTCATGCCGCGATCCTGCCGTACCGGAGGCCGGGTGGGTAGCCGAGGCCTCGGTGAGCAGGTGAGCGAAGGCGGGGAGGTAGACCACGCTGGCCAGCCGCAGCTCGGGCCAGCGCGGCCCGAGGGTGGTGCCGCTCACCGCGCCGTTCGGCCCGGTGAAACAGTCCTCCACCTGAACCTCGTCCCAGCCGATCTGCTTCGCGGCCGCGGCGGACGGCGTCCGCGCGAGGTCGACGGTGATGAGCCTGCGCGGGTCGAAGCCGTGATCCACCGGCTCTTCGGCCCAGAACGCGCACCTGGTCTCGCTGTCGACCCGGCCGAGGAATCCTGCCATCGCCTGGAAGACGCAGCGCATCACGGCACCCCCGGCCGGGTCAGGCCGGTGACGGAGCGCGCTGGGCGGGGCGGACGGGACGGGCCGCTGACGGGGCGGAAGGGCCGCTGGGACCAGACGAACGGGCGGTTGGTCCACACCAGGGGGCGTTCCACGTCCGGCGACTCCCGGCGGAACTGCCGGTTGAGCCAGAGGTAGCTGGTGCAGGCCGGGTTGAGCTGCCCGTCCGCGAGCACGAGCTGCTCCAGGCGGGCCACGAAACCGGCGGCCGGACGGGCCAGGATCTCCTGGTCTGCGCCGCACGCCGCGAGCAGCACGACGGTGGCGGGGATGGCGAAGCGGGACAGCGCGGCGGCATAGCACGTGTCGGCTATCACCGTGATGAACGCGGTGGGCGGTACGGTGCCGAGCAGGGCAGCGACCTCGGTGAGCGGAAGCGCCCCGTCGGACAGGCACCATGCGACCTCGGGCGGTCGGCCGAGGCCGGGCCGTCCGCGGTCGCTGTGCCCGGTGAACGCCAGCAGCAGGTGCCCGCGCGGGTCCAGTCCGGCCGCGCCCCGCCGGAGGGCGCCGATGACCTCGGCCCGGCTGGCGCGGGCGCCGAGGAGTGTCCGCTGGCGTGTGATCCCGGCCGCGGCAGCCAGCCGGGACGTCCGCTCCAGGGCGTCACGGCAGTCCCCGGTGCCGACGTAGATGGCCAGGCCAGGCGGGTCAGCCGGCATGGCTGTAGCTGACGGTCAGCGTCGGGACGTGGTCCGGGATGCCTCTGCCCCTGATGTCGAAGGCCGCGTCGGTGCCGGGCCCCGGCCGCATGAGCGGAGGCGGAGGGATGCACTTGACCGATTTCGCCGTGCTCACCGTCACGCGGTCCGGATCGATGACGTGCAGCCGGGCGGCTCCCCGGGTGCGGAAGTGGTAGGTGCCCGGGTCGAGCTGGATGATGTTCGTGCCGGGCCGCAGCAGGTCTCCGTGGCGTTCGGCGGTGACGCCGCCGTCTGCCGCCTGCGCTACCCGGTCAATCCGGATGATCTCGTGCGCGGTGAGGATGATCGTGGCAGGCGCGGTGACGTTCAGCACCACGGCCAGGGAGCTCAGCACGTGCGCCCGCGGGTACGGCTGCATGACCACTCCGTTCCGATCGGATGGCTGCATGCTGACCCGGCGCGCTGGAACGCCGCTGCAACACCGCTGGAGCGGAACCACGTAACCGATTAAGTGGGCTTCGGCTGGGTCGCAAGTTGGCCATAGCCGGGGCGGCGCGATGCGGCCGGGAGCAGGGGCAACGGGGCGGGCCGGCTACGCGGCAGTGCGAGATAATGCGAGGTCGTCGCCGCCTGTTGGCAGCCGTAATAATTCCGTGATATCTGCGAGAACCAGTTGAGACCATCCGTCCGCGTCGCTAACGTGACTCCCCGTGTGGCCGTTCGGTGCATGGCACCGGCCGGATAAGGCAAGCGGGTGCGAAAAGGAGCGTGACTGGTACGTGAGCCGAGTGCTTGCGGGGGTGTCGGGGATTCGTCGCGGCGTCGCCTTGAGCGCGGGGCTGGTCATGGCCGGCGGGCTCGCGGTCTTCGCTAGCGGCGCCGGCGCGGCGCCGCAGCCGACCGTCAGCCAGGTCCAGGCCAAGATTAACCAGCTCACCACCCAGTTCGATAAGGTGAGCGAACAGCTCGACCAGGCCAGCCAGCAGCTGTCCGCCGCGCAGACCAAGCTGTCCCAGGTGCGGGTGCGGCTAAACCACGCCAACGCCCAGTTCCAGGCGGCGCAGACGAATGTGGCGGCCACCGCGGCGGCGGCGTTCGAGGACACCGGGGCGACGTCGATCGCGGGGGTGCTGACCTCGGGTGACCCGTCGGTGCTGCTGCAGCAGGGGTCGCTGCTGATGGAGCTGTCGGGGAACCGGAGCGCGCAGACGAAGCAGCTGCTCGCCGACGCCAGCCAGCTGGCCGGGGTGGAGCAGGAGATGTCGCGGACCGAGGCCGGGGTCGCCGGCCTGAAGCGGCAGCTGTCTGACCACAAGACCTCGCTGGGCAAGCTCATCGACACGCAGAAGGCCACGCTGGCCAGCCTGACCGTGCCGCAGCAGCAGACCGTGCAGACCAACTCGATCGGCGCGGGCGGCACGACCTCGGCCACCTACAGCGGAACCACCTCGACCCAGGGCGGCAAGGCCGTGGCCTTCGCCTATGCCCAGCTAGGCAAGCCGTACCAGTGGGGCGCGACCGGGCCGGGCAGCTACGACTGCTCCGGGCTGGCCCTGGCCGCCTGGGCCGCGGCCGGGGTGAGCATCCCGCGCACCACCTACGCGCAGTGGGCGGCCCTGCCGCACATCTCCACCTCCGCGCTCGAGCCCGGCGACCTGCTGTACTTCGACGGAATAGGGCACGTGGCCATCTACGTGGGCGGCGGCTACATCATCGATGCCCCGCAGACCGGAATGGACGTGCAGAAGATCCCCCTGGCTGGCTGGTACAGGTCCACCTTGGTCGGCGCGGCCCGCCCGTAGCCGCTCCGATGGGAGAGCCATTCCGGCCGGTCGCCCCTTTCTGGCGGCAGGAGGGCTACCTGTAGATTCTGGCCGGCCGGTGACGCCGATACCGGTCTGGCGCCCGCTGAACTGGTCAGAGCAAGGTAGAGAGCATGACGCTACGAAGGGACCAGATCAACCGGCACCGGGAACGGGCCCGGCAGGAGCGCGCGGAACTGGACGCGGTACTCGATGCCGGGCACCACATCGGGACGCTGAGCACGGTCGCCGACGGCAGGCCGTGGGTGGTGCCGATGCTGTACGGCCGGGCGGGCGACCGGATCCTGATGCACGGCTCGGTGGGCGCGGGGGCGCTGCGGTACGTGGCCACGGGGGCTCCGGCCGCGCTGTGCGTGATGCACATCGACGGCTGGGTCTACGCGCACACGCTCTTCGACTCCAGCGTGAACTACCGTTCCGCCGTCGTGCACGGTGAACTGCGCGCGCTCAGCGGGGACGAGGCGATGGACGCGCTGACCCAGATCTCCGAGTGCCTGACGCCGGGCCGCTCGGCCGAGGTGCCGTTCCACACCAAGAAGCAGCTCGCGGCCACCACCGCGCTGGCGATGGACATCGTCGAGGGCCAGTGGACGGTCAAGATCCGCGACGCGGGCCCGGGCGAGCCCGAGCCCGGCGAGGCCACGCCCGGGCTGTGGACCGGGATCCTGCCGATCGTCAGCGCCTACGGGCACCCGCGAACCTCGGCGCACGTGCCGGCTGACACGCCGGTCTCCCTGTCGGTGCGCGGCGTCCTGCATTCGGGCCGACCTGTCATCTGATCCCCATCAGGTCGGCGGTGACGTGCCCGATCAGGGCGGCCGCGCCCTGGGCCATGGTCTCCGGCAGCCGCGAGTACCCGCAGAGCAGCCCGGACCGGCGGGGCGGCCCGGCGCAGAACGGGGACAGCGGGAGGCAGGCCAGGCCGGCGTCGGCCAGCCGGGCGGCGGCGGCTTCGTCGTCCAGCGGCCGGTCGAAGACCAGTGCGACGTGCAGCCCGGCCTCGATGCCGAGCGCCCGGGCGGCGGGGATGTGCTCGTGGCAGGCGGCGACGAAGCGCTCCTGCCGGGCCCGGTAGGTGCGCATGGCCCGAGACTGATGCCGGGTCAGCGCGCCGGTGGCGATGAAGCTGGCCAGGAAGGCCGCCGAGACCTGGCTGACCTCCTCGCCGGAGGCGTCCAGGTAGCCGGCCATCGCGGCGCGGAACCTGGCGGGCAGCACGGCCCAGGAGACGCGCAGCCCGCGGGACAGGATCTTCGAGCTGGTGCCCAGGTAGACCACGTGACCGGCGGCGGCGGGCATGCTCCGAAGCGGGTTGAGCGGGGGCACGTCGTAGCGGAACTCGCCGTCGTAGTCGTCCTCCAGCACGAGCGCGCCTGCGGCCTTGGCCCAGGCGAGCAGGTCGGCCCGGCGGTGCACCGGCATCCGCCCGCCGAGCGGGAACTGGTGGGCCGGCGTGACGTAGCAGGCCCGGTCGCTGCCCCGCAGGTCCTGGGCCCTGATGCCGTCGTCGTCGACGGGCACCGGCCGGATGACCGCACCGGCCTGGCCCAGGGCGAGCCGGGCCTTGGCGTAGCCGGGATCTTCGAACGCGACCGGCTGCCCGGTCAGCCCGCAGGTAACGGCGACCGCCCGGAGCGCATTGCTCACGCTCGGGAACAGGAAGATATCCTCCGGGTCGACGGCTAGCCCGCGGGCGCGGCGCAGGTGGCCGGTGAGCTGATCGCGCAGGTCCTGCTGAGCCTCCCGGGTGGGCGAGGCGGCCAGCCGCATGGCCCGGGTCCAGTCCCGTTCGGAGATCAGGCCGGGGTCGGCCAGGCCGGGCCGCAGGTCATAGGTGATCGGGCTGGCCGGGCGCTGGACCGCGGGCGCGGGGGGAGGCAGACCCAAGCGCAAGGCGCCCGTGAGCCCCGCGCCGGAGGCGCCCGTGAGCCCCGCGCCAGAGGCGCCCGTGAGCCCCGCGCCGAACGCGCCAGCCCGCGCAGCGTCGCCGGCGCCGCGCTCCACGTAGGTGGAGCCGCCCGGGCGGGCAACCAGGAACCCGGCCGCGATGAGCTCCTCGTAGGCGGCCACGAGCGCGGTCCGGGCCACGCCGAACGTCTCGGCCAGGGTCCGGGTGGACGGCAGCCGGTCGCCGTCGTGGACCTGGCCGCGCGCGATGGCGTCGATCAGTGCGTGCGCCACCTGGCTGGACCGGGGGCCGCTCCGGCCGTTCAGGTCCAGCGTGAAGTTGACCGGGGTGGCCGTGCGCGTCACGCGATCCGTCCGTCATTGTGGTTCGGTAAACAGGTCAGGCTTCCAGCCTATGGGTGGTGCCAGTGTGGGGCATGGTGACAGTATGAGCGCGCTGCGGATCTCGGCGGTCACGATCACCCCGGTCGCGTTCGCCGACCCGCCGCTGCTGAACTCGGTCGGCGTACACGAGCCGTGGGCGGGGAAATTCGGATAGAGCGGGCATTTCGGACATCGGAGGGTGGAGCGGCACCCCAGTGCCAGGGCGGACACCCGGTCCGTTCGGGAAGTTAAGGACGGTCAGCGGCCCTGGCCGGCGGTGTAGGCGCGGACGTCGGCGACGCTGAACCAGCTGCCGCTGGAGGCGGTCAGGGTGATGCGGACGTAGCGGACCGGGGCGCCGGTCAGCGGGACCGTGGTGAACTGGCCGGTGCCGGCGGCCGAGGCGACGGCGGTGCTCCAGGTCGTGCCGTCGGTGCTGGTGGTGACGGTGTACCCGCGCGGGTAGTCGCCGGTCGACACCCCGGTGTCGAAGACGACCTGGCGCGCGGGGATGGCCCGGCCGAAGTCAGCCTGGAGGTACTGGCCGGGGGCCTGGCCGGTACCAGTGGTGTAGCGGGTGCTGGCGTCACCGTCCACCGCGCTGGCCGCCGTATCGGCGGCCGGGTTCGCGGTCGCGGTCCAGCCCTGCGGGCTGACCTGGCGCAGCGCATACGATCCGGGGACGGTGCCGCGCCAGGTGAAGGTGGCCAGCGCGCCGCCGGGCAGCGTGTAGGTGAAGGCCTCGTCGCCCTCGCGCACGCCGAACGTGCTCGGGTTGTCGTTCTCGTTGTGCGCGACCAGTACCGTGCTGCCGTCCGGGTTGCGGAAGGCGACGTCCATGACCTGCCCGTTCCATCCCGTGGTGCCGAACGAGGTGCTGGCAATCCGCACCGCCCCCGGCTGAACGAAGCGGGCCAGGTGCCCGAGCGTGTAGTACTCGGCGTTCCGGGTCACGGTTCCGCCGGGGCCGATCGTGACGATGGGGGTGCAGGTGGCGCAGCCGCCCACGTGCGGGCCGCCGGACGGGTCGAGGGCAAGGTTCCAGTTGATGACGGTTTCGGCCCAGTTGCGGGGCGAGCCGATGATCAGGTTGCGGGCGTGCCACTTGAGCGTGTCGGAGAAGGTGTTCGCCGGGTCGGCGGACTGGCTGCCCGAGCACTCGGTGAAGTAGATGGCCTTGTCCGGGAACTGGTTGTGCAGCGTGGTCATCGCGCTCGGGTCGCCGAAGTAGCAGTGGTAGGCGACGCCGGCCACGTACTTCGCGGCCGGCGAGTTCAGCACGTTCTGCGGGTAGGCGTTGATGTCGGCGGTCTCGTCCGGCGGGGTGGCCGCGACATCGTTGGGGTGTTCGGTCCAGTTGTGGTCGTAGGCGAAGATCTGAGTGTGCAGGCCGGCCGCGCGCAGCATCGGCCCGAGGTCCTCGATGACCTGCTCCTCCTGGGCCGACGGCATGTCGGTGCCCGGGTAGCCGGAGGGGGTGCGGTTCTGCGGCTCGTTCTGCACCGTGATCGCGTTAACGGTAACGCCGTTCGCCCGGTAGGCCTGGACGAACTTCAGCAAGTAGAGCGCGTAGGAGCGGTAGATGCGCGGGTCGTCGATCAGGCGGCCGCCAATGAGGAGGGATGGGGAGGTGGGTGGGGAGCCGCTGGTCTTCATCCACGCGGGCGGGCTCCACGGGCTGGCGATGATCTGCAGGTGCGGGTTGATCGCCTCGGCCTGGCGGAGCAGCGGCAGGATCTGGGCCTGGTCGTGCGCG
>Ga0070717_10002803_pt1 | contig 12336 bp, 3 predicted proteins | sample LARL113metaG_FD_71366 | JGI IMG/M metagenome (GOLD analysis project Ga0070717, IMG submission 71366) | Corn, switchgrass and miscanthus rhizosphere microbial communities from Kellogg Biological Station, Michigan, USA - LAR L11-3 metaG | ecosystem: Host-associated > Plants > Roots > Rhizosphere ...
CAGCGGATCGTGATTGCCAGGCAACAGGAACACCGGGCGATGCGTCCGCATCATCGCGAGCTTGCGGGCGACTGGCTCCCACCAGTCTCGATCGGGCCCCGGTTCGTCGAACAGGTCCCCCGCGCACAGGATCGCATCGGCCCCCCGCTGGTCCGCGACGAGGAGGATCTTGTCCAGCACGTGGAGCCGCGCGCGTGCAAGCGTCTGGCGATCGCCTTCGTCGAAGCTTTGGAAGCGGCGGCCGAGATGCCAGTCGGCGGTGTGGAGCAGCTTGAGAGCCACGTCGTTGTCCTCCGAAAGGGTCATGCGATCTCGATTTCCGCATCGAGGAGCCGCTCGATCTCGGGCGCCGCATAGCGACGCACGTGGGTGTCCTGCCGCCAGCGCTCGTAGTTGTCGTCGTCACCTGCGCGCAGGCGCGCGATCTCGCCATCGAGCCCGTCGATCTCGGTCTGGACTCGACGCAACGCTGCCTCCGCGCGGTCGCGTTGCTCGGAGCCCAGCGCGGCGTCGCGGCTGGCCTCGGCGCGGGCGAGCCGGATGAGGGCCAGGTCGCGTTGCTGGCTCAGCAACAGGACGCGATCGGTCAAGAATCGCTCGATCTGCTCGAGCGTGCGCTCGAACCGAGGCTGCTCGAGCGCTCCCGCCTCGCCCGTCTGCTGGAACATGAGCTCGTCGAGCGCGTCGTCGAGCGCGTCATCGCTCGCGTACGAGGAGGTGGGCGATGCAGCGCGGTCCGTGATGACGCCGTCCAGCAGCAGTTGCAAGGCGACCTCCACGGCGAGCGGCTCCTCCACGTGGTCGAGCACAACCACGGGCAGCAATCGTTCGACCGACTCGAAGCCGCGATACCGGACCCGCAAGAGCCGCATCCGTCCACGCTTCCCCTTCAACGGCTGCGTGTCGGGCCCCCGCGTGACGATGCGCAGCGTGAATGTGTGGCCGCGCGTCGCAGCCCGCACACTCTCGAGCGCAGCCTGCACGAGAGGGTGGCCGAGGTGGAGTGACGCCAGCGGTGAGCCGGCAACGGCGTTACCAACGAGGCACGCGGTCCCGTCACGCAGCGACTCCGGCAGGTGCGGGGATCCGGCGACGGTGATCTCGGTCGATTCGCCGCGGGCGTCGGAGCGATAGAGGATGTGCGATGCCTCGAGATAGTCGAGCACCACGCGCTTGACGTGCTCGTCGAACTCGGCGAGCTCGCGCGGCAGCTCCTCCTGGATCCGGCGGAATGCTTGCCGCACCGTGCTGTCAAATCGTCGCTGGATCACTTCCTCGGTACGTTGCTGTGCCGCCTCGAAGTCGCGACGCTTGGTCGTCAGCGAGTCCCGCAACTCGCGCAGCTCGCGCGCGACCTCGTCGAGCGTGCGCGCGCGCTCGTAGATGCGGCGCAGCTGGGTCTCGAAGTCGTTGCCCATGGCGCTCGCGAGCGATTCGGCTGCGATCGGGCCGGGACGGTGCAAGACCTCGTCGGTGGCGCCCAGGACCAGACCGAACAGGTCGAGCTTCTGGCTCAGGATCTCGAAGGTGAGCTGTTGCGCCTCGTTATCCTCCGCGAGGAAGTTGATCACGGTGACGTCCCGGTGCTGCCCGTAGCGGTGACATCGGCCGATGCGTTGTTCGATCCGCTGCGGATTCCATGGCAGGTCGTAGTTGACGACGGTGTCACAGAACTGCAGGTTGAGCCCCTTCGCCCCCGCCTCGGTCGAGATCAGGATCCGCGAACGGACCTGGAACTCATGGACGAGCGCGAGGCGGATCGCGACGTCGGGGCTCGGCCGACTGGGAGGTGGCAGCTTGCGCCCCACGTCCTCGTACCAGCGATCGAGCGCCAGGATCTGACGCGGCAGATCGTTGGTACCGCGAAACAGCGTGATCTCGCTCTCGGTCACGAGGTGGCTCTCGACCAGCAACGACTGCAAGTACGCCTGGGTCGTCAGTGACTCGGTGAAGATGACGAGCTTGCCACTGGTCTTGCCAAGCTCCCCCTGCTCGATCACCAGCTTGACCGCACGCAGCAACGCGCGCGCCTTGCTGTCCGCCGGAAGTGCCCGCGAACGGGCGATGAACCCTTCGACGCGCGCGAGCTCGGCGCCGATCCCTGCGCCGTCATCGCGTGCCTCGGCGCCTTCGGGCTCGACGACGTCCTCCGTAACGTCGTCGTCCTCGAGATCGCCGAGCACGGCCCCGCGGTCCGCGGCTTCATCGGGCGCGCGCCGATCGCGCAGTTGCCGCAGCCGGTCGGCAACCTTCTGAAGACTCGCCGCGAACGCGGGAAGCGAGGACGCCATCCGGCGATGGAACCCCAGGAGCAGGAGCTTGCGCTGGTTGCCCTGGAACGCGAACAGGCCCGGCTCCAGCAGGTAGGCCGTGACGTCGTCGTACAGTGCGCGCTCCTCCGGAGTCATCGCGTAGTCGAACCGCCGTCCTTGCCGTCCCATGAACGGCTCGCGCATGAATTCCTGGGCCTGGCGGCGAAGCGTGCGCTGAAGGACGGTTGCCAGCCGTCGCTGCAGCTCGTGCGCCTGACCGTCGGCGAGCACGCGATCGTCCTGCGGACAGAACACCCCGCGGAACGTCGGAAGATCGCCCAGCAGCGTGCCGGTCGGATCGACATAGTGAACGAGCCCCCACAGCTCCAGAAGCGAGTTCTGGATCGGTGTCGCGGTCAGGAGCAACACGGGCGTCCCCGCGTCGCGCAATGCGGCGGACAGGCGCGCCGCCATCCTGGCGAAGGGTGAGTCCTCGCGAAGCATGCCGTGCGCGTCGAACCGCTTGTAGATCCCGGCGAACACTTCGTGCGCCTCGTCGATAACGCACAGATCGAAGCGCTCGGCGGCTTGCAGAAGGGCGACCCCCGACTCGCTGCCGACCAGGTCGCGTGTCGCGAGAAACACGCCGTCACCGGCAAACGTCAGCTCACCGCGGACGACCTCGTGGGCGTCGATCGCGAACAGCCCGAACAGCTCTTGCTTCCACTGGCCGAGCAGCGCCTTGGGCGTCACGACGAGTACGCGGCGGGCGCCCTCCGCGAGCAGCTGCGCGATCACGAGGCCCGCCTCGATGGTCTTGCCGAGGCCGACCTCGTCGGCAAGGATGCAACCACCGTCGGAGAGTCTCGCGAGGGCGAAGACAACGGCGTCGATCTGATGCGGATTGGGGTCGATACGCGCGGCGCGTTGCGCCGCCGCATGTCGGCGATGCTCGTCGGCGCGCCGGCGGCGAACGAGGTCCTCGGCGTGATAGAGCCGCTGGACGACGTGAGGTGTATCGCTACGCATAGGCGGCCTCGCAGCGCGCGCGGAGGGTGTCAGGAAGCAAGGACAACCTTGTCTCCCTCGCGCCTGGCGCGACCGCGTTTCACCAGATGTGCGACGGCGGCGGTCAAGTGCTCCGCGACCCGCCCGCTCGCCCGTGGGAATCCGAGTGACTTTGCGGTGAGCTTCACCAGCTCGTCGTGCGACAGGGCGATGCTCGCGCGCAACACACCTGCCGCCGCATTGGCGATCTCCTCGAGCGGGACCTCTTGTGCGTCACGTCGCGCTTCGGGGGGCGCGAGCCGGACGCCGCTGTATGCGTCGGGCTCCTGGTCAGCTCGCCAGATGATCTCGTTTCTGATCGTCACGGCGCGGCCCAGGACGGCACGCAGCCGTTCCTCGAGCCGGCTCGTGGTGCGCTGGATGGCGAAGCACGGTGCAATCCTGCGAGCCAGCACCGTGACCGAGACCGGCGCTTCGATCTCTACGATGCCGAGCAACACGCGCTTGAGCTCCGTGCGGTGACGGTCGTCGTGGACATCGTCCGGGGTGAACCGGCCTTCGGGCACCGGGGCAATCCGGTAGGCCTCGATCGACGGCCCGGGTGAACCCTCGCGAGCGATCTGGATTGGCTCGACGCGGGCACCCGCGCGCGCCACAGGGCGGGAGTCCTCTCGCCGAGCCGAGGCAACTCGGACCGGCTGGGACTCGACCTGGCTCGGCGTGACGATCGCGAGAGGCTCGGGCGGCGGCGAGACGGGCGGTGCCGCCGCATCGACCTTCGCCTGCTCGATGGCCTCCACGATCTTCTGGATCTCGCGCTCGGGCGTTTGCCACCAGTCGGTGGACCACACCCGGTGGATTCGCCAGCCAAGCCCTTCGAGAACCTGGGAGCGCAGCCGGTCTCGCTCGCGCGCGGATCGAGCGGAATGGTAGTACGCGCCGTCACACTCGACCGCGAGCACGTAGCGACCCTGCTGATCCGGATGGCGAACGCCGAGATCGATGCGATACCCGGCGGTGCCCACTTGCGTGTCGACCTGGTAGCCGCGCGCGCGCAAGCGGTCACAGACCTGCTGCTCGAACGGCGAATCGAACACATCGGAGGTCTGCAGGGTGAGCGCTTCGGCGATCGCGGCCGGACCACGCCGCGCGTAGTCCAGGAAGGTCTTCAGGTGCTTCACGCCCACCGCGTTGGTGCGCGTGAGATCGATGTGCTCTGGCTTGATCGTCGCGTAGACGACCAGCTCCTCACGTGCCCGCGTGATCGCGACGTTGAGGCGCCGCTCGCCGCCATCTCGGTTGAGCGGTCCGAAGTTCATGCTCGACTTGCCCGTCTGATCAGGCCCGTAGCAGATCGAGAAGATGATGACGTCGCGCTCGTCACCCTGGATGTTCTCCAGGTTCTTGACGATCACCGGCTCCGGGTGGGTCTTCGCGAAGAACGGCTCGATCTCCGGATAGTCCTTCTGCGCGCGGTCGAGCAGGTCCTCGACCAGCTTCTGCTGGGCCTGCGAAAACGTCACAACTCCGTAGGTCCGCTTGGTCGAGTCAGGCGAGCGCAGGCGCGCGACGAGATCTGCAACCACGGCCAGGGCTTCTACTTTGTTGGTGCGTGACTCACCCTTGTCGTACACACCGTCCACCTGACGCAGCTGCACACCTCCGCCCGTTCCGAACGCGAGCGCCGACGGGAACGTGTTGAGCCGGTTCTTGTAATAGTGGTGGTTCGAGAAGGCGATCAGGCTCTCGTGCCGGCTTCGGTAGTGCCAGTCCAGCCGCCGCTCCGGAAAGCCGGCCGCGAGACACTCGTCGAGGATGCTCTCGAGCTCCTCGAACGCATTCTCATCGGGCGCTTCCTCCTCGCCTCCACCGCTGTCGAAGAACGACGTCGGCGGAAGCTGCTTCGAGTCGCCAACGATGACTGCGCTTCTCCCGCGAGCCAGCACGCCGACAGCCTGATGCGTCGGAATCTGCGAGGCCTCGTCGAACACCACGATGTCGAATGGCGGAGCCTTGGGGTCAAGGTAGGTCGCGACCGACATCGGGCTCATCAGGAACACCGGTTTGAGCCGGGCTGCGAGCGACGGAATCTCCGCGAGCAGCTTGCGGATCGGCATGTGGGAGCGCCGTTTCTGCAGCTGGCGCTGAATGATGCCCATCTCGCCGCCCGTGCCGCCGTTCGTGCTCGCCGGTAGCCGTTGCGACACCCGGGCGCGGGCCGCCGCGCTGCAGTTGACGAGGTGCTTGCGATCGAGATCAGCGAAGCTCGCGATCCGACGCAACTGCTGCTCACCGTCGAACGCGTTCAGCGCCGGCTCTTGCGCAAGCGCGCGCCGCAGCCACGCCTGATACACGCTCCGCTCGAAGCACGCCGACAGCTCGCCAAGGGGCAGCTCGGCGCGTGCCGCGGCGCCGACAAGCGCAGTGCAGCCCGCCGCTGTCAGCGCGCTCGAGGTCGCGAGATAGTCGTGCCAGGCGCGCAGCCGCGCGATGGCGTCGCGCCATCCACCGATCCTGACTCGCAACGCAAGCCAGGGGTCCGCCGCGGCAAGGTCCTGGGAAAAGTCGAAACCCAGCAGGTGGCCAAGGGCGGACACGCTGTTGTGCGTCGTGCTGCGCTGTGTACGGGCCGCATCGGACGCCTCGACCAGCCCGCGGGAGTCATGGACCGGGCCACTGAACAGGCCGGGACGCGCCGTGTCGAGGAGACCACGCAGCTCAGCACTCCACGCGAGCGCGCGTTCGAGCGCGGCCGCGTCACTCTCGGCGCCATTCCAGACCGCGCCGAAGATCGCGCGGCCGTGCGCATCCATGCGGGACATCTCGGTCGCCGCGTCGCGGGCCGTGCGTGCTTGCTCGAGGTCGTCTGCGAGCTCGGGCCGCGAAGGCAGGTGGCCGTCGAGGGCCACGGTCCGCAAGACCTTCTTGTCGCCGCGAAGCGCCCACCATGCGAACAGGAAGAACACGCTGGCGACCTTCCGGAACTTCGCGGCCAGGGCGTCCAGGTCGAGGTTGAACAGGCCGTCTCCGTAGCGAACGCGAACGCGCGCAAGCGCCTGGCTCCGCGTCCGCGCGCGAGTCACGAGCTGCATGGCGTCACGCTCGACGTCTGACCAGCGACGTGGATCTCGCAGCGCCTCTCCGTGCGGAGGGCTGCGATGCAAGACGTCCGCTACCTGGGTGAGGCGATCGATGTCCGAGAACGATGCTGGAGGCGCCGCGTTCAGCTGGGTCGCGAGCCGCTGCCCCGCATCTTGCGCGCTATCGAGCTGGACAAGTGTCGCGTCGATCGCCGCTGCGACGCGGCCGGGTAGATCGAGCTGCCAGGACGAGACCTGACATCCCTGCCACGGGCTCTGGGCGATCGGTCCGAGCGAGGTGAGGGCACGTGCCAGCTGGTCGACGTGACCGCGTAGCGCGTCGAAGCGCTCGGGAGCGTCGGCGCAGGTTGCCGGCGTGGCACAGGTGGGGCCTGCGCCGAGCCGGCTCAGCTGTCCGAGCGCCTGGAAGATCGAGAAGCCGCCGGCGCGGGACCGGTGGAGTGCCTCCACGTACGAGTTGAGGTGCTCGCGCTCTTCGCCTAGCTTGCGGCTACTGGTCTCCCATTGCGGCGGCTCGGGCGTCGCTTGCGAATCGAGTGCGGCACGGAACTGTTCGAGGACCTGCAGCTTGCCCGACTTGTGAGAGTGCAGCTCCAGGACATAGGGGGCGAGCCCGACCTGGGTCAAGCGGCGCTGGACGACCTCCAGAGCGGCTGACTTCTCGGCGACGAACAGCACGCGCTTGCCGAGCGAGATGGCGTGCGCGATGAGGTTCGTGATGGTCTGCGATTTACCGGTTCCAGGAGGGCCCTGCAGGACGAAGGTCTTGCCCTCTGCCGCCGCTGCGACCGCGACCAGCTGGCTTGCGTCCGCGTCCATCGGGCACAAGAGGTCCTTCGGCGAGAACTGGGCGTCGAGATCTCGGGGCTCGGGAAATGCCCCGCCGTTCGGGAACGATTCGCCCTTGCCCGCGAGGATGTGACCGAGGACCGGGCTCTGCAGCAGCAGATCGATGTTCTGGTCGAGATCCGCCCACAGCTGGAACTTGGCGAACGAGAAGAGGCCGAGATGAAGCTCCTCCCGTACCTCCCAGCGCGACAGGTTCATGATCGCCTCGCGCGCCGCGCGCAGCACGGCGGGGACGTTCACCCCGGCGTCATCGAGCGGGAGCTCGGCGAGCTCGGGAACCGTGATCCCATGCTCGATGCGCAGCTTCTCGAACAGCGTGACGTTCAGCCGCGCTTCCTCTCCGGTGGCCTGCACGGTGAACGTGCCGGCGCGCGCATTGCGCACGAGCGCGACAGGCACCAGCAGGATGGGAGCGCGTCGCGGCTTGTCGCTGCTGTCGCTCTCGAACCAGTCGAGCATGCCGAACGTCAGGCACAGCGGATTGCTCCCGGTCTCTTCGATTGCCTCCCGCGCTGCCCGGTAGATCCCGGTGAGCTTGTTCGACATCTTCTCCGCAGCGAGGTCGCTGTAGAGCTCGCCATGCCCGAGCCGCTCGCGCAGGAACGTCGAAGACGCGTTGTCCGCGACCCGCGCGTCCAGCAGGCGCTTGCTCCGGGGGTCGTCGACGCCCAGGAGGCCTGGACGCGGCCGGATATGAAGCTCCAGGTCTGAGGCGAGCGCATCCTCGATCGGCCCCAGGTCGGCTGCGAGGAGGTGCATTGTGTGCGCCACGTCGCGGTAGTTGAGGAGTCGATTCCGCAGCGACGTGTCGAGCAGCTTCTGCTTCCACGCCTCGATCCTCGGGTGCTTGGTCCGCCCGCTCGCACGCGCCTTCCCGCTGACCTCCACTGCGCCAGAGCGGGGCGCGCCGGTTGGGCCGGTGGCCGGGAGCGAGATGACAACCGGGTCCGGGGCCGCGGTATAGGAACCCACGACACGCATCGGCAGCGGGCGATAGTGCAGCTTGCGTGCACCACGGATGTCGACCGCATACAGGAGCTTGCTGTCGGACAGCGAGGCGACCGCGATGCGCTTGGCTTCGGCGAACGGCACCGCGGGCCGATGGACTGCAGCGGACGAGTCGAACACCAGGAGCCGGTCGAGGTCGATCAGCTTGCGGAGGGCCGAGGAATCGTCAATGACGCCTTCTGGCGCGTAGTAGTCGTCGAGCCATACCCCCGGAAACGCGTGGCCCTGCACCACCACGACGAGCGCATGCAGGCCGGCCTGCTCGAGGCACGCGGCGAGCAAGACCGAGACGTCGAGGCACGTCGCCAGCTGCTCTTTCAGGACCTGCTCCGGGGTCCGGATCTTCTGTCCGACATCCTCGAAGCTCGCCGGTGGGTTGCTGTAGGTGACGTTACAGGTCTCGAGGGTCTCGTACACGGCCTGCGCGATCGCTGCCACGCGCGTAGCGCTGCCGGACTGGTAGCCGTTCAGCGATGGGTTCTGGGTGAGCCGTTCGAGCGGCGCGCGCGCCAGCGAAAGCAACTCCGCGACCGCCGGATGGTTCGGAAAGACGTAGGCGGCCAGGAGCTGCGGAACCGTGACAGGCGACCACTCGTTGTACGCGAGGACATCGACGCGCTTGGACTTGGTCGCGATCGGGACGGTGCTCGCCTCGTCTCGAACCCAGAGCATGATCTCGCCCCGGCTGCGTTCAAGCTGGTTCACCAGCTTGTCGCGATCGAGATGCAGATCGACCTTGTCGAGGTGGAAAGTTCCGCCAGGGGGGATCGCGCTGACGTGGGCGCTCCACTTGGCGCTGAAGTCGGGCAGCAGCGCGAGCTCGACGGTCAGGTTCACCAGAGGAAGGTCGCCCGTGTTCGTGAGCGAGATCCGTGCAACCAGCAGCACGGAATTCTCGACCATCGCAAGACTGAGCTCACTTGCCGCTTCGATCTCGATATCGGGGACGTTGTTCATGGTTTAGGTCCAAGGTCGAAATCTCAGAGAAGACCCGACTGTCGACTGCGCTGGGGCCCGCGCTGGAGCCGATGGCGACGCCCGTTGGCTCAGCCAGCACCTCCGCTGCATCCGCTTGGCGGCACCCGCGCGGTCATACGAACAGTAGGCGCCGCAGCGGCCTCCGTTCCCACAGGTATCGACGTCCGCGTGTTCAGGTCGCCCCACAGGCAACACATCACCAGCCACAGTCGCCCATCATAGTCCAAGTGTCGAACGTCCGAACACATGGGCGCCCGAAAATTTGTGAGATGTCCTCGACGACGAGGGAGCGCCCCGCTCACGGGCACACCATGCAGCAAAACACTGCACATTAACAACTGATGGCGGAGTTCACAGGTGATAAACTGGACGATTGGCCACCAGCGAATGGGCATGAGAACTAGCTCAGTGCTCCTTTGGCCGACGGTGGGTCGCAGCGTAACAGCTGTCGAAGCAGTCGCACGCCGGCGTCTCAAGCCGGCGGCGCGAGGCATGGAGCCGAATGGGCGTCTGCGCGGCGAGCAACCAGGCGCGATCGGGCGACCTCTACGCTAGCCGCTGCTTCAACACTTCGACGCTGTTGAGTCTCCGCTCCGAAAACTCGGCCCACGAAGTCCCCATGAGCGTGGCTGCCAACAGCTCAGCGTTGACCTCGGAGATATAGTTCGCAGATTCTAGTGCGCGTCGATCCATCGATACTGCCTCGATTCGAGCGATCTTTTGACCTACGATTTCAACCATGGCCCATTGCTGCGCCTCGCACGCCGGACAGTGCCAAGCCTCGAGCAACCGAATGGACCCTTCATGGGCGGGCGGCGAGACAAGCGAGTAGCCAGCGCCGAGGACGTGCTTTGCGGTGAGATCAGCGGCATCGAATTCGTACCCAACAGCGAGGGTGGAGCCATCCGCATCGCCACGGAGGTGAGTTTGCATATTCGTGTATGCGGCCGCGGAGTTTACCGTCGCGCAAGAAGGGCAGAGAAGCTCGGCGGCAAAGTAATCATACATACAACTTCTCCTAAGGGACCGGGATAACGGCGAGCGTCCTGCCCGCAAGGGTGACGTTGAACCCGACGCCGCCGTACCGCTTCACCAATCCGGGAAAGCCACCGACGGTGTTCGGATCGATACCGGCAATGCGAGCAAGCTTGTTGACGACATTCGTATCGGAGGTAAGAAGCCGCGGTATCACGCCCGGCTCGGTCCGTGCGAAGAAGGCATCTGCCACCAGGGCTTGATCTGCAAACCCATCTGCTTTTCCAAGCCTTTCAGCTGCCAGCCGATTCAGAATATTCGTGTACTCCGGTGAGTCGCGAAGCACATCGATCGGAACACCTTTGAAATTCAAGGCGCCACCCGCCTCGCCAACTGTCACGTTGCCAACACGGAGTTCGGTACCGGGTGGCAGATTCCTGACATACGCGACACGCGCAACTTCCCCCGGATTCATCTTGAGCTTCAAGGCCGGATCTGCGTCCTTCATCAGCGCGATGACAGTATTGGAGTCGATGATGATCGACTTTGCACCAACCGCCGCCGTTTCAGCCAACTGAGAGGTGACACCGGCGTTCATGTTCGAGAGGAAGTCGTTTGCCTTGCTGATCTTGCCGTCGGCCATCCACTGACGAACCATTTTGCCGGTGCTCTCCGTTCCTACATGATCAAGCATCGAGACGATCTGATCTGCTTGCTTGAGGGTGTCTACGATTCGCTCGAGCTCAGGCGCGGGGAATACGCGCAGGAGACGTTCGAGCTTGGTCGCATCACCGACCTTCGAAAGCAGCTTCTCGAGCAGAACCGGATCGCTCACCAGTGCGGCGAGCCGCTCTGCCGTCTCCCAGGCCTGCTTGGCCTTCGCGAGCTCCTCGGGCGCCAACTCGCCGAGCTTGGCGGCGAGGCGAGCTTGCTTGAGCTCGTTGATGAAGCCGGCGAGCGAGTGAGCGCCCTCCTTGATCTTGGCGGCCGCCATCTTGACGAGCGCGCGATAGACCTCGGGGTCGGTCAGCGGGCCGGGCAACGAGTACGCCTTGCCCAGCGCCGCGGACAGCTCGCCCTTCGCGGCGGCGTAGCTCTTGCGCGCGACGGCGGCCTTTTCCGCGGCAACGGCGATCTTCTCGTCGAGCTCCTTGGCCGTCTTGAGCCCCTCGACCGCCGTGGTGAAGTCCGACACCGCGCCGCCGGCCTCGAGCGCCTTCGCGGCGCGTGCGAGCGCGCCCACGGCCTTGGTTGCAGCGGCCACGTCCACACCGGCGCCGACGATCGCGAGCACCAGCCAGATCGTCGATGGATCTTCGGCGTAGCCAGCCTCGGCCATCGCGTGCTCCGACGTGTACTGCTTGTACTCGTCGTACGCCATGTACGTGCTGAGGCCGGCGGCTCCGATGGAGGCGCCAGCGGCGAGAACGGCCGGGGTTGCGGCGCCGAGCGAGACCACGGTGAGTGCGATCGCCACGACCGCCAGCAAGATGCCGACGACGAGCTTGTCGATCGCGTCATCGTGGATCTTGTCCTTGATGATCTGGTCGTGGATGGAGCCCGGCTGGATGTCCATGCCCGCGTAGAACGTCGGCATGAGCTTGTCCATCTTGTAGATCAGCTCGTGCTTGCCCTCGAGCTGACCGCGCGCCTCGGCGACGACGCTGGTGCGATCGGCAATGTGGGCTTGCAGGACGCCCCCGAGCTGGGTCTCGCTGGCCTGCGCGAGCTTGACCTTGTCGAGGCGTTTGTCGACGGGGAGGTCGTCCTCGGCGAAGATCGGATAGTCCTTCGATAGATCTTTGATCGAGGCCTCGGCGCTGGCCTTCGCGGCCTTGGCCTTCTCGCCGGCCTGGGCCTGCTCCTGCGTAGGCGGCTTGGCGTGGACGCTGCGGTTGCCTGGCAGTCGCCCCTGCTGGGCGTCCGCGTTGTGCTGCGCGGCATAGTCATTCCAGATCTTCGCGTTCTTGTCGAAGTCCTGGTGCTGGGTGCGAAACCCACCGAGCTTGCCGTGGAGGTCCTTGACGATCGTGGGATCCTGGTAACGCTGCGACTCCTTGTAGAGCTTGCCGGCGTACTTCGCGAGGATATCGAGAGTAAGCCGTACCGCGCCCTCCTCGAATGCCTGCTCGAAGCGAGCGATGTACGAGGCGAAGTCGGCGATC
>Ga0070717_10002804_pt1 | contig 12331 bp, 18 predicted proteins | sample LARL113metaG_FD_71366 | JGI IMG/M metagenome (GOLD analysis project Ga0070717, IMG submission 71366) | Corn, switchgrass and miscanthus rhizosphere microbial communities from Kellogg Biological Station, Michigan, USA - LAR L11-3 metaG | ecosystem: Host-associated > Plants > Roots > Rhizosphere ...
CCGACGTCGTCCTCCTCGAGGTTGAACGCGAGGCCGGTGACGCCGTGCTCGAACTCGAGCATCTCGAGCGAGCCGGCGTTCTCGAGCCCGTAGACGCGGGCGATCCCGTCGCCGAGCTGGAGCACGGTGCCGACCTCGGCGAGGTCGGTCTCGACGTCGTACTGCTCGATCCGCTCTCTGAGGATCGAGGTGATCTCTTCCGGGCGTAGCTTCAAGGCGTTCTCAGCTCCTCACGAGTTCGTGTCTAAGTCGTTCCAGTCTCCCGCGGACGCTCGCGTCGACGCGCAGCGAGCCCGCCTGGAGGACGATGCCGCCGACGAGATCGGGGTCTACCTTCCTGGTCGCCTCGACCTTGCGCCCGGCAGCGTCCTCGATCTGCTTCAGGATCGCGTCCGCCTCGGCGTCGCTCAGCTCGCGCGCCGTCGTCAGCTCGACGGTCAGGCGCCGCTCCTCGCGCGCCATCAGCCGCTCGAACTCCTTCGCGATGTCCTCGAGCTCGCCCGCGCGCCCCTTCTCCGCGACGACCTGGAGGAAGTGCGTGAACAGCGGCTCGTCGCCGCCCGCCAGGTCGGCGAGGATCGAGGCCTTGGCGGTCGACTCGAGCTGCGGGTTGCGCAGGACGGCGCGCAGCTCAGGCGACTCTGCCTCCGCGGCCGCGAAGTCGGAGAAGGCCTCGTGCACCTGCGGGAGCCGGCCCGCGTCCTTGGCCGCGCCGAAGAGTGCCTCGGCGTAGATGCGATGAGCGACGGCTATGCCGAGTCCTCCAGACGCGAGAAGTCGAGCGACCCGATCGCCTCGGAGATGAGCTCGCTGTCCCGCTCGGAGTCGAGGGTCCGGCCCACCACGCGCGAGGCGGCCTCGAGCGTGAGGTCGGCGACTTCGGAGCGGATCTGTTCGAGCGCCCGCGCGGTCTCGGCGGCGATCTCCTTGCGCGTCTCCTCGAGCCTGCGCTGCCGCTCGGCCTCGGTCTCGTCGCGCATGCGCTGCTCCATCGACTCGCGGGTCTTGCGGGCCTCGGCGAGGATCCCCTCGGCCTGGCTGCGCGCCTCGGCGATGAGCTTGCGGTGCTCCTCGAGCAGCCGCTGCGCCTCGTCGCGAGCCTCGTCGGCGGCCTGGATCGAGTGGGCGATGGCCTCCCGCCTCTGCTCGATGAGGTTCTGGATCGGGCCGAACGCGTAGCGCTTCAGCACGAAGAGGGCGATCAGGAAGCAGACGATCGTCCAGATCGCCAGTCCCGGCGTGACCGAGATGAGTGGGTTCGAGGCGACGATCACTTGACCAGCACGTACGCCAGGATCGAGCCGAGCAGGCCGTAGAACACCACGGCCTCGGTGAGCGCGAAGCCCAGCCACTGGATGCCCTGAAGCTCGCTCCGGAGCTCCGGCTGGCGGGCAACCGACTGGATCATCGAGCCGAAGATGATGCCGATGCCGACTCCGGCGCCGGCTGCGCCGAGGCCGACGCCGAGCGCGAGGCCGATCGCCTTGCCGGCCTTCGTTACGTCGCCGGTCGTGGCGGCGAGGATGTAGCCCAACATTTCTCGTTCCTCCTTAGTGCTCCGGCTCGATCGCGGAGCCGATGTAGATGGCTGACAGGGCGGCGAAGATGAACGCCTGGATCCCGACGACGATGACGACCTCGAAGATGTAGAAGATCGTCGCGGGGACGATCACGAACACGAGGGCCAGGGACTGGAAGATGAAGATCAGGCCCAGGAACGTGAGGATCAGGATGTGGCCGGCGAGCATGTTCGCGAAGAGCCGGACGCTGAGCGAGATCAGCCGCATGAACTGGCCGAGGATCTCGAGCGGCACGATCAGGAAGAGGAGCGCCCTGGGCGCCTCGGGGATCCAGCTCCTGAAATAGCGCCTGGGCCCGTTCCACCTGATCCCCTCGTAGTGCGTGAAGAAGAACGTGAGCAGCGCGAGGGCCAGGGTCACGGAGAGCGAGCTCGTCGCCGCGTAGATCCCCCACGTCGGGATGCCGTGGTACGTCTCCCCGGTGAGCGGCAGCGGGATGAAGCCGAGGAAGTTGACCACGAAGATGAAGAGCAGCAGCGACGCGACGTACGGGAACCAGCGGCCGATCGCCTTCGACGGAAGTCCCTGCTCCGCGATTTGCGTCTGCGCGATCTCGTACAGCGCCTCACCGACCGTCTGCCGCTTGCCCGGCAGCAGCGCCAGCCGGCTGCGCATCGTGAAGAGGCCGAGCGCGATCGTGCACACCGTCCCGAGCATGAGGTAGACGACCGCCTTCGTGATCGAAAGGTTGAGTGGGCCGAGGTGGATCGGGACCCACTCGTGCTGCTCGAATTCCGTCGTGGGGTCGAAGTTCCCTCGCGCGAAGGCGGCCTGCGGCGCGAGCAGCGCGAGCGCGGCGAAGACGAGGAGGATCCGGAGCCGCGTCAAGCCGAGGTCGTGCCGAAGTAGGAGGCGAGCGACAGGCCGAGCTCGAACGTGTAGGCGAGGCCGTAGGTGAGCGCAGCCGTCAGGGCGACGTCCTGGTTCGCGGCGAGAGCTGCGAAGAGCACGACGAGGATCGCGATGACCTTGAAGAAAAGGCCGAACGCCTGGACGCCTGCGCTTCCGACGCCTCTCGGCTGCGGCTTGCGCACGCGCGCGAGCACGTAGTCGAGCCCGTGGAGCCCGAGCCACAGAACCGTGGCGAGCCCCCAGCCGGCGATGTTCCAGCCGAGCAGGGCGTAGACGGGCAGCGCCAGCAGGAGCACAACGGTGCCGCCGGCCGCGGGAAGCACATGCCCCGGTTCGTTCCGCGGGGTCGAGAAAAGAGCACCGAGCATCAGGTCACGTCCCGTAGCGGCGATAGACGGCGAAGATTCCCAGGAAGATCCCGAACACGGCACCCAGTAAGGCTCCGATGGCGCCAGAGCCGGCTGCCCAGCCGATGAGGACTCCCACGCCGACGCACGCAACGAGCACGGTCATGAGAACGCCACCGGCTCCAGCGGCGCTGAACGGCGACGATGTGGTCCCCTGCATCCGAGCGCGAGAATAGCAGTCTCAAATGGCCGACTTTGTGACACCTGAATCCCGCATGGGAAGCCGACCTCGCCTCTTGCTCGTTCACGGTTCCGTGGTCAACGCGGAACTGACCTGGAGCGCCCAGAAACCGCTCGCCGACCGGTTCGAGATCGTGGCGCCGAACCGCCGAGGCTTTCCTCCCGGCCCCGATGTCGAGCGCGTCGATTTCAAGGACGAAGCGGCCTGGCTGGAGCAGTTCCTGGAGCCCGGGACGCATCTCGTCGGCCACTCGTACGGCGGCGTGATCGCTCTCCTGGCAGCTGGGCAGTGGCCCGAGACGGTCCGGTCGCTGACGGTGGTAGAGCCGCCCGCTTTCGGGGTCGCGCGCGGGAATCCGGCCGTGGACGAGCTCACGGAGCGGATCGAGGAGCACTGGACGAACGGCCCGCGCGACCCCGCGGGGTTCCTGCGCGGCTTCTTCTCTCTCGTCGGCTCGTCCTCGCCGCCGGGGAGCTTCACGCCCGAGCTGCTGCAGGGCGCGCGGACGCTGATGGTCGAGCGCTCGCCGGCCGAGGCCGTGATCCCCTTCGACGAGCTCGCACGCGCTCCGTTCCCGAAGCTCGTCGTCTCGGGTGGTCACAGCCCCGCGTTCGACGCCGTCTGCAACGTGCTCGGGGAGCGGGTCGGCGCCGAGCGGGCCGTCCTGCCCGGCGCGGGCCATTCGGTGCAGCGGCTCGGCGCGCCGTTCAACGAGCTGCTGAGCGAGTTCGTCCTGCGGGCCGAGCGCGGCTAGGCGGTCTTCTTCAGCGGGTCGTCGGACTTGCGCCGCCGCTGGATCCGGTTCCCGAGCTTCACGATCTCGAGCACGTAGACGACGTAGATCGAGAAGAGCACCGCCGCAAAGCCGATCGCCGCGGCGAGCAGCGTCCACCACGCATGCCACTGGCCGTGGGCGCGGAACGGGACGAAGCGCGTCGCGAACGCCGCCGCCGCGAGGCAGAGACACCACGCCCAGATCGTGAGTGCCGCTCGCCGCTGCGAGAAGCCGCGGCGCAGGAAGCGGTGATGCAGATGCGCCTGGTCCGCCTCGAACACGCGCTCGCCATGCCTCACCCGCCGGACGACGACGAACGTCGTGTCCACGATCGGGACGGCGAGCACGAGCAGCGGGAAGAACAGGGCGACCGTCGCGGCCGTCTTCAGCAGGCCCTGCACGGAGATGGCGCCCAGCATGTAGCCGAGCAGCAGCGCGCCCGAGTCGCCCATGAAGATCCGCGCCGGATAGAAGTTGTGGCGGAGGAAGCCGACGCAGGCCCCGAAGACGATCGCCGAGAGGATCGCGGCGTCGACTTTCCCGAGCGAGAGCGCGATCACGCTGAAGGTCAGGCCGGCGATCGCCGCGACTCCGGCCGCGAGCCCGTCGAGGCCGTCGAGGAAGTTGACCATGTTCATGATCGCCACGATCCAGAGGATCGAGAGCGGCACTCCGACCCCGGCCGGCAGCGTGTGGATGCCGACGAACGGCAGCGTGAAGCGGTCGATCCAGACGCCGAACGCGACCGGCATGGAAGCCGCGGCGATCTGACCGCCGAGCTTCGCGTACCACGGCAGCCCGCGGAAGTCGTCCACGATGCCCACCGAGACGGCGATCGCGGCGCCGAGCAGGATGCCGCGGGTCTGGTGGCCGAGGTGGAGGAAGGCCAGCGCAGGCACGAGCATCCCGAGGAAGAGCGCGAGGCCGCCGAGGCGCGGCACGGGCAGTTGGTTCACGCGCCGACCTCCGGGGAGGTCGACGACGCCGAGGCGCCGCGCCATCCCTCCCACCGCCGGCGTCAGCAGCACGACGACGGCGAGCGCGAGCAGCGAGGCCCAGACGACCTCGAGATGATCCGCGAGCTGGTCGAGGACGCTGAGATGCGGGCTACTCGCCGCGAGCATCACGACGTCAGGGTACTTCGCCGCCTAGTCGGAGAGGCCCTTCTCGCGCAGCTCGGCCAGCGCCGACTCGGATTTCCCGAGCTCGAGGCCCATCCCCTCGAGGATCCGCTCGGTCTTCGTGAACTGGATCTGGTCGTATTGCACGATCTGGACGAGATTGCCGCTCGGGTCGCGAACGTCGAGCCGTCCGCCGGGGAGGATCTCGACTCCGGCCTCCTCGAGCGTCCGCCTCGCCGCCTGCTTGTCGTCCACCACGAGCCCGAAATGCGGCTCCTCCGTGCGCGGCCCGCGTTCGAACAGGGCGATGAACTGGTCGCCCATCTGCAGGAACGCGGCACCCGGAATGCTCCGGTTGACGCCCGTCGGCTCGAAGAGCTCCGTATAGAAGGCGACGGCCTCCTCGATGTCGTCCACCTGAAGCGCCACGTGGTTGATCCCGACGAGACGCGGCTTCATGCGGACCACCCTACGTTGATCTCGCCCTCGATTCCCGGCAGCGGCAGCGAGTCGGCCTCGGCCTCGACCCCGTCGCGTTCGGCCCGCGAGAGGCGACGCCACGGCTCGATCGTGAGCTTCGCCTGGGCGCGCCGCCACGTCCCCACGATCTCGCCGGCGACGAGGACGGCGCCGGGCCAGACACGCGGCGTCCAGAGCTCGCCGCGCCGCCGCGGGTCCGGGACGAGCAGCTCGCGGTCGGCTCCCTGCAGGAGCCAGTAGGCGTCGCCGCTCGGGAGGAGGCGAGCCGCCGCCGGCGGGCCTTCGGGCTCGTGGATCGCCGCCTCGTCGCGCGCCAGGATCCACGCATCGCCGATCGGCGTCCGCACCGGCAGCAGCGAGCGCGCGAGCGAGTCGAACGACGCCGCCCCCTCCCTGGCGCCGATCCCGGCCCAGGTCGCGAACGCCTGGGGAGTCGTCGGCCCGAAGACGTGGAGATAGCGACGGGCGAGCTCACGCCGCGCCTCGAACGGGTCGATGTCGGGTGTCGGCACCGTCCAGACGACGGGCGCCCGAGCGCCCGCCCAGCGGATGAGCACCGTGCCGGTCGTCGTCGCGTACCGCAGCGCGTTGTGCACGCCGAGCCCGGCGGCGACCTCGTTGTCGTCGAGCCGCCTGCCGGCGAGAAAGGCATGGATCCTGGCGGCCATCTGCTCCGCCCTGTCCCGGCCGCGTGCGTCGTCGGGATGCCGGCCGAGCGTGAAGATCGCGTGATCGCGCGCCGGCACGACGTAGACGCTGAAACGCGGCCCCCAGACCTGCACGAGCGCCTTGTCCTCCCAGATCTCTGGATGCGCTCCCTCGACGCGGGCGTGGATGGAGAGCAGCGCCGCGCGGGGCATGCTGTCCTGCAGCCCGGCCCACGCCGCCTGCCGCAGCGAGCGCGCACCCGACGGCAGTCGCTCGTCGAGGGCGCCGACGCGCCGTCGGAAGGCGAGGATCTGCGCGCGCGTGAGCTCGAGCGGCGAGGGCTCCATCGGCCGCAAGATAAGGGAGTAGGATCGCCGGGTCACGGGCTTCGAGACACCGACCGACCTGATGCACAACCGGGGCCCGATCCCGGACCCCGAGGCCTTCGCCGCCGAACGTGACGCAGCGTCGTGGCTCTACCTGTGCGGCGAGGAGTTCGCGTCGATGGAGGGCGGGATGTCGTACGCGGACGTCCAGCGCGCCGTGCCGGAGTCGGCGAACGTCGTCTCCGACCCGCCGGTCGAGATGACGCTCGATCTCGCCCGCAGGCAGATCGAGGCGCTCGACTCGTTGCCGAGGCCGACCCTCGTCACGTGCCGCACCGGGCCTCGTTCCTCCGCACTGATCTACCTCTATGCCGGACTGCGGGACGGAGCCTCGGCGGACGACGTGCTCGCCCGAGCCGAGGCAGACGACGCTCCCTGGGTTCGCTCGGACGAGTTGCGAGCGTGGGTCGCCGACGGCCTCGCCGAACTCGCCTGAGATCGCCGGCGGAGCAGCCGCGGGCGCGGCGGTTGCCCTGGACCCGCCGGCCCTCGTCCGACAGGATGCTGAGGACACCCGTCATGGCGCCGAGCGTCGGCTGCCGGGCGTACGGTGTGCTCGGAGTGACGACGCATGGCTCGTCGGTGAAGGCTTCTGCCGCCCTGGCCTTGTGCGCCACCGCGCTGCTCGTCGCGGGGTGCGGAGGCGGCGGCAACGGCGGCTCGAAGGCCCTCGGCGGCAGCAACAACACGTCCGTATGTGCGTACACGAAGCGCTTCGGCAGGGGTCGCGTCTACGCGGAGCTTTCGGTCTCCCCGGTCTCTTTGCAGCCGACGGCGTGCAGCGCGTTCAACCGCAGCTTCGGCGGGCGGAGCTTCGGCGGACGTGCGCCGATCCTGCCGGCGGGGACGGGTCGCCCGCACTGCGATTACAACAAGATCGGATCGTCGTACAGGATCGAGCTCGGAGTATTCGCATCCCCCCACACGGGAACCGGACGCGCGTTCTGCCGTTCCTTCCACCCCGGCGGCGGCTTCAAGCGCGTGTCTTTGGGCTGAGGCCCGGCGCTGCGCTCCGGAACGACCGACACGGAGGGGTTAGTGGCGCGGCCTGTCGTCCTGCTGCGAGGGAACCCAGTTCGTCGGCGCAGTCGTCTCACCGAAGCCGCCTGCGTGCGCCCCGGACACGGTCGCCAATGCATCGACGTCGTCCTCGTGCCGCTCACCGACCTGCATTGGTCTCAGCCTGAGATCGACTTTCCTCAGCAACTCGCGGAGCTTCATGATCGCCCTCCACGTTCGGGGGACCGCAGCGACCAAGATATCTCGCCCGGTGGAGATGCTCGCCTGGCCCGCATCGCCGCTGTCAGCGAACACGTTCCGCCGCTCGCAGTACGTCAGCCCGTGGCGGCCCGAAGACACGGACGGGGCGCCGCCACAACGGCAGCCCCGGCGAACGCCTTGGCTTCAGTCGTGACGTCGGCAGGACTGACGGGGAATGACTCCTAGCCGCTCGTAGAATCCGGTCGTGGTACCCCGTTCTCGTCCGCTCGGCTTTGCCCCGATCGCGCTCGACTTCGTCCGTAGCCATGGAGAGATCGAGTCGATTGCGGTGACGGTGAATGCCGCGCTCAGCGATGCCGGGATGGTGTTGCGGGTGCTGCGTGGGAACCCGTACGGCCCGGAGCTCACGTCCGACGACTTTGCTCAGGGTCGTGAAGTGGTTTTCGAGAAGCAGCTGCGGATGCGGAACCTCCCGTCGAGCATGATCCCGTCGCACGTCGCGGCGGATCGCGGCAGTTTCGCCGTGTCGACCTGGTCGGGGACGCTCTTACCGGACGATTGGGCCGGCGGCTGTCAGAAGGCGCTGTATTCGGTCACCGCCCGGGTCTCTGCCCTGACCGATCCCGGCTTCGCCAACGGAAGTCGCACCGGTTCCGCCTGGTTCTCCTGCGCCGGTTACGCCTGCCCGGTCTGCATGTACCCGGGCCTGGACGATCCACCATGGCAAGACGGTGAGCCCTCACACGAGGTCTGTCCCTCCTGCGGGACGCAGTTCGGACGGGACGACGGCATCGACGACCCGACAAACACCGGCATCTACCCGGAACTTCGCAGGCGGTGGGATGGGGCCGGGCAGCCTTGGTCCTCGACCGACACCCCGCAACCGGACGACTGGCCTCCTCACGAGTGGTATCCCCCTCCGCCCCGGCCCCGGACTTACCCCCGATCCGCGCGACGGGCGAGATAGCCTCTGCCGCGTGATCCCGTGGCTCATCTTCGCCCTGGTCATCGTGCCGCTCGTGGTCGTCGCGTTCGTAGCGGCCCGTCGGAGGACGGTCGCAGCCGAGCATCCCGCGGGCGAAACCGCGGAAGACAGGGCCGAGATGGAGCGGGAGTTCGCGGAGTCCGAGGCCTACCAGGCCAAGTGGCGGGATGAAGACAAGGCAAGGCACGACGACTCCTCGTAGTCCTCTCGGGCTCGGCCGGTGTCTCGCCTAGTCGTCGGAGCCGGCCGACAAGTCTCTGATGGATCCCGGTCGGTACTGGCGTGCATACGCCGCCGGACTGCTGGCAGTCGTCGCCGGGATCGCGGGTGGCCCTGGCGCCGCTCTGGGGGCGTTCCTCCTCGCGGTCGGGTTGATAGGAGGACCGGCGTACCTGGTCCAGCAGCACTTGCGCGGACGGCGAGGCGTCCCTCCGTCCAATGTGGTGCTAGGGAGAGACGTCGAGGAGGCCCTGACCTCAGCAGTCGCCGCCGAGCTGCGGTTCATTCAGCGGCATCGGGTCGGCGCCTACGCACTGACCATCGCCCTGGGGGGCGGGGTCTTCGTGTTCGTCTGGCGAACGATGAGCTTGACCGCGGCCGTCGTCTTGGCCGTCCTGGTCGGTCTTCCGATGGCAATAGGGCCGGCAGCCTCGATCATGGGAGTCCTTCGACGCCATCAGGCCTGAGGACGCCACTGGAACGTCGCCGGACTACGGCGAAAGTTCAGCCCGGCGCGACCACCAGGCCTCAGCGGCGGTCATCGCGCGCTCGGCCTCGCGGACGCTGTCGCCCACGAGCCCTTCGGTGGCAGCCCAGTGCAGGGGTACGAGGGCCAGAGCCCCGGGGAGCCACCGGTACTCGTCGCGAGTCAACGGTTCCGGAGCCGTGCTTTCGTAGGCGGCGAGCAGTCGCCGCGGCTCGACCAGTTCGCCGCCCGGTGCGACGTGGTGCAGGCTGGCCGCGATGTCGTACAGCCGCTCCCTGACCCTCACGAAATCCAGGTCGAAGGTAACCCACGAGCCGTCTGACAGTTCTCCCACGTTGCCCAACCTGTAGTCGCCATGAATCGGAGCGCATGGCAGTTCGACCTCGTTACGGAGCTTGGAGAGCTCGCCGGTCAGCCGGCGCATCCGGCGCACGACCGGCTCGCTGCGGGGTCCGAGCCTGCGGCGTGTGAAGCCGACCGAGTAACGGAGTTGTCCGAAGGTTCTGTGGTCGTCGAGGGGTTCGGGCGGGCTGGGCTCCCAGACCGCCTCGAGCGCAGTGTGAACGCGTCCGAGCTCCTCGAATAGGCGGACGTAGGAGTCCTCGTCCACCCGTGGCTGCGCGTGATCGACGAACTCCTCAAGCTCAGCCCAACGGTTCGCGACCCTCAGAAGGTCAGAGCCGGAAATGGGAATCGGCCGAGCGACGCGGACTTGCGTCCGCTGGAGCCGGTCCCGCAGGCGCCGCAGTCCTGCGACCCGCGCTCGGCGGACCCACGGCCTGTGAACCCGGAGGACAACCGGTGGATCGAGGTCAATCCGCAGGTTGAGGTTGAACCCACCGCCGATGTCGGCCCATCCGGCCCCGCGCGCGACGCGGTCGATCAGGGACGAGACCGCCGGATCATCTGCGCTGGCTCGAGGTCCGAACCAGCGCGGCAAGGCACGGGGAGCGGTCGACGCTTCGACTCCGTTCATGGCGATGGACCCGGAACAAACCCGACCACGGGGCCACCCGGGGCCTTGGTTGGTGCCCAATTAGTGGCGGGGAATATCTTCCCAGCATGATTCCCCGGCTTCTCATGGCGACGACTGCTGTGCTTGCCTGCGTCGCAGCTGCCTGCGTTGGTGCGGCGTCTTCGACGGTGTCGCCTTGCAGCTGGGTGAGCCAGCCGATGTGGTCGCCGGACGGGACCCAGATCGTCTACTACGGGAGGCGCTGGCCTCCGCTGAAGAACAGGAACCCGACCTTCATCCTGCATGCGCTCTGCACGATGCGGGCCAACGGAACGAATGTTCAGCCTGTCCGTTACACGGCCTGCGGTGGTAAGCACTGCCCGGAGGCGCCGGGTCTGATCGCCTGGACGCAGTTCGGGATTCTCTACCAGAGCGGCGGTGGGGTCTTCCGGATCGTGCCGGGGAACAAGGCACAGCAGGTCGCCAGGCCGAACGCGATCGGCTACGTGACGAACCGGGCCGGAACGCGTCTGGCGGCTGCGTCCTATGACGAGTCCTGCGACACCTGCGCGGGGCCGCTGACGATCTACGACGCCCAGACGGGCGCTGTCGTCGGCAAGGTGGGCGGCAACAAGCTGAGCAACGTCGATCCCAGCCTCTCGCCTGACGGATCGTCGTTGGCATTCGGCCGCTTCACGTCGAACCAGAGCGGCAGGTCACTCGGTATCTGGGCCGCGAACACCAACGGTAGAAGCCTCCGCCGGCTGGCGAAGAACGGCCTGCTGCCCTTGTGGTCGTCGAACAGCGGAACGGTGGCCTATCTCGTTCAGAGCAGGACGTCGCGTTCGCTCCATCTCGTATCGGCGAGCGGCGGCAAGAGCCGGACACTCGTCCCAGGCAAGATCGAGAACGTGTTCGGCTGGTCACCGAATGGACGCTATGTCGCCTTCGCGCAGGCGGCCCGCGGAGGCGCCAACGAGCTCGCGGTCGTGAATGTGGCAACGCGGAAGGTGCGGACGCTGCTTCGGCTCGACGACTCGCCGACAGCCTCCTGGGCGCCGGACTCCACTCACCTGGTGGTCAGCAGCCTGCCGGAGGCGAAGTGCGCCCCGACCTACCGCGTGTCGCTCACCGGCTCGACGCCGGTCAGGATCGCGTCCTGCAACAACGGGTAGGAGCTTGCCGAGATGGCTCAGCGGCTTCCTCCGTCGAGTCCCGGGGCCGCCCCCGCTGAGCGCCGCCAACCTGTGGCGCCCGTCGCCGTCTGAATGACTGTCCGGACAGCCTGGAGGAGACAGCATGGTGAGGCGGAGCTGGCTGCTGATCGCAAGTGTCGCCTTGGTTGGCGTCCTGGCATTGCTGGGGTTCGTGTCGGCCGGCTCGGCTTATGCAAACTGGACCTCGGTCTTGCTCACGGCGACCGGCCCCTCGCCGAGCACGCTCACCACGTACGCCACAGACGTCTTGGTCTTCGCTAACCAGGACGCGATCACGCACACGGTCACCTTCACCAACCCCGGCTGCAGCTTCGCGGTACCCCCTGGCTATGAGATCGGCCCCGGCGGACAGACCATCAACGAAGGCCAACAGCAGCTGCCTCCTGTCTGCCCCAGCCACCCCAACTTCACCTTCTACGCAGGCACCTACGCGTACACCGTCGACGGCAAGTACGCGGGCACGATCGTGACCAACCCGGTGCCACGCTCGGTGACACTCACGGCGCGTACCCACGAGGTTCGACGCGGCACACAGCTGAGGCTGCACGGAGTGGTCCAGTTCGGCGGGAATTTCGGTCCCGGCTGCTGCACGACGGCGCCGTTTCCCGTCAAGGTCTACGCGCGCTACCTCGGCAGCCCCGCGTTGAAGCAGATCGCCACAGTCCATACGTCAGGTGATGACGCGGCGAGCTACTGGCATCTCCGCGTCCGCCCCGGAGTACGCACCACCTACATCGCCGAGGTCACCGGGCAACTCCAGCAAGGCCAGATCTGGCCCCGGCAGCCCAGCTGGAGCCACCCATTCACGGTCCAGATC
>Ga0070717_10002805_pt1 | contig 12327 bp, 11 predicted proteins | sample LARL113metaG_FD_71366 | JGI IMG/M metagenome (GOLD analysis project Ga0070717, IMG submission 71366) | Corn, switchgrass and miscanthus rhizosphere microbial communities from Kellogg Biological Station, Michigan, USA - LAR L11-3 metaG | ecosystem: Host-associated > Plants > Roots > Rhizosphere ...
TCGACGGTGTCGGCGCCCTGGTCCTGCAGCTGGTAGGCGTGGACCTTGTTGCCCAGGCCGATCCCGCGGCCCTCCTGCACGAGGTAGACGATCACGCCGCGGCCCTCGCGGCCGATGCGCTCGAGCGCCGCGTCGAGCTGCGCCCGGCAGTCGCAGCGCAGGCTGCCGAGCACCTCGCCGGTGAAGCACGAGCTGTGCACGCGGGTCAGCACGCTGCCGCCGCGGACATCGCCGAGCACCATCGCGACGTGCTCCTCGTGACCGACGCCGACCGCGGTGCCGCCCGGGCCGGTGGCTTCGCCGGTGCGGTACACCACGATCCGGAAGTCACCGTGTGGGGTGGGCAGCCGGGCTTCGGAGTACCGCAGAATCATGAGATTGGGCGTGTATGGCTTCCTAGCCGGGGCTTGTCAATCCGACCGGCGGCTCCTATGGTGGGCGCATGGCGGTGCGCCCCGTTGTGATCTGGCCCGACGAGCGGCTCCGGCAACCCTCGGTCGCGGTCGCCACCGTCGACGCGTCGGTGCGAGCGCTGTACCAGGACCTGGTCGATTCGATGTACGCCGAGAACGGCCTGGGCATCGCGGCGCTCCAGCTCGGCGACCCGCGCCGGATGTTCATCGTCGAGCCGCGGCTCGCCGGCCGGCCCGAGACCGATCCGCCGGTCGCGTTCATCAACCCCGAGATCGTCGAGACCTCCGACGAGCAGCAGGACAGCGAGGAAGGCTGCCTGTCGTTCCCCGAGATCTACATCAAGGTGAAGCGGCCGATGCGCTGCACCGTGCGCGCCATGGGGCTCGACGGCGCGACCTTCGAGCTGTCCGGCGAGGCCCTGCTCGCCCGCTGCCTGCTGCACGAGAACGATCACCTGACCGGCAAGCTGCTCGTCGACTTCGTCGGCCCGCTCAAGCGCCAGATGATCAAGAAGAAGCTGCAGAAGCAAAAAGCCGCCGACGAAGCCGACGAAGCCGACGCGTAGGCGGCGGTATCCTGACCATAGGCTGACACTCGGGCCCGCTATCACGTGGGTCATGCAGCTCTCCATCGCGGTCAAGCGGCCCTACTCCTTCGCCCAGACCGTCGCCTTCCTGCGCCGGTTCCCACCCTGCCAGGGCGATTACGTCGTCACGGATCACGCCATCACCGCCGCTGTCTCGGTCGGCGGCATCGCGCGGGCGTTCACCGTGCACGACGGCGACCCGCTCACCGTCGACATGCCGCGCCACGTCGACCTCGCGACCCAGCGCGCCCTGGTCGCGCGCGCGGCCCACTTCATCGGCGCGGACGACGACCTGACCTCGCTGTACGCCGCCGCCGAGGACGATCCGCCGTTCCGCGCGCTCATCCGCGAGCTCCACGGCCTGCACCACGTGCGCTTCCTGACCCTCGAGGAGATCGCCGTGTACTGCGTGCTCATGCAGCGCACGCCGGTCAAAGTCGCCAGCGTCTACAAGCGCCGCTTCCTCGACTGCTTCGGCATCCCGGTCGACGCCGCCGGGGCCACCCTGCTCGCGATGCCCGAACTGCCCCAGCTCGTCGAGCTGTCCGCCGCCGAGATCGCGACGGCGATCGGCCACGCCCGCAAAGCCGCGATGATCACCGACGTCGTGCGCGGCGTCGCCGCGATCGGCGAGCCCTTCCTGCGCACGGCGCCCTACGCCGCCGCGCGCGACGCCCTGCTCGCCATCCCCGGCATCGGCCCGTTCTCCGCCGCCGCGATCCTCCTCCGCGGCCTCGGCCGCATGGACGAGATCCCGTCGCTCGACCGCTTCGAGCCCGCCGCCCGCGCCGTCTACGGCCGCGCCTACGACCCCGCGGCCATCACCCGTCGCTACGGCGCCCAGATCGGCTACTGGACCTTCTACGTCAAGGCCGGCGCCTCCCGCATCGCCTCGCGCGACGCCGCCTAGCCGTCCGCGCTATCGCGCACCCCCGCCGACGACATACACCGCCGCCTCTTCCGAGGCCCGCGTGCCGCGCGGCGGCTTCGGCGCGATGCTCTGCCACAGCACCGCCAGATCGATCTCGATCGCGTCGAACGGCTGCGCCCGCACCCGGACATCCCCGCGATGCACCGCCACCGTGCGCCACACGCCCTTGTCCATATGCAGCACCTCGAGCGTCCGCTGGATCGCATCCACCAGCCACGCGTCGTGAACACCTGCCCGCCCATAGATCGGCAGCTTCTCCTCGCGGTCGTTTACGGCGGTCGACTTCGACAGCACCTCGCAGATCCAGTCCGGCGCGAGCGTGAAGTACGCCTTGTGCGAAACCTCGGGCAGCCGCTCGCGCCGCCAGCCCGCAATGTCCGGCACGACGATGTCCGCGCGCAGGTGAAGCTCGGGCTCGACGAGCACGGTCCAACCGCTCGGTCCGCGGTTGCTCAGATCGAACAGCCAACCGAGCACGTACCCGAGCCGCGAAGCCGCCACCGTATGCGGCCCTCCCGGCCGCGGCGACAACCGAAGCTCGCCGTCGATGATCTCTGCAACCAAGTGCTCCGGCGCGTCGAGCACATCCTGATACGTCGCCGGCCGCTTGTTCATGCTGGACATACGACGAGCCTATCAAACGCGACTGACCGCGCATACGCAATATGCCAATCTCGCAATACACAGCTTCGAGATGGCTAGTACGACAACGCTGCCATCACGCCGAGCACGGACCGCCACCGCCACCGCGTGCTGAATCCGGTGCGCGGATCAGGGTGCACCGCGCGAGCGCGAGCCTTGGAAGCCGACCCGCACAGGGTTCGCCAGATCAACGGGTTGCCGCGCAGCGACGGTCCGCTCGGCTGTTCTGCCGCGGCGCGCGGCACGGGGCGTGGCCAGGGCGGGCGAGTCCGTGTAGCCTGCGCCGGTGAACGACTGCGTGTTTGTTCGTGGGCTCGAGTTCGAAGGCAACCACGGGTACACCGCGGCGGAGCGGCGGGGGACGCGGCGGTTTCGCGTCAACTTGACGATCGAGCTGCCGCTGGCGGCCGCGGCGGCGAGCGACCGCATCGCGGATACGGTCGACTACTGGAAGGTCAGCGAGGTGGTCGTCGCGCTGGGCACGAAGTCGACGTTCAAGCTGCTCGAGGCGCTGGCCGGCGCGATCGGCCACAAGATCCAGGAGCTCTATCCGCGCGCGCAGGTCGCGATCGAGATCGAGAAGCTGGCGCCGCCGTGTCCCGGCGTGCCGGCGGCGTGCGGCGTGCGGCTGGTGCTGCCGGCGGCGGCCGCGTGAGCTTCCTGTTCGCGACGCCGGTGCGGTTCTCGGACATCGACCACGCCGGCATCGTGTACTTCCCGCGGTTCTTCCACATGTTTCACCTCGCGTTCGAGGAGCTGTGGCGGGCCCGCCTGGGGCCGGCGGCGTACGCCCAGCTGCTCGATCGCGATCGGCTCGGCTTCCCGGCGGTCCACGCGGCGTGCGACTTCAAGGCGCCGCTCCGGTTCGGCGATGTCGCCGAGATCGAGCTGTCGGTCGCGCGGCTGGGCGGCAAGTCGATCACGTTCCACTATCAGGTTCACCGCGCCGGCGATCCGCGGATCCTGTGCGCCGACGGCCAGGTGGTCTGCGCCATGGTCGACCTGGCGCGCTTCGTGGCGGTCGACGTCCCGGAGCGCGTGGCCGCCCTGCTCGCGGATCTCGTGACGCCGTGAGGCGGTCCACGCGAAGGGTCCGCGAAAAACTTCACACACGTACATCGCCGGGGCTTTACGCTTCCACGCGGTCGTACTAAGTCCCCCAAGTCATGCTCGAGCGCGACCCCAAGACCCTGGCCCGGCTTCAGACGGTGGTGACCGCGCTCATCGAGCACCGGGTCTCGACCTCGCTGGAGGACGTCGAGCGCGCGCTGGTCCGCTGGCGCGCCGGCGGCCACAGCGCGCTGGCCGCCCACGGCGCCGTGCTGCGCCACGCCGCGCGCTGCGAGAAGACCGTGGAGCGGGTCACCGCGGCGGCGAGCGACCGCCCCGAGGGCATCCTGCGCGACGCGGTGGACGCCGGCCTGATGCCCGAGGACGAGTTCGTCGAGCTCGTCGGCAAGCCGTCGCAAGACATCGCGTCGATCGACGCCCTGGTCGACGAGGACGACGCGAGCGCGCCGGACAAGAAGCGCACCGTCGAGTCGCTGCTCGCGCGCGGGCCGGTGCTGGTCCACGTCGATGCGCGGCGCGCCGAGGTGTCGGTCCCTGCACGGTTTCGCGCCGATCCGAGCCTGGTGCTGCGCTTCGGCTACCAGCTGTCACCGCCGATCAGCGACCTCACGATCGACGAAGAAGCGATCGGCGGGACGCTCACGTTCGGCGGCCAGCCATTCCGCTGCATCCTGCCGTGGACCGCGGTGTACGCGGCGATGGTCGAGGGCGAGCAGCGCGGCACGGTGTGGCCCGAGGACGTGCCCGAGGACGTCCTGACCGGCGGCACCGACGCCCAGGGCCCGGCGACCGCCGCGCCCGCGATGCCGCAGGTCGCCAAGCTCGAGAAGGCCGACAAGCTCGACGACGAGCCCCGCAAGCGCGGCCACCTGAAGCTCGTCGAATAAGCCGCCTATTCGAGATAGAGCGGGAACTTCGGCAGCGACGCCAGATCCTCGGGCGCGTGCTGCACGATCAGCGTCGCCTTGGCGTCGTTCATCACCTGCGCGATGCGATCGAACGACGCGAGCAAGTCGCTCTTGCTGTAGCTGACCGCCGGGACGTGCCGCGTCCGGACGTTGTCGCGCGTCTGGTACAGGTCGCCGCCGAGCAGCACCGCGCCGCCCTGCGCGAACGTCACCAGCATGACCTGGTGGCCCGGCGTGTGACCGGGCGCCGCGAGGATGCGCACGCTGCCATCGCCGAACAGGTCGAGATCGTCCTCGACCAGCGCCTGCTTGGCGCCATCGATGGCGCTCCACGACGACGGGTTGACACCGAACGGCGTCGGGCTGCTCTTGCCCCACGCGAGCTCACGACGATTGACGATCCACGTCGCGCCGGGAAACTCGTTCGCGTTGCCGGTGTGATCGAAGTGCAGATGCGAAAACGCGATGTACTCGATATCTGCCGGCGCGAGCGCGAGCTCGCCGAGCTGCGCGATCAGCGTGCGATCGACCTCGAGGTGCACGCCCGCCTCGGTGATCGCGCCGCCGGGCTGCCGCGCGAGATCGTCGCCGAGCCCGAGGTCCCACAGCACGTCGCCCTTGGGATGGCGGATCAAGTAGCAGACATCGACCATCCGCCCGGGATTGTCCGCGGGATCCATGATGCCAATCGGCGCGAAGTTCACGCTCTGCAGCTCGATCGCGCCGCAGTCGAGCGCGTAGATCCGCACGCTCTCGACGGGCTCGGTGCCATGGCAACCGACCGTCACCAGAAGCGCGGCAAGGGCAAAGCTGCGCATCTCCCGATCCGGTATATCGGGCGAGGCGCTCTCAGGCAACTGTCGAATTACACCCCGGGTGTCTCTGCCCGCCCCGCGCAGCTCACCTCCATCACCGTACCTGCAGCGGGCGATACCGCACGCTCGACCTCCAGCTCGAGCTGTGTCGGGGTGGCACACGATGGGTTGCGCTTGACCCACCAACACGTCGAGCCATCGCCCGGATCGGCGTGCTCGTCGTCGAGCATCGCGCAGCGCCGGATCACGTGCTCCACCGGCGCGCCGCTGTACGCGTCCGTCACCTCGCTCACGCTGCACTCGACCTGCAGGCCAGGCTTCGCCGCGTCGAGGTCGCGCGCATCGAGCGTGCCCTCGAGGCACGGGTTGATCGCGTTGAACAGCAAGGTCCCGATATCGTCGACTGCCTGGCTGTAGTCGCTCTGGCACACCGTGCTGAACAACCCGTGATCGCCGAAGCGCCGGCGGAACTCGTCGAGCCGGATCGCCGGCCGCGCGACCGCCGCGTTGCCGAGGATCGTCGCGCGACACGACGGCTCGAGCGCGAGCGCCTGGTTGTGCGTCTGGATGCTCAGCGCGCCGGTCTCGATCGCCTGCGCCGGATCGCCGGCGATCAGCGCGACCGCGACGCCCGGCGGCCCGTCGAGATTCGACAAGAACGCCGCGTACGCGTCCGGATCGGTCAGCAACGTATCGCGCCGGATCTGACAGTCGGTGTACGCGCCCGGCGCGCTCGCCGAGATCGCATGATCGCAGCGATACGCGGCCTGCGTGCAGCGGAAGTCCTCGGGGCCTGCGCCGGCGCCGGCGTACAGCCGCGGGTCCCCCGAGCAGTCGTCCTCGTCGGTCAGCATCACGATCGCGAGGAACGCGCCCTGGCGCAGGAAGCCATCGTTCTCGCGCCGCGAGCCATCGAGCGCGCGCTTCATCGCCTCGAGCGGCGCCTCGAAGCCGCAGCCGGATTCGCCGACGTGCGAGATGCACGACAGCGCGTCGGCCAGCGTGCCGCTGTAGTTGACCTGGCGCGTGCCGTCGGGCAGCGCGATGTCGCTGAGAAAGCGGTCGTTGGTCGGCGCGCACGTCAAGCTCGGATCGCGCGACGCGTTCTGCAGCCGGCCGTCGGTCGCGCTCGCGGGATGACACGCCGGCCCGCCCGACGCGCCGTCGCCGAGATCGATGCTCGAGGTCACCACGCCGATGTGCATGTTGGGCCGGGTCGGAAAGCTCTCGAGCCGGTCGACGAAGTTCTGGTAGTTCTGCGCGAACAGCGCCTGCTTGTCGCGCGTCGACGCCGAGTCATCGATCACGAACAGGATATCGAGATCCGTGGTGACCGGAATGCGCTTGCTGAACACGCCGTGTTGCACGGGCACTTGCTCGGCGATCGGGCGATCCGGACAGCCGGCCGCCAGCATCAACCACCACACCGCGAGGACGTACCGCATGCTCCGTTCATGCGCGCACGCGCGCGATCCGTCATCGCGCCGCGAAATCAGCGCAGCGGCAAGATCACGCGGAACACCGTGCCATCGCTGCTCGACGACACCTCGACCCGGCCGTGATGGGCCTGGACGATCTCGTGCACGATGTAGAGCCCGAGGCCGAGGCCGGCATGGTGGCGCTCGCTGCCACGGCCGCGCCGGTACGGATCGAACAGCACGGCGATCTGCTCCGGCGGAATCGGCAGGTCGCGGATCGCGTTGGTCACCGCGATCGTGACCGACGTCGCATCGCGCGCGATCTGGATCGTGACGGGCACGCCCTTCTTGCCGTACTGCGCGGCGTTGCCCATCAGGTTCGACACCACCTGGCCCAGCCGATCGGGATCCCAGACGCCCTCGACCTCGACCGGATCGACGAGCTCGAACTGGGTGTGAGGATACGCGAGCGACATCTCCTCGACCGCGGACTTGATCAGCGGCAGCAGCGACGTCTCGCGCGGCTCGACCGGGATGCCCTGACCGAGCCGGGCGCGCGTCATGTCGAGCAGCTGCTCGACGATCCGGGTCATCCGCCGCGTGCTCGACTCGAGCCGGCGCACCACCGGGGTCGCGCGCGTGCCCTCGGTCGCGGCGTCGAGCACCGCGAGGCCGGCGACCATCGCGCCGAGCGGATTGCGCAGATCGTGGCCGACGATGCCGAGCATCTGGTGGCCGAACTCGGCGATCCGCTCGCGCTCGACGGTGACCGCGTGCTCGGCCGAGACGTCCTCGAGCGCGGTCACGCTGCCGACCACGGCGCCGCGCGAGTTGCGCAGCGGGACGCACGAGGCCAGCACGGCGCGCGCCGGCTCGCCGTGCACCGTCATCATCAGCTCGGCGCGGCTCGGCTGGTTCGAGCCCAGCGCGTGGCCGAGGATCCAGTCGCGCTCGGCGATCGGCGTGCCGTCGTACAGGGTCCACGACGCGAGCGGAAACGCGGCGCCGCGATCGGCCGCGCGCTCGATGCCGGGGATCAGCGCCGCCGCGCTCGAGTTGACCAGCGTGATGATGCCGTCCGCGTCGGTCGTCACGATGCCGACCGGCAGATGCTCGAACACCGCGCGCAGCTGGTCGCGCGCCGCGCGCTCGGCGTCGAATCGCATCGCGGTCTCGACCGCGAGGCCGGCGTACTCGATGCACGTCTCCAGCGTGGCGACGTCCTCGGCGTCGAACGGTCGGCCCGTGCCGTCACGGGTCACGGTGACCACGCCCTGGATCGGCTCGCGGGTCGGGAACGGCAGGATCGCCAACCCGCGCAGCCCGAACTGCTCGACGTACGGCTGATAGGCCGGCGGTAGCACGCGGCGCGCGTGGTCGGTGCTGTCGAACGAGTGGACCTGCGGATCGGCGATCGACGAGATCTCCGCGAGCGCGGCGCCGGTCGGATCAGCCCGGTGGCGCGCGATCGCAGTCGGCGGGAACGGCCCGGGCAACAGCAGGATCGAGCAGCCATCGCTCAGCGTGTGGATCAGCGTCGTGGCGAGGTGGTCGAGGATGCCGGAGACGCTGGTGCCGACCTCCAGCAGGGCATGGCTGAGCTGGTTGATCGCGGCGAGCCGCTTGCGCTCGTGCGCGGACGCGTCCGCCAGCTGCTTGGCGCGCAGCACCGCCGCGACGCGCGCGCGCAGCTCCTCGGGGACGAACGGCCGCGCGACGTAATCGTTGGCGCCGCTCGACAGGCCCTGCACGACATCGCCGGTCTCGACCCGCGACGCCGTGACCAGGATGATCGGCAGGCTCTGGGTATCGCGGTTGGAGCGCAGGAACTGGCAGACCTCGGGGCCGGCCATGCCCGGCATCACCCAGTCGAGCAGCACGACGTCGGGTTGCGTGCCGCCCGCGGCGAGCCGCTCGACCACGAGCGACCCGTCACCGAACTTCTCGTACTCGTAGGCGTCGCCGAGCGAGCGCTCGGTGATCAGCGCCTCCGTCGGGCTGTCGTCGACGATCCACACGCGGGACCGCCGGCGCACGTCGGCACCAGGGTCACGCACGCTTGGTGATCTCTTCCGCCATGTGGTCGAGGTGAACGTCCACGGCACCCAGCCCCGCCTCGTAGACGCAGCGTGGCATACCATAGACCACGCAGCTCGACGACGCCTCGGTCAATAGAGCCCCACCGGCCGCGGCGATCTTGCGCGCCCCGATCAGGCCGTCATCGCCCATCCCGGTCAGAACGACTCCGAGCGCCCCGGCGCCGACCACCGCTGTGCCAGTTTCGAACAGCTCGTCGACCGACGGCGTGAACTGCCGTCCGGTCGGCGCGCCGAGCCGCGCGACCAGCACGCCACCGGCCCGCTCGATCCACAGGTGCATACCGCCACGGGCGAGCACGGCGCGTCCCGGGCGCAGCTCGAGGCCGTCCTCCGCCTCGAGGACCTCGAGCGGAGAGATCTTGTCGAGTCGGGCGGCGAGCGACGCAGTGTAGCCCGGCGGGATGTGCAGCACCATCGCGAGCGGCGCGCCCAGGCTCGCGGGCAGCGCGGAGATCAGCCGGGTCAGCGCCTGCGGGCCGCCGGTCGACGTGCCGATCATGATGAGCTCGGCAGCGCGGCCGACCCGCGGCTCGACGACGACCGGGCGCGGCGGCAGCGGCATCGCGGCGCCGCTCGCCGCAGCGAGCACGGTCGCGATCAGCTGATCGCCGATCTCGTGCAGCCGATCGTTGGCCAGCGCGGTGGGCTTCGAGATCAGCTCGATCGCGCCAAGCGTGAGCGCCTCCGCGCCGACGTCGCTCTCGATCGTCGAGATGCTGACCACGATCACGCGCGGTCGCGGTCGGCCGGCCAGCGCGCGCAGCACGCCGAGGCCGTCGAGCTCGGGCATCGTGAGGTCCAGCGTGACCACGTCGGGATCGAGCGCGGCGATCCGGTCGAGCGCGTCGTGGCCGTCGCGCGCGGTCGCGACCACGTCGATCTTGCCGCTGGCGCGCATCAGCCGCGCCAGCACCGTGCGGGCGAACGCCGAGTCATCGATGACGATCACGCGCGGCCGGCTCATCGCGCCCGCCGGTAGAAGAACGAGTTAGCGCGCTCCTCGCACACCAGGCCCGTGCCGAACCGCAGCAGCGACTCCGATACGCCGACCGCGAGCAGGCCGTCGGGCAACAGCGCCGCGGTGAGGTGATCGATCACCCGCGTGATCAGCTCGTCGCGGAAGTAGATCAGCACGTTGCGGCACAGGATCACGTCGAACGCGCCGAGCATGCGGACCGCGCCAGCGTCGAACAGATTGACGGTCTTGAACGTGACCGCGGCGCGGAGCCGCGGATCGACGGTCACGCTGTGGCCCTCGGGCCGCAGGTAGCGCGCCGCGAGCTCGGCGGGGTGCTCGTCGCGCAGCGCGCGCTTGCGATGCCGCCCGGCCTTGGCCTGCGCGATCGCCTCGGCGCTGACGTCCGTGCCGAGGATCTCGACCTGGTCGAGCAGGCCGCGCTCGGCGAGCAGCATCGCCAGGGTCAGCGGCTCCTCGCCGGTCGAGCACGCCGCCGACCACACGCGCGCGCGGCCGCGCGTGCGCACGACCTCGGCGAGGTGATGCTCGGCGACGTGGCGCAGCGGCGCGAGCTCGCGGAAGAAGTAGGTCTCGTGGACCAGCAGCATCTCGATCAGCCGCGCGCGCTCGACGCCGCCCGGGTCGTCGTAGCGCAGGTGGTAGTAGTAATCGAGCAGCGAGCCGAAGCCGAGGTCGGCGACGTGCGCGGACAGCTTGGCCGCGAACAGCTCGCGATCGCGCGCGCCGTAGTGCAAGCCGCAGGCTTCCTCGACCAAGGCGGCGAAGATCGCAAACAACTGCGGGGACAGCTCGAGGCCCTTCATGGTCAGTCCGTGGCGGCGGCGCTCGCGCGGCGTACGTCGAGATCGGGATCGAGGCGCGCGAGCTGGGCGACCCGGGCGCGCGCGCCGGGCGCGGCGATCGCGATCAGCGCGGTCGCGGCGGCGCGTCGCACCGCCGCGTTGGCGAGCTCCAGGCAAGCGAACAGCGCGGTGATCGCCGCGTCGTCGCCCATCCGGGCCAGGGCGGCGACCAGCGCGGCGGCGTCGCGATCGCTGGCGTCGCCGAGCCGGGCCTGGATCGCGGCGCTGCGCGCGCCGCCGGGCCGCGACAGCATGCGGTGCGCCGGATGCTCGGCCTCGTGGGCCAGCGCGACTGCGACGAGGATCTCGCCGGCCGCGCGATCGTCGCGCTCGCCGAGCAGCGACAGCGCCGCGTCCTGGATCTCGGGGGCGGCGTCGCGCGCCGCGGCGTCGAGCGCTGCCAGCGCCTCGGGCTCGCTGCGGGTCGCCAGCCCGCTGAGCGCGATCAGCCGGGTCGCGGCGTCGGGCGACGCGGCCGCCGCGCGCAGGAACGGCAGCGCCGCCGGGGTCGCGCGCAGGCCGATGCCGACCAGCGCGGCGCGCGCCTGATCCGGATCGGGCGCGCGCACCATCGCGCACAGCGCCTGCCAGGCCGCGTCGGTCTGGACATGCGCGAGCGCCTCGATCGCGGCGATCCGGACGTGCGGCGCGGGATCGTCCAGCCGCTCGATCAGCAAGGTCGCCTCCGCGCCGAGCCGGCCGAGCCCCTGGCACGCGTAGTAGCGCACCCACGCGGCCTCGTCGGCGACGCCGCGCGCGAGCAGCGCCGCTGCGTCCGGTCCGCCGCGCGTCGCGATCGCGCGCATCGCCGCGGCGCGCACCGCCTCGATCGGGTGGGCGGCGAGCTCGGCGAGCGCCGGATCGACGCGCGGATCATCGAGCGCGACCAGCGCCGCGACCGCGAGCTCGGCGATCCGGCGATCCGGATCCGCGACCGCCGCGCGCACCGCGTCGTACGCGCCGTCGCAGCCCAGCGTGCCGATGATGCGCAGCGCCTGGCGCCGCACGGCCAGGTTGGTCCCGGCGAGCGCCGCGATCACGAGCCCCGCGGTACCGGCGGTGCCGAGCGACTGGATCGCCCCGGCCGCGGCGTGCGCGACGCGCGGGCTCGGATCGCCGAGCAGCTCGAACAGCCGCGGCACGGCCGCGGTCTCGCCGATCCGGGCCAGCGCCTCGCACGCGCGCGCCCGGACCTCGGGCTCGTCGTCGTCGAGCAGCGCGCGGACCTCGGGCGCCGCGCGCCGGCTGCCGACGATCGGCAACACGGCGATGCGCGCCGCGGGATCCTTGGCGCGCAGCGCCTCGACCAGCGCGCTGTCGTGATCGCGGCCGATCTGCTGGATCGCCTCGGTCGCGGCCTCGGCGGACGCGGGGTCGTCGAGCAGCTGCGACAGCGCCGGCAGCGCGCTGGCGTCGCCGATCCAGCCGAGCAGCGTCGCGATCGCGAGGCGATCTGGGGCCTCGGTGATGCGCAGCACGCCGAGGAAGCGGTCGAGCGTCGGCGCGACCACCCGGCGGAGCTCGGCGGCGACTTGATCGGCGGCGCCGCTCCACGCGGCGCGCGCGATCAGATCGGCGAGCGCCAGCGCGACCAGGCGGACCACCGCGTCGCCGCCGCCGCC
>Ga0070717_10002806_pt1 | contig 12327 bp, 8 predicted proteins | sample LARL113metaG_FD_71366 | JGI IMG/M metagenome (GOLD analysis project Ga0070717, IMG submission 71366) | Corn, switchgrass and miscanthus rhizosphere microbial communities from Kellogg Biological Station, Michigan, USA - LAR L11-3 metaG | ecosystem: Host-associated > Plants > Roots > Rhizosphere ...
AGCGCCTGCCCTAAAGCCTGCCGCTTCAGTCCCGAAGCCTATTGCCCCGGCCAACGTTCAGCAGCCCACCCCACCGCCAGCGACGGCGACTGAACGAAAGCCAGAGACGAAACCAGATCCGGTTGCCGACTTAATCGCGGAAGCTGAGAAGGAGTACCAGGCAGGGCGGGACAACTACAAGGCTGGGCATCTGGAGGCAGCCAAGCAGAATTTTGATCGAGCTTTCAACCTGCTGCTCGGAAGCACGCTGGACATCTATTCGGACGAGCGCGTGCAGCAGGAATTGGACCGCATTCTCGAAGGTGTGAACAGTGAAGACATGCAGGCGTTGCAGGAAGGAGAGGGATTCACCGAGCAAAAGGCCGAACCTGCACCGATTGACGAAGCCAACGGCGTCACATTCCCGGTTGATCCCAAGATAAAAGCCCAGGCCGAGATGGAGGTGCAGGCCACCCGCTCGGATTTGCCCCTCATGTTGACGGACCCCGTGGCTGGCTACATCAATTATTTCTCTACCCGCGGACGCTCCACGCTGGAGCATGCCTTGATCCGTGGCGGCCGTTATCAAGAGATGATCCAAAAGATCCTGAGACAGGAAGGCGTTCCCCAGGAACTGATTTATCTGGCTCAGGCGGAGTCCGGGTTTCATCCCTTGGCCGTTTCTCGCGTAGGCGCGCGGGGCATGTGGCAGTTCATGGGGAGCAGGGCTAGAGGTTACGGCCTGCAGCGCAGTTGGTGGGTGGATGAACGGCAGGATCCGGAGAAAGCAACGCGAGCCGCAGCCCATCATCTAAAGGATCTCTACAACCAGTTTGGGGACTGGTATTTGGCTATGGCGGCGTACAACTCCGGTCCTGGCACCGTCCAGCAAGCGGTACGGCGCACCGGATACGCCGACTTCTGGGAACTTTACCGGCGGAATGTCCTGCCCAAAGAAACGCGCAATTACGTGCCGATTATCGTGGCCGTCACCATCATGGCCAAGAATCCTGCCCAGTACGGGCTGGATCAGCTTGAAACCGAGAAACCGATCGCATACGACACGGTGAAGATTGATTATCCAGTCGATCTCCGGCTGGTTGCCGAGTGTGTTGACGCTCCAGCAGCAACCCTTCAAGAACTCAACCCCAGCCTCCTGCGATGGACGACTCCCAAGAATCAGGAATTTGAACTTCGCTTGCCTGCTGGCACTAAGGCGAGTTATCTGAGCGCGATTCAGGCTATCCCGCAAGATATGCGTGTTTGGTGGCGCTACCACAAGATTGCTCCTGGAGACACGCTGACGTCGATTGCGCGCGAGTATCACTCAACGCCTCATGCCATCGCCCAAGCCAATGACCTCGAAATTCACGCCGACCTTGAGCCCGAAAGCAAGTTGGTGATTCCGATTGCTCCCGGAAAACACCCGCCTAGTGAACAAGCGACCTACGCTCGCCGTATTACCCGCTATAAAGTTCATAAGGGAGATACGGTCCAATCCGTAGCCGACAATTTTGGCGTGCCGCCGGTAATGGTTCGCCGCTGGAATCATTTGAAAGGCGAAAGCGTACAAGGCCGTCGTGTTCTGTACGTGCACTTACCAGTGACTCCGAATGGCAGCGATGCCATCCGGGCTTCTGCTTCTAAGTTCCAATCCAGCAATAGGTTGCGGAGGACCGCCAAAACTCCCACGCGTCACAAAGTGAAGCAAGGAGAGACTCTTTCCTCTATCGCGAGCTCCTATAAGACCACCGTCGCTGCTATTAAGCATGACAACGGCAACCTCGCCACGCTCCGGCCAGGAATGATTCTGGTCATACGAGACGTCAAGTAGCCAACAACGGAACCCCTGAGACCTCGGACCTCGGCCAGATTGGACACTTCGTCCGCCTAGGGCTAAGTCTGAAGCCCGATGTCCGAAGGCCGATGTCTGGTGTAATATGCAATTTGCGGTGGCCGCAGCTTCCGCTAGACGTGAGAACGCGCTGTGCTATAATCGCGCGCCGTTCAATCAAACGCAGCAGTCTTTCAGTTGTCTTTTTATTTCCCCAGCATACGCGGCGCTTGCGTGATATCCCAGCGTGAAGCGCAGCCCGAAATCAGGAGGAGCAATGAACTTTGAAGAAACCCTCTTTTTACGAGATGACGAGATGGATGAATTTGGTGACAGCGGCGCCTACGGCGATTCGCTAGAAGAAGACTACGAAGAGGAAGAAGAGGAAGAAGAAGCGGAAGTGCCGGGAGGCGAAGCGCAGCCAGAGCCGGTGGCTCCGCCTGCTCCCACGCCGTCCGGTGGCGGTGGTGGCGGCGGAAAACCTGCTCGCAAGCCGCCGCGGAAAGCCGCGAGAAAGGCCGCGCCACGAAAGAAAGCAGCAAAGAAGAAAGCCGCTAAAAAGAAACCCGCACGCAAAGCGGCCAAGAGAAAGCCTGCTCGGAAGAAAGCAGCAGGCAAGGGAAAGAAATCCTCGCGCCGGCGCCGCTAAGTTGTGACGCACGCTTTCCAATGTCCAAGCTCCAAGCCGCGGCTCACTACCGCGGCTTTTCTTCAAATTTGTTTGCGAGTCCGCCGACGCAGGTTCGGCTGGGGGAACACGGCTAATCCCGGTTCGCACTAGCACGAACATGCTCTCGACGCCGCGTCTTTCCGCACGGTAAGCTAGATGGGTTTTCCAACCGGCGGAGGACACATGCGTGAGGCGGTCGCGGGACTGTGGCCGGAGATTCAGTGGATCGAAAATAAGGCTCTACGCGAACAGGTGATGCAGACCTGGGTCAAAGCGCTGGAGCGCAGCCCATTGAGACCTGATGATCTGAATCAGATCCCCTTCACCCTGCTGGTTCCAAATTGTCCCATCACATTCATGGAGCACAAGCGCTGCGTGGTGCACATCGCCCGCGCGAGTGCCAAAGCAATGCATGGATTCATGGGGCGTGCGCTGCCGATCGATATTGATACAGTGATCGCGGGCGCCATCCTGGCGGATGTTGGCAAACTGCTCGAATATGAGATCGGGCCTGATGGCAAGAGCCGGCAGAGTGAGCGCGGCGAGGCGCTGCGCCATCCGTTTACGGGAGTATCGCTGGCGCTGGAGTGTGGAGTGCCCGATGCCGTCTGCCACATCATTGCGGCGCATGCGGCAGAAGGAGATCTGGTGAAGCGAACGACGGAGGCGTACATCGTGCATCACGCTGACTTCATGGCGTTTTTGCCATTCAAGAATCCAAAGAATGTGAAAGTGAAGTAGCAGCAGTCTCTGCGGCATCAAAGAATTGTCATTGCTGCACTGGGAATTGGCTCTTATCTATTAGCTGTTATCCCGGAGAGATCGTGTCCGCAACGAAAGAAGCAGTTGCCGCGAAGGAAACAGTCACCGCGAAAATGGCGCGCTGGGCGGCTGCGCTCGAGTTCAACCATCTCTCTCAAGATGCCGTGTACCAGGCAAAGCGTTTTCTCCTCGATTCCGTCGGCTGCGCGCTTGGCGGATATCAGCAGCACGACGTCAAGATCGCGCTCCAAGTGATCGATGAAATCGCGGGTCGCGGGCCAGCGACGGTGATCGGCAGGGGAAAAAAGGTTGATCCAGTCTCGGCCTCTTTTGCCAACGCATTGATGATTCGCTGCATGGATTACAACGACATCTACTGGAAGCAAGACCCATCGCACCCATCGGATATCTTTCCTGCGGCCATAGCCTGCTGTGAACGCGCGAAGAGCGATGGCCGCGAGCTGATCGTGGGACTCGTTCTTGGGCACGAATTTGAAATGCGCTTCTGTGAGACGGCGTTTCCGGGAATTCGTGAGCGTGGTTGGCATCACGCGACGCTGACCGCTTTCGTCTCGCCTTTAGTGGCTGGACGGTCGCTACATCTTTCATGGGAGCGGATTCAGCACGCGGTCGGAATCTCCGCCAGTCGTCATTGCACGCTAGGCGCGGTTACTGCGGGCAAGCTCACCATGATGAAGAACACCGTCGATCCTATGGCGACGCAGAGCGGCGTACTCGCGGCGCTCATGGCTGAGAAGGGATACACCGGCCCTGAACACGTTGTTGATGGGAAAGAAGGCCTTAGCCATTGCTTTGGCCCGGAGTGGAGGTTGAGTCTGCTGACGGACGGACTCGGTGATTCATGGCGCATCACGCAGTGCGGAATGAAGGCATTTCCGACCGAGGCGCTGACGCATACACCCATCTCAGCGGTCCTTGATTTGATAAAGACGAACGACTTGAAGCCGGATCAGGTGGAAAAAGTCCAGATTCGTTCGCTTGCCCGCGCGGCGGACATTCTCTCCGATCCAAGCAAGTACGATCCGCATACCAAAGAGACAGCCGACCATTCCTTGCCGTACGTGATTGCGGCGGCGATTGTCGACCGCCAGGTGACTCCCGCACAATTCGAGATGAAAAAGATTATGGACCCGGCGATTCGGGCGCAGTTGAAGAAGGTTGAAGTCGTGGCTGATCCTGAGATCGAGAAAGTCTTTCCCGCGCTGCAACGGGTTGTTGTGAATATTACCGCCACCGATGGACGGACGTTCTCGAAGCAGCTTGATTATCCTAAAGGCGATCCGCGGAACCCGCTGACCGATGCTGAGGTAGAAGAAAAGTTTGCTGCACTGGCGGAAGGCGTGCTGTCGGCTGGGGCGCAGAAGAAGCTGATCGATGCGATCTGGAACTTGGAAAAGATCGGATCGGTTTCCAAGTTGATGGCGCTGATGAAGGCGGATGTGAAACTGAAAAAGGCGGTGAAGAAACCAAGATAGGCGACGGCCACAATAGGCGCAGACACCCTGGGCCTGTGCGGGCGAGCGAAGTTTGCTTTGCCTGAGCGTCAGTGGGAAGGAATTATGGGTCAAACCATTGTTGAAAAGATCGCGCAGGCGCACTTAGCGGAAGGGCCGAAGCGGCCGCTGCGAACGGGAGATTTCGTCTCCATTCATCCGCGCTATGTCATGACACATGACAACACGTCGGCGGTCATGAGCAAGTTCAAGGGGATCGGCGCGAAGAAGATTCATGATCCCAGGCAGCTTGTGTTTGCGCTCGACCACGATATTCAGAACCAGGATGAGTCGAATCAGAAGAAGTACCGCGCGATTGAGGCATTCGCCAAGGAGCATGGGGTAGATTTTTACCCCGCTGGTTCCGGCATTGGCCACCAGATCATGGTGGAGCGCGGGTACGTGGTGCCGGGTTCATTTGTGGTCGCCTCCGATTCGCACTCCAACATGTACGGCGCCCTCGGTGCAGTTGGCACGCCGATCGTGCGTACCGATGCTGCCGCCGTTTGGGCAACCGGTGATTTCTGGTGGCAGATTCCGCGATCTATCCAAGTCGTGGTCGAAGGCAAACTGCCGGAAGGAGCAACCGGCAAAGATGTCATCATCGCGCTCTGCGGACTGTATAACCACGACGAAGTACTGAACGCCGCGGTCGAGTTCAGCGGACCCGGCGTGGCCAGCCTTTCGATGGATGCCCGTTTTTCCATCTCCAATATGAGCACCGAGTGGGGGCCGCTGGTGGGCTGGTTTCCGGTTGATGAGATAACGATTGGTTACTTGCAAGACGTGTATCAGCGGCTCAAGGCGAGTGGGGTTGAGCGGTTCAAGAAGGAGGACATCGAAAATTGGACGAAGAATCCGCCCAAGCCTGATCGAGACGCCGTGTATGCCGGCCGAATCGTGCTCGATCTCAATGAGATCACGCCGCATGTATCTGGACCCGATACGGTGCAGGTGATGCAATCGCTTGCGGAAATGGAAAAGAAGAAGGTCGCGATTCAGAAGGCTTACTTGCTTTCATGCGTGAATTCCCGGGTCGACGATCTCGAAGCAGCGGCACGAGTTCTGAAGGGAAAGAAAGTCGCGCCAGGAGTGAAGTTTTATCTAGGAGCGGCCAGCAAGTGGGTGCAGGAAGAGGCTGAGCGGCGCGGAATTTGGCGAACTCTGCTCGACGCTGGAGCGAATCCGTTGCCTGCAGGCTGTGGGCCTTGCATCGGGCTTGGAGTTGGATTGCTTGAGCCGGGGGAAGTTGGAATCTCGGCTACGAATCGCAATTTCAAAGGACGCATGGGATCGCGCGATGCGCAGTGCTATCTGGCAAGCCCGGAAGTGGTCGCGGCGTCGGCCGCGGCCGGCTATATTTGCGGACCACACGGAATGGCTGATCGCGCACCGGTGCGTTCTTACACGCAGTTTGCTGCCGCCGCCTCTGCCGAGAAGGTCGAGGTATTGCCTGGATTTCCCGAGCGGGTACACGGTCGTTTAGTGTTCATGCCGCAGGACAACGTCAACACGGACGCCATTTATGGCAAGGACTACACGTATCGCGATGACATGACGCGCGAGATGATGGCAAAGGTGGTGATGGAGAATTATGATCCGCAGTTTGCTGCACGCGGGCGGGCCGGAGACGTCATTGTGAGCGGATTCAACTTCGGCACAGGTTCCAGCCGCGAGCAGGCGGTGACTGCGCTGAAGGCGAAAGGTATTCCACTGGTGATCGCGGCGAGCTTTTCGCAAACCTATTTGCGGAACGCGTTCAATAACGGGTTTTTGTGCGTGGAAGTACCCGAGTTGGTCAAGCGCTTACGCCAGCAATTTGCCGGTTCTTCAGAGAGGACAATTATTCCGGGAGATGAAATTAATATCGAGTTTACTTCGGGAGTGATTACCTGGCGCGGAGAGCGGTTTGCGTTCCCGTCGCTGGGGAGCGTGCCACAGTCGCTGGTGATTGCCGAGGGTGTTGAGAATCTGGTGGCGAAGCGGTTGGGACTAGGATAAAAGGGAAAACCGCCGAGTACGCAGACGAAAGTGGCAAAGTTTAGGTTGATCTTCGAATTCCGCAGAGGCACTTACATTCGCCAAGTGAGAGCGGTGTCGCCGAAGGCTGCGCTTATCAAACTGGCATCCGGCCCTGATCGTAAGCGTAGACTTTTCGCTGAATTGTCGAATGACAAGCCAGTAGCGATTGATGGAGTGGCGAACTGCGGGTGTTCTTCCGCGTCGTACCAAGGGCAGTTGGCGCTAGTTAATATCGTGAAAACAGCCAAGTGAGAGTCTATCTCCTGCACTTTCGGTGTCATCTACGACCAAGGGTTTTGATTTTCAGGGCCTTCGTGGCGCAATACGCGGTAGTTACGATGGAAAAGCGACCGCAAAGGAATTCGCTTTTTGCAACCTGAAAAACAGTTGTCAGTTTCAGGCCGGTTTCTAACTATCAGTTATCAGTTCCTAGTTCTCGGTTCTCAGTTTCTGCAGAGAAGCAGGTAGGGAGAATCGCATTCATGACGAAATACACAGTGGTTGCCATGCCCGGTGATGGCATCGGAAATCAGGTTCTGCCTGAGGCTTTGCGGGTTCTGAGGACCGTCGGATTCGATGGGGAATACATTCATGCCGATATCGGCTGGGAATGCTGGCGTAATGAGGGTAATGCGCTGCCCGATCGCACCATCGATCTGTTAGCCAAGCACAAGCTCGGACTGTTTGGCGCTATCACTTCAAAACCGAATAAGGAGGCACAAGCAGAACTTAAGCCCGAACTCCGCGGCAAGAGCTACGTTTATTACAGCCCAATCGTCACCATGCGGCAGAAATTTAATCTGGATATCTGCATGCGGCCCTGCGTCGCCTTCGAGGGGAATCCGCTGAACTATATTCGGAAGAGGGTCGATGGCAAATTTGACGAGCCGAAAATCGACACCGCGGTTTTTCGTCAGAATACCGAGGGCATGTATGCCGGAATCGAGTGGACAAATCCGCCGGAAAATGTCAGGGGAGCATTGGCTTCTCACGCCAAGTTTAAAGCGTTCGCGCAAGTTGCGGGACCCGACATAGCAGTGAGCGTGCGAGTAATTACGCGGCCAGCGGCGCGGCGAATCGTTACCGCTGCATTTGAATATGCAAAGAAGCGCGGCTTTAAAGGCGTGACCATCTGCGAGAAGCCCAATGTAGTGCGTGAGACCTCTGGGATGATGGAAGAAACTGCGAAAGAAGTGGCGAAGAATTACCCGGGAATCGCGCTGTGGTCCACCAACATTGATGCGCAGTTGATGTGGCTGAACAAGAATCCGGAAGATTACAACGTAATCGTCGCATCAAACCTGTTCGGCGATATTTTGTCCGATGCATTCGCAGGGCTGGTTGGCGGCCTGGGCTTCGCGGCTTCGGGAAATATTGGCGATGAAGTCGCAGTATTCGAACCGACCCACGGTTCGGCGCCCAAGTATGCGGAGTTGAATCCCCCGATTGTGAATCCCATCGCAATGATTCTTTCAGCGGCGATGATGTTGGATCATGTGGGAGAAGGCATGAAGGCAGAGCGAATTCGCAAGGCAATTGCAGCCGTCGTGAAACAAGGAAAGGTGCGGACCTACGACATGATGCGGCTCTCTGGGGGTCCCAAGGCGATTGGGCAGGGTGCGGCAAGCACCGTGCAGATGACCGATGCGATTTTGGAGCAGTTGAGATAATGCTTTCCCACCACAGCCGGCAAGTCGGCACCACAGCGCTCGTCGTGAAACATGTCAACTGAGACTAAAACGGCGCAGATGGCAGAGGCTGGACATTGGGGTAAAGCCGTGCGCTCGGACGTGCACGTGAGCCTCGAGCCGAGGGATTCGGGCGGATTGGAGATCGCACTGCAATCTCGGGTGGCGGCGTATTACGGCGATTCGATTCTGGCGCAGGTACGCGAAGCGCTGGGTGTGCTCGGCATTCAGAATGCACAGGTTTCCATCCATGATGAAGGCGCGCTACCGTTTGTAATTGCCGCGCGTGTAGAGGCAGCAGCCAAGCGCGCTGGCATGGTAGAAGCGGGCAAGAGTGCCCGCACGACACTGGAGAAAGTTGCTCTGCCGGGTGCTTCTGCCCGTGACCGGCTGCGGCGGTCACGGCTGTATTTACCCGGTTCTGAACCGAAATATTTTATCAATGCAGCGCTGCATGGGCCGGATGCCATCATCTTCGACTTGGAGGATTCCGTTCATCCCGGCGAAAAAGATGCGGCGCGAGTTCTTATCCGCAATACGCTTCGAGCCGTGGACTTCGGCGCCTGTGAGCGTATAGTGCGCATCAACCAATTGCCAATGGGCCTTGAAGATTTAGCTGAAGTGATTCCTGAAGCTCCTGATCTGGTGTTGATCCCGAAAGTTGAGCAGGCCGATCAAGTCGTGGAAGTGGATCAAGTAATCCAAAAATCGAAGGGGGATCAGCGACCGATTTGGCTGATGCCGATTCTGGAGTCGGCGCTCGGTATTGAGAACGCGTTTACCATTGCGACGGCTAGTCCGAATGTCGTTGCGCTGACTATTGGGCTTGAGGATTACACGGCCGATATGGGCGTGGCGAAAACATCCGAAGGACGCGAGTCTTTATATGCGCGTACCAGGTTGGTGAATGCAGCAAAGGCTGCAGGCGTTCAGGCGATTGATTCAGTTTTCAGCGATGTGGCTGACATGGATGGTTTGCGGCGATGGGGAGAATCCTCTCGAGCGCTAGGATTTGAGGGGATGGGATGCATTCACCCTGCGCAGATTCAGGTGATTCACGAGGCGTTTGCGCCGTCGCAGAGCGAGCTAGAGAAGGCGCTGAAGATTGTCGCGGCCTTTGAGGACGCCCAGGTACGGGGGCTGGGCGTAGTGAGTTTGGGATCAAAGATGATCGACGCGCCGGTCGTAGAGCGCGCGAAAAAGCTGGTGGAAAGAGCAAGAAAGATGGGAAACCTTAACTAGCATTCACCTCTAGGTCGCGCAACTGGGATGGTAATCTAGCCACCGTCATCAAGCCATGTCTCGCGCCCGCAGTGGCAGCAACTTTCGAATTGCCATCGATACTGGCGGAACCTTCACGGACTGTGTGTGGGTGGAGCGCGGGCGTGTCCGCATGCTGAAGGTTTTCTCCACTCCGGCAGATCCTTCCGAGGCAATTGCAGAGGCATTGCGCAAGATCGGCGCCCCAGATTCGTTAATTATCCTGCACGGAACCACGGTTGGAACCAACACGTTATTGCAGCGAAAAGGCGCGCGCGTGGCGCTGGTTACGACGGCTGGTTTCGAAGATGCAATCGAAATCGGACGGCAGCCCCGGCCCAAGCTGTACGACTTCTTCTTTGATCGCGTGGAGCCGCTGGTCCCTTCTGAGCTTCGGTTTGGGGTTGAGGAACGGACCGCGAGCGATGGCAAGATCCTACACGCAGCATCACGAAAAGAGCTTGCCGGGTTATTGACCAAGCTCCGTGCGGCACATCCCGAATCGATCGCGATTTCGCTGCTTTTCTCATTTGGGAATCCACAAAATGAGTCCGCGGTTGCTCAGGCCTGCCGATCGCTAGCTCTCCCTATTTCTGTTTCCCATGAAATCTTGCCCGAATTTCGTGAGTATGAGCGCACGAGTACGGTGGTAGTGAATGCGTATCTGCAACCGGTGGTGCAGAAATATTTGGAGAACCTGGCGCGCCGCGCGCATTCAAGCAAGGGCAAGAGCAGCATTTTCGTGATGCAGTCGAGCGGCGGAATTACTGCGCTCGCATCGGCAGCGCTGGAGCCGGTGCGGACCGTGCTCTCGGGGCCTGCGGGGGGAGTGGTTGGGGCTGCTGCTATGGCGCAGCGCACCGGTTTCGAGCGGATCATCTCGTTCGACATGGGAGGCACATCGACCGATGTTGCGCTGGTAGATCGAGAGATACGGACGGGCAGTCAGGCTGAGATCGCCGGATTTCCAGCGGGCGTGCCCATGCTCGACATTCACACCGTGGGTGCAGGCGGCGGATCAATTGCTCGATTCGACGCAGCCGGAGCACTGCGGGTCGGGCCAGAATCCGCCGGCGCAGATCCCGGCCCGATCTGCTACGGGCGAGGCACGCAACCGACCGTAACCGATGCTAATTTGCTGCTCGGGCGTTTGCAGCCGCGTGCCTTCCTCGGCGGCGAGTTCAAACTCGATCTGGACCGAACCCGCCGGATGACCAGCGACTGGCTGAAGAAGCAGAGTTGTTCGCTCAGCTTGCAGGAGTTTGCGGCGGGAGTAGTTCGTGTTGTGAATGCAAATATGGAAAAGGCTCTGCGAGTCGTCTCGATTGAGCGCGGCTATGATCCGCGCGACTTCACCCTGGTTGCATTCGGCGGCGCCGGCGGCCTGCACGCCTGCGAACTGGCCGAGGCGCTGGGGATTCCGCGCGTAATCGTACCGGCGCTGCCTGGGGCGCTCTCGGCGTTTGGAATTCTGGTCAGCGATGTGGTGAAGGACTACTCCCGAACGGTGCTTTGGCGGATTGCAGGAAAGCTCCCGGCGGAGCAGTTCGAACGAGAGTTCGCGATATTACGCCGTAACGCGGAGAAGAGCTTTCGCGAGGAGGGTTGGCGTGGGGCGATCAACTTCCACCGCAGCGTCGACGTGCGTTACCGTGGCCAGGGATATGAGCTAAACGTACCTTATTCCAACACGTTGGCCGAGGACTTCCGCAGCGAACACCAGCGCCGCTATGGCTACAGCTACGACAACCGCGAATTGGAATTAGTGACGCTGCGGCTGCGCGCAAAGATCAGGACATCCCAGGCGAAGATTTCACCTGGGTCTGCACGGAAAGCGCAGGCCGCGCAAAAGCAAAAACGTAAGAAAGCTCCAGTTTTATTCGGAGGCAAGAAGTTTGACACCTCCGTATATGATCGCGACGTGATGTCCATCGGCAAGAGATATTCCGGACCCGCCGTTGTCACTGAATACAGCGCTACCACAGTTGTGCCTCCGGGCAGGTCCTTCTGGCTGGACAGGGCTGGCAACCTAATGATCGCCGTGTGATAGCTTCACTGCTCTCGTCAACCAATCCATTTACGGGACAAACGGGACCAAGCATCCCAGGGTGAGCCAAGAATGCGGCCACGAAAAGGTAGACCTCAGGAAGTGAAACCCGCGCCGACTTGCCAGTGCGAGTGGAAAGCGTGCGATATAGGAATGCATTGTGCGGAACCGCCCGACTGCCAGCATCCGCCTCGCAAAACTACGCGGAAACGAGGTTGACGCCGCTTCGCTGACTCGTATTTGCCGTTCTCCGGAGTTCCTTCTCTACCCATTCGGCGAAAAGCACCTGAAACTCCTCTTGCGTGTAGATGCCCTTGTGTATCAGTAGAGTGTTCATTGCGTAGACGGTGGCCTTGAAGCCTTCGTCTCGTGAAGCCGCAGCCAATGCTTCTTCAAACGACATGTGGCCCATTCTCCTCGACCTTGCAGATGGGAAAAACCGCTGCACTCATCCAATCACTTTAAGATCGTCACGTCAATGAGCGCTGATTTTAAGAGGACATAGACTGCATGTGTCCGCTGGCCACTAGGTACTCGGCCCGCACCGCCGT
>Ga0070717_10002807_pt1 | contig 12326 bp, 12 predicted proteins | sample LARL113metaG_FD_71366 | JGI IMG/M metagenome (GOLD analysis project Ga0070717, IMG submission 71366) | Corn, switchgrass and miscanthus rhizosphere microbial communities from Kellogg Biological Station, Michigan, USA - LAR L11-3 metaG | ecosystem: Host-associated > Plants > Roots > Rhizosphere ...
AGGTATAGCGCTGGAACGATCCACAAGCCGCCGAGGTTCAGGGGCCGCATCTGCCCCATTCTGCGCAGCCTCAGCGCGATGGCGACGACGATAATGCCAATCGTAATCGCATAGTTGACCCAGCCCTGGTGAACTGGATGGACCTGCACCTGCATTCGCCCCCTCCTCTGCGCGCTACTCCGCCGCTTGAGCTGCCTCCGGCTCGCGCCACGTGAGCACAGGCTTTCTGGCTGCGAGTGTTTCGTCAAGCCGTCGCCGCGGCGCGTGGACCGGTGCCGTCTTCAGCGTCTGGTCGCCGGCCTTTGCCCGTTCCGCGATCGAACGCAACGCCATGATGAACTGGTCGAGGCTCGCCTTCGACTCTGTCTCGGTCGGCTCCACGAGCATCGCTCCATGGACGACCAGCGGGAAGTACATGGTCATCGGGTGAAAGCCCTCGTCGATCAGGGCCTTGGCAAGATCGATCGTGCTGACGCCTCCTTCGAACCCGCGATCGGAGAATATCGCCTCGTGCATGCAGGGACCGCTCCTGGCGAACGGCGCATCGAGCACGTCGGCCAGGCTGCGCAGGATATAATTGGCGTTGAGTACCGCATCTTCCGCAACCTGCTTTAGGCCATCGGCACCATGGCTGAGGATGTAGGCCAGCGCCCGCGTGAACATGCCCGTCTGGCCGTGGAAGGCGACCATGCGCCCGAAGGCGCTGGGGTGCTCTTCCGGGGCATTCTCTTCCTCGACGAGCTTGAACGAACCGTCGGATGCCTTGGTGACGAACGGCAGCGGCGCATAGGGCGAGAGCGCCTTCGACAGGACCACGGGCCCAGACCCGGGTCCGCCGCCGCCGTGGGGCGTCGAGAAGGTCTTGTGGAGGTTGATGTGCATCGCGTCGACGCCGAGGTCGCCAGGGCGCACCTTGCCGACGACCGCGTTGAAATTGGCCCCATCGCAATAGACGAACGCGCCGACCGAATGGACCGCGTCGCTGATCGCGTTCATGTCAGGTTCGAACAGGCCGCAGGTGTTGGGGTTGGTGATCATCACCGCAGCGACATCGGGAGCAAGGCGCGCCTTAAGAGCATCGAGATCGACACGCCCGGCCGCATTGGCAGGAATGTTCTCGACGCGGTAGCCGGCGAAAGCAGCCGTCGCCGGATTGGTGCCATGGGCGCTCTCCGGAACCAGCACGACCTCGCGCTTGTCCCCGCGGGCCTCGAGCGCGGCTCGGATGCACAAAAGGCCGCAAAGCTCGCCGTGGGCGCCAGCCTTGGGGCTCATTGCAATGCTGGACATCCCGCAAAGCTCAAGAAGCCAGACCGCCAGCTCGTCGATTACCTGAAGGGCGCCCTGCACCGTTTCCTGCGGTTGCAGCGGGTGCACATCGGCAAAGCCCGGCATTCGCGCGACCTTCTCGTTCAACCGCGGATTGTGCTTCATCGTGCACGAGCCGAGCGGAAAGACCCCGAGGTCGATCGCGTAGTTCTGCCGGGACAGACGGGTATAGTGGCGGACCGCCTCCGGTTCGCTCAGCCCTGCGAGGCCAATCGGCCGCGAACGTTCGAGACCGCCGAGACGGGTCGGCCGCTCCGGCGCTTCGGCGACATCGACTCCGCTCTGCTCCGTCGAACCGATCTCGAAGATCAGCGGCTCTTCGAGCATCAGCGCCCGGTTGCCGGTTACGGTCGGTGCGTCGACCTGTTCGTTCGCCGGAGCGGAGGGCCGCCAGCCTGACGGATTGACGGTCACGCGCACACCTCCTTCAGCGCCTCTTCAAGGGCGTTTATGTCTTCCTCGGTCGCCGTCTCGGTGACAGCAACCGCCAGGCCGTTCTTGAGGGCGTCGCAACCGGGATAGAGCCGTCCGAGGGACACGCCGCCGAGAACGCCCTTCTCCACCATTTCGTGAACGGCAGGACGCGCCTCGACCGGAAGCTTCAGCGTGAATTCGTTGAAGAAGCTGCCATTGACGAGTTCGACGCCTGGAATGGCCGCGAGCCGTTCCGCGACTTCGCACGCTCGCGCGTGATTCAATGAAGCCAGGCGCCTGATGCCCTTCTCTCCAAGAAGGGTCAGGTGAGCCGTGAACGCGAGAGCGCAAAGCACCGAGCTGGTGCAGATGTTCGAGGTCGCCTTTTCGCGGCGGATGTGCTGCTCCCTGGTGGAGAGCGTCAGGACGAAGCCACGCTTGCCTTCGGCATCGACCGTTTCGCCGGCCAGGCGACCGGGCATCTGCCGGACGTGTTTTTCGCGGCAGGCGAAAAGGCCGACATAGGGCCCACCAAACTGCAGGCCGACGCCAAGGCTCTGGCCCTCGCCGACGACGATGTCGGCGCCCATTTCACCTGGCGAGCGGATCAGCCCGAGCGCAACCGGCTCGGTGACGACCGCAATCAGCAGCGCTCCTGCTGCGTGGGCCGCCTCGGCAATGGGAGTGAGGTTGGTGATCCGGCCGAGAATGTCCGGGTACTGAACGACGACGGCATTCGTTTCCGCGTCGATGCCGGCGATCAGCTGCTCGGCGTCCGTTTCCGCGGTCAGCTCGGGTCGGGAGGTCTCGAGTACGTCCTCCGTAAATTTCGCCATCGTGTTCGCGACGCTGACGTAATGGGGATGAACGCCTGAGGAGATGATCGTCTTGTTCCGCCGAGTGATCCGATGGCCCATGACGATCGCTTCCCACATCGCCGTAGAGCCGTCGTACATCGACGCATTGGCAACCTCGCAGCCGAACAGCCGCGCGACCTGTGTCTGGAACTCGAACAGCATTTGCAGCGTGCCCTGCGCGATCTCGGGCTGGTAGGGCGTATAGCTGGTCAAGAATTCGCCGCGCTGGATGATGTGGTCGACGCTTGCCGGCACGTGGTGCCTGTAGGCGCCGCAACCGAGAAAGAAGGGTACGTCGCCAGCGACCATGTTCTTGCGTGAGAGGGCGCTCATGTGCCGCTCGACCGCCATCTCCGACGCGTGCATCGGCAGGCCCTCGATGGGGCCTTTCAGCCGCACCTCCTCAGGCACGTCCTTGAACAGTTCGTCGATCGAGCCGGCACCGATCACTCGCAGCATCTCGCTTCGGTCGGATTGGCTCAGCGGTAGGTAACGCATCAGGCAGGCTTCCTCATGATGAAGCGAAGGCGAACGTAGTCGGCAATGTTGGAGCCGATGCGGTCGGCGACCGCAGTGCCGATGTCGGCACGCTCCTCCTCGGGAACTCCGGAGCGATCGAGCCAGCCCCTGCGAAAGGTCGCCACCCAGGCGGCCACGCCATGCTCGATCGGGGTTGGCCGCTCGATCAGCCTCGCATCGACTTCGCGAAAGCCCGCGGCCTCGTAGACGGCCGCAAAGTCGTCGGGCGAGGCGTACCAGTTGCTGGCCTCGACCGGCGGTACATAGCCGCGGATGATGAGCTCCTCGTCGAGCGCGTCGCGCATCCGCTTGAGATTGCCGTCGCCACCCATCTCACCGGCGAAACGGCTGCCGGGCTTGAGCGCTCGGAAAATGGCGCGGGCGGCCTGCTCCTTCTGAAGCACCCAGTGCAGCGTCGCGTTCGAGAAAGCCGCGTCAAACTCGGCGAAGAATTGCATGTCCTCGGCCGGCAAGAGCAGCGCATCGACGCCGTTGGAGCGCGCCGCCGCGATCATCTCGGGAGAAGAGTCGACGCCAAGGACGGTCGCCCCACGCTCGATGATCTTCCTTGTGAGCGTGCCCTCGCCGCAGCCGATGTCGAGGATTCGCTCTCCGGGCTTAGGGTCGAGCAGGTCGAGCGCAGCGCCGCCGAGCTCGGCGACAAAGGCACCGACCCTGGCATAGTCGGCGGCGTTCCACTTGCTGGTCGAGGCGACTTCAATGCTCAAAGAGTCTTGATCCACTCGCGATAGGCGGCTTCGTCCATCAAACCCTCGAGCTCGCCGCGATTGTCGAGCCGGAGCTTGAAGAACCAGCCCTGTCCTTCGGGGTCGGTGTTGACGAGCGACGGGTCGTCGGCAACCGCCTGGTTGCCCTCGATCACCTCCCCCGTGACCGGTGCATAGACATCAGATGCGGCTTTCACCGACTCGACGACGGCAGCTTCCTGTCCCTTCATGACCCGGCGCCCAGCCTCGGGCACCTCAGCGAACACGATGTCGCCGAGCTGCTCCTGCGCGTGGTCGGAAATGCCAATGGTCGCGGTGTCGCCTTCGACCCGGATCCATTCGTGCTCCTTGGTGAAATAGAGGCTCATTCAGAAGCTCCCTTGCGGTGATAGCGGTGCGGAACAAAAGGCATTGGGACGACCCGCGCGTCGAACAGCTTGCCGCGTTGTTCAAGCTTCAGCGTCGTTCCGTTCTCGGCGAGATGGCTCGCGACATAGCCCATCGCGATTGGCCGCTGCAGCGAAGGCGAGAAGCCGCCGCTGGTAATCTTCCCGACCTCATTGCCTTCACCGTCGAGGACGAGCGCGCCCTCGCGCACAGGCTGCCGGCCTTCGACTTCGAAGCCGACGCGTTTCTGGACGGCGCCGTTCTGGAGCTCGGCGAGAATGCGCATTGCGCCGGGAAAGCCGCCTTCCGCCCTGCGCCGCTTGTTAATGGCGAACGTGAGGTCGGCCATGACGGGTGTCGTTCCGAGGTCGAGGTCGTGACCATAGAGCGGCAGCCCCGCTTCGAGCCGCAACGAATCGCGCGCGCCGAGTCCGATCGGCCTCGCGAGCTCGTGCGCCGTGATTGCGTCGGCCAGTTCAGCAGCAGCAATCGAGGCAACGGAAATCTCGAAGCCGTCCTCGCCCGTGTAGCCGGACCGGCTGATCCAGAGGTTGTTGCCCTTCCAGTTGAAGGGACCACCCTGCATGAAGCCGAGTTCGCGGACTCCCGGGACGATCGTTTCCAGCGCATCGACGGCGCGAGGACCCTGGAGTGCGAGCAGCGCCTGCTCTTTCATATAGTCCACGACCACTCCGCCCGGCAGGCGATTCTGCATCACGGCGATGTCGCCGTGCTTGGTCGCGCCGTTGACGACGACGTAGAAGTCCTCTCCGCGGCGGGTCGCCATGAGGTCGTCGATGATGCCGCCGTCGTCGTCCAGCAGAAGTGAATATTTGGGCTTCATGTCGGCCGCCGCCCTGAAGTCGCCGGGCATCAGCGTCTCGAGGGCTGCATCGACGTTGTGACCATGGATCAGGAGCTGGCCCATGTGACTGACGTCGAACAGGCCGGCGTTCTCACGGGTCCAGAGGTGCTCGGCGATAATGCCTTCGTACTGAACCGGCATTTCATAACCGGCGAACGGAACCATCCTGGCACCGCGGCTCCGGTGCCAGGCGTCGAGCGGGAGCTTGTCGAGCTCGGTCTCGTCGGTGGGGCCGTTGTGGACTTCCCTGCTCATTACCATGCGCTCCGGCAAAGGGTGCGACGGACAAGGCTCGCCTCAAGAGCTCTGCCAGCCGCCCCCGTCTGTCTTTGCGCCTGAGAGCTTTGCCCCTTCGGCGGCCCCGGTCGGGGCTCTTTCCAGACTGTCAGGCGCGCGCGGTCCTTGGTGCCTGAGAGATTCCGGGGGCGGTTGCTCCTTCGGCGCCGTCAATGACGGTCTCTCCCGCGCGGCCATTCCGGAAGGGTCTGCTCCCGGCGACGCGAGGTGCCTTGGCTGGCCAGAGCGCGTTAGTCAACGAAGGTTTCGGTGAAACCCTAACGGGTTGCGTTATACTTCAGCTGTTCCGGCGTCAGCTCAAAGCCGACCAGATGCTCGAAGGTCGCATTGGCAACGGCGCTCCGAACTCCCGGATCCGCCATGGGATCGATGGCCGCGTCTGCCTCGCCGGCCTTGCGCGGTCGGGTGAGGATCGCCCTGACGTTGGCCGGGAGCGTCGCGGCGTAACGGCTGACTCGGATGGTGGCCTGGCCCCTCGTGTAGGCATGCTGGCTTCCGGCCGGGAAATTCAGAGCGACCGCGCCGACCTGCTTGGCCTCGATGTTGGTTCCGCCGCGAAGTGCAACATCGAAATAAGGCAGGATCACCTGGCGTGCCGGGCCCGCGTCGCGGCGCAGGCCGGTGACGGTGAAGGTGACGGTCGAGACGACGTCAGTCCCGGCATCCTGGCATGTCGCCCTGAGCTGGGTCATGGTCGCGGTCACGTCGATCGCCCGCGAATCGGTGCTGTCCTGCGGGTTGAACATGGTGATGTCGCCGGTGCCGGTCGGAATGCCAGCGATCGGGCAGTCACTGCGAACTGCATAGACGCCGCCCCCGTTCTCGGTCGTGATGTCGCCGGCATGGCGGCACCCGGCAAGCAAGGTCAGGGCAACAAGGGCAGCGAGACGAAGCTTCACTATGGCTAGATCCTTCAAACGGCAGTCTGGCCCGCGTTCATAGGAAGGGCCTTCTAAGGCTGCAAGCGATCGCTTAGATGGGCTGCACCGTGGCTGAACTATCCCCTCTTCGAGTGTTGATTGCCGCTCCTCGCGGCTTCTGTGCGGGAGTCGATCGCGCGATCCAGATCGTCGAACTGGCGCTCGAGCGCTTCGGTGCGCCCGTCTACGTCCGGCACGAGATCGTGCACAACCGTTTCGTCGTCGATCGCCTGCGCGGGCTTGGCGCAGTGTTCGTCGATGAGCTCGACGAGGTCCCGGATGATCGTCCAGTCGTGTTCTCGGCGCATGGGGTCCCAAAATCGGTACCAGCGGCGGCCCAGACGCGCGGTCTTACCTATGTCGATGCGACTTGCCCCCTCGTTTCGAAGGTCCATCGCCAGGCGCAGCGCCTGATTGAGGAGGGTCGGCACATCCTGTTCATCGGCCACTCCGGTCACCCCGAAGTGATCGGCACCTTCGGCCAGGTACCGGCAGGATCGATGACTCTCGTAGAGACGGTCGAGGACGCTGAAAACGTCAACATTCCGAAGGCAGCAAATCTCGCCTTCCTGACGCAGACGACCCTGTCGGTCGACGACACTGCCCAGATCGTCGAGGCTCTGAAGGCTCGGTTCCCTGCAATCCGAGCGCCGCGGAGCGAGGACATCTGCTATGCGACGTCCAACCGGCAAGCAGCAGTCAAGGCGATCGCCGCGCAATGTGACCGGTTGCTGGTAATCGGAGCGCCCAACAGCAGCAATTCGCTCCGCCTCGCCGAGGTCGCCGAGCGCCTTGGGGTTCCGGCCCGGCTGATCGAACGGGCTGCCGACATCGACTGGGACTGGCTCGGACGACCCAAAACGGTCGGACTTACTGCAGGTGCATCCGCTCCCGAAGTCCTCGTCCGTGAAGTGGTCGATGCGCTCCGTGCCCGCTTCCAGGTCACCGAGGAGGAGGTCGATCACAGCCCCGAGCGAATGATTTTCAAGCTTCCACGAGAGCTCGTTTCTGACCAGCCTGCCTGAAGTCGAGATGTTCACCGACGGCGCCTGCCGCGGCAACCCCGGGCCCGGCGGCTGGGGCGTATTGCTGCGCATGGGAGAAAAGGAGCGCGAGCTATCGGGCGGCGAACCCCTCACCACGAACAATCGCATGGAACTAATGGCGGCAATCAAGGGTCTGGAGGCGTTGAAGCGTCCATGCAGAGTCCGGCTTCATACCGACAGCCAATATGTGCGCGACGGGATCACCCGCTGGATCCACAACTGGCAGCGCAACGGCTGGCGTACGTCGGACAGGAAGCCCGTCAAGAATGCCGAATTGTGGCAGGAACTGGTCGCCGCCACGGCGCCCCACCGAGTCGAATGGCGCTGGGTGAAAGGCCATAGTGGCCACCCGGACAATGACCGCGCTGACGCCCTCGCCTGCGCCGCCGCGGATGCGAACCGCGCTGGGTAGCGAGCCCAAGCCGCGGATCTGGGCACTCCTCTCGGATCATGCGGGCGACAATGCTCAGGCACTTGCGCTCGCCGAGGCGATCGGGCTTCCATTCGAGACGAAGACGCTGCGCTACACCTGGCTCAAGCGCCTCCCACGAAACAATGCCCGGGTTTCCCTGCTTTCGATCGACCGCGCGTCTCGCGAGCAGCTGGCGCCGCCCTGGCCCCAATTGATCATCATGGTGGGACCGCGATCGCAGCCGGTGGGTCGATATGTGAAGCGACTGAGCGGCGGCCGCACAAAGCTCGTCCTGATCGGCCGTCCGCGCGCCCGGCCAGACGCATTCGATCTCATTTTCGATACCCGCCAGTACCTGTTGCCCGATGCCGCAAATATCCGCGTTCTGCCGCTCGCGATGAGTCGGCGTCGGGATCCTGTCCGGCCCACCGAGGAGGAACGCGCCTGGCTCGATTCGCTCCCTCGTCCCCACCTTTTGCTGATGATTGGCGGTCCCATTCGTTATTGGGACGTCAGCCCCGATCACGTCGTAGCGGTTGTTTCCAAACTGCTTGAGCGGGCCCGGCAGGCGGGTGGATCGGTGATCGTGACCGGCAGCCCGAGGACTCCGCCCACAGTCCTCAGGCGGGTAAGCGAGGAACTCGCCGTTGCCACCAATGCCCGCGTGGCGCCCGGCATGGCGCGTTTCGAGGCGCTGATCGATGACGCCGACGAACTCTTTCCACCGGGGGACAGCGTCTCGATGATTTCTGAGTCGGTCATCACCGGAAAACCGGTCGGAATTGTCCCCGTGCGCCAGACGCTTTGGGGACGAATCGTGCTCGGCCCCGAAAGCCGGATGAAGTGGACTCCATTGCGCGACCTTCGCCGGTTCTGGACTTATCTGCGCGAGCAGCGGCTCGCCGGGTCAATCGATGAGCCCATTGCATGCAAGATCTGCAGCCCGGTCGTTACCGGCGCCGAGCGAGTCCGCGAGCTGCTGCAAGCAAGCGACTGAATGAACTCGAGTTCACTTTTGATGGGGGTTTGGGGGGACTAAATAGCCGGCCGTCACCGACTCTCTCGTTCCCCTGTTGGAAAGTTGGTGAGGGGAGGCGTGACCCGCGCCTCCCCAACTTATTTCAAAGATCTTTGATTGAACCTGCGCGGCGAAAAGGTCTCGGACTTGATTGTCGGGTCAGGCTTCTCGCCCAGCAGCAACGAGGCGGCGAGCTTGGCCGCCGCCGGCGAAGTCTGGATCCCGAACCCGCCTTGCCCCGCGCACCAGAAGAACCCGGGAAGATCGTAGTCGAAACCGTAAACGGGAACCCGGTCCGGAGAGAAGCTCCTCAAGCCCGCCCATTTGCGCTCGACTGCCTCGATCGGCCAGTCGACAACGCTTTCGAAACGGTCGATCGCCGTCGCGACGTCCAGTTCCTCGGGCGCAGCATCGCAGGGATCGCTTGGCGTCTCGTCGTGCGGACTGACCCACACCCGATTGTCCGATTCGCCCTTGAAGTAGAAGCGCTCGAGCGCATCGTTGACGAGGGCAAGATCACGAAGGCCCGAGCGGCCCACCCGGAGTTGGGTAATCGTCCTTCGATACGGTTTGATCCCGAGTGCTCGAGCACCTGACCTGCGCGCAACCTCGTCCGCCCAGGCACCCGCCGCGTTGACGATGATCGGAGCGTTGAGAATGCCCGTATCGGTCGTGATCGCCCAGCGATCACCTGAGCGGTGAGCTGATCGAAGCGGAGTCGAGCAGAGGAGCTTTCCTCCAAGTCTTCGGAAATGGGCGAGACAGGCGCTGTGGAGGCCGCCGACGTCAATGTCCGCACAGCTTGCATCGTAGACTCCGAAGTCCCAGCCTTCGCGAAGGCCGGGGATACGTTTCTCCATCTCCTCGCGTTTGATCTGCCGGAGCGGGGCCTTCGCGGAATTCACCGAAAGAGCCTCCCTGAGGTCCATTTCGCGCTTCGCTATCGTGACGCTGCCCCGCTGATGGAGCCAAGAGCGCTCGCCGAGCGGCCAACCAGCCTCGAGGTCCGCTCGGGACGCGAGCGTCAGCGGCATCACCGCTGGCCCGCCATAATGCGCGAGCCAGAAGGCGGCCGAGCGACCCGTGGCGTGCATCGGGCAATGGTCTTCAGCTTCGATGATCGCCGCCCTCATTCGCCCACCGAGTGCGGCTCCGAGGCTTGCGCCGGCAATACCGGCACCGACGATGATGACGTCAAATTCGCTCATTCGAGTTGCTGGTTACGAATTGGAAAGCCGCACCGTCTAGGGGTGGCCGTCATGTTCAACGGGGCGTTTACCGATCTACTGCTTGTAGCGCTCGCTGCGACCCTCGTCGTCGCGGCGGTAATCGACGCTCGCACGTTCACTATCTCGAACCGGCTGAATGCGACGGTTGCTCTTGGCGCACCGCTCTACTGGATGTCGATTGCACTCGCGCCCTGGCCCGGAATCGCGATTCAGCTCGCGGCTGGCGGAATCGTGTTCGCGCTGCTCGCCGGCGCTTTCTACGCCGGGATGATGGGCGGAGGCGACGTCAAGCTCGCCGCAGCCCTCGCGCTTTGGTTCTCGCCGGCGGGGACGGTGAAGTTTCTTGTCCTGATGTCGCTCGCGGGCGGGGTGCTGACGCTGGGCCTGGTTGCCTGGCATCGAGCCAAGCGCTGCGAGGGACGTCCGGAAGTTCCTTATGGGGTTGCGATCGCTTTTGGCGGCCTAGCGATTCTCACCCAACGGTTTCTTAACCAATTTGTCTGATTTCTGAGGCTGTTCAAGTGGCCCATCTGGGTTTGGGGGAGGCGATCTCGCCATGGATGTGAAGAAACTCGCGCTGCTCGTTGGAGCGCTGGTCATCGCAATAGTCACTGCGATCATGGCCAAGAACATGTTCGCCGGTGCAGGTGCTCAGCAGGCTTCTGCCGCGGCCGTCGTCCCGGTCGGTCCGAAGGTGCTCGTCGCCAAGAAGGCGCTGCCCGTCGGTACGATCGTCGACGCCGATGCCCTCACCCTTCAGCCCTGGCCGAAGGAGCTCATGCAGAGCGCCTATTATGTCGAGGGCCAGCCTGACGGCGATCCCAAGAAGCTGCTCGGCACCGTCGTTCGCTACGCGATCACGGCCGGCCAGCCCGTCACCCGCGGTTCGCTTGTCGGCCCGAACGATCGCGGCTTCCTCGCCGCGGCGCTTGGCTCGGGAATGCGCGCAGTGACAGTCCCGGTGAACGTTTCGTCCGGCGTTGCCGGCTTCGTGTTCCCGGGCGACCATGTCGACATGGTGCTGACCCAGTCCGTCCAGGGCGGCGGCGACGGCCCGCCCCTCAAGGTTTCCGAGACGATCATCCGCAACCTGCGCGTCCTTGCGACCGACCAGCGGATCACCGACAAGGACGACGAGGGCAAGACGCAGGTGAAAGTGTTCGCCAACGTCACGCTCGAAGTCACTCCGCGCATCGCCGAGAAGATTGCCGTCGCGCAGAGCCTCGGCACGCTCTCCCTGTCGCTCCGCTCGATCGCCGACAATACGGCCGACCTCGAGCGTGCGGTTGCCGCCGGCGACATCAAGGTTCCGGCGGGCACCACGCCCGACCAGGAAAAGCAGATGCTGCTGGCGATGGCCAATCGTCCGATCGATAGCAATACGACCTTCTCGACCGGTGGCGACGTGTCGCGCTTCCAGCGCCGCACTGTCCCCGCCAAGGAAAATGCCGGCACGCAGATGGCCCAGGCGATGGGCGCTCTCGGCAAAGGCCTTGGCCAGGCGCTTACCGGCCAGGCAGGTGCCGCGCCGATCCCGGCCGGCCCCGTCGTGAGGGTCACTCGCGGCAATGATGTCACCGTTGTTCCGGTGGGAGCTCGCTAAAATGAAAACTGATTGTAACACCCGCCGGGCGCGCCTCGGCACCGCGGTCGCCGCGCTGGCCATTGGCCTCGCCGCAGTCGCGGCCCCGACTGCCGCTTCGGCGCAGCCCCGGGCTTATACGTCGGGGACCTATCGCCCGACGGCCCAGGTCGCACTGTCGATCGGCGAGGGGCAGATGATCAGCCTGCCGCGCCGCGTCGCCAACGTCTGGGTTTCGAACCCGAAGGCTGCCGACGTCTACGTCAGCAACCCGACGACGCTGAACCTGTTCGGCAAGGAGTTTGGAGATACAACGGTCATCGCAACGGCAGCCGATGGCTCCGTCGTCTATGGCGCCCAGATCCATGTCAGCCAGAATTTGCCGACGATCGGCGAAGTTCTGAAGGCGGCCATGCCGGAGTCGGACGTTCGAATTGCGCTCGTGGGCCAGACGGCGATCCTGTCGGGCACCGTCGCGTCTCCGGACGATTCCTCGTTCGCGCAGCGGCTCGCCGAGCGTGAGCTCAATCCCGGCGTCGACATGTCGGCGCCAGCCGCGCTCTGCAAGGTTTGCGTGCTCAACCGGATCAAGGTTGCGACGCCGCTGCAGGTCATGCTGAAGGTCAGGATCGCCGAAGTGAACCGGTCGCTCCTCAAGTCAATGGGCGTCAACCTCTTGTCGCATGACCGAACCGGGGGCTTCCAGTTCGGCATCGGCCGCGG
>Ga0070717_10002808_pt1 | contig 12322 bp, 9 predicted proteins | sample LARL113metaG_FD_71366 | JGI IMG/M metagenome (GOLD analysis project Ga0070717, IMG submission 71366) | Corn, switchgrass and miscanthus rhizosphere microbial communities from Kellogg Biological Station, Michigan, USA - LAR L11-3 metaG | ecosystem: Host-associated > Plants > Roots > Rhizosphere ...
CCGCATACAGCGCCGCGTAGCGCGCGGCCATGCGCTGCATCGAGAACGCTTCGGCGCGCGCGCGTGCGAGGCTGCGCGCCGCCGTGACCGCATCCGGCGCCGTGAGGAACCACGCCGCCAGCTCGGCGATCGCGTCCGCGAACCCGGCGACATCGCCCGGCGCGCAGCTCCGGCCGCAGCCCGCGCCGTCGAGCACCTCGCCGAGCCCGCCGACCCGCGACGCGATCGGGATCGCGCCCATCGCCATCGCCTCGACCAGGATCAGCCCGAACGGCTCGTAGCGCGACGGGATGATCGCGGCGTCGACCGCGGCGAACATCGCGCGAACCTCGTCGCGCGCCAGCATGCGATGCAGGAACCGCACGTGCGCGTGACGCCCGGCCGCCGCGGTGAGCTGCGCGCCGATCTCGACGTCGCCGGTGCCGGCGATCACCAGGTTGTACGGCGCGCCGGCCATCGCGCGCTCGAGCACCGCGAGCAAGACATCGACGCCCTTCTGATCGCGGTCGAGCCGGCCGACGAACGCGAAGGTCGGCCGCTCGGGCAGCCCGAGCCCGGCGAGCAAATCACGGCGACGCTGCGCGCGAGGCTCCACGTCGTCCGCGTGCCAGTACGCGAGATCGATGCCATTGGGGATCACCTCGACGTCGCTCCGCGCGGCGAAGAAGTCGCTGCGCTCGACGCGATACGCGTCGCTCACCGTGGTCACCGTGTCGACCAGGTGCACCGCCGCGAGCTCGGCGAACGCGAGCGGCGGCTCGTCCTCGTGCAGCCGGTGGATCGTCAGCACGGTCGGCAGCCCGAGCCGCCGCGCCTGATACAGGCACTTGTAGCCGTACGCGTCGTGCAGGTGAAGCAGGTCAGGCGCGAGGCCGACCAGCAGCTCGGCGACGCGCTCGCCGTACTCGTCGGTCTTCTTGATCCCGGCGTAGTCGAACGGCTCGGGATAGATGATCCCCGCCGAGTCGAGCACCGGGTTGGACAATAGCCACACCTCGAGGCCGTCGACGTCGTGGCGATCCGCGCTGCCGTACGGCAGCACGCGGTGCTCGAGCGACGGCCACGGCGCGATCTGTCCCGATCGCGGCAGCACGACCACCGGCTGGACCGCCGTGCGGTCGAGCGCGCGGCACAGGGTCGCGACCATCGCGCCCATGCCGCCGCAGTAGATCGGCTCGAGCTCGCAGGTCAGCATGACCACGCGTGGACGGTCAGCCATCGCCGAGCCCCTCGCCGTGCAACCGGCGCAGGAAGTCGCGCTCGAAGCGCTCGAGCGGATAGGCCTGCCCGGTGGTGCGCGCGAACGCCGCGAGGCACTCGTGCCACTTCGGCTCGGCGGAGCGCACCGGGTTGGCGCCGAAAAACGTGGGGCGCGGCGTCCAGAAGTGCACGAGGCTGCTCGGGATCACCGGCTCGAGCAGGCGCGGGCTCCAGGGCTGCAGCATGAAGCTCTCGCCGAGGTCGTGGTAGCCCGGGCCGCGGCGCGCCCACAGGTTCAAGATCGCCTGCTCGGGGAGCCGCACGTGCGCGTGGTGCCGCACCGCCAGCGCGATCAGCTCGCGATACGCGTCCAGCGACGGCTGGATGATCATCGCGCCCGCGTTGAAGCACGGCACGCCCGCGAGCCGATCGACGGGATATCCGTCGTCGAAGCTGGCCAGGACATGGCCGCGCAGATCGGTGATGTCGGGGCTGGCGGCGATCACGTCGCCCGAGGCGGTGGCGCGGGCGACCGCGCCCGACAGGCTGCGATACAGGATCTGATCGACGTCGAGCACGACCTGCGGGACACCCGGCGCGCCGGCGAACGCCTCGAGCTTGGCCCAGATCAGCGGATGCCACTCGCCGCACGACAGCGCGTGCGCGGGGCGGTACGCGACGATCTCGACGGCGTCGAACGCGCTCGCCCACGCCTCGAGCTCGGCGACGTGCGGCGCGAGCGTGTACACCCGGATCCGGTGCCCGGGGTGCACCTGCGCGAGCGATCGCACGAGCGCCGTCGCCATCCGCAGGTACGACGGATCGAACGCGAGCACGATCTCGAACTTCGCGGTGCTAGCCGACGCCATGGCCGCCCTGGCAGTGCTCGATCTCGTCGGCGATCTGCGCCATCGCCGACGCCGGGCCGATCGAGATCCGCAAGAAGCTCGGCAGGCCGTAGCCGCCCGCGGATCGCACCGCGATGCCGTGGCCGCGGATCGCCCGGTCGGCGCGCGCGGCGGCCTCGGCGTCGGGCAGCTCGACGAGCACGAAGTTGCCGTGCGAGTGATACGCCTGGACATCCCGCATCGTCGTCAGCCGCGCGACGAAGTCCGCCTTGATCTGCGCCAGCTCGGCGGCGCGCGCGTCGTAGTACGCCGCGCTCTCGAGCGCGGCGAGCGCGAGCCGCGCCGACACGAACGGCACGCCGAACGGCGACGTCGCCTTCTCGAGCTGCTCGATGATCGACGTGCTGGCAATCAGGTAGCCAATCCGAATCCCCGCCAGGCCAAATGCCTTTGAGAAGGTTTTGGAGACAATCAGATTGGGAACCTGGCGTACCTGATCCGCCAGCGACACCGCATCGGGACTGAACCCGTGATAGGCCTCGTCGACCAGCACCAGGCCATCGCCGGCCTGTGCCGCGCAACGCAGCAGCGCGCCGCGGTCCGCCAGCGCCCCGGTCGGCATGTGGGGATTGATGAACACCGTCAGCGTCGGGCCGTGCCGCCGGATCGCGCGCTCGACCGCCTCGAGATCGACCGCGAACCGATCCCTCAGCTGGACCAGCGGATAGCTCGCCAGCGGCAAGCCCGCGACCTCGCTCAGGTTGTGATAGTAGCTCCAGCACGGCGACGGCAGCAGCACCACCCCGCCGCGCAGGCAGGAGAACAGCAGCGCGAGCCCGTTCGACGATCCCGCCGAGATCAGCACGTTGCCAGGCTCGACGCGCTCGTGCGCCGCGATCGCCGCGCGGAGCTTCGCGGTCAGCTCGGTGTCGTAGGTCACGAGCTGCATCGGCTCGAGCGTGCGCAACGCCTCGCTCACCTGGGGTGAAGGAGGTGCATAGTGTTCGTTGAGTGAAAGATTGATTACCGACCGATCTGCAAAAGGTGGTTGATAGCGATCGAGCTGTAACAGCTCGTCGCGAAACGCCCGCTGGTGCCGAAGTGGACGCAGGTGTTCCCTGGCAGAAGCCATCACGTGGTGCCCCATGGCCGATGTCTATAGCGCGGAGTCGTCGAAACACCGCACGATCGGGAGCATGGTAATCAGTGACGGAATGCCGCTTTCGTCGTAACCACTCGATAGTGGCCGCGATCCGCGATTCGCGCGCCGGTCGATTCCTGGTGATCCCGGCGTGCGCTACTTCGCGCGGCGTTGCCGTTCGCGACGATGTCCGCCGTTCACCGCGATCGCCGCGCGACGGGCGGCGGCGAGATCCAGATCTCCGGCTTGGCGTACGTCCCGAGCGTGCGCCAGGTCTTGTCACCGTCGAGGACCTTGACCGGCACGCCGGCCATCAGCGCCGGATCGAGCAGCCGCGTGTTGATGCCCAGCCGCCGATCGGGATCCTTGCTGCGGCTGTCCCAGCAGATCACGCAGCCGCACGCCTGACAGCGCACGAACTTGAGCCCCTTCGCGCGCACCGAGTAGTGCGCGAGGCTGCCGCGCGCCGCGGTGATCTCCACCGCAGAGCGCTTGTAGTACGCCCACAGCGTGCCATAGCGCCGGCACACCGAGCAGTTGCACTGCGTCACCTGGCGCGGCAGCCGGGTAGCCCCGAGCGTCACCGCCTTGCACAAACAGGTCCCTTGGATCGCGAGCTTCATGCGTGCAGTTTCGCAGAGCTTCGCCGCACACGGCGGCCGACAGTGCGAGGATCGCGGCCATGAACCGCCTCGCCGTGCTTGCCTGTCTGCTCGTCGCCTCGCCAGCGTTCGCGCAGCCGACGATCCTCAAGGCCGCGCACCTGATCGACGGGGTCGCGGATCGCGCGCGCGACAACGTCGCCGTGCTGGTCGACGGCGATCGCATCGTCGCCGTGGCGCCCGCCGCCGAGCTGGTCGCCCAGCACCCCGACGCGCGCGTCATCGATCTCGGGACCCAGACCTTGCTGCCCGGGCTGATCGACGCCCACACCCACGTGTTCCTGCACGACGACATCGGCCCCGGTGTGTACGACGCGACCTTGCTCAAGGAGAGCGCGCCGTATCGCGCGATCGAGGCCGCGGCCAACGCGCGCACGGCGCTGGGCTACGGCTTCACCGCGCTGCGCGATCTCGAGACCGAGGGCGCGATGTACGCCGACGTCGATCTCAAGACGGCGATCGCGCGCGGCGTGGTGCCCGGCCCGCGGCTGTTCGTCGCGACCCGCGCCCTCGCGCCGACCGGCATGTACCCGCTGAGCGGCTACAACTGGGAGCTCGCGATGCCGATCGGCGTGCAGACCATCGACGGCGTCGAGCAGGCGCGCAAGGCGGTCCGCGAGGAGATCGGCTTTGGCGCGGACTGGATCAAGATCTACGCCGACCACGGCGTGTACGAAGGCAAGGCCGACAAGCCGGTGCGCAGCGTCGTCAACTTCACGCCCGCCGAGGCCGCGGCGATCGTCGACGAGGCCCACCGGCTCGGCGTCAAGGTCGCGGCGCACGCCAACGGCTGGGACGGGATCGACGCCGCGCTGCGCGCCGGGGTCGACTCGATCGAGCACGGCCAGGGCCTGACCGACGACCTCGCGACCCGGATGATCGCGCAGCGCGTGACCTGGTGTCCGACCCTGCTGGCGTACCAGTACGCGGTGAAGAAGCTCGGCAACGATCCGCGCGCGTGGATGGTGCCGCTGCACAAGGCGGCGATCGCGCGCGCGGCGAAGCGCGGCGTACGGATCGCGTTCGGCACCGACGCCGGCGCCTTCCCGTGGACGATCAACCCGGCGAGCGAGGCCAAGCTGATGGCCGACGCCGGCATGTCGACGATCGCGGTGATCCGCGCGCTGACCTCGGTGGCCGGCGCGCTGCTCGATCCGTGGTGCAAGCCGGGCGCGAAGACCTGCGCGAAGTCCGAGCTCGGCGTGATCGCGCCGGGCATGCACGCCGATCTGGTCGCGGTCGCCGGCGATCCGCTGCGCGACGTGACCGAGCTCGAGCGCGTGCGCTGGGTCATGAAGGCCGGCGTGGTGTGGAAGGCGCCGTAGCCGCGTGCGCTGCGCCTCGTTGATTCAGCGCAATTTAATTGAAAATGATTTTCAAATTCGTTAACACCGGGACATGGCATCTGTCAGCTCCCTGGTTTCACCGCGCCTCGTGCCCGCGCTGCTCGTGCTCGCGGCGTGCAGCAGCAGCAGCCCGCGCGAGACTCCCGACGCGGCCGTGACCCCGCCCGACGCCGCGGTGGCGATCGACGCGCCGCCGCCGACGACCGACGCGCCCGCCGGCTGCGATCCGGCGACCGTGCTGCCCAGCAGCTACCGGCCGATCGCGATGACCTCGACCGGCGCGGTCACCGTGACGACCACGGCCGACGTCACCGCAGGCACGATCGACGCCACGGCGGGCGGCCTCGCCGGCGCCGCCGACCGGCCGTACATCTACGTCGACCTCAAGTCCGGCGCCAAGGCCGACGTCACCGACCTGACGTCGCGCAGCTCGGCCGGCTGGGACATCGCGCTCAAGCGCTCGAGCCTGCGGGTCAACGGCGGCGACTCGGGCACCGGCGGCCGCACGCTCGCCGTGGTCCAGGCCGCGGCGCTGGCCGACGTGACCGCGGGCCCGGCGACCGGCTACACCGCCGACGACTTCACCACCGCCGATTGCATGCTCGATACGATCCCCGGCGGCGAGCCCAGGTCGGCGTTCGGCGAGTGGTACGACTACGACGTCGACACCCACGCGGTGTCGCCCAAGCCCGAGGTCTACGTCGTCGAGCGCGCCGACGGCTCGCGCACCGCGTTCCGCGTCGTGACGTACTACGGCGACGCCGCGAGCCCGATGCGCGGCGCGTTCTACCAGGTCGAGTGGAAGCAGCTGCCGGCCCGATGATTCGCGCGCTCGTGGTGGCCGCGCTGGTCGCGACGCCGTCGGTGGCGCGCGCCGAGCGCCCCGTGCTCGCCGGCGAGGCGACGTTCGGCATGGCCGGCGGCGACGTGCTCGTGCACTACGCGACCACCGGCGTCGACGCCGTCGCGCCGGCCGACGCCGATCACGATGGCGTGCCGGACTTCGTCGGCCAGGTCGCGACCACCGCCGAGCTCGCGCTGGCGCGCTTCATCGCCGTCGGGTTTCGCCGTCCGCTCGGCGACGGGGCGCGCGGCGGCGACGGCCGGCTCGACATCTACCTGCGCGACCTCGCCTCGGCCGACGGCAACGCCGGGATCGACGCGTGCGACGCGACCGACCACTGCGTCGGCTTCGTCGCCGCCGAGAACGACTTCGCCGGCTACGCCTACGCCTCGATCACCGAGGCCATTCGCTCGGTCGTGCCGCACGAGATCTTCCACCTCGTGCAGGACGCCTACGCCGGCGGCCAGCCCGCGACCTGGACCGAGGGCAGCGCGGTGTGGTCGGTCGAGTACCTGTTCGGCGATGGCTGCAGCGACTTCGAGCGCTTCCTGCCGGCCTTCGTCACCCGCAGCTTCCGGCCGTTCGAGCGCGCCGTCGGCGGCTTCGGCGACGGCTACCCCTACGGCGCCGCGCTGTGGCCGTACTACCTCGAGCAGCGATTCGGCGTCGGCACCGTGGTCGCGGCGTGGGCGGCGAGCGAGCACGCCCCGTTCCTCGACGCGATCGACGCGGCGCTCGCTCCCGTCGGCTCGACGACCGACGCCGCGTGGGCCGACCTGACGCGCGCGAATGTATTCACCGGCGCGCGCGCCGGCGGCGGTGACTACGTCGCGGCCGCCGCGTGGCCCGAGGTCCCGCGCGAGCCGGCGATCGCGACCACTGGCCAGATCTTCATCGAGGGCCTGTCCGCGCGCTACGTGCCGATCACCGCCGCGAGCCGATCACAGCTCGCCGTCACGCCCACTGGCATCCGCATCGCCGCCTGGCTCGTCGCCGACGGCGCGCATCTCCCCGACGGCGTCGCGCTGACCGCCGACGGCGCCGCGCTGGTCACGACGATCGCCCCCGGCGGCTACACGCTGGTCGTCACCGGCCTGGCGCGCGGCTCGATCACCACCGCGGTCGACGTCGCGCTGACGCCCGCGCCGATCGTCGAGCCGCCGCCACCACCTCCTCCGAGCGCCGGCTGCAGCGCGAGCCCGGGCGGCCCCGGCGCGCTGCTGCTCGTCCTCGCGCTCCTGCGCCGCCGTTACCAGATCTTGACGCGCTTGTCGGGCGCGAGATAGAGCGCGTCGGTCTCCTTGGGCCTGAACGCGTCGTACCAGATGTCGAGGTTGCGCACGACCGAGGCGCGGAACTCCGACGGGCTGTGCGGATCGGTGACCAGCCGGTTGGCGAGCTCCTGGTCGCGGTACAGCCGGCGCCAGACCTGGGCCCAGCCGTAGAAGAACCGCTGGTCGCCGGTCACGCCGTCGATCACCGGCGCGGGCTTGCCGCCGAGCGACAGCTTGTACGCGTTGTACGCGATGGTCAGGCCGGCGAGGTCGGCGATGTTCTCGCCCAGGGTCAGCGCGCCCTTGACGCACAGCGCGGGCTTGCCGTCGGCCGCCGGCACCGGGCAGTACGCGTCGTACTGCGCGACGAGCTTGGCGGTCGCGACCTTGAACTTGTCGTTGTCCGCCGTGGTCCACCAGTTCTTCAGCGCGCCCTTGGCGTCGTACTGCGAGCCCTGGTCGTCGAAGCCGTGGCTGACCTCGTGGCCGATCACCGCGCCGATGCCACCGTAGTTGACCGCGTCGTCGGCGTTGACGTCGAAGAACGGCGGCTGGAGGATCGCCGCGGGGAACACGATCTCGTTGAGCCCCGGGTTGTAGTAGGCATTGACCGTCATCGGCGTCATGCCCCACTCGTCGCGATCGACCGGCTGGCCGAGCTTCGCGAGCCGGCGGTTGAACTCGAACTCGGCGCCACGCAGCGCGTTGCCGAGGACGTCACCGGGGACGACCTTGTACGCCGAGTAGTCGCGCCACTTCTTGGGGAACCCGATCTTCGGGTTGTAGGTCGCCAGCTTCTCCTTGGCCTTGGCCTTGGTGTCGGCGCCCATCCAGGTCAGCGCCTCGAGCCGCTGGCCCATCGAGACGAGCAGGTTCTTGACCAGCTGATCGGCGTGCGCCTTGGTCTCGGGCGTGAAGTACTTCGCGACGTACAGCGCGCCGACCGCCTCGCCGAGCTGCGCGGTCACGAAGTCGACGCCGCGCTTCCAGCGCTCCTGGATCTGCGGCGTGCCGGTCAGCGTCTTGCCGTACATCTCGAAGTTCAGATCGACGAACTTCTTGGACAGGTAGGGCGACGCGTCGCTGACCGTCTGCACGGTCAGGTAGTCCTTCCACACCGCGAGCGGCTGGCTCTTGACCAGCGCCGCCGTGCCCTTGATCGCCGACGGCTGGTTCACGTTGATCGCCGGGATCGACTCGGCGCCGAGCGCCTTGAGCCACGGCTTCAGATCGAGGCCGGGCACCGTCTTCTGCAGCTCGGCGATCGTCATCTTGTTGTAGGTCTTCTGCGGATCGCGGTTCTGCACGCGGGTCCAGTGCGTGGCGGCGATCTTCTCCTCGAGGCCGTAGACCGCGGCGGCGCGCTTGTCGGCGTCCTTGATCCCGAGCATCGTGAGCACCTGCGCGATGTACTTCTTGTACCCGGCGCGCACGGCCTCGAACTGCTTGGCCTTGACGTCGTACATGTCGCGGTCGGGCAGGCCGAGGCCGCCCTGCGCGAGATCCGGCAGGTAGTGCTCGGGATCGCGATCATCCTGGCTGACGCCGAACCGCAGCGGCGGCCGGCCGAGCCGGCGCGACACCGCGGCGAACTGCAGGAGCAGGCCGTTGACGTCCTTGATCGCGGCGATCGCGTCGAGCTGGGGCTTGAGCGGGGCGGCGCCGAGCGTCTCGATCGCGGCCTCGTCCATGAACGACTTGTAGTAGTCGCCGATGCGCTGCGCGTCGGTGCCGAGCGGGCCATTGGCCGACTCGACCAGCGCCTTGGTGCGCTCCTCGCTGCGGTCGGCGAGCACCGTGAACATCCCGTAGTTCGACTTGTCGGCGGGGATCTGCGTGGTCTTGAGCCACGTCCCGTTGGCGTAGCGATAGAAGCTCTCGCCGGGCGCGACGGACTTGTCCATTCCGGCGGCGTCGAAGCCCCACGCGCCGATCTCGGCCTTGGGCTTGGGCGGCGCGGGCGGGGCCGGTGGCGGCGCGGGCTCGGCGGTCGCGACCTCGGGCGCAGGCGGCGTGGGGGGCGTGGGGGCGGGCGTGCTCGAGCCGCATCCGGCCAGGGTCGCGAGAGTCATCGCGAGCAGTCGTGTGTTCACGTTGGTGCGCTCCGGTGTGAGGTAGTCGTCGTCAGGTGGCAACGGCGTACCAATTCACGATGCGTTTGCAAAGGTGCGACCCTGGCGTTGCCGCACCCGTTTGCCGCGCCGCGCCGTCGACGAACCGAGCGTGTGCGCTCGTTACGGGGACAGCAGGCGCTGCATGGTCTCGATGATCCGGCGCAGCCGCATCGGCTTGTCGAGGAAGATATTGGCGCCGGCCGCGATCGCGGCGTCGCGCGCAGGCTCGCCGCCGGCCGACACCGCGATGATCGGCAGATCGACCAGGCCGAGCTCGCGGCGCGCCATCGCGATCACGGCCGGCCCGTCGACGATCGGCAAGTAGACATCGATGATCAGGATGTCGAACGGCTGCTCGCGCAACAAGGCGATCGCGGTGCGGCCGTCCTCCGCGTTGCGGAACACGAACGACACGCCGCCGCCGAAGTCGCGCCGCGTCGAGCCCGCCAGGCCCTGCTGGATCAGCTCGGCGACGTGGCGGTTGTCCTCGACCACGAGCACGCGGAGCAGGCGCGCCATCATCCGCGGGTCGCGGCAGCGGATGCGCTCGACGATCGCCGCGAGCGCGTCGCGCGCCGGGCCGGCGACGAACTCGATGCCGGCGCCGGCATCGCCCGCCGTGTTGTCGCCGCGCGTCCAGCGCACCGTGCCCTCGATCGCGATCGGCTCGAGCAGCCCCGGGAAGCTGAGCACGAGCTGGATCTGCGTCCCGACCGGCAGCGAGCGGTGGGTGGTCACGAACGTCCCGCCCGACGACAGGTTCTCGGTGAAGTCGCCGACCAGATCGTCGGCGCCTTCGTACTCGACGAACAGCGTCACCGCTTCGCGAGCCTGGCGCCGCTTCTCCTCGCCGTCTGACATGCCGTTCGCGCAGGATCCCGCGGCGCTTGCAAGATCGCAAGCCGGCGCGGGTCAACCGGTCGGCACGCTCAGTGTAAAAGTCGTACCTCGCCCGACCCGGCTCGCCACGTGGATGTCGCCGCCGTGATCCAGGATGATCTGGTGGGTGAGCGCGAGGCCGAGCCCGCTGCCGCCCTCCTTGGTCGAGAAGAACGGGTCGAACAGCCGGGGCAGGGCGTCGCGCTCGATGCCCACGCCGTTGTCCTCGACCGCGATCTCGACGCGATCCCGCGTGCCGCGCGTCCGCAGCACCACGCGTCCGCCGCCCTGGGCCGACACCGCGTCGGCCGCGTTGCGCACCAGGTTGATCAGGCACTGCCGGATCTGGTTGGCGTCGATCGTGCCGGTCGGATCCTCGGGGTCGAGCTCGGTCTCGAGCGTGACCTGGCGGCTCGCCAGATCGTTGCGCACGAAGCCGACCAGGTCGCCGATGATCGTGTTGAGCGACTCCTTGGCGAGCCGCGGCTTGCCGCCGCGCAGGCCGAGATACGTCTCGGTGACCTCGGTCAGTCGGTTGACCTCGGTGTGGATCGCGCGGCACAGCTCGCGCGCCTCGCTGGCGTTGTCGCCGAGCTCGTCCTCGAGCAGCTCGGTGTTGAGGCCGATCGACGACAGCGGGTTGCGCACCTCGTGGGCGATCTGCGCCGCCATCTTGCCGACCATCGCGAGCCGGGCAGCGCGCAGCTTCTCCTCCTCGCGCTCCTGGACCGCGCGGCCCATCGCGTTGAACTCGCGCGCGAGGTCGGCGATCTCGGTCGGCCCGGCCTCGGCGATCCGCTTGCCGTAGTCGCCCGCCGCGATCCGGCGCGCGCCTTCGCGCAGCCGGCGCAGCGGCCGCAGCATGACCGCGACCCACGCGGTGATCAGCACGCCGAGCACGACCGCGGCCACGCCGAGATACAGCGCGCGCATGAGGATCGTTCGCTCGTTGTCGGCGAGCCAGCCGTTGGACGCCGTCGAGTGGCGCTTCCAGTCGACGTTGAGGTTGGTGACGTTCGAGAAGATCCGCTTCTCGGCGTCGCGCAGCGTCTGCAGGGCGTCGTAGGCCTGCTTGTGCGGTGGGTCGAGCGCGGCGTACGCGGCGGTGAACGCCGGATCGGTCTTCACCGGGATCCGCACGGGCGGCGCCGCGAGCACCAGCGTGTAGCTCGACGCGACGTCGGTGAGCTGCTGCTTCAGCACGGCGATCGCCTCGACGCTCTTGGGCATCCGGCGCGCGACGTCCTCCGAGGCCTGGCCGTCGGAGTCGACCAGGCCGTCGAGGCTGCCGAGCTTCTTGGCGACCACGCCGAACGCGTCGTCGCGCTTCTTGCGCAGCGCGGTCAGGGCGCTCGCGACCTGCGCGGGGCGCGATGCCTCGACGATGCCCTGGTCGAGGTAGCCCTTGAGGTCCTCCTGGATGCGGAGCAGATCGTTCGAGGCCAGCGCGAGCGGGAAGTAGCCGCGCAAGATCAACGACGCCTGATCTTCGACCTCGCGGAGGTTCAGGACCATCGTGCCGGTGAAGATCCCGAACGTCACCGTCAGGGCGATGAAGCCGAGGAGAATTCGAGCTGATAGCGTCCGCATGACCTACGTCACCCCGCGCAGTTCGGGCAGGCTGGAGCCGCCTATTCCGACGGCCGGATGTGTATACTACTGGGCCGAGGAACCAATGACCCGTGTTCTTTCCTCAGCTTGTATGGTGCTGCTGCTCGTCCTCGTGGGCGGCGGCAATGCGTGGGCGGCCGGCAAACCTCCGATCGCGATCCTCGGCCTCGAGGTGTTCGACAACGGCGGGGGCATCGATCCGGAGACCACCAAGGCTGCCAAGGAGCTGACCGCCGCGCTGCGCGATCGCGCCAAGGCCGGCACCGGTCCGTACGTGCCCGTCCCCGGCGGCGAGAAGGAGCTGATCGACGAGAAGCTCCTCAACAACTGCGACTCCGAGCAGGCGACCTGCATGGCGGCGATCGGCAGCGAGCTCGGCGCCGAGGTCCTGATGTACGGCAAG
>Ga0070717_10002811_pt1 | contig 12316 bp, 10 predicted proteins | sample LARL113metaG_FD_71366 | JGI IMG/M metagenome (GOLD analysis project Ga0070717, IMG submission 71366) | Corn, switchgrass and miscanthus rhizosphere microbial communities from Kellogg Biological Station, Michigan, USA - LAR L11-3 metaG | ecosystem: Host-associated > Plants > Roots > Rhizosphere ...
CTGCATGAGCACGATCGCGCCGGCGAACCAGGCGAGCGCCAGCAGGACGACCTTGCACAACCGCCGCATGGGAGCCTTCATACCGCGTTCGATGCAGCGACGCCGCGGCGGCGGGCCGTGCCAGGTTGCCGCAGGGCTACTTCGCAGGGACGCTGTCGATCCAGTCGCCCACGATCTTCTTCTGATCGTCATTGAAGAACGGATTGCCCTGGTGGGGTCCGTGCGTGACGAGCTGGCTGCCGCTGCCGGGATGCTTGAGGTAGATGGCGTCGACCTTGTCGTACGCCGAGAGGTCGGGCGCGTGCTGGGCCGGGTGGCAGCCCAGGCAGCCCAGGCTCGAGACCAGCGGCTTGATGATCATGTCGTAGCTCGCGGCCGGATCGACACCCGCGTCGGGCGTCGCATCCACCGGCGTGCCGGACGGTGTGTCGGTGGCCACGGGGGGTGCGTCGACCGGGACGCCGCCGCTCGGGACCTCGCCGACCGAGCACGCAGCCAGCGCGATCACCACGACGCCACACGATGCTCGGAGCATGACCATCGGCGGGGCCTCTGCAAGACTTGAGACATGCGGTCGCCGCGCACCGGCGCAAGGAAAGTCAGTCACCTGCGCGGGCGCCTGGCGGGCCCGCTCCCACGCACCGAGGTGTGGAGTCCGCGCGTGACATCGACACGTCACCGCCTGTGCGGGGTCAGCGCTCGGGCGTCGCCGGCGCGTCGAGCCGCTCGATCTTGCGCGCGGCCTCGTCGAGCAGCTCGGACACCGCGAGCAGCAGCGCCTTGTCGGAGGCGTTCGACAGCTTGTCGCGCAGCACCGTGCGGAGGTTCTGCATCGCGCGCCACACCGGGCCGGTCTCCGACCAGCGGTCGCTGCGCACGTCGAGCCGGCCGAGCGCGAGGTCGGCCTCGGCGCGGCGCTCCTGGAGGTGCGCGCGGCCGGTCGCGGTCAGCGAGAACATCTTCTTGCCGCCCTCGGACTCGACCGCCTCGATCTGGCCGAGCTCCTCGAGCATGGTCAGCGTCGGGTAGATGACCCCCGGGCTTGGCGAGTACGCGCCGTGGGTGCGCGCCTCGATCTCGCGGATGAAGTCGTAGCCGTGGCGCGCGCGGTCCTCGAGCAGGCGGAGCAGCACGAGCCGGAGCTCGCCGGACTCGAACATCCGGCGCCGCCCGCCGCCGCCGCCGTCCTCGGGGCCGCCGCGATGGCGGCCGCGCATCCGGCCGCCGCGGCCACCCCAGCCCGGGCCGTCCATGCTGGCGTGCATGCCGTGGCGGCCGTGGGGCGCGTGATCGGGATGGAAACCTCTGTCTTCGTAGCGTCTCATTGCATCTAAGATATATCTTAGAGTTCTCAAGTCAACACGAAAATTGTCGCCGCGGCACGCCGGTTTGGCGTCACGCTCGGGTGTTGCCGCGCCTAGAAGGGTCATGAAGGCATTCCGCTACCTCGCTCTGATCGTCGCGCTCGCCATCCCCGGCGCCGCGCTCGCTTCGCACCTGTCCGCTGATTGCTGCGAGCCCGGCGCCGCGTGTTGCGACGCCGGTTGCCCGCTGTGCGCGCATCACACGCGGTGATCGCCGTTGCTCGATCGCGCGCAGCTCACCGCCTGGATGACCGCCGCCGCGGATGGCGATCGCGCGGCGGTCGAGCCGTTGTTCGATGCGCTGTGGCCGGCGGCCGCGGCGTTCGCGACCCGGCTGCTCGGCGGTGACCGCGTGCTCGCCGAGGACTGCGCGCAGGACGCGCTGGTCGCGCTGTTCGGTCAGCTCGCGCGGTTCGAGCCCGGACGCGACGGCCTGACCTGGGCGCTCACGCATGTCGCGTGGCAATGCCGGACGGCGCGCCGGCGTACGTCGCGCGAGGCCGCGCGTGCGGCGGGCGACGATTCGCACGACGAGCCCCGGCTCGATGGCCGCGCGCTCGCCGAGCAGCGCGATCTGGTGCGCGCCGCGCTCGCGCAGATCGATCGGCTCGCCGCGGCCGACGTCGAGATCATCATGGCCTCGCTGGTCGACGACGAGGCCCTGCGCGCGGCGCTCGCGCCGGCGACATTTCGCAAGCGGCTCGAGCGCGCGCTCGCGCGACTGCGCACTGCCTGGAGGGAACGCCATGGCTCGATCTGAGGTCCGTCTTCGCCGCGTCCGGCGCGCCTACGAGCTCGCTCATCTCTGGATCGCCGCGCGCGGCGTCGCGATCGCCGCGGCGCTGTCGGCGCTGGCGGTCGGCCTGCATCGCACCACCGACGCGACGTGGCTGGTCGCCGGCGTCCTCGCGATCACGCTCGGCGTGCTCGGCTGGCGGGGCGGGGCGGGGCGGCGCGGTTCGCTCGCCGGCGTGCTCGCCGGGCTGCCGCCGCTGCTCGCGCCCGGCGTGGTCTCCGCGCTGTCCAACGGCGGCCACTGCCTGACCTGCGCGACCGCGCCGTCGTTCGTCTGCATGCTGACCTGCTTCGTGTCGAGCGCGCTGGTCGGCGTCGCCGTCGGTCAGCACGCGACGCGCGACGCCGCGCCGCGCCGCTTCGCGCTGGCCGCCACGGTGACCGCCGCGCTGACCGGCGCGCTCGGCTGCGGGACCACGGGCCTCGGCGGCTCGATCGGCATCGCGATCGGCCTGGTCGCCGGCGGCGTGACCGGCTGGGTCTCGGCCGCCCGCGCGGCCTGAGTTACATCCGCGCGACCGACGCGCGGTGGGCGCCGTGCCACTCGAGCAGCGTGAACGTCCAGTCGTCGGTCTGCGGCGCGCTGCCCTGCGTCTGATCGGCGAGCTGGACCAGGCCAGCCGCGGCGCCGCGCAGATCGATGCCGCGCGTGCCTTCGTACATCTGCGCGAACCGCCGCATGCCGAGCACGTGGCCCGTCGGCAGCGAGATCTCCGGAATGCCGTCGGTGTACATCAGGATCCGGCCGGTCGGCACGAGCTGGCCCTCGAGCCGGCCGACCTCGAAGTCGATCTCCGTGCCGAGCGGCGAGCCCGGGCAGAAGTGCACGGTGTGGCGCCCCGCCTGGTCGAGCGTCAGCACCGGCGGCGCGCCGGCGTTGAAGAACACCCATTTTCCGGTGGTCTCGTCGAGCTCGATCGCGGCGAGCGTCATGTGATAGTTGCCTTTGGCGACCTGCAACACGACCTGATTGAGCAGCTCGAAGGCCTGCTGCAGATCGGCGAGCCCGCTGCCGCTGATCACGCGGAACGCGGTCGCGACCGCCGCGGTCACCATCGCCGGGCCCGGCCCGTGGCCGGTGACGTCGCCGACCAGCACGACGTGGCGCCCGCCGACGGCCTCGTGCCACCACCAGTCGCCGCTGCACGCATCCGCCGCGCGATAGAACCCGAACAGCTGCAGCCCCGCGCTGTTGATCTCGTTGTACTCGGGCAGAAAGCCACTCTGCACCGCACCGCTGAGCGCCAGATCGCGCTCGACCACGGCGAGCCGGCTCTCGCGCTGGATCCGCCGGACCTTCTGCTGCTGCGCGCGGAACACCAGGAACGCCGCGCCGAGCAGGATCACGACCAGCAGGCCGAACGCCGGCCAGGTCCGCCAGATCGGCGGCGCCACGGCGACCTCGAGCGCGAGGCCGGTCTCGTTCCACGCGCCGTGCCGGTTGGCCGCGCGGATCCGTAGCGTGTAGCGCCCGCCGTCGAGCTTGGTGTAGGTCGCGAACGGCCGATCGGTCTCGATGAACTTGTCGTCGAAGCCCTCGAGCTTGTACGCGTAGCGATTCTTGCCGGGCGCGGCGAACGCGAGCGCGGCGAACTGGAGCTCGAACGAATCGGCGTACGAGACCTCGATCGGCGGCAAGGTCCACATCGGGCGGTCGAGCTTGACCTCCTGGTTGAAGACCTTGACGCCGGTCATCACCACCGGCGGGACATACGAGTCGCGCGTGATCTCGCGCGGCAGGAACGCGTTGAACCCGCCGACGCCGCCGAAGAACAACCGGCCCGACTTGCTGCGCAGGAACGAGCCCTGGCCGAACTCGTTGTCCTGCACGCCATCCGACGCGTGGTAGATCAGCACCTTGCTCGACTTCGGGTCGAGCTGGACCAGGCCGCCGCCGTTGGTGCTCAGCCACAGCTTGCCGTCATCGTCGGGCAGGACGCCGAACACGACGTCGTTGGGCAGCTGCGAGTTGCTGGTCGTCAGGTGCTGCGCCTTGCCGGTCGCCGGATCGAGGTGATCGAGCCCGCCGCCGTAGGTCCCGACCCACAGGCCGCTCGCGTCGCGGTAGATGCTCAGCACGTCGTCGCTGCCCAGGCTCGTCGCGTCGCCCGCCTTGTGGCGAAACGCGGTCGCGCTGCCGCCCGGGACATCGAACCGCACGAGCCCGCCCTTGGCCGTCCCGATCCACAACAGCTTCTTGTCGATCGGATCGGGATACAGCGCGTAGAGATAGTTCGAGCTCATCCCGCCGGCCTCGTCGGCGGTGATCGCGGTGAACGTCTCGGCCTTGGGATCGAAGCGGACCAGGCCGCCGCCCCAGGTCGCGAGCCACAGCGCGCCGCGCTCGTCCTCCCAGATGTCCCAGATCGTGTCGACGGGCAGGCTGGTGGGGTTCTTGGGGTCGGGCAGGTACTGGTGGTAGCCCTCGGTGCGGGTGTCGAGGCCGATCAGGCCCTGGCCCTTGAGCGCGATCCACAGGATGCCGTGGCGATCGCGGTGCAGCGCCGAGATCCACGCCGAGTCGAGCGAGATGGCGCCGGGCGCGCCGGGCGTGCCCAGGCCCTGATACAGGGTGACGCGCTGGCCCTGCCAATCATATTTATACAGACCGCCATTGTACGTGCCGACCCACAGCGCATCGGGGTCCTCGAAGTACGAGTTGGCGCTGTGCGTCCGCGTCCGGTAGTGGCCGAACTTGACGCGCAGCTCGTCGAACTTGCACACGCCGGCGGTGAACCCGCCGACCCAGATCACGCCGCCGGCGTCCTGGTAGAGCGACTCGACCGTGGGGAACGCGAGGCTGGTGATGTCGTTGGGCTCGTGGTGGAACTGCGCGAGCTCGCCGGCGACGTCCATCCGGGTGAGGCCGTTGGTCGAGCCGATCCACAGGTTGTGCTGGCGATCCTCGAGCAGCGCCGTGATGTGATCGTCGCTGATCGACGCCGGCTCGCCGGGCGCGTTGCGGTAGCGCACGAGCTTCTTGGTCGCGGGATCGAGCGCGGCGAGGCCGTCGCCGTCGCTGCCGAACCACACCCGGCCGGTCGAGGCGACCAGCACGCTGGTCAGCTGCGCGGCGCCGAGCGCGCTGTCGTCGCCGGCCCGCGGCCGGTAGCTCGCGATCGAGCCGTCGTCGGGGTTCCAGCGCAGCGCGCCGTCGGCCGCGGTCGCGAGCCACAGCGCGCCCGCCTTGTCGACCGCCATCGCGGTGATCGTGGTCTCGAGCGCGCCGGTCGCGTAGTCGACGAAGCTCTGGGTCGCGGCGTCGAACCGCGCGAGCCCGCCGGAGACCAGCGCGAACCAGATCCGATCCTTGGCGTCGCGCACGATCGCGGTCACGCCGTCGGCGCTCAGGCTGCCCTTGCCGCCGTGCGTGTAGCGCGTGAAGCGATCGGTCTCCGGATCGTACAGATCGACGCCGTGCTCGGCCGTGCCGACCCACAGCTTGCCGGCGGCATCGAGCGCGAGCGCGGTGATGTACGCGCCCGAGATCGTCGTCGGGTCGGTCTCGATCGGGCGGTAGACGTGGACGTTGGCGCCGTCGTAGCGCGCGAGCCCGTCCTGCGTGCCGAACCACAAGAAGCCGCGGTGGTCCTGCACGATCGCGCGGATATCGGAGTTGGGCAGGCCGTCGGCGTTGCCCAGGCGATCGAAGCTGATCGGCGGCGCCAGGTGCTCCACCGTCTTGACCGCCTGTGCGTCGGCCGGCCGCGCGCGTCCGGTCGCGATCACCGCGATCAGCGCAACAAGCAGGAGGCGCTTCATGTGCCGTGTGAATATATACCCGGGTGCCGAGGCAGGGGGCCCTCCGTCGACGGCTTGTAGGTCGATCCGCGCTCTGGTACGTTTCGCGTTGGAGGCGTTATGAAGTGGATCGTCGCCGCGGCGCTCGCTGCCCTGATTGTCGAACGACACGTGCCGGCGGCCGACGCGTGCGGGATCAAGCTGATCATCAAGACCTCCACGCCGCGCAAGTCCGTCGCGCGGTCGTCGAACCCATCGCACCTGCTGCTGCTCGGGACCCCGCCGCATCGCCTCGAGCGCGAGCTGTCCGCCGCCGGCCATGACGTCGAGGTCGCGCCCAACGTCAGCGGCGCGAAGCGCACGACCTACGCCGTGGTCGTCGTCGATCCCAAGGAGGCCGACGAGTCGCGCGCCAAGTTCCCCGGCTCGGTCGTGATCGTGCGCTCGGGCGACGTGTCCGCCGATCTGGTCGCGGTCGAGGGCCAGGTCGCCCGCAAGCCCGTGCGCGCCGACGAGCCGCGCCAGGTGGTCGACGCGTCCTCGGGGCGCAAGCCGGTGGCCGCAGGTCCGGCGGCGACCCACCCGGTGATCGCCGCCCGCGAGCCCGGCGACGCCGCCACGCCCGTCGAGGATCGCCCCCCCGCGCCAGCGATCGCGGCCACGGCCGCGCGGCCGGCGGTCGAGCCCGCGACCAAGCCGGCCCCGCCGCCCGCGACCAAGCCGGCCACGCCCGCGCCCGCGCCGGTGGCCGCCAAGGTCGGGGCGATCTCCGAGGACGTGTACTTCGGCGTCGGCAGCGCGGCGTTCCGCAAGGCCTCGCTCGCGCGCGCGGTGCGCTGGCTGACCGAGCGGCCGACCGTGCAGGTCGTGATCGAGGGCTACGCCGACCCGACCGGCTCGCACGAGGCCAACCTCGCGCTCGGCCAGACGCGCGCCGAGTCGGTGCGCGACTACCTGGTCTCGCAGGGCGTCGATGCGTCGCGGCTCGACGTCATCTCGTACGGCGATACCCGCCTCAAGTACGGCCGCAGCGACGCGCGCAACCGCCGCGTCGCGATCCAGCCCAAGAAGTAGTGGCTACTCGGCGTGCCGCCGCGCGAGCGCCGCGGCCTTCTCGACGGTGGTGAACCACAGGTGATCCGCCAGCGGGTGCGTCGTGCGCAGCTTGGCGATCGCTTCGCCGAGCCGCGGCGCGAAGTCGTGCGCGGTCTCCTGGTTGCAGCCGATCACGAGGAACACGTCCTTGCTCGGCGCCTTTTGCAGCCGCGCCTCCGCCGCCTCGAACGTGATCACGACGTCGGCGGCGGTGACGTAGTCCGTGGTCGCGGCGATCGGCATCTCGAGCAGCGTGTGCTCGGCGCCGGCGGCGATGAGGTACGGCTGCGTGGTGGTCTCGGTCTTGGGCCAGACCTCCTGCACCCGCTTGAGCATCACGGTGTCCTTGCCCTCGTCGATCTGGCGATAGTCGGTCGCCGACGAGTCGACGAGGAAGCCTTCCTCGCGGACCGCCTGCAAGACCTTCGGCGTGCCGAGGTAGCCGCCGGCGCGAAACGTCTTCGAGACCGCGACGTGGGTCTGCGTCAACAGGCGCGCCGAGGTCCGGATCAGCGCGCGCAGCTCGGTCACGCTGTAGACATCGAGGTCGGTGTCGAACCCGACGTCGCCGTCCTCGAAGTCGAACAGCTTGTCCGTGCCGGTGACGAACGACGGGCTGAGCTTGGGCTCGATGCCGCTCGCGCGGGCGAGGCTGCGCCAGGCGTGCAGGTGGACCGCGAGCTCGTCGCCCGGATGGATCGACTCGGCGAGCGTGGTCGCCGCGCGCGGATCTGGATGATCCTTGGTGAAGTACGCGGCCGACACGAAGTGCGTGATCGGCGCCGTGCCGAGCTGACGGCGCAGCTCGTCGATCGCGTCGAGCCCGTCGGGCGACAGCTCGGCGCCCTCCCAGTCGACGGTGACCGCGACGACGAGCCGGCCCTTGGCGTCCGACTTCGCGCCGCACGCCGCGAGTGCAAGGAGCACGACCGCCGCCGAGGCTCGTCGATCGACGTGCACGTCAATCCGCGAGGTTGTTCGCCCAGCCCAGCGTGAGCCCGAACGACAGCGGATTGGACACGTTCTCGCCCCACACCACGGCCGAGAACCGGCCCTGCAACGACCACGCGTCGGAGATCTCGTAGCTCGCGATCGCCGTGGGCGCGACGTAGCGCGCGCGCAGCACCGGATCGTGCCACTGGATCAGCGTGCTCATCGGATCGAGGCTCGGGTACTGCTCGAGATCGAAGCCATCGTGGGTATAGCGAAATACCACGCCGGCGCCGACGATCAGCTTCTTGTTGATCACGTACGCCAGCGACAGATCGGCGTCGCTGCGGTTCACGCGGTACTGCTCGGTCGCCGCGCCGCCGCCCGATTCTTTCTCGACGTAGGTGAACGTGTAGCCGAGCTGGAGCACGAGATCCTGCAGCCCGAGGCCGTAGCGGCCGAGCGCGAACCCGAGGCTTCCCTCGGCGAGGTGGCTACCCGCGGCGGCGTAGCCTTTCTCCTCGTAGCTCGTCACCGGGCCCTTGATGTGGAGCACCGGCGTGAGCGTTACTGCGCCGTCGTAGACCTGGTAGCGCGCGTCGAGCTCGAGATCGGTGACGTTCCAGTGGAAGCTGCCGTCATCCTGGCTGCCGTGCGCGAGGATCGCGCTGCCTTGCCCCGGGATGGCTTGCAGCCCGGTGTAGCGCACGCCGTTGCCGTTCAGCGTCAGGCCGAGCGCGAGGTGCTCGAGCGGGATGTACTCCGCCGAGATCGCGGTGTTCAGGGCCTGCACAGGCAGGTCGGTGACCAGCACCGCGCCGTGCCACACCCCGCTCGAGGTCTGGTAGTCGGAGCGCAACGCCAGCGAGAGCTCACCCTTGGGATTGACCCACGCCTGGGCGGCGGCCAGGGACGATGGAAGCAGGGCAAACGTGGCAGCAGCGAGGGCGAGTCGAAGGTGCGTGCGGCTCATTAACAGGCTGGAGCTTACTGCTTGGAGTACGCGCTGATGTTGCAATAAATGCTGACGAGATCGAACCGGCGCTGTTCACCCGGATCGGCTTCGCGCTTCTCGAGATAGTGGCTCAGATCGGCATTCACGATCAGGCCGGTGTCCGGGATCGCGTTGATCACCGCGGCCGGGATCACCTGATGACCGTCGACGTCCGGGAAGCAGATGAACTGCGGCGGGTTCGCGCTCGTCGGATCCGCGAACAGCGTGAAGTTGAAGTACGTGGCCTTGAGGTGCTCGTTGCCCGACGCGCCCTTGTCGTTCGGCGGTGCGGTCCACGTGAACGACAGCTCCTGGTTCTTGGGGATCTTGACCATCGCCGCGCCGCCGATTCCGAGTGGCGCCTGGTACGCGGCGGGCATGTGGTACTGCATCGGCAGGCCCTTGCCGATATCGATCGTGTAGTCGCCGCCGGGCTGCGCCATCGCCGTGGTGGTCTTGCTCGCGTTGAAGCCCTTCACGTCGCCGGGCGCGCCGCCGCCGTAGGTGAAGTCATAGGCGCGGAACGTCGAGTTGCCGACCTTGTTCGGTGGGTTGGTCTCGACGATATCGAGCGAGCCGGTGATGCCGGGACCGGCTAGCTTGACGCTGGAGAGCGTGAGGTACTTCGCGCCGGTGATCGCCGTGAACGGCCACGTCGGCGCGCCGTTGCGCTCGTCGACGCAGTTGCCCCACTGACCCTTGCCGCCGTCGGCCGGCTTGGCGAACGGCGCGGTCTTCACCGTGCTCGGCGCCGTGTACTGGTACACCATCACCCAGGTCTGCTCGTTGCCCAGGATGCGTACGTTCTCGTGTCGGATCTCTCCGCCCTCCGCCAATCCCGTACCGGGCTGACCGACGCCATACGGAAAGTCGAGGACACTCACCGAGTCCGTGCACGCCGTCAACGTGAGTAGTAGTGCGAAGCTCCACTTGGCGCTCATCGGTCCTCCCATTGCGCTTTGGTCACGCGTCGATCACCGATCCTCGATCGGTACCGCGAGAGGACGCTATCACTGAAGGGTTTCGGCGAGCAAGGAAACCGTCCCTCGTGAGCGAGTGCCGGTGCCTACATCCGACCTGTCATCCTCAGTCAGTCCGCGGTCAGTCGATCTGATCACGGTGTGACCGCGCGCCGCGCCTCCGCGAGACCCTCGGTGCCGTCTTCGGCGTCGATCCATGTCGCGAGCAGCGCGCGATAGAGCTCGCGCGCGGCCGCAGCGTCTCCGGTTTTCGTCGCGGCGCGCGCGGCGCCGAGCAACGCGCGCGCGCGTCCGGGGTGGTCGGCGAGCACGACGCGATATTCGGCGAGCGCGTTTGCGGGCTGGCCGAGCCGGACCAGCGCCTCGGCGATCGCCTCGTGATGCAGCATCCCGCCGGCGGTGCCTTCGCCGGTGAACTCTTGATCTTGATCGATCGCGAGCGGCTGGAGCGCGGCGATCATCTGGCGATCGTCGCCGCGCGCGCGCGCGATCAGCGCCTTGCGGACCAGGCCGCGCAGCTGATCGGCGCTGGCGACGAATGCCTTGGGCTGCGTCGCGACCAGGAACGGGTGCAGCTGATCATCGATCGCGTCGCGCTGATCGAGCAGGCGCGCGAGCGCGGCCGCGTCGTGTTGCATCGCCGCGGCCTGGGCGCGCGTGCCGAGCACCGCGCGGCGCTCGAACAGCTCGGTGGGCGAGCCGGACGCCGCGGGCGGATGGCCGCACGCCGGCGACGCGCCGACGCCGGCGCTCGCGTCGCTCGCCGGTGCGGTGAGCGGCGCGAGCAGCTCGTCGACCCGCGACCACTCGCCGGTCCGTGCGAGCACCGAGCCGACCTGGTTGGCGAACGCGGCGCGCTTGTCGTGCGGCAAGCCCGCGCGCACCGCCGCGGCGTAGGTCGCGAGCGCGCGCTCGGCGTCCTGGCGGCGACCGCGCTCGAAGCTCAGCTCGATCAACCACGACAGGCTGTGAAAATCCTCGAGCGCCGGCGCGAGGTGATCGCGCGTGACCCACGCGACCGACGCGTCCCACGCCGCCTGACAGCTCGCGACCGCGTCCTTCCACAGGCCGAGTCGCACGAAGATGTGCGATGGCATGTGGAGCGCGTGAAACGCGGCCGGTGCGATCGACGCGTACTGCCGCGCGGCCGGCAGCGCGAGCGCGGCGAGCTGTGGTGTGTCGTAGGCGTGGATGAGGTAGTGCGCGGCGCCGGGGTGCTTGGGGTTGCGCTGGAACACGTCCATCGCGAGCCCCGCGGCGCGCTTGCGCACGGCGACCGGATCGGGATCGCCGGGCCGCACGGTCGAGAGCAGCGCGAGCGCCAGGAACAGCGCCGATTCGTCGTCGGGAAACTTGGCGTGGACCTGCTCCATGGTGGCCGCGAAGTCGGCGCGGCTGGCGCGCACGTCGGGGTCGGCGCGGCGAAACAGCGACAGCGCGGCGACCACCCACGCCTGATCGTGCGGCGGCAGCGCGCTCGGGTTGGGCATGCGCTTGAGCGCGTCGCGGCCGGCGTCGAGATCGTCGTCGCCCCACAGCAGCTTGGCGTGGCTCATCGCGAGCCCCCAGTACGCCATCGCGAACGTCGGATCGGCGGCGATCGCGGCCTCGAAGCGCCGGGTGGCTTCGTCGTACCAGAACGAGTGCAGCGCGAGCAGCCCGCGATCGAAGTCGCGGCGCGCCGCCGGCGTGCCGCCGGCGATCTGGAAGTGCAGGGCGCCGAGCGCGTCGCGATCGTAGCCAGCCGGCGCGGCCTCGACCGCGGGCGTCGGCGGTGGCGGCGCGCGCTCCGGGGACTTTCCGCACGCCGCGGCGAGCGCGACGATCATCGAGATCCGCCCGATCGACATGGCGCGCAATCTAACATGCGGCCCCTCGCACGCTCGGCGCGCCGGACGCGCGCGGCCGGGCGCCGCGGATCGCCATGACAAGCCACGATCCGCTGAGGTACGGTACGCGCCACGGATCGCCGCCATGCCCACGCCGCCTCAGATCCACCCGTCGCAGAAGTTCAAGCTCGACAAGTCGATCGAAGGCTCGATCACCTTCCTCGCGCTGCACGGCGTGCTCGACGAAGGCTTCGAGGGCCAGAAGGTCGCCGAGAGCGTCCGCACCAAGAAGCTGGTGGTCAGCCTGTACGACGTCCGCCGGTTCGCGTCGTGGGGCATGGCCGAGTGGATGAGCTTCTTGCGCGGCACCGCCGAGCGCGATCTGTACTTCGTCGAGTGCTCGACCTACGCGGTGAACCAGATGAACCTGGTGACCGGCTTGCTCGGCCACGGCAAGCTGGTCAGCTTTTACTCGCCGTATCGCTGCGGCAGCTGCGGCGAGGAGTTCGAGACCCGGATGATCGTGCCGCTCGAGCGCGCGGCGATCCGCGATCTCGCCGAGAGCACGAAGCCGTGCGCGACCTGCGG
>Ga0070717_10002812_pt1 | contig 12315 bp, 8 predicted proteins | sample LARL113metaG_FD_71366 | JGI IMG/M metagenome (GOLD analysis project Ga0070717, IMG submission 71366) | Corn, switchgrass and miscanthus rhizosphere microbial communities from Kellogg Biological Station, Michigan, USA - LAR L11-3 metaG | ecosystem: Host-associated > Plants > Roots > Rhizosphere ...
GAACAGCCACATGCTGCAGGCTCTCCAGTTTTCCAGTGCCATGACCGTTCAATGCGGGTCGTTCGTCGGCTTTGTACTCCATAGCTGTATGTCACTCCGTCCCGGGTTCCAGTAGTTGCCGCAGTAGATATTTCGCACGAGAAATATGACCTTTGACAGTACCGATGGGTTGCTCAAGAACTTCAGCTATCTCAGCGTAGCGAAGCTCTTCACATAAATAGAGGGTAATTGCCGGACGATAGTGTTCTGGAAGTGAGGCAATATGCCCCTCAAGCTCATAGCGCCATTCGTGCCAGTACGCCTCTTCGTCGGGCCCGAGAGCTTGATCTGCGATGTCGAGCGCTCTGCCGTTCTCAGGCAGATCCAGCGAGATGACGGGTTGCTCACGTTTGCGCGTACAGTTACGAAAGCTATTCAGGGTAATGGTATACAACCACTTCCAAAGGTTCAGGATGCTGACCTTGTGTGTAGGCGTGCCTTTGAGGGCATAATAGGCGCGGAGGAAAGCTTCCTGAACGATGTCTTCAGCATCGTCTGGACCTACCAGGCGCAGGGCAAGTAGATAGAGTCGCTGCTGATAGACCTGGGCGAGCTGCCGAAAATGGCCGTCCAGATCAGTAGCCAGCAGAGAGAGCAGTTCCTGATCCATGTTTTTCCTTCCGCGCTGCTTTTTCGTTTCACTCCAAAGGGATCATCCTGCGTGTCATGTTCATCGTTCTTCCACTTCCATAGGGGTTGGAGAGACTAGCCGGGAAACACCTGGACGGTGAAGTTCTGGACATTGCCGGATACGGTCAGAGTAGTGCTTCCCACGTAGTGAACAGTGTTGGCATCGGTTCCACTGGCAGAGCTGGTATAGCTGCCAGCCGCAACGTGTGCGAAGGTGTAATTACCCGATGCATCAGCAGTCGTCGTTGCAATCGTGGTCGTACCACTCATCAAGGTCACCGCAGCTCCTGGCAGTGGCTGCGAGGTCGTACATGTGGGGCCCGAGCAGGCGATGACTGATCCGCTAAGCGCATAAGAGGGCTTCACTGTGAGCGAGACGTTGACCGTTTGCGCGCCTGACACTGGAGTGTTAGTGCTAGCAGTTGCAGCGAATGTGATTTGTCCACTATAGGAGCCGGGGGACAAAGTCGTTGTAGTGACACCCACGCTCAGTTCGCTCCCAGTACCCGTATCCGTTCCAGACGCGGGAGTGAGGACGAGCCACGCGCTGCTAGCCAGATCACCCGTTGCATTCCATGTGAGCGGGTAGGCACACGATCCCGTTTCACTCAAGACCACGTTCTGTGCAACAGGCGGGGTCGCACCCTGCAGAGCGGTGAACGTCAGGCTCGTGGGTGACAGCGACAGTGTACAGGGCGGGATGGTCAGTGTCACCGTGAACGTCTGTGGGCTTCCCGGCACCGTCCCACCGGTCGCGTCGGTTGCAGAGAGAGTCACCTGCGTCGTATACGTCCCTGGGAACAAGTTGGTAGCGACATCAACTCCAATGCTGCCAGATTGGCCAGTGCCCGTAAGTGTGCCGCTAGAGGTCAGCTTGAGCCAGGGAGAGGCAGGCACAACACTGGTCTTCCATGACACCGGCCAGTGACAATTGCCCCATCCCGTAAAGGTGATGGTTTGTGGCGTTGGAGTTGACGAGCCCTGATCAGCGCTGAATGACAGGAAACTTGACGAAGGCGGTGCTATTGAGCAGGGCGGCTGCACCAACAGAGTAATAGTAATGGTCTGCGGGCTGCCCGGTGCAGGTTTGCCACTTGAGTCTGATCCATTGAGAATGACCTGCCCTACGTAATTGCCAGGGGTCAATTGCGAAGTATTCACGTTGATCGTCACCTGCCCGGTCTGCCCTGGAGCAATCGTGCCGCCCGTTGGCGCAGCACCCAGCCAACCTGTAAATTGAACTACACTCGTATTCCACTTGAGCGGACTCTTCCCGTTGTTGGTAATCGTGACGACCTGGCCCGCCGGATCAGGCTGCCCCTGGGTAGGGCTAAAATTGAGCGTGAGCGGCGAAGCAGCCATAATTGGTGCTACAGGTGGCGGCGGAGGCTGCACGTTTAACTGCACCACCACCGTTTGCGTCCCCTGGTTGGCTGAAAAGGTGAGGACGTCAGTATAGGTGCTGGGCGCAAGGCTGCCTGCATGCACGCTCAGAGCAATGACGGCGCTGGTGGTGCCTTTCAACTGTCCACTGGCAGGTGTGACCGTCAGCCAGGAGGGCGTCGAAGAGGTCGTCCAGGTAATGGGCGCTCCAGCACAACTGACGGTGGCACTTAAGCTCAAGGTCTGCTTGCCAGGATTGCTCTGGCCCGCTACGGCAGTGAACGACAGAGCCCCCGAACTGGCCACAATGCCACAGTGCGGCTGCACGGTGAGAGAGACATTGACCGCTTGAGGACTCTCAATTGCTCCCCCGGTGGCAGTGAACTGAAGCGCGCCTATATACACACCAGGGAGCACGTACTGACTCTGCACGGTGACCTGGATTTCACTGGTCGCCCCAGGGGCAACCTTGCCGGAAAGAGGAGATGCGCTCAACCAGTTGGAATGAGGACCAAGGGCATGCAATAACGTGGCCTGAGTGGTCACGGTTGCCGAATCGTTGATGGTAAGCGACCAGTTCAAAGGTTGAGTACCGGGGTTGCTCACGGTCAGAAGTTGGGCAGCGGGAAGAGACCCACCGTCGTCGGCGGTAAACGACAGCAGAGCCGGCGACAAGGCCAGCACAGGCCCGGAGGAAGGCAACGGCAGCACGCTCATGTCCACTTCCACGTGCTGGGGTGGGCTGACATTCGAGGAGATGGCCAGATCCCCCCTGTAATCACCCGGCTGGAGTCCGGTGCGTTGCACGGCGATCGAGATGGTCTGACCGGCACTGAAGGTGCCCTGGCTGGGGGAGACCAGCAGCCACGCTTGCTGGCTGCTGGCCGACCAGGAAATGGAGCCGCCGCCGCTATTGGACAACGTGAAAGGACGAATCGTACTCGTGCCGACCACCGCAGCTCCTACATCGAGCATGTTGGTCGCGAGTTGCAGGTGCGGTGGAGGCGTCGAGTGGTTTCCAGTGATCAGCAGCGTCGCTTGGGCAGTGTAACGCGTGGTGAGATCTTCAGCCACAATTAAGCGGGGTCCGGTTCCCCAATCGCTATCGATGCGAGCAGCCACGTTCGCCGCACCTGCCGGGCCGACACTGAGGATGGGGGAGCCTCCCTCGAGGTGGATCGGTTCCTGAATATCATGGGTCAGGGCGACGCGTGTCGAGGGCGTGAAGTTTTTGATAGCTAACTGGATGGTGGTACCAAGAGGTGCAACACTTTGGGAAAGTGTCAGTGTTGGCAGGCCGCGTGGTACTCTCCCTGCACCACCCGTTAGCCAGAGGAGGAGAGGAGTGCCGAGTAGCACCGCGACGATCATGGCGGCAGCGAGCAACGCCATCAAGCGCAAGCGTCGCTTCTCACGACGAGGCCTGCCTGCAGGGGATACAGCCTGGTGCGGAGATGAATCGAGTGGGCCTGGTTGAGGTACAACTAGATTCCCATTGAGCGAGTCCTCCTGATCTTCGTTCGCCGATTTCATTGAGAAAGCGGAAACAGGTACAACTAGATTCCCATTGAGCGAGGCCCCCTGGTCTGTCTGCACCAGGCGTTCCCGCACCCGCGCAAGGATCTGCGCCTGTTCAGTCGGTGGTACCAGAACAGGCCTGCGATAGGCACGCTGCAAGAGGAGTATCAGTTCCTCATGCTGTGGTTCTTGCTCTTCTGGAAGCAGATCATCGAACGGTTTCATCGCTGTTCTCCTCTTTCTAACTGATCATAAATCATACGCAACCGGCGCAGGGTACGCACCAACAATTGGCGCACCGTTCCCTCTGGTTTCCCGAGGACAACTGCAATGTCGGCAAAGCGCAGACCATTCCGATACCGTAACCTGACGAGCTCTCGTTGAAGCACGGTGAGGTGCGCAATCGATTGGTAGAGGCGCTCATAGTTCTCCTGTTGTTCGGTGTATTGTTCCGGTGACAACGCAGTATCTTCCATCTTTAGTGCCTGCTCGATCGGCAGCAAGTTCAGCAGGGCAACGTGGCGGTAGTGATCAACCACCTTATTTCGGGCAACCCGTCGCAACCATGCCAGTTGCCGTCCCTGGGGGAGACTGGAAAGCGATTCGTCTTGTAGGGCTGCGAGAAAGACTTCCAGCAGGAGGTCTTCGGCATCCTGCTTAGTCGACACCTGCTGACACAAATACTGAAAGAGGGGGACAGCAAAACGGTCGTAGAGCGTGCCCTCCACGCTGTTTTGATCCGTATTCAATTGTTGCATACGCCTTCCTTCTCAAATAATTACTCTCTCATACAAGAAGTCGTATGGATGAGGAAATTGTGACTGATAGGAACCACGAATTTTCGGTGCGCCCGGAAAACCCATCAAGAAGCGACGGACGAGAGAGACCTATTAGGCCCTGCCGAGCGCTTTACACCGTTTCGTGCGCAAGGCCTTGGAAGAGAGCGGTTCCCGTAATGGAGAGCAGGCGACAGAGAGCAGAAGCTTTCCCTGCTCACCATACAGAGCTGGTCGGGGTTGGTCCTCGTTCGCGTTGTACATTTCGATGTTCAAAGGCAAGGTTGGCCCAACAGCCGTTTCATACTGTGGACACCAGCATTCGTGAAGGTGGATCAATGGCTTGTTGATGGTTTCTTGAGCAATTTGTCCCATTTTGCAACTTCATACGACTTATTAGATAAGGGGTAAAAAATCAAAGAGGAGCGTGTATGCAACGAATGGACGAGGGAACAACTCGGGATGAAGGTAATCGCACACTCTACGATCGGTTTACTCTGACTATCTTTACCTCTATCTGTCAACACGTATCGAATACGCAGGATGCTGAAGACCTGTTGGTGGAGGTCTTTCTTGCTGCTTTCAACAACGAAGCGCTCTCCAGCCTTCCTGCTGAGCGCCAATTGGCGTGGTTGATGCGCGTGACGAGAAATAAACTGGTCGATCGCCATCGGCACCTTGCGCTCCTTACTCTGGTACCAATAGAACTGGCCAGAGAGGTGGAAGATGGTGCGCCAACACCGGAGCAATATGCCGAACAACAGGAGAGCTATGAACGTCTCTACCTGGCACTCGAGCAACTCTCACCGCTTCAGCGAGAGCTGCTCTGGTTGCGCTATACAAAGAGTCTACGCTTTTGCGAAATCGCGGGTATCCTCGAGAAATCCGAAGGCGCAGTACGTAAATTGTATTCGCGTACGCTCCAACAGTTACGGGGGATCTACCACCAGACAGCAGGAGGGAAGCAGGAATGAAACTCCCTGATGATATGCTACCAGAAGAGAAAGACCCACAGTATGAGGAGCTGATTACCCTCCTTCAGCAAGCCAATCTAAACCCGATGCTTGTCGATCCAACAGAACGAGCACAGATCCTTTCGCGGGCGCGAGCACGCCTGTTCCAGACAGACCCTGAAGTCTCTATACCTGAGGAAATGCCGCTGAATGGCAATCTTGGCTTGAGGGACGCTCATTTTGCGGGAATGCACGAGATCATTTCACGCTCGTATCAAGCCAAGATTGCCATTCAGCAAATGCCTGGACTTGAGGTGAGCGAACTTGATTCCTTTCCAAGCAAACCAAAAGCACTCGCAGACAAGCAGCATCGGGGTAGACGACTCATACGCCTAGTTAATGAGCTTGCAGCTGTGCTAGTCGTTCTAGCGTTGATTGGCTCTGCCCTGCTTGGCTTTAGCGCCTTCCTCGCGGGGAGACTTGGTGTCTTGCCCATTTTCAACGGCAATAGCTCAGTCACTCCGACGCCTGGTACCGTCGAAGTTCGCGTACCTTATCTGATCGGGAAAAGTTATCAGGATGCACAAACAACTGCATTGGGTCTAGGATTTACCTTACACCCGGAAAATGGTACAGATGGCGTTGTGATTTATCAGAATCCAACATCTGAGGAAACGACGCCAAAGGGCGCTATTATTGATGTCAAGATGGGACCAAAAACAGTAAAGATGCCGCCAATTCCTCAAGGAGCTACGCTTGCTTCGTACGAGGCTATTCTACAGAATGCTGGTTTTACTAATTTTACTACAAAACCTGATGGTGTAGACCTAAACATACCACCCAATACGGTATCGAGAGTAGTTCCGGCTCCTGGTACTTCTTATGACGTGACTAAATTGGTTACTATATATGTGAAGAACCTCAATGGCACGCCTGGTGCTTCGCCGGCGCCCTCACCGACGGCGAGTCCAAGTCCAAGTCCAAGCCCGAGCCCGAGTCCGAGTCCGAGTCCAACGCCCAGCCCGAGTCCGACTCCGACGATCCCTCCGGGTCCAACACCAATTATTCATTAGAGGAAAAATCCCAGGGTACTCCCCGTCTATTTGTATAAAGACCGAGAAAGCTTAATCTCATCCCTCCAAGATGAGATCATTGAACCCGCAGACAAAAAAGCTAGGGAACTGGCTCTAGAGAAAGCAAAGCGGCTAGAAAGGAATTAGCTCATCAATTAGAGACAGAAAAAACCAGCTTGTTGAAAAGCGCTCATGTTGATGATTTTGATCTATTGTATATTCTTCATTTGCGCTCAGATTTTGATGAGCGAATGTAAAAAGATGAGTTTATTTGGAGTTTTTCAACACTCTGGAACGTTACCTGACCAGGCTCGATACACACATCTACTTCCCGCGTGAACTCCAGTTGCTCTTCCTGGCCACAGGTTTCGCTATCGAAGCCATTTATGGCGGGTACGATTGGAAACCGTTTGGCCAGGGCACACGTCAGATCGTTGTAGGACGCAAAAGATAGCTGTTCAGAAATCAGCAGAACTGGTATACTTAGAGGAACAAATAGTATCTTTTGTAGGGTTTTGCCTGTTGATAGTCCGTACCTTACGCCGTTACTGATGTACAACAACACCATTTCTATTTTTCAGAATATCACTCTAATAGACGGTGATGCAGGCTATCGAAAAAGTGTAGGAAGGACCTGTAGATGAAGTTAGGTAGTGGCAGCGAAGCACAGGAGCAGACTCGCCCAAAAATTATCCAAATATTTCGCTATCTCCAGGCGTTGAACCAGATACGTAATCCCCCACAAAGAAATTTTGATCCGCAGGTATGGACCCTCTGGTTTCATGACCTTCCCATCCACCACTGCATCCGGCATGGAATAATAATTGACACGACATTTCGTACCGATACAGAAACAATCGATAACGATAATGACTTCATTTTAAAAGTCAGTCGCCCGAGATTAGGTGATCCGCCGCAGCCACCAAAAGAGATTCGCTCCTGGCTGCAGGAAGGCTGGGAGCAGGTAGATGGCAGCGTTGCCGTCAAACCGCCTGTTGCTGATTCAAACGGGGTAGTAACGAGGTTTGAAGATAACCCACAAAGGCTATTTCTGTTAGAAGAGTGGAAAGCAAAACGCGCGGCCTGGGTCGAGACTGAACGCCCAGCACGCCGTACTATGGCAATCTTCGAGAAATTATATGCTTTGCAAGGTCAGTTCGAGCGCGAAAGCGAACGGTTAGAGCTTATGCTAGGGGATGGCCGCATCCGCTGGCGCACGCACGAAGGCTTCCTTCTCGACTATCCGGTGCTCCTCTTGCGGCTTCAGCTCCTTTTTGATCCCAAAATCCCAGAGTTTACTCTGATTGAGACAGGACAACCATCAGAATTCTACACAGCAATCTTTCAATCTATAGCAGAGGTTAACGCTTCGGCGATAGGGCGTTGTCGCGACGATCATGAACAGGGCGAATGGCATCCATTGGGGGGCGAAGAGACAACCAACTTTTTCCGGCGGCTGGTCAGTCAGCTCTCGCCCTACGGAGAACTTATCGAACAGGGCCTTCCTGAAAAGACGACTGTACCTTCTATCGCTCGCGATCCCGTCATCTTTGTGCGCCCACGCACATTAGGAATCGGCACGGCCCTGGAAAGCATCCTGGAAATTCTACCGCAGATAGATCATCTGCCCTACTCGCTGATCAGCCTTGTCGGAATCGCTGGCACTTCTAATGAACGGCAGGATACACTTACAGCGCAGCAGCTGTTGGATGCTCCTAACGGCGAGGACGAACATATTCTTTTAAGCAAACCCGCCAACGCGGAGCAACTGGAAATTGCACGCCGTCTCGAGCAGAACAACGCCGTGCTGGTCCAGGGTCCTCCAGGCACCGGTAAGACCCACACTATTGCTAACCTCATTGGACACCTTTTAGCGCAAGGTAAAAGCGTCCTGGTCACCAGTGAAAAACCCAAAGCTCTGCGTGTGCTGCGCGAAAAAGTTGTGGAGCCGCTCCAGCCTCTATGCGTCAGCATTCTCGAAGATGACAGCAGAAAAAACATGGAGAGTACCATCGACGCGATCAGCGAACGTTTAGCAAGCTCAAGTATTGACAGATTAGATCGTGAGGCTGCCGCATTGACCGGACAGCGTCTTGAACTATTGCGTCAGCTACGCGAAGCTCGTCAAAAGCTTCTGGAAGCCCGTGGAAGCGAATATCGTCCCGTAATCATAGCAGGCGAGAGCTACTCTCCTACAGAAGCTGCTCGTTATATTGCCCAACATCGCACAACAGATTCGTGGATACCAGGGCCTGCCACTCCGGGTGCAACGCTTCCCCTCTCCAGAAGCGAACTGATAGAACTTTATAACACGAACGCAAAGGTAACGAGTAAAGAAGAACGTGATATGGGCCTGTCGCTGCCCGATCCTGAAAAGCTGCTCTCCCCGGTTGACTTCGAACGTATGCTCACCGAGCAGGTGCAATTGAACAATGCAACCATAAGCTATCGGCATGATCTCTGGTTGTCAGGAAGCTACAGGCAGTCGACAGAAGCATTACAGGAATTGCAGAAACGCCTGGTGCAGGAGGTCGAGCCAATTCGCGAACTAACAGGATGGCGTCTGGCGGCAATTATAGCCGGGCGCGAGGGAGGTCCGCGCCGCCAGGCCTGGGAAGATTTATTGCAGGAAATACAGCAGGCCTACACTTTTGCTACACAGGCACAACTGCGCATCTTGAAATATGATCCAGCTATTTCTCCAACTTGTCCTACAGATCACATAGATAAAATATTGGATGAGATTATCGGGTATCTCTCCCAAGGTGGAAAGCTTAATGGCCTCAAACTACTGACAAAACGGGAATGGAAAGCGGTTATTGAGAGCACAACTGTCAAGGGCAGACAACCAGAAACAGTAGAGCATTTTGAAGCATTGCGGGACCTGGTACAGCTGCACCTGATGCGTGGAGACCTGGTGGGACGCTGGCAGAGACAGATGACCGTCCTGGGAGGACCAGGGATCAATGAATTTGGGCCTGAACCCGAGCGAACTTTCTATCAGTATGTTGATCCATTGCGCCGCTGCCTGCACTGGTTCGTGAATACATGGGCACCATTAGAACGCGAGTTGAGACAACAGGGCTTTCAATGGGATGCTTTTCTGGCGGAGATGCCAGTAGGGCATAACGAACATAGCGAAGGATTACGCCTCCGGATGGCGGTGGTAGAGAAACTCCCCACAGTTATCGCAGCAGAGAGACAGCGCCGGGCCTCTACGCGCATCAATGAACGTTTCTTGGAACTTGAACGCCATTTGGAGCAGGGAGGAAGCAATCTAACAAAAGCCGAGGTCCTGCTGCTTCTACGCGATGCTGCAAAGCGAAGAGATCCCCACGCTTATCGCGCTGCCTACAGCAGCCTTTTAGATTTCTACGCTAAACATGAGAGTCTACAGCGTCGGCGCGCTCTGCTGGCAAAACTGGAAAAGGTAGCCCCGGGCTGGGCTACAGCTATTCGTGAACGGATCGGAAAACATGGCGAAAGAGACCTGCCTGGCGAGCCTGAGAAAGCCTGGCTCTGGCGACAGCTCTACGACGAACTTGATCGGCTGGCCAGACTGTCACTCGAGGAGATACAGGACCGCATTAACCGATTAAGCAAGGAATTATTCACTGTTACCGCAGACCTGGTTGAGAAGCGAGCATGGGCCCAGCAAATCCGGCGCACATCCCTTGAGCAGCGAAGAGCATTGCAGGGCTGGCGGGAACTTATGAGAAAGGTGGGTAAGGGAACAGGCAAGCGCGCACCTCGCCTGTTAGCAGAGGCCCGAAAGCTGATACCTATATGTCAGACAGCAGTGCCTGTCTGGATTATGCCGCTGAGTTATGTCGCAAGAAACTTTGACATGAAACGCAATCGTTTCGACGTGGTTATTATCGATGAAGCCAGCCAAGCGGATATTACGGCGTTGATGGCAGTCTACATGGGGGACCAGGTTGTCGTCGTAGGCGATGATGAACAAGTTAGCCCTACAGCCGTTGGACAGCGCGTAGATGAAATCGACCATTTGATTGACGAACACCTACGAGGTATTCCACTCGCCAATATGTACGACGGCAAGCTCTCCATCTATAGCCTTGCCCGCACGACTTTTGAGCCAGTTTGCCTCCTGGAGCATTTTCGTTGCGTATCCCCCATTATTCAGTTCAGCAATGATTTATCCTATCAAGGAAAGATCAAGCCGCTGCGTGACGATAGTGAGGTACTCAGGCGCCCATTTACAGTAGCCTATCAAATCAAGAGTTTAAGCAGAAGCGGCAAAGTTAACAAAGAAGAGGCCTTTGCCGTTGCCTCCTTGCTGATAGCTGCTTCAGAGCAGCCGGAATATAAAGATGCCACTTTTGGTGTTATTTCTATGGTGGGCAGCGAGCAAGCACTCTATATTGAATCGCTATTGCGTAAATACATGCCCGCGACAGAATACGTGCAGCGCCGCGTGCTTTGTGGCGACCCGGCCCAGTTTCAGGGCGATGAACGCGATGTGATGTTCTTGTCTATGGTTGATGTACCGGAAGGTGATGGACCACTTCCCCTTCGCAATGAAGAAGGTCATGAGTACATGTTTAAAAAGCGGTTTAATGTAGCTGCCAGCCGTGCTCGTGACCAGATATGGGTAGTCTATTCTCTTGACCCCAGTACCGACTTGAAGCCCGGTGATATTCGCCGCAGATTAATCCTTCATGCCAGAGATCAACACCTGCATAACCAGGTTTTGAAAGAGCAGGAGCAGAAAATAGAATCCGAATTTGAGAGGCAGGTGCTTCAGCGATTAGTGAAAGCAGGCTATCGCGTGACAACACAGTGGCCTGTAGGGGCCTACCGTATCGATCTGGTAGTTGAAGGCGCTGGCAGACGACTAGCAATAGAATGCGATGGGGAGCGCTGGCATTCAGCCGAAAAGCTGGGAGAAGATATGGCTCGTCAGGCCATCCTTGAGCGCTTGGGCTGGCGCTTTGTGCGTATTCGCGGCAGTCAGTTCTTCAGAAATCCAGATATCGCAATAGAACCTGTGTTTACTCGCCTAAGAGCGCTCGATATTCCGCCCGAAGGTTCTATTGCACAGAATAGCGGAGATCCAAGCGGACAGGAACTAAAGAACTGTATTATTCGCCGGGCCGATGAATTGCGCGGCCAGTGGAAAGAATCTACCGATCATTCTGTTTCTGATGTTGTATCCAGTCGCTCTCAAAATAGAGACACCGAAAGTGAAAGACCTGTTACATCCGGCAATGCCTCTGGCAGAACATTCTTATCCGGCACAACAGCAGGTGTACCACCACTACAAAAAACTTCCTCCGTATCTCGACCGATAGATACACCTCTACCTCCACCAAGGCAAGAAAGACAAGCTACTGATGGACGAATACCAAACCAGGCTATGCGGCATGACGGCCCAACTCGCTATAGCTCAGGGGCCTCACCTCAGAGTAGCCAGAGTCCTCAGTTCAACCTTATCCTTTTCTTACAAACGAAAGGACTGAGAGTAATCGATAATCGCGAGAAAGGTGGAGGTGTCTGGGTAGTGGGCGGCAGCGAACTAGCACCAGTAATGCAAACACTGGCAGCAAAAGGGATTCACTTCAAACTTTATCCAGGTGGACTACAGCGACAGCTCGGTCCAACAGCCAGCACTACGGATGGCTGGTTTATAAAATCCCTATAATAAATAGTCCGTTTGCAGCGTTGCTCCTTTGGGATCCTCTTGCGCCATCTCATTGCTCGGAGCATGCGCTTGTTCCTACCTCTGCCTCTAATACTACGTATGAGAAGACACTCACACGCTCTGAGAGAGTATAGCATAGGCTCGTTACAGGATCGTTACGAAACACATGGCGACGAGAGATCTCCTGATATGCTTACCAGACGATGCTCTCTTCTTGAGACGATGCACATCGAGAACGAAGAAATGGGCAGGAATGCCCAGACTGAGAGTTGCATTTG